>Ga0335078_10017800_pt1 | contig 10568 bp, 4 predicted proteins | sample Lox_Sample_32_FD_206711 | JGI IMG/M metagenome (GOLD analysis project Ga0335078, IMG submission 206711) | Soil microbial communities from Loxahatchee National Wildlife Refuge, Florida, United States - Lox_Sample_3.2 | ecosystem: Environmental > Terrestrial > Soil > Wetlands | place: USA: Florida...
AGACGCTCTCGAGCATGCCCACAGGCACGCGATCTTCCATCTCGAGGACCACGTGGACGCACTTCACCGCTTTGCCCGCGTATTCGGGGAACCTGATGGAGGGGAAGTCAAAGTAGAGCCCTACATAAGTGGGCCATGGAATGTCTCGCAGGGCCCCGCTATCATCCACGAAGAATATACGGAAACCGAGCTGCATCACGTACATGGTAGCAGGTCGGCAGAAAAATGCAAGCATCTGGAGAGAGGGCTCTTTTTTCGCTTCGAGCGCGCTTTCCCATGCGTGGAGCTTCTTCATGATCCAGGCCATTCTCTGCCCGAGGGTTGCAGCGAGCCGCAAGCCCTCGGGGTGCCCTTTCTTACCCGTGGAGTTTCTTCATGATCCAGGCCATTCTCTGCCCGAGGGTTGCAGCGATCTGCAGACCCTCCTCGTCCTTCTCCATGTCACCCTTCTCTCTGGCCATGCCGAGGACACGGCCGGCGATGATGAAGTCGTTGCTCAGGAAGAGATGGTTCATCGACTCCACGGTGCTCATCCCGCCGGACCGTCGGAAACAGGCCAGCGACGCCCCTACTTTGTTCGTGTACATCTTTCCGTTTGCCAGGCCCACGAAGCCCACGCGGTCGATGAGGGCCTTCATCTCCGGCGTGACGTCCTGGAAATAAACGGGTGAGCCCAGGACGACTCCTTCCGCCCTGGTGATCTTTTCGATGTACTCGTTCATGGGGTCCTTCTTCACCGCGCATCGACGGTCCTGGTTCTCGAAGCACTTGAAGCAGGCGATGCACCCGTGTATCTCCTTGTCGGAGAGCTGCACGATCTCCGTCTGGAAGCCTTGCCGGCTCAACTCTTCGAGGAGCCGGCTGATGAGCACGAACGTGTTGCCGTCCTTCCTGGGACTGCCGTTGAACGCGACGACTCTCATGTTCATCTCCTCATGCGCAGTATTTGCATAGCCTGATACGACACATTCTACCACGCCGATTGCCGATCGAAACCCACAATCGGTCCTACCCGGTGAGTACCTTCCTTATAGTCCTCGCGATCTCCCCTTTGGTCAGCGGTTTCATGACGAAGGCGCGTATGCCTGCGGCTTTTGCCTTGTCCGCGTCGACGAGGTGGCTGAACCCGGTGGCCATGATGATAGGCATATCGGGCCTGACGGAGAGGATCTGCCGGGCAAGCTCGATGCCCGTCATCTCCGGCATGGTCTGATCGGTGATGACGAGGTCAAACCGGGTGGGGTCTTCTTTGAGTAGGGAGAGCGCCTCCTCGCTGCTCATTTTCGAGGTCACCGCATAGCCAAGCTCGGCGAGGACCTCCTCGCCCATCTCCACGAGGGCCTCTTCGTCATCGACGAAGAGGATGCGCTCGAAACCGACGGGGATCTCATCGCCCAGGGGTGCCTCGGGCTGCGGCTGTTCTTCGATTTTCGGAAAGTACACGTCGAAGGTCGAGCCCTTACCTGACTCACTTTCTATGGTGATGTAGCCGCCCGATTGCTTGACGATGCCATGGACCACGGAAAGACCGAGGCCCGTGCCCTCACCGAGGCCCTTCGTGGTGAAGAAGGGATCGAAGATTCTGTCCATGATGTCAGGAGAGATACCAATGCCCGTATCGCTCACCGTAAGCTTCATGTAGAGGCCCGGCTTGATCCCGCCGGGATTTCCATCGGACGGCCCCACGCTGGAGTCGGACAATGCGATGTCGAGCACTCCCCCTCTCTCCCGCATCGCATGGGCGGCATTGGTGCAGAGGTTCATGACGACCTGGTGGATCTGGGTCGGATCTGCGAGGACAAGGCCCGATTCGCTGGTGACGGTTGTCCTGATGCTGATGGTCGTCGGCGTCGTCGATCTGACGAGCTTGACGGTCTCCTTGACGATGCTCGACAGGAGCATTGGCTTCTTCTCCTGCTCGGTCTGCCGCGAGTAGATGAGCAGCTGCCGCACCAGCTCTCTACCCCTGAGAGCGGCATCCACGACCCTTTGCGCGTGGCGAAGCGTATGGCTCTCTTTTGGGGCGTGATCGCGCAGAAGCTCTCCGAATCCCACGATGGCCGCGAGGATGTTGTTGAAGTCGTGGGCGATACCGCCGCTTAGGACACCGAGGGCCTCCATCTTCTGGGCCTGGCGGAGCTGGGCTTCCGTCTGCCGGGCCCCCGTGACGTCGAGATTGATCTCCAGGATAGCCAGAGGATTCCCTTCTTCATCCCGTTGGAGGGCCTGGCGGCTCAATATGGTGATCTGGCGGCCGTCCTTCGTTGAGTGGATAAGCTCTCCCTCCCAGTGATTCTCCTTCTTCAGTCGGGCCGTGCAGTCGTAGACGGAGACGGGAAACTTCGTCCTGAGGAGGGAATTGGTGACGCTCCCAAGGGCCTCGGACTTTGTCCAGCCGTACAACTCTTCTGCTCTTGCGTTCCAGAAGATGATCCTGTCTTCCATATCCCGCACGATGATGGCCTCGTAGGCGAGCTCGAGCAAGTCCGCCTGGCGCCGGAGGCTGGCCGTCCGCTCCTGAACACGCTGCTCCAGTTCATCCCGGGATCTTCTCACGGCTTCTTCGTCCCTCATACGGATCATTGCCACTGCCACCTGGTCGGCAACGGCTTTCATGAGCGAGAGGTCCTGGTCGCTGAAGGTCTCTCTGTCGCACGTACCGAAGGAGAGGGTGCCGATGACCTTCCCCTCCGATTCCAGGAGGGGATGGCATGCGTATGCCTTGATGCCGTATGATTTCACGAGCTCCGTGCGCGGATCGGGCGTGGTGGGGATGTGCTCGGCCACGATCCGGCAGGCGTCCTGCGCGGCGCACCCGCACACAGCCACGCCGTAATCGAGCCAGGCGATCTTTTGGGCCTCCTCCTCGGGGATGCCCGCGTAAGCGTTGAGCCTGAGCCTGCCTGCCTCTTCAACCGCGAGGAAATTAAAGAAAGCGTGGCAGCCGAGGTGCTCCATCACCTCGCGGCAGAGGGAGTTGACGAGTCTCTGAGGGTCGGGGCTCTGAAGCAGCTCGCTCGCGGTGTGAGCGAGCAGCTCAAACCGCTCGATGCTCCGGCGAAGGTCCGCTTCCGCCTGGGAGCGGAGCTTTTCCTCCTCCATCGTGTCCAGGGCAAAAGAGACGTCGGCGGCGAGCGCCTGGATCAGGTCGACCTGCTCCGGGTCGAAGTCATTGGGCCGGGGGCTGTAGAGCGTGAGGGCACCGATGACCTTCCCGCCACGGTGAAAGGGGAAGCAGGCGCTTGCCCTGAAGCCGTGACGCCGGGCCGGCTCACGCCAGGGCAGGGTACGGTCATTGGTATCGAAGTCGTCATTAACGACCGGGCGGTCCTCGCGGATAGCCGTTCCACCAGGCCCCTGACCCAGCTTGCCGTCAACTTCTATCCTGATCTCCTTGAGGTAATCCGCGGCAGGGCCGCAGGACGCGACCGGCACGAGCAGCCGGTCCTTCACCTCACCGATAAAGACGAGCGGAAATGCCCCCTCTCCGGCGATGATGCGGCAGACGTCTTCGTAAAGCTCTCCTTCGGTCTGAGTCCGGACAATCGCTTCGTTTACCCTGCTGATCATTGCGTAGAGCTGTGAGAGCCTGGCGATGCGCATTTCCTTCAGTTTGTTCTCGGTGATATCGAGCCACGTCGAAAGAATGACGTTTTCTCCGCCCATGGTCATGACTTCTGCCGACAGCAGCGCAACGAAGGGCTTGCCGGACCTCCGCAGCAGGGTCTGCTCCCGGTTGCGAAGAGAGCCTTTCTCCCGCAGCTCTCGTGCGATACGCTCCCTCTCCCCGGGATTGGGCCAGATATTAAGGCTTAGCGAGGAGGTCCCGACGACCTCGTCGCGACGATAGCCGAGCATGGCCTCCCAAGTCTCGTTCATTTCCAGGTACGTCCCGTCGTCGAGGCGCGTGATGACGAGCGCAGCGGGATTCGTGGCGAATGCCCTCGCAAACTTCTCCTCGGACAGGCGGAGCGCCTCCTCGCCGGCTTTTCGCTCCGTAATGTCCCAAATGATGCCGTTGATCCGGGCCGGCCGGCCTGCGCTGTCCCGGAAGAGCCTGCCCCTGGCCGCAATATGATGGATGGACCCGTCGGGCCAGACCGCCCGGTATTCCGGGTTATAGAGCGTATCCTCCTCTATGGTCCGGGAAAGGGCCTTCTGGAGCTTCTCGCGGTCACCGGGAAGGACCGTATCGAAGAACTCTTTAGCCGATCCGCCGAATGACGCCGGGTTGATCCCCAAAAGACGACAAACCTGGTCGTCGAAGTACCGCTTATCTTCCTTGATGTCCCAGTGCCACGCGCCCATTTCGGCAGACTGAAGCGCCAGATCGAGGCGGGCTTTGTTCTCGCGCAGGGCTTCCTCGGCCCGCTTTACGGGAGTCAGGTCTACTGTCGCGGAAGCCACGCCCGTGACCCGGCCGGTCCCGTCATGGATGGGCTCCCAGCAGACGTCTAGAAACATACGGCCGGAGGGCCGGTTGAACCACATCTGCTCGCGGAGCTCTATGTCCTCTTCGAGGACGCGCCTTTTGATGGCGGTGACGTGTGCCGCCTCTTCCGGGGTAAAGATCTCTTCGTCGCGCCTGCCGATGATCTCCTCGGGGCGCGCCGTCCGCTGGTTGTAAGCCCAAATGTACTTGAGGTCTCTGTCCTGCGCGGCTACTGATACCGGAGCGTTTCGCAATGCCAGGCGAAATCGTGCTTCGCTCTCCCGCAGCGCCTCTTGGGCGCGCCGCTTTTCAGTGACGTCATGGAATACGAGGACTGCCCCGATGACCCTCCCCCGGGCATCGAGAATCGGCGATGCGCTGTCTTCGATGGGGATCTCCCTGCCGTCCTTCGTCACGAGGGCCGTGTGGTTCGCGAGCGTCGTCGGTCGCCCCTCCCGCATCACGAGGGCCACGGGGTCCTCCATTGGCTCATGGGTCTGTTCGTTGATCAGACGGAACACCTCCTGGATCGACCTTTCTTCCGCTTCCTCGGTTGTCCAGCCGGTGAGCTCCTCGGCAACGGGGTTAAGAAAAGTGACCCTACCCTCGGTATCGCACGTCACGACCGCATCACCGATGCTGGAAAGGGTGACCTTGAGCCACTCCCGCTGGTCGCGCACCTCCCGGTCGGACCGGTGCCTATAAAGGGCCATTTCGATCGCCGTTGCCAGCTCCCTTTCTTCGAAGGGCTTGAGGACATAGCCGAAAGGCCCCGTGACTTTCGCCCGGGCCAGGGTGGCCGCGTCGGAGTGGGCTGTGAGATAGATGATCGGTATGTCGGCCTTCCTGCCGATTGCCTCGGCTGCCTCGATGCCGTCCATGGAGCCCTTAAGCCTGATATCCATGATCACGAGGGCCGGCAGCAGACGGCCCGCCAGCTCGACAGCCTCCTCACCGCGCACCGCGCATCCGACCACATCGTATCCCAATCTCCCCAGCTTTCCCGCTAGATCGGCAGCGACAATCGCCTCGTCTTCCACGATGAGAATAGTGGTCTTCTTCATACATCCCCTCTGTTTTCTTCGTCCCGGTATTCAAATGTTACGCTGAATCGTGAGCCCGCGCTGCTTTCGGTCTCTACATTGGCGTTCAGCTGGCCGGCCAAAAGCTGCACGAGGCGAAGACCGAGAGATTGTGCCTGCCGCCAGTCGAAGTCCCGAGGAAAGCCGATGCCGTTGTCGCGAACTTCGAAGGTAATGCGGCCATCTGCGCAGCCCCGTAGGGATACCGTCACCTCACCGTCGGCCCGGCCCGGGAACGCGTGCTTGAGGGCGTTGCCGGCCAGCTCGTTCAGGATCAGCCCGCACGGCACGGCGATGTCGACGGGCAGCGGCATTGCCTCCAGGTCGAAAGTCAACCTGATAGGGGCCGCCGTTTCGCCATGGGCCCGCCAGAGATAGTCGAGGAGAGTCCGCGCGTATTCTGCGAAATCGATATTGGCCAGGTCCGCGGACTGATAGAGCTTCTCGTGGACAAGCGCCATGGAGCGGACCCGGTAGGTCACGTCGCGAAGCACCTCCCGCACCGTTCCATCCGCGGAGCCGTCAGCCTGCAAGCCCACGAGGCTCGATATGACCTGGAGGTTGTTCTTCACCCGGTGGTGGACTTCCTTCAACAGCACTTCCTTCTCGTGCAGCTCCCGCGTGCGCTCCCCCATCTGGATCGCCAGGTCGTCACGGGCCTTGCGCAGGGCATTCTCTGCTTTCCTGCGCTCCGTCACGTCGGTGAGGAACGAATAGTAGTACTGCGGCGCGCCTTTCTCGTCGGTCCGGAGGTGAACGAACAGCTCTATGGGGACCCGCGTTCCGTCCTTTCTGACGTATTCCTTTTCGTAGCGAACGGGTAAGCCGGTGCGAGCCAGCTCCGCCAGCTTCTCCCCCTCCATCTCCCTCCACTCGGGCGGGGTCAGCGTGGTCGCCCAGTCCATGGAGCGCAGCTCTTCCCCGGTATAACCCGTAAGCTCCTCGAAGGCACGATTGACGAGTCCCACGCTGCCGTCGGCGTATCCGATGCCCAATGGCTGGGACGAGGCCCTGATCAGGTCGGCGAGGAACTCGTTCTGCTCGCGGCTCTCGCGCAAAGCTTCCTCGGCTTTCCTACGGTCCGTGACGTCGTTGCCGGCGGCGATGACGTATTCCACCGAGCCATCGGCGCTGCAGAGTGCGGTATTGGACCAGTGAATAAAGCGCAGGGTGCCGTCCTTTGCCACCCAGTAGTTCTCGTGCTCATTGGGGAACTGCCCTGCCCTCAATTCTGCGAACACGGCTTTTACCGCCTCGGTCTCTTCCGGAATCAGAAAAATGTCCCAGAAGGGAACGCCCTTCACCTCGTCGAAGGCGTAGCCCGTCGAATGCTCGCAGGCACGGTTGAAACGGACGATCCGGCCCTCCGTGTCGAGGACGACCACGAGGGCCCCAACGGTGGACAAGACGGCCGAGGTGAAGTCACGCTCTCTCGCTATCGCTTTTTCGGCTTTCTTGATGGTGGTGATGTCCGCCCCTGTGGTGATGAAATAATCCCCCAGGGGGACGCTCGTGAACCTGAAATATTTGTCGAGATTGGGAAAATAATCCTCGAAGAAATAGGGGACGTTCTCGGTCATGATCTTCTGAACGATTGCCATGTAGTGTTCGGCTGCGCCGGGTCCGAAGATCTCATCGGTTGTCTTACCCCTAATCTCGTCGAGGGTTTTGCCCCATGTTTTCAAGGTCGGCGGGTTCGCATCCACGAGCCTCCAGGTCATGATGCGGCCCCCCTCGTCGCGAACCAGCTTCCAGAAGTGGACCTCCTCGGTCATGTTCTCGAAGAGGTTGCGGTACTTGCTTTCGCTTTCTTTCAGGGCGGCTTCGGCCCGGCTGCGCTCGCTGATGTCAAGGTGGAACCACGCGCGGCCGTAGGATTGCCCTTCAACTCTGAGGGGGACGAAGTCCCTGAGGCACGTCCTCCCATCTTTCATCGCGACCTCTTCTCCCCTGACGGGCTTGCCTTCTCCGACTATCTGCCCTATCCGGGCGATCGATTCTTGGGGATCGAGGTAAACGGGCCTGATTTTCTCTATGATCTGAGCTGCAGAGAGTCCCCTTAGCTGAGCGGGCGGATCATCGAAGCCGAACATGTCGCAGAAGGCCTGGTTTGCGAACTCGACGCGGTCGTCGTTCGAGACGAGGAGGATGGCATTAAGGGATCCGGAAAGGATCGCGTAGAAGCGCTCCATGGTCGACCGGAGCAGATTCCCGGCGCGCTCGCGCTCAGCCACCTCGGCCTCTAAGGCCTTGTTCGTTTGCGCTAATTCAACCGTGCGCTGCGAAACCTTCTCCTCGAGCCCTTCCCAGGCAAGACGCAGCATCTCGTTGCTTTCAGCCAGCTCGCGCGTGCGCTTCTTTATGAGCAGTTGGAGGGTCACCAGCCAGATGCCGGCCGCAAGGACGATGACTATCGCGACGGCGATAGCGGGCACGAGGTATTTGTGCCACCTGCGCCAGGGCACGCCCGGGGTGAGCCACTTGTCGTAGATCCGGTCATACTGGCCGTTCATCTTGACGATCATGAGGCCCTGGTTGAGCTTCTCCAGGAGGTCCGCGTCGCCCTTCCTCACGGCGAACGAAAAGACCCGCTTGTAGTCGGGGATGGGCGGCCCGGCAACGAGGCCCCTTATCCCGTGCTCCTTGATCGCCATCGTTCCGATGAGCTTCGAGCAGAGGAACGCGTCATGTTTGCCCGACGCCACCAGGGATAACCCCTCAGGGATCGAGCCGACGGGGATCACACGTCCCTGGAAGTTGCGCTCAAGGAGCGCCTGATGGGCGGCGTCAGAGCGCATGACCACGATATCTTTGCCCTTCGCTCCCTCAATGTCCCTTATGGAAGGCTCTCCCTTGCGAACGAAGAAAGCATCGAAGGTCTCCGTGTGGGGAAGGCTGAAATCGACCACTTGTGCGCGCTCAGGGAGCTTCGCGACAATGGGAAGGACATCGATCCGGCCGGCCACCAGGTCGTTCCAGACAGTATCCCAGGGGCCCGTTGAGATCTTTATGGACAAACCCATGGCATCCGCGACAGCCCTAATGAGATCGATGGAAAAGCCGGCTGGTTGGCCGTTCTTATCGAGAAGGGCGTAGGGTGGAAATTCAAGCTCGCTGCCGACCCGGATCTCGTCTGGGCTGATCGCCGCAGGGCATAGGTCCGGGCAGGGAGCCGCGACGAGGAAGACGGCGGCGGCCGCGAGCGTGACGAGCAACGAGCGAAAGCCGTGGAGCCACTTTTTTGAAAATATGACCGGCCTCTTCGACTTCATTTTCACCGTCTCGACGCTGTTTTCTTCTTCCCCTTCGGTCTTCAAGGAGGAACCCGCGCGCAAGGGCATTTTCTCATGCTCATCTTCCACGCAGCTTCGATCCGACAGTATATCACTCTCTTTTTCAAGCTTAAAGTGTGAAGCTACCCGCCCACAGGGCGGGGAGCTTCACGAGCGCTCCCGGTCAAGAGACGCACCAAGATCCGGCCAACGGTAAGGAGCCGGATAACGGGTCAGGCCACGGCGGCTTCGAGGTTTCGCACGGAGGGCTGCCTGGGGACGACCTTCATGCCGAAAAGCACGCGCAGCACGTTGCTGCGCCTCACTGCAAACTCGTACAAGGCCATGACAACAGCGAAGGAGATGGCGGCGATAACGAGCCACTTGGCAGGGTCCGGGATATGCCACGGGAGCACGAGATAGCCGACCGCGAGGAGCACCGTCTGGTGCATGATATAGAAGGGAAGGACGGCCTCGTTGGCGTATGCGAGGAAGGGCCTGCTGCGCCTCAGGTAGGCGCGCCCAAAACCCATGAAGGCGAGCATCCAGGACCATGAGCCGATGAGGAAAAAGAAGCCGAAAAGGAGCTCCGACCTCGTGCCGTGGCGGGGGGGCAGATACTTGAACCGCCACAGGACGAGGGCGGAGGCGGCGATGGCAAGGCCAAGATAGTAGGGCCGCATTTGTTCTATCCGCTCCTGCAGGCGCTCATGGGAGAAGATAATGAAGCCGTAAAAGAGGTAGCAGACGTAAACCGGCACGGGCCAGCCGCCAAAACCGCGCTGTCCCAGGGCGGACCGGGGATCGAGCGCTGCGGAGAGCCACGCCACGGGGATGACGAGCGCGAGGACCATGGCCGGCTTTGCGAGGAAGTTGCCGAATGCCCTCAAGGCGCCGCGGGCCGGACCCTTGAACAGATGGAAGAGGGGCAGGAAGATGATGCTGCAGAGGAAGAGCACGAGAAGATACCAAAGGTGGAGCCCCATCCAGGCAAAGTTGCCGCCAAAGGCGTACATGCCGTCGAAGTAATGGGGATAGAAAGAGAGGAACGATCCGGAGAACTGATGATGGGAGACCCGCTCCAGGTAGACGGCGAGGGCCACATGGGTGAAGACGCCGATCACGAGGGGGACGAGAAGGCGCAAGACCTTGTCCCGCATGAAGGCGAGGACGCCCCCTTTGCCCACGGCATAAAAGAGGCTCGCCCCGGAAATGACGAAGATGAAGGGCATGAGCCAGCCCGCAAGGAACGTGGTCCAGGCCTGCATGGAAGCATAGACGACAGGGCTCTTCACGTGCCAGTCCATCAGATCGAAGAAGCGCCCGGAATGAAAGACGAAGACGGCCATAATGACAAGCACGCGCAGCCAGTCCAGGTCATAGCGGCGTGAGGACGGCGCTTTCTCAGAACCCATCACGAATCCCCTTTCCCTTCTTTCTCTCCGGCACGGCAGACCCCTTCCATTCTCGCAGGCTACGAGGATGACGTCAACAGGATATCTCCTTGGGCGTCGGTCTTGGGCGTAGAAGAAAAGGCTTAGGGTAGACATGCAGGTACGGCCGGTCGCATGTCCAGAATCGCGAGCAATTATTGGGGTTCAGCACCCCCTCCGGCAGCATAAGCCGCCGGAGCCTCCCCGCTCACCCTCGCTTGCGCTCGTCATGGGCGCCCTCTTCGGCGGACAGCCTCGGATATACGGCAAGTATTATCCTCGGCAAGCCCGCCTCAGATTGCATCCCGATCGTTTTTCCAACGCGGGGAAAACGATCATCGATTCCTCC
>Ga0335078_10017801_pt1 | contig 10568 bp, 9 predicted proteins | sample Lox_Sample_32_FD_206711 | JGI IMG/M metagenome (GOLD analysis project Ga0335078, IMG submission 206711) | Soil microbial communities from Loxahatchee National Wildlife Refuge, Florida, United States - Lox_Sample_3.2 | ecosystem: Environmental > Terrestrial > Soil > Wetlands | place: USA: Florida...
ACCGTCACCGGCCACAGCGTCTCGGCGAAGAAGCGGATCGGCGGCGGCGCGGGCTCGGCGGCGCGGTATTCGGCCGGACGCATCAGGGCGGCTTCGCTCATCGGCGGCCTCCGCGCGACACATTCTCGGCCAGGATTTCGCCGAACAGCGCGAGCTGACCCGCGGTGGTCGCGTCCCAGGAGAATTTCTCGGCATAGCGCCGGGTTGCGGCGCGCGACGGCTTGGCCCGGAACAGCCGCCCGGCCGCTTCGGCGACGCCGGCGGCGGTCAATTCGCGCATCAGCACTCCGGCGGCCGGCTTGGCCACCACTTCGGGGTTGCCCCAGGCATCGGACGCGATCACCGGCGTGCCGCACGCCATCGATTCAAGCAGCACGTTGGCCCAGCCTTCGCGCGACGAGGCCAGCACCAGCGCGTCGGCGGCGGAATAAAGCCTGGGCAGCGCCGCGTGCGGCAAGGCGCCGAGGAACCGCACCCGGCCGGCGACGCCGAGCCGGGCGGCGAGCGCTTCGAGCCGGGCGCGCTCTGGCCCCTCGCCGGCGATCAGCAGGCGGCAATCGGCCAGGCGCGGCAACGCGCCGATGACGCGATCGTGGCCCTTGCGCTCGATCAGGTGGCCGACCGAAAGCAGCGTCTTGCCGGCGACACCGAACGCGGCGCGCGCAGTCTTGCGATCATGCGGACGGAACAGCTCGAGGTCGACGCCGTTGCGCAGCGTGCGGAGCTGCGCCGGGTCGGCGCCCAAGGCGATCAACGGCGGCTGGAGCGCGTCGGCGACGGTGACCAGCGCGGCCGCGCGGCGAACCGCCCAGCGCAGCCAGCGCCGCGGCAAAGCGTGGCGCGGGATCAGGTTGACGTCGGTGCCGCGCGCGGTGATCACCACAGGCTTGCCGAGGACACGGCCCAGCAGCACGGCGGCGACGCCGTCGGGATAGGCGTAATGCGCGTCGATCAGGTCGAAATCCTGCTCGGCCTTGAGCCGGCGCAGCAGCTTCAGCGACGCGGCGCAGAGCAGCAGCGGCGCCAGCGCCATGCCGATCCGGGGCAGCGCAATGTACCGCGGATGGAACACCGCGACCCCGAAGCGCGTCTCGCGTTTTGGCGCGGCGGCGAAGCGCGCATAGCGGCCGAAAACCTTGTTCCGCAAGGGGAACCACGGCACCGGGGCCACCACCCGGGCGGCCACCTGGAAGCTGTCGAGCAGATAACGCAGCCGGTTGGCGACGAAGACCCCGTGCGCCGGCGCGGCGGCGTTGGGGAAAAGCGTGGTGAAGGTGACGATGCGCAGCCGGCGCGCGACGCGCCCGCCGCCGGCGTCGGGCGCCAGATACTTCCGCGTCATCGCCGCCTCCGGATTTTTTCCGCGACGATCGCCACCGCCTCGCTCATCCCGGGCAGCACGGCATGGCGGCGGATTTCCCTGAGCCCCGCCGCGCCGAGGATTTCGGCGAGCGCGGCGTCCGAGACCGGGAACGCCGCCGGGTTCTGGAACCAACCGGTCCAGCTTTTCACCTTGCGGCGCAGGCGATGGAACCGGGTGTCGATGCCCTGGGTCAGGACGACGCGTCCGCGCGAGGCGGCGGCCAGCGCCCGCACCAGAGCGCGCTGCCGTTCGGGCGGGAAATGCATCAGGAACCGCGCCGACAGCACCGCGTCGAAACGCGGCCGGCCGCGCAACGCGAGAATGTCGCCGGTCCCGGCGGTGAAGCGGTTGCCGAAGCGCGCGAGCCGGCGCCGCGCCACGGCGAGCATTGCGGGCGACACGTCCATGCCGTGAACGCGGAATCCCATCTCGAGCGCGACCTCGGCAAGGCGGCCGGTGCCGCACGGCAAGTCGCCGATCAGACTGCCCGCCGGCAGGTCGGCGAGCGCGCGCCGCACCGCTTCGCGGTCGAGGAAATTGAAGACTCGGCCGGCGAAGCCCGAAAACCGCACATGGTCGTAGCCTCGCGCGACGGATTCGTCCCGGTAATGCCGGGTCGGATCCCAGTCCTTGCCGTAGCGATAGGTGTCCATCGGACTCACTCCAGTCCGGCGCGGAGCGCGGCCGCCAGCTCGGTAGCCTGCTGCTCGAAGCGGTAGCGGCCGTAGGATTCGCGGATCGGATCGAGCGGCGCGACTTCCATCCCGGCCCAGAAGCGCAACAGCCCGTGCAACCGCGCCCACAACAGCGGCGGCGAGGCGGGATCGCGCCAGCCGTAACCGTCGAGCAGCCCGCCGACGATCGCGTCAAAGCGCCGGCCGAGCATCCAACCGGTCGGCCGCCACGAGCGGAAGGTGATGTCGCGAATGAACTTGGCGAGGTCGAGCGTCACCGCATCTTCCCAGTCGGCGGCGATGTCGAGCCCGATCAGCTCGCCGCCGGTGATCATCAGGTTCTCGGCCTTGAAGTCGCCGTGATGCTGGGCCACCGGCACCGGCATTTCGGCGATGCGCGGCGCCAAGCGGCGAAGGACCTCGTCGCCGTGGACGAAGCTGCGGTTGCGCCGCAGCTGCGGCGCGGCGAGGGCTTCGTCGGCGAGCTGCGCCAGCATCGCGGCGCAATTGGTCGGCCGGTCGGCGAGCCGGCGCATGGCGTGGAAGTCCTTGAGCCAGCGGCCTGATTCGCGCGCCCAGCGGGTGATATCGGCGTCGCTGCTCAAGGGGCTGGCGAGCTCGGCGGCGACCGAGCGGCCCTCGATCCATTCCATCACCAGGCAGGCGTGTTCCTCGATCAGGTCGAGCGCGCGCACCACGCGCGCCTGCGAGCCGTGTTCGGCGGCCAGCCGCTCGAGCCGCTTTAGGGCGGCGAATTGCAGCCGCGCCTGGTCGACATCAGGCTTGCCGTCGGATGCGACGCAGAATTTGAGCGCCAGCGGCCCATGCCCCGGGACGCTGCAGCGGAACAGTCGGGACAGCTGGCTGACGCCGAGCGGCCCGATGACCCGGCAATCCGCGAACGAAACCGCGCCGCCGCAGCGGGCGGCGAGCATGCCGACCACGTCCTGCGGCAGCAGATCGGCAAGCAGTTCGGCGTTCACGGCGACCCGGCCTTGCGCCCGAGGCGGCGCAGGATGCGGACGAGATTGGCCACCGGCGCGCGGCCGGCGAACGCCGCCCGCAGCAGCAGCCCGGCGCCGGCGAACAGCGCGCCGGCATCGAGCAGATTGGCGCCGAGCCGCTCGTGGCGGCGCGCCAGCACGGCGCGGCGCTCGCGGGCCGACAGCAACGGCCCGAGCACCCGGAGATGGTTGTGCACCATGGCGAGCACGTCGGACGCCTGGCGGCGGGCGTGACCGATCGAAAAGCTGCGCGGCATCCAGTGGTAGATCGCGAGCGTCTCGGGCAGGGCGCACACCCTTCCGGCCAGCGCCAGGCGGATGAACAGATCCTGGTCCTCGCCGGTGACCAGGCCCGGATCGAAGCCGTCGAGACGCTCGAGCAGATCGCGGCGTGTCACCGCGGCCGAGGTGGCGACGAACGATGAAGCGAGCAGCGTGCGCCACGCCTCGCCGCCCGAGACCGGCGCCTGGCGCGCGTAGACCGAACTGCCTTCGCCGCCCGACACGGTGCGGACGCGCATATCGGCGACCACCAGCGCGAGTTTCGGATCGGCGGCAAAGGGCGCCACCTGGCGCGCGAGCTTTTCCGGCAGCCATTCGTCGTCGGCGTCGAGGAAGGCGACGAGCTCGCCCTGGGCCGCCGAGATGCCGAGATTGCGCGCCTTGGCCGGGCCGACATTGACCTCGAGGCGGATGACGCGGCAGCGCCGGTCGCGCGCGGCCGCAATCAAGTCGGTACCGCCATCCGTGCTGGCGTCGTCGACGAAGATCGCTTCCCAGTTGCCGTAGGTCTGCGCCTGGATCGAGGCGAGCGCGCGCTGCACGGTTAACGCTGCGTTAAACATCGGCACCACGACCGAGACCAGCGGCCGGTAGGACGCGGCCGAATCGGGCGCCAGGGAGCGGCTTGGGGATGGGACGGAATGCGGCAACGGCATCGGCGCGGCGGTCCTCGCGGGCAAGCGAAAAGCGGCGCGAATCCCGCTCTCCGCGCCACCGTTAGTCTGCGCCCGAGCCACGAATTTCCGGTTAACCGAGGGTTGATCCCGGCGCCGTTAACCTTCCGGCAGTAACCGGAAATTTAGGCCTTTCCCGCTATGAATCGGGCCGGTTCTGGCAGAGGTTGCAATGGTTGGCACGAGGGCGAGCGGGGCCGCGCAAGGGCGTGGCGTGGTACCGCGATGATGCCCGGCGACACCCCGGTGACGTCGATTTCCCCCGAGCCGGGCAAGCTTTCGCTCGGCCGGCAGATCGCCAAAGGCGCCGTGTTCATGATCGCGCTCCGGGGCGTGTTCCGCCTGTTCGGGCTGGTCAGCGCGCTGTTCCTGCTGCGCATTCTCGCGCCGAGCGATTTCGGCGTGGTCGGGCTGGTGACCGCCGCGCTCGCCGTCTTGGAACTTCTGAGCGAACTCAGCTTCCAGGCCGGGATCATCCGGATGAAGAACCCGGCGCGCCGCCATTACGACACGGCGTGGACGCTAGGATTGTTGCGCAACGCGGTGCTGGCCGCCGGCCTGGTGGCGGCGGCGCCGCTGCTTGCCAAGTTCGTTGACGAACCGCGGACCGTCAGCCTCGCCTATGCGCTGGCGGCGATCACGATCCTGCAAGGGCTCGAGAATATCGGCGTGGTGGATTTCCAGCGCCGGATGCAGTTCGACCGCTTCTTCCGCTTCCAGATCTTCGGCAAGCTCGCCGGCGTCTGCACCGCCGTGCCGCTCGCTTTCTGGCTGCGCGACTACTGGGCGTTGATGGGCGGGATCGCGGTGACGCGGCTTTCCATGACGGCCTTGAGCTACGTGGTCAGCGATTACCGCCCGAAGCTCTCGCTCGCGGCGTGGCACGACCTGTTCGATTTCTCGAAATGGCTGCTGGTCGGCAACCTGCAATGGGTGCTCGACGTCTACGTCATGACCTTCGTCGTCGGCCGCATCGCCGGCCCGGCCGCGATCGGCCTCTATCAGGTCGCCAACCGGGTCGCCGCGCTGCCGGCGAGCGAGGTCGCGGCGCCGATCCGGACGCCGATGTATGCCGGGCTGTCGCGCACGGTCGACGACATGGCGCAGCTGCGCCGCCAGACGCTCGACGGGCTGTTCCTCAGCGTCGCCGTGGTGGCGCCGATGTCGGTCGGCATCGCGCTGATGGCGCAGCCGATCGTCGATCTGTTCTTCGGCTGGAAATGGGTCGACGCCATCCCGCTGGTGCGGATGTGCGCGCTGGCGGCGCTGTTCGACGCGATCGGCCATTACGCCCACACCCTCTATCTCGTCACCCACCATCAGCGGCGCTTCGTCGGCGTGTTCAGCGTGGCGCTCGCGGTGCGGATTCCGGCGATCGTGCTGAGCGCCGCTTTTTACGGCGTCGACGGAGCGGCCTTCGCCTTGATGGCGACCGCGGTGTTCAACAGCCTGTTGTGGACGGCGAACATCTTCCCGCAGATCGGCATTCCGGTCCGCGCCGTCTTTACCGGCACCTGGCGCACGGTCTTCGCCTGCCTGGCGATGACCGCCATGGTGCTGTGGCTGTCGACTCTGTGGCCCGAGCCGCGCGATTTCTGGCTCGGCCTGGTGCGGTTCGGCGCAATCTGCGGCCTCGGCGCCGCCACCCATCTGGCGGCGCAGTTCGCCGCCTGGCGCCTCGCCGGCGAGCCGGCCGGCGCCGAGCGCCATCTGATCAAATCCGCGCGCGAAGCGGCCGAACGCCTGACGCCGCGCGCCTGGGCGAGGAGCTGAACCGGCGATGCGCAGCCTCATCTTCACCGCGGTGATCATGGCCATGCTGCCGGCGGCGTTCTTTTCGCCGTTCGTCGGCGTGCTGCTGTGGTCCTACGTCTCGTTCGGCTCGCCGCAGCGCTTGACCTGGGGCATCTCGGACGCGATCCCGTTCGCGCTCGTCATCGGCCTCACCGGCATTCTCGGCTGGCTGGTCACCGAACGGCGCAAGATTCCGACCGACCGCACCACCTGGCTGCTGTTGGCGTTCGTCTTCGCCTACACGATCTCGACCTATTTCGCCATCGTGCCTTCGGAAGCCTGGCCGAAATGGTGGCTGATCACCAAGTCGATGATCTACGTGTTCATCACCGCGGCGCTGCTCACCAACCGGGTGCGGATCCACGCGCTGCTTTGGGTGATGGTGATCGCGGTCTCGTTCTACGGCATCAAGGGCGGCCTGTTCACGCTTTACACCGGCGGCAATTACCGCATCTTCGGCCCGGTCGAGACCATGATCGGCGACAACAACCACATCGCCGCGGCGCTGGTGGTCATCCTGCCGCTGATGAACTATCTCGGCCGCCAGTCCCAGAACGAGCTGTTGCGCCTGGGGTCGCGCGCTGCCATAGCGCTCTGCCTGCTGTCGGTGCTGGCGTCCTATTCGCGCGGCTCGTTCCTGGGACTGATCGCCATGCTGCCCTTCCTGCTGCAGCATTCGAAGCGCAAGCTGCTCTCCGGCGTCCTCATCGTCATGCTGCTCGCCTTCTCGATCAGCTTCATGCCGACGCAATGGGTCGAGCGCATCCAGACCATCCAAACCTATCAGCAGGACTCCTCGGCCGAAGGCCGCCTCGAGATGTGGACGGCGGCGACCAAGATGGCGGTCGCCCGGCCGCTCACCGGCGTCGGTTTCAAGGGCCCCTACATCCAGACGGTGATGGACAAGTATTCGCCCGGCACCACGGCGCGAGCGGTGCACAGCATCTGGTTCGAGAACCTGGGCGAGAACGGCTTCCCGGCGCTGTTCCTCTGGATCGCGCTGGCAGTGGTCGCAATCCAGAACTGCCGCTATATCATCCGGCGCACCAAGAACGCGCCGCAGCTCAAATGGGCCAACGATCTCGCGCACATGTCGCTGTGCGGTCTGGTCGGGTTCTATGTCGGCGGCTCGTTCCTGTCGCTGTCCTACTGGGACTTCTACTTCACGCTGCTGGTGATCCTGGCGGCGACGCGCCGCATCGTCGTCCAGGAACTGGCGCCGGAGGCCAAGTGGATTCTGTTCAATCGGACCGCCGCCGCGGCCGCGGCCCGCGCGCGCCTGGCGCCGCAGCGCCCGCTCGGCGGCACCGCGGACTAGGAGACGGAAATGGAATCAATCTTCTTCCTGTTCGGCCTGATGGGCGTGGTGCTGGTGGTCCACTGGGCGGTGGTCAACGACCGCGCCGGTAACCACGGCAAGACCACGGGCCTGTTCGCGATGCGCGACGCCGAGACCGAGACGGCGAAACCGGCCGTCAAGCCGCCGATTCATCCTTCGGCCAGGCCGCCGCAGCGCGGCTAGTTGCTAGTTGTTCGCCGGCAGCGTGGCGCGCGCCAGGCGGGCCCAGAGCCGCGTCCGCAGGAAGGCGGCGATCGTCGCCTCGGCGCCCTTGGGATAGCCGCCGGTCGCCCACAGCGTGAACAGCACGGCCGCGTAGAGCGCGGCACCCAGTCCGACGCAGACCAGTAGCTCGGCGGTCTCGCCCCAGGCGCCGCCCGGGAACGCGACCAGCTGGCGGAAGGCGCCAAGGAACGCCGCCATCGACGCGCCGGCGGTGAACGGCCGCCACAGCGCCTCGAACAGGTCGCGCTTCGGCAATCCCACCAGGCGCCGCGCGTAATAGAGATTGGCCGCGCCGCCGACCAGGCTGGCGCCGATCAAGGCCTCAGCCGCGCCCATCCCGCCTTGCGCCGGCACCAGCGCCGCGAGCAGCGCGAGGAAGCTGCCGGCGCCCATGAGGCTGGCATAGGTCGAAAGCTGCGGCCGACCCATGGCGAGGAACACGGCATAGGCCTGGCCGACGAACATCTCGAGCGGCCCGGCGAAGGCCAGCAGCCGCAGCAGCGGCGCGGCGTCCGCCCATTGCCGGCCGAAGCCGAGGTCGAGCACCAGGTCGGCCGTGACCAGGAGCCCAAACGCCATCGGCGCCATCAGGCACAGCCCGCCGGCCAGCACCGCGAGATAGCCCTCGGCCAGGCTCTTGCCCTGGCCGGTGAGGCGGGTGAAGCCGGGAAAGATCGCGTTCATCACCGGCGTCACCAACTCTGAGGTCGGCAGCTCGGCCACCGCGCGGGCGATGCGGTAGAAGCCGAGCGCCTCGATGCCGGCGAACTTGGCGACGAACAGCTCGTCGCTCTTGGTGCGGACGAAGAACAGCTGGCTCGAGAACCACAGCCACTTGGAGAAGCCGAACACTTCGGCGAAGCGCGCCAGCGACAAGCGCGGCCGGTAGGGGTGAAGAATGAAGCTCAAAGCCACCCGCGCAACGCACGCCGCCGCCAGCCCCGCCACCAGCGCCCAATAGTCGCGCAGCAGGAACGCCGCCGGCACGGCGACGGCGAACGACGCGAGCTTGACGCCGAGCGCATAGACGCATTCGCGGGCGAAGGCGAGCTCGCTGCGGAATTCGACCACGCCGACATTGGCGAGGCCAGAGGAAGCGGCGATCGCCGCGATTGCCACCGCCACGCCGGGCAGGCGCGGCTCGTGCAGGATCGCCGCCGCCGGCCAGGCCAGCGCCAGCACCAGCGCGGCGTTGACCAGGCCGCGCGCGACCTCGAGCGTCCACACCGTGTCGTAGCGTTCGCGCTCGCGCGAGCCCGAGCGGATCAGATCCATATCGAGGCTGAAATCGCCCGCCGACTGGACGAGGAAATAGAGCAGCGTCGCCATGCCGACCAGGCCGTAATCGGCCGGGTTGAGCAGCCGCGCGAGCAGGATGGTGCTGGCGATACCCAGCAAGCGCGTGCCCCAGCGCGCGGCCAGCAGCCACAGCGCGCCTTTGGCGACCCGGCCGGCGAGCGAGCCGGTCACGTCTCAGGACCGCTTCTGGGCCGCGTCGCGCACGCGGGCGAGATAGGCGTCGAGCGGGCCCATCGCGTGGAGGAATTCGGCCAGCGCATGCGCCGCCGCGTCCTCGCCGCCGGCGCGCTTGTCGGTCGCCACCGCGACGAAGGCGGCAACCGCGTCGCGGCCTTCGAGGATGGCGCGGGCCTGGCGCAATTTGGCCTCGGCCGGGCTGCCGGTGATCGTGCCGTCGACCACGTAGAACGACCACACCAGGCGGCTTTGCGGCCCGCTGTGGATCTCGGCGACGGCGACGGTCGCGGCGTGGCCGCCGAAATCGAGCGGCACCGAGCCCAGGGTCGAGCGCACCCAGACGTCCTCGTCGGCGATGCGGTTCTGGCTGCGGACCAGCGTGTTGTGGCGGCCGTGCGCGGCATAGAGCGCGACGTAACGCTCGACCGTGCGGTCGCCGTCGGCGAATTCGTCGCGGAATTCGCGATCGGGGGCGACGATCACCGGCTGCCAGCTGTCCTTGGCGTCGTCGCGCGGGGTCCACGGCGCCGACACCGCGGGCGGCACTGCTTGCCCCAGGTCGAGGCCGCGCGCGTTGTCGAGAAATTCGAGATAGAGCGGGCCGGGCGCGGCCAGCATAACCGACAGCACCACCGCGGCCAACGGAGCACGGAGCGCTCCCGGCGCTGGGCGCGGCGGCAACGCCACGGCGGGTGCGCCGCGGTCGGCCCAGCGCATGCCGACGACGATCAGCAGCAGCAGCACGGCGGTGAAGAACCCCCAGCCGTAGATGATGTGGTCGGCCGAGACCGCGGTCGCGTCGTCGGTCAGGTGCGCGAGATAGATGATGCCGAAGGCGCGCAGGCCGTTGGCGAAGACTGGGATGATCAGCGACGCCGCCAGGAAGGCCGTGCGCTTCCACCACAGGCGGTAGACCGTGAGCGCGAAGAAGGCGCCGAAGGCGATCGAGGCGATGAGGAAGCGCAAGCCGGCGCAGGCCTCGGCGATGACGAAATCGCCCTCCGGGATCGAGATCATAATCCCGTCGGAATAGGTCGGCACGTGCAACAGCTGGAGCAGGTCGATGGCGAAGCGGGCGGTGACGTCCTGCAGGGTCGGCACCAGGAATTCGCCGCTCGGCACCAGGAGATAGAGGTAGAGCAGCGGCCCGAGCAGCTGGAGGTAGAGCCGCCGGCCGAGCGTCGCGAGCAGGAGCGCCTGGACCATGGTGAGGAAGACGAATTGCTGCGCCTCGAGCACGCCGAGCACGGCGGCGCCCAGCCAGGCGAGCGACAGCAGCGGCAGCGCGCCGAGCGCCCAGAAGAACGGCCGCACCGGCGCGGTCAGAGCCGTGCGGCGGTCCCAGATCAGGTAGATCGCGACCGGCAGCACCAGGAAGCAGTGGTTGTAGGTCGGCGAGGCGGACCAGACGCGCCAGGCGCCGGCGATCTCGCGCCAGAACAGGAATCCCAACGCCAGCGCGGCGAATCCCAGCGCCAGCCCGAGCGCGCGCCAGAATTGCAGCGGCGCCGGACGGCGGAGATCGGCGGTCGAGACGCTCATGACGCGCTCGCCAAGGCAGCGGCGTCGGGAGGCAGGCCGAGCGCCACGTCGAGCGCGCCGAGCTTGGCGTCCCAGCGGAAATCGGCCGCCACCCGCGCGCGGGCGCGGCCGCCGATGTCGCGCCCCTTGGGCGACAGCGCGACCGCGAGCTGGTCGACATAGCCGTCGGGCCCGGTGGCGCAGAAAATCTCCTCT
>Ga0335078_10017802_pt1 | contig 10568 bp, 8 predicted proteins | sample Lox_Sample_32_FD_206711 | JGI IMG/M metagenome (GOLD analysis project Ga0335078, IMG submission 206711) | Soil microbial communities from Loxahatchee National Wildlife Refuge, Florida, United States - Lox_Sample_3.2 | ecosystem: Environmental > Terrestrial > Soil > Wetlands | place: USA: Florida...
TTCTTGATTCATCCGCGGCCCGAGTACTGGCGGGCTCGTCAACGCTCGCCCTATCTCCTGCTGCTGCCTGCGTGGTGGTTGATGTGGGTTGCGCTTGGGATCGCGACGGTGTACTGGCGACACCTGAGGCTCTATTGGACTCTCTGGACATGGATTCCCGCAGGCTTGCTATTCGCTGCCGGGTTCTGGCTATATTCGCATTCCAGCAAGAACTTCAGCGCGCAGCAGCTTGGCGGTTTGCCCGAGTCCTCGGCGGCCAAAGACAGCAGTCGCTGGTCACGACTGGTATACGCGCCCACGTGCGCCACCCTGTCTACCTGGCGCACTTATGCGAAATGCTGGCTTGGAGTATTGGAACCGGGCTGATCGTTTGTTATGCCTTGACGGGTTTCGCTGTGGTCACAGGTGCGGTCATGATTCGCATGGAAGATCGCGAACTCGAGCAACGGTTCGGGGTTGCGTACGCCGAGTATCGCGCACGGGTTCCGGCGATTATCCCGAAAATCCGCGCCAAAAGCTAAGCTGCCTCTGCGATCTTTGCGCTATTGCTTGGCGGCCTTTGCGGTCAGTTTCTCTCAACGACTTAGCGCGCAGCTTGTGCGTGAACTGCCTTAAGCCCCGGTCGCAACCACCAGATCAGACCACCAGTAAGCACGAGAAGAATCGAGATCAGTTGCGTGCCAGTCATTACGCCGCCAAAGACCGAACCGCGTCCGGGATCGTCGCGGAGGAATTCCAGAAAATATCGCGCCACCCCATACAGGAACAGATAAGCTCCAAACACCTGCCCATCGAATGTTTTCCGCTTTAGCAGCCACATCAAGATAAAGAAATTTGCCACCTCGACGGCCGATTCGAAAAGCTGCGTAGGTTCAAGAGGAACGCCGAGCGGTGTGCCGACCCAAGTTTGGGCCAACGGATTCTTAAAAGTCACGCCCCAGAAATGCGATGTCGGCTTGCCGTAGCAGCATCCCGCGGCAAAACATCCCACCCGCCCGATGGCGTGTCCCAAAGCCAATCCTGGCGCAAAAGAATCACAGGTTCGCAGAGCCGGCATGCGGTTCTTGTGGATATACCAAGCGGCCGCGGCGAATGCTCCGATTAAACCTCCGGAAAAAACTCCACCGGCCTGCAACGTGCCGAAGCTGAAAATCTCACCGGGATGCGAGGTGTAGTAACTCCAATCATTGATGATGTACAAAACCTTGGCGCCAATAATTCCGCACAGCACCACCAGAATGCCAAAATTCCAGGCATGTTCGGGATTGATGCCCTGCTTCTCGGAATTGCGCACACTGATCCACAGCCCGATGAGGACTCCAAGCGAAACTAGGAGGCCATAGGTGGGCAGACTGAAATTGCCAATATGAAAAAGTCGTGGGAACACTGGTCTCTATATTAGATGCAGAGCGGGATTAAAAGAAGAAGGAAGAAGTGAGAAGGCAGATTGAAGAATTAAGAAGGCAGAGAACACTGGAGAAGTCAGAATCCCAAATTCAGAAGGCAGGAGCAGTTGTTACCTCTGAAATCTGACTTCTAACTTCTGCATTCGGATAACTTCTGCATTCTACCCTCTACCCTCTGCATCCAAAGAACAAGCCGACCCACTGAGCCGTGTGGCGGGCCGAGAATGAACCGTCGTAAGACGTGTGGGAACCCTCCGCGACCCTTTAGGCGTCTCCGCGTGACGGAGCATGGCACACCGGATCTATCAACGAGTAGAGCCCCCGTTCATTCAGGTGTTGGTTCAAAAATCGGTTACCACCATCACCAACGAAGCAGGTCGGCTTTCAATTGTGGATGCTAGGCAAAATCTCGGAGATTCGCAAGAGGGCGACCGCAAATAGTTGGTACTCGGTTTGCCAGCGACCTTCGTTACCCGGCGCGGCGTTCGTCGTCCAACACTTCGTCCAAAGCATTGGACAGGTTGTTGGCGCGCTTCAAATAATCCACGGCCCCGTCGTCCTGATTGCGTTTCAGCAGGTGGTATTCATCGGCGATATTCAGCGCTGCGAGCACCGCGACGCGCACTGTATCGACGGTGTGTGTCTGCTCCGCCACCGCGCGCATTTTTGTATCAACGTACTCTGCCAGTTTCATGATGTACTGCGGATCCGGACCGGTGAGGTTATAGCCCTGGTCGAAGATCTCCACACGTACGCTGTTATTCTTCGGATCTTGCGGTTGCTTGGTTGCGACTGCCATTCCCTACTCTGCTCCTTATTGTAACTGGCCGAACTTCAGCCTGATCGAAGTCACAGGCCCGCGCCAACGCGGAATTGCTCCGTTGCGCGAGCTCATCAGGAAGCTGCCTGTTCCTCGTTCAAGGTTTCAATCTGCTGCAGCATCTTTTCCACACGGGTACGAACCTCCTCACGCTCGCGACGCAACTGCACCGTTTCTCGTCGGAGCGTGTCCAGTTCCTCCTCGCGTTCTTCCAGTTGTTCTCGAAGCCGCTTCACGTCGCGTTCCGCGATGGAACGTGCCTCCTGCGCGGCTTTGTACAGCTCGATTGTGCGGTAAACCTTCTGTTCCAGAGCTTGAAAATCGTCGGCTGGAACCTGAGTGGATACATCTTCCGCCATTTTGACTGCCATGAGGCTACAACCCCGGGGATTTTAGTTTTGCGCAGTATACCGCAGAAAGCGGTGGAGATCAGGATACAAATCTTTACCTACAAACTCTGCATCTCGACCTAACCAGCTGAATCCAATACCATATTACTGCATCACCTGCGGTGCTGGATCAGCCGGACCCGGCATCGGTAGCCTTTCAGTGAGACGTTAGCTTAAAATTCCGCCGTCGACTTCCGCGGAAAGCTTGACGGCATTTGTGGTAAGCCCCTGAGGCAGTTATGTGGATTGTTCGACTCGCATTAAGGCGTCCCTACACTTTCGTCGTACTTGCACTCCTGCTGATTATTTTGGGACCCATCGTCATTCTGCGTACGCCCACTGACATTTTCCCAAACATCAATATTCCCGTGGTCAGCGTTTTATGGAGCTATTCCGGTTTCGACGCCGAGCAAATGTCGGACCGCATTGTCGGCCTCACCGAGCGCGCGTTAACCACGACTGTCGAGAACATCCAGCATATCGAGTCGCAGTCGTTGCCCGAGAAAGCGGTGGTCAAGATCTTTTTCCAACCGGGTGCGGACATACCCCGGGCCATTGCCGAGGTTACTGCCATTTCGCAAACGCAATTGCGGCAGTTACCGCCGGGCACCACGCCCCCCTTGGTGATCACCTACAACGCATCCAGCGTCCCCATTCTCCAGTTGGCTCTCTCCGGCAAAACACTTTCAGAGCAGCAGCTTTTCGATTACGGAGTAAATTTCATCCGAACCCGTCTGATCACGGTTCCTGGGACCGGAATTCCATATCCCTATGGCGGCAAGATTCGCCAAGTACAGGTGGACCTCGATACCACTGCGCTGCAATCCAAAGGACTTTCGCCGCTCGATGTGGTTAACGCAATCAGTGCGCAAAACATCATTTCGCCGTCCGGTACTTCGAAGATCGGCCAGTTCGAATACAACGTCGACATCAACAGCGCTCCAAAGAGCATCGCCGAACTGAACCAGATTCCGATCAAGACGATCGGGAATACGACCATCTACATACGTGACGTCGCCTGGGTGCGTGACGGGTTTCCGCCTCAGACCAATATCGCGCGCGTCAACGGCCAACGCGCTTCCCTGCTGACCGTTTTGAAGATTGGCAACGCGTCCACGCTGGATATCGTTTCCGGGATCAAATCACTCTTGCCGACAATTCAAGCCAGCCTGCCGAAAGAACTGAAAGTACAACCTCTCGGTGACCAGTCGCTGTTTGTCCGCGCGTCGATCGATGGCGTACTAAGAGAAGCCACCATCGCTGCCTGTCTGACAGGCTTGATGATTCTGATTTTTCTTGGGAACTGGCGCAGCACGGTGATCATTGCGGTCTCGATTCCTCTGTCCATCCTGACTTCCGTGATCGTTTTAAGCGCGCTCGGGGAAACCATCAATATCATGACGCTCGGCGGGCTCGCGTTAGCGGTTGGCATTCTGGTGGATGATGCGACGGTGGAAATTGAGAACATCAACCGCAATCTGGCTCAGGGCAAGGAAGTGGAACACGCGATCCTGGATGGGGCGCAGCAGATTGCGGTTCCGGCGTTCGTCTCGACGCTATCGATCTGCATCGTTTTCGTCCCAATGTTCTTTCTGACCGGAGTGGCGCGTTATCTTTTCGTGCCGTTGGCGGAAGCGGTAGTGTTCGCAATGCTGGCGTCGTACCTGCTTTCACGAACCTTGATCCCCACCATGGCGAAATACTTGCTTCGGGGAGAGGACGTGGACCCTCATCGCGGCGCGCAGAGTCGAAACCCCTTGGTTCGCTGGCAGGTTCGCTTCGAAGAAGCATTTGAGCGATTGCGAGAGCGCTACCACGGCCTGCTTGAGTTATGCCTGCACCATCGGCGCCTTTTCCTGCTAGTTTTTCTGGCCGCCTGCGTGGCTTCCGTGGTGATCCTCGTTCCCTGGTTGGGGCAGGATTTCTTCCCCAGCGTCGATAGCGGTCAATTCAAGTTGCACATGCGGGCGCGGACCGGAACGCGAATCGAGGAGACCGCGCGTCTGTGTGATCTGGTGGAGCAGTCCATCCGCCGGCACATTCCCGCTGACCAACTGGATGCCATCATCGATAATATTGGGCTACCCTACAGCAGCATCAATCTCTCTTACAGCACATCGGCTCCGGTGGGATCGGCAGACGCCGACATCATGGTCAGCTTGAAGGAAAACCATGCTCCTACCCCGCAATACGTGCACGATCTGCGACTGGCGCTAGCACGCGAGTTTCCGGGAACCACTTTCGCGTTTCTGCCGGCGGACATTGTCAGTCAAATCCTGAACTTTGGCCTGCCATCACCGATCGATGTCCAAGTGGTTGGCAATAACCTGGGCGCGAATCGCGAATTCGCCGACCAGCTTCTAGCGCGCATTCGCCAGATTCCGGGCACGGTGGACCTGCGCATTCAGCAACCGTTCGATCAGCCATATTTGCACGTGAATGTCGATCGCACGAAAGCTCAGGAAGTCGGCTATTCGGAACGCGACGTCGCTAACAATCTGCTGATCACCCTTAGCGGAAGTTTTCAGACCACGCCGGAATTCTGGCTGGATCCGAGAAACGGTGTGGAGTACAGCATTGCCACGCAGACGCCGCAATATCGGATCCAAACGTTGCAGGACCTACAAAACATTCCCATCACCGGTCCCAGTGCTGCTCGTCCCCAGATTCTCACCGGCATCGCGAACATCGAGCGTGGCGTAGGGATGGCAACGGTCTCACATTACAACATCGCTCCAGTAATCGACATATATGGGTCGGTGCAGGGGCGTGACCTCGGAGGTGTTGCGCGGGCCCTCAATCAAGTTGTCGTGAACGCTAAATCCCAAGCTCCCAGAGGTACAGAAATCATTGTGCGCGGGCAGATCGAAACCATGCGATCTTCCTATTTCGGATTGATTAGCGGACTGTTTTTTTCGATCCTCTTGGTGTATCTGCTGATCGTGATCAATTTTCAGTCCTGGCTGGATCCTTTCATCATCATTTCGGCGTTACCGGCAGCCCTGGCCGGCATTGCGTGGTTTCTTTTTGTGACGCATACGACGTTGAGCGTTCCCGCCCTGACGGGATCGATCATGTGCATGGGAGTGGCCACCGCAAACAGCATTCTGGTAGTAAGCTTCGCCAAGGAAGAGTTGGCGGAAGGCCGCGAGCCCCTGCTTTCGGCTTTGAACGCGGGATTTACGAGGTTCCGGCCCGTCATTATGACGGCTTTGGCTATGATCATCGGAATGGTGCCGATGGCCTTAGGTTTGGGAGAAGGTGGCGAGCAGAATGCTCCTCTGGGCAGGGCGGTTATCGGAGGGCTGCTGTTCGCAACAGTGGCAACGCTGTTCTTTGTACCTGTATTCTTCAGTATGTTACACAGTCGCAGAAATGCGGCCAGGGAGCTACCGAAACATTAACCGCATTTTGGGTGAAGAAATCATCCAGTGGACTTGTTTAAGAGTAAGAGGCTATCGATTCGTTCATGAAAGTTGAAGATCCAGTGGAAACCCCGGAAAGGCCGGCGCCAAGGCCAGAGTACCGCCAAGACCAGAATCGCCCGGCTCGTCGCTGGTGGATTGCCGTCCTGGCATTCGTCATCGTGGTTGCGGTCATCGTGTCCGGCATTATTCCGCGCAAGCGAGCCGAGGCCAATCTAGCCAAAGAGACTCAGGAAATGGCGGTGCCTACGGTCTCCGTCGTTCACCCCAAGCATTCAGCGCCGTTGAACGAACTGGTTCTTCCGGCCAATGTACAGGCGTACATTGACGCACCCATCTTCGCCCGGACGAACGGCTATTTGCGCAAGTGGTATGTGGATATCGGTGGTCACGTGAAGCAAGGCCAGCTGCTCGCGGATATCGAAACCCCCGAGGTCGATCAGCAACTACGGCAGGCGCGCTCTGACCTTCAGACCTCCGAAGCCAATTTGAACTTGGCGAAGATCACATCGGATCGTTATGCCGGTCTGCTGAAGACGGATTCCGTTTCCAAGCAGGAGGCCGACAACGCGGAAGGAAACTATGCCGCGCAACGGGCTACCGTGCAGGCCGCGGAGGCGAATGTTAAGCGGCTCGAGCAACTGCAATCTTTCGAGAAAATCTACGCGCCCTTCGACGGAGTGATTACCGCTCGCAATACCGATATTGGCGCGCTGATTGACTCTGGCAGTTCGGGCGGAACTCGCACCGAGTTATTCCATATCGCTCAACCCGACAAGCTGCGCGTTTATGTAAATGTTCCTGAAGCTTACGCAGCCGGGGTCAAGCTGGGCATCAATGTGGACCTGATGGTTTCGGAATTTCCCGGCCGCCGCTTCCCGGGCACACTCGTCCGCACGGCTGAAGCGATTGATCAGACCACGCGAACCCTGCTAGTTGAAGTTCGGGTGAATAATCCGACGGGAACTTTATTCACGGGCGCCTATGCGGAAACTCATTTCAAGCTGCCGAATGCGGCGTCCTCTTTTACTCTGCCCGTAAATACCCTTCTTTTCCGCTCCGAGGGCCTGCGCATCGCCACGATTGCGGATGGCAATCATGCTGAACTTCGTCCCATCACCGTGGGCCACGACTACGGCACGGAAATCGAAGTGATCGCAGGATTGTCGGGCGATGAATCCGTTATCGTGAACCCGCCAGATTCGCTCGTCTCAGGGCAGGAAGTTCGTGTCGTAAACCAGCCTGCCGGAGAGCCTGCGGGGGGTAGCACGCCCGTCGTGCCAGGCAAATCGGGACGGTGATGACGAAGGCGAGACACAGCAAAATCGGGCGTTTGCTTGGGTCATCTCTTGTTTTTGTTCTTTTCTTCTGTGGGTGCGCGGTAGGTCCGCGCTATTCGCGCCCACCGGCGCCGACACCTCAAGACTTCAAGGAAACTCCTGCCAACTGGAAACAAGCCCAGCCGTCCGATCAGGTGCTGCGCGGCAAATGGTGGGAACTCTATCAAGATCCCGAACTGACTGCTCTAGAGGAAAAAATCAACGTGTCCAACCAGAGCATTCAAGCGGCCCAGGCACAGTTTGATCAGGCGCGCGCGTTGCTTCGCTACTATCGGGCGGATCTATATCCGACCGTGAGCGTGGGTGGTTCAGCCACGCGGGAGCGTTTCTCGAAGAACCGTCCGCTTACAAGCGGAACCGGGAACACAACCAACGATCTCCTTCTGAACGCGGACATGGCTTACGAGCCGGACGTCTGGGGCCGCGTACGAAGCAATGTCGCGGCTTACCGGGCCAACGCTCAGACGAGCTTCGCGGACCTGCAGTCCGTCAGCCTCAGCGTTCACGCGGAATTGGCCACGGATTATTTCCAGGCGCGCGAACTCGACGGGGAAGCTCAACTCCTGGACTCGACGGTTGCCAGTTACGAGAAGACTTTCGAGCTGACGCAGAACCGTTACCAGGGCGGATTAGCTTCCCAGGTCGACGTCGCACAGGCTCAGACGCAACTGGAAACGGCACGTGCGCAGGACATCGATGTCAAAGCTGCGCGAACTCAGTTCGAGCACGCCATCGCAGTTCTCATTGGAGTTCCTGCTTCCAGCTATGCTCTTCCCCCTGCAGCCTTGAATGCGGTCCCGCCGGTCATTCCGCCTGGCCTGCCCTCGCAACTGCTCGAGCGTCGACCTGATATTGCCGCGGCAGAGAGGCAAATGGCCGCGGCCAATGCAAATATCGGGGTGGTTCGCGCTCTGTACTACCCACTCTTCAGCATTCCCGCGACTGCCGGGTTCGAAGGGACGAGTATCACGAACTGGTTAACCGGGCCGAGTGGCTTTGCCTCGGTTGGGATCTCCGCCGTTGCCACCGCGTTGGATGTAGGGCGACGCCGCGCTGCGAACGATCAGGCTCGCGCCATCTACAACCAGGCCGTTGCCAATTATCAGCAGAGCGTGCTCACCGCTTATCAGGAGGTCGAGGACAATCTCGCCGAGTTGCGACTTCTGGAGCAAGAGGCCACAACCCAAGCGGGCGCCGTCAATGCCGCCGAAAAGTCGTTGGCTTTGTCGCAGAACCGCTACAAAGGTGGAGTTACAAGCTATCTGGAGGTCACAACCGCACAGACGGTTGCGCTGACAAATGAACGTGCGGCGGTGCAAATCGCCGGCCGTCGGATGGTGGATAGCGTTTTGCTGATCAAAGCTCTAGGCGGCGGCTTCGACGCTGCAAGTCTTTCCAATCTTGATTTGACGGCGCGTTCCCAACCTTCTCCCGCGTCCGCACCCTGACAAGATCTGGAAAACTACTAATTCCGATCTCTTAATTCTTCCTTCTTAATTCTTACTTCTTAACTCTGCCTTCTCGCTTCTGGCTTGTTCCTCCCGCTTCCGCCTTTTTCGAAATCCATCCAGCACTACCGCACTGCTGATGGAGAAAGCTCCGATCGCGCCCAATGGCATCATCTCTGTTACCGCGGGACGCAAGTGAAGCACGCCGGGAAATAGCGCAAGCACAGCCAGGATGATGCCGACAACGTTCAGCCAGAGTGGCGCTTGAAGAGGTTGCGGTTGTTCCCGGTTGTAGAAGCGCAATTGAAGAAGCACGGCAGCCAGCCCGATGGCGGCCACGATCATCACCGCAATGGGACTGTTAAATGCGCTCGGTCGTGTGTAGATGACAACCAGCGCGAGTATTCCGCACAGCATGCCCGACGCCAGAACGGTCCAGCGTCGTGGGCGGGCGGAAGGGGCGCCAGAGGTTTCTGCCATTCGTGCCCATTTTAGTCACAACCACGGGCATTCGCGAATTGCCCGATGTGGGGCAAGGCTTACGCCGGAACCCATTCCGCATTACGCACGGTTCCCCGCGTGACCGCATACAAAACCAACTCAACCCGGCTCGATACTCCTACTTTGTCAAAGATGCGGTACAGGTATTTTTTTACCGTGTGTTCGCTCAGTCCGAGTTCGTGCGCCACATCGCGATTGCTGAGCCCGTCGGCGACGAGGGCCACGACCTGCTCCTCGCGCCAGGTGAGCAAGCTGTGCCCGTTGCTGTTGATCACCCGCAGCGAGGGCACATGAGTAATGGTCTCGATCAAGTGTTCCAGTTGTCCGTTGCTAACCCAGACTTGTCCTTCGTGAACACATTGAATGCACCGGCACAGTAGGCGAAACGGCAAATCTGTAAAACAGAACAATCCGCGCACCCCGGCCCGGAACGCGTTCACCACTGTGCTCCGGTCGGCGGTGCTGGTCAGCAGAACCTTGGGAATTTCCGGATAACTTAAATGCACACTGCGGATGGAACTCAAATCCCGCTCGGCCGCAATTACAACCACATTCGGCTCATGCTGTTCGATGGCCGCCAGGATGGCTTCACTTTCCAGCAGGCAGTAATGGACGCGAAACTCCGGCCGGCGGCGCAGGGCGGCAACCAGGAGTTGAGTCTGCATGTGGCTGGAGTCGGCCACCAGCACACGGATCGTCCCCAATTTGGGACACATATCTTCCATTCAGGCTGACAATAAAGCGCATGCGATTGCGGGTCTGTGACGATTCAACCTTCAACTGGCGGTTCTCGTGTGGAAAACTCAATGCTAACCGGACACTCGTAAGTAGCTGCAAACACGAGCGCGTGGGGCCGCTATGGGTTCGTGCACTTTGGATACATGGGAAGCACCGCGACAGGTTGGTACATTCAAGTCTTATGTCTCCTGTCGCCGAACCGGCCAAAGAACCGGATACCGTACAAGCGCTGGCCCAGTTGCTTCGGAACCGGTCTTATGAGGAGATCCGGCAGCGGATGTACGACAGTCCGCCGGGTAGTAATTGGTGGCTTGCCTGCAAAACCGAACTCGACATTCGCAACAGCGAGCAAATGGCGGCTGCACTGTCTGCTACGTCGCGCGTTCTCGAACGTCTGCGCGGTTCGAGCGAACACTTCGAGCAGCTTGCCGACACTCTCTATCACACCACCGGAGAAGTCCGCGATCTGCTGAAAGGAACCCAGGAATCCGGGCGCAGGCT
>Ga0335078_10017803_pt1 | contig 10567 bp, 8 predicted proteins | sample Lox_Sample_32_FD_206711 | JGI IMG/M metagenome (GOLD analysis project Ga0335078, IMG submission 206711) | Soil microbial communities from Loxahatchee National Wildlife Refuge, Florida, United States - Lox_Sample_3.2 | ecosystem: Environmental > Terrestrial > Soil > Wetlands | place: USA: Florida...
CACCCAGGCGAAGGGATAGAGCATGGCGAAGAAGAACACGAAGGCGGGAATGAGAAACCGCTCGGCCCACGCCGCGCAGCGCAGCTTCACCATGAGCGAGACGAGATCGCGCTTCTGGGCCACGAGCGCCGCCACCAACGACGACAGATTTTCGTGGTGATGCGCGATGTCGGCATCGGTGAAGAGCAGAAGATCGGGCGCAACGCCCGCTTGCTCGAGCGATGCTACGCCTTCGTTCATGGCCCAGAGCTTGCCGGTCCAGCCTGGCGGTAAGGGTCCGGCCGCGACGATGGCGAGGCGCGCGGAAGCGCCCGCTTGCTCGGCCGCTTGGCGCGCGATGCGGGCGGTGCCGTCGCTGCTGTGGTCGTCCACCAGCACGACCGAAAACTCGCCGCGATAATCCTGCGCCAGGAGCGACGCGATCGCCGTGCCGATGGTCGCCGCCTCGTCGCGCGCCGGGACGATCGCGGCGACGCGCGGCCATGTTGCGGGAGCGGGCGCGCTCGGCAAAAGCCGCGGCAGCCAGAAGAAGCCGCGCAGGAGTAGAAGGTAGAGCCACGCGGCGAGCGCGGCGGCGGCGAGGACGAGCGCGCTCATGGGCACATGCCCTCCGACCGGAACCAGGCAACCGCCTCGGCGAGCCCCTCGACCGCCGGACGCGCCCTGTAGCCCAGCTCCCGCTTCGCCTTGGCCGAGCTGAAGAACATCTTCTTCCGCGCCATGCGCAGCCCGTCGAGCGTCACGAACGGCTCGCTGCCGGTGGCCATGCCCCACGCCTCGGCGGCGACCGCTACCGGCCAGACCGCGGCGATCGGCAGGCGGACGGCCGGCGGCGCGCGGCCGGCGATGCGCGCGATCGCGGTCAGGATCTCGTGCAGCGTCATGTCGTCGCCGCCGAGAATATAGCGCTCGCCGACCCGGCCCCGGCGTTCGGCCAAGAGATGCCCCATCGCCACGTCATCGACATGGACGAGATTGAGCCCGGTATCGACAAAGGCCGGCATCCGGCCCGAGGCGGCCTCGACGATCATGCGGCCGGTCGGCGTCGGCTTCACGTCGCCCGGGCCGATCGGCGTCGAGGGGTTGACGATGACCGCCGGCAGGCCGCGCTCGCGCACGAGCCCCCTCACCGCCTCCTCGGCCAGGAACTTCGAGCGTTTGTAGGGGCCGACCATGTCCTCGAGCGTGCTCGGGGTCCCCTCGTCGGACGGGATGCCGGTCGCGCTCGTGCCCAAGGTCGCGACGCTGCTGGTATAGACGATGCGCCGGACGCCCGCCTCGAGCGCGGCGGTCATGAGGCGTTCGGTGCCGGCGACATTGGCGGCGTACATCGCGTCGGGATCGCGCACCCAAAGCCGGTAATCGGCGGCGACGTGATAGAGCACGCCCGCGCCCTCGACCGCGGCGGCGAGCGAGGGAGCATCCTCGAGGCTGCCCAACGCCTCCTCGACCTCGAGCCCCTTGAGATTGCGCCGGTCGCTCGACCGGCGCAGCAGCACGCGCACGCGCCGCCCCTCGGCCAGGAGCGCGCGCGCCACCGCCGAGCCGACGAAGCCGGTGGCGCCGGTCACGAGCACAAGGTCCGAAGCGGCCGCCATGGATGTCAGGCCCGGACGCCCAGCCCGTTGCCGATGACGCGGCGCGCCGCGGCGCGCGCCTCGCCATCAAGCGCAAAGACGTCATCCAGGCTCGCCACGTCGGCGCCGGCCAGCGCCTCGAGCGTGCGCTCGACGATGCGGACGATGTCGAGGAAACCGACGCGGCGATCGAGGAACGAGGCGACCGCGACCTCGTTCGCGGCGTTGAGGACGACGGGCGCGCCGCGGCCCTCTTCGAGCGCCGCCCGCGCCAGGCGGAGCGCCGGGAAGCGCACGGGATCGGGCGCCTCGAAGGTGAGCTGCGCGACCTTCGCGAGATCGAGCCGCGGGCTTGGCGCGGCGATCCGGTCGGGCCAGCCAAGCGCGTTGGCGATCGGCGTGCGCATGTCGGGCGAGCCGAGCTGCGCCAGCACCGAGCCGTCGCTGTAGCAGACAAGGCCGTGCACGACCGACTGCGGGTGGACGACGACGTCGAGCCGTTCGCTCGGTAGCGCGAAGAGATGGTGCGCCTCGATGATCTCGAGCCCCTTGTTCATCATGGTCGCCGAATCGACCGAGATCTTGGCGCCCATGCGCCAGTTCGGATGCGCCACCGCCTGCTCGGGCGTCGCATCCGCCATTTCCGCATAGCTCCGCTTCAGGAACGGGCCGCCGCTCGCGGTCAGGATGATGCGCTCGATCGCCGCGCGCTGCTCGAAGGCGAAGACCTGGAAGATGGCGTTGTGCTCGCTGTCGACCGGAATGAGCCGCGCGCCGCAGCGCTTGGCCTCGTCGGTGACGAGCGCGCCGGCGCAGACGAGCGCCTCCTTGTTGGCGAGCGCCACCATCGCGCCGCGCCGCACCGCCGCCAGGGTCGGCTGCAAGCCGGCCGCGCCGACGATCGCCGCCATGACCCAGTCCGAGGGGCGCGCCGCCGCCTCGACCACCGCCGCGGCACCGGCCCCGGTCGCAATGCCGCTGCCGGCGAGCGCGGCCTTCAGCTCGCTGTATTGCGTGTCGTCGGCGACGGCGGCGTAGCGCGCGCCGAGCTTGCGCGCCTGCTCGGCCAGGAGGGCCGCGTTCTTGTGCGCCACCAGCGCCTCGACCTGATAGGCGCCGGGATCGGCCGCCAGAAGCTCGACCGTATTGCGCCCGACCGAGCCGGTCGAGCCCAGAACCGCGACCCGGCGCGGCCGTTCGCGGACTTTCGGCGGAAGCGGAGCGGTCTCCGTCATCAGGGCCTTTATCCCCCGCTATGGGGGCGGGTATTGATAGGGGGAAGCGCCGGTTCCGTAAACGTCCGGCTTCCGCTTGAAATATTCAATAGCCTTCCCACTTTGCTCGGTAATCATCCCTCGAACCCGGACCCGAAGAGACCCCATGCCCCCGCGCTCGCTCGAAGCCTGGATGTGGGCGGAAGCCTGCGAAGCGCTGGCGCGCGCCGAGCGTCTGCAGCGCGAATTCTTCCGCCTCGGGCCGCCCTCGGACGGGCCGAGCTGGGAACCGCCGGTGGACGTGTTCGAGACCGACCAGGAAGTGTGGATTGTGGCCGCGCTGCCGGGCGTCGATGCGGCCGCGGTCGAGATCAGCATCAAGGACGGCATCCTCGTCATCGCCGGCAACCGGCGCCCGCCGCGCCAGCAGCGCGAGGCGGCGATCCACCGGCTCGAAGTGCCGCAAGGGCGATTTGCCCGCCGGGTCGCATTGCCGGTTGGGCGGTACGAGCTGACGCGCCGCGACATTCGTGACGGGCTTTTGACGCTCGTGCTGCAAAAGCACAGGTAAGAGCATGGCAAACACGGACCAAACCAATTCGAGGCAGCCGATCGAGCTGCCGTCCAACACGCTCGCGATCGTGCCGGTACGCGGCACCGTGCTGTTCCCCGGCCTCGTCCTGCCGCTGTCGGTGGCGCGGCCGAAATCGATCGCGGCCGCCCAGGACGCGGTGCGCCGCGGCGCGCCCTTGGGCTTCATCCTGCAAAAGAACGCCGAGATCGAGGATCCGGGCCCGCCCGATCTCCACACCGTCGGCACGATCGCCGGCGTGTTGCGCTATCTGACGGCGCCGGACGGCGCGCATCACCTCGTCTGCCAGGGCCAGCACCGTTTCCGCGTGGTGCGCTTCCTGGAGGGCTATCCCTACCTCGTCGCGCAGATCGAAGAGATCGGCGAAAGCGAGGTGCGCACGCCCGAGATCGAGGCGCGCATCGTTCACCTGCGCCGCCAGGCCGAGGAGGCGATCGGGCTCCTGCCGCAGGCTCCGCCCGAGCTTGCCAACGCCGTCCGCAACGCGCCCTCGGCGGGCGCGCTCGCCGATCTGGTCGCCTCGGTGATGGATCTGTCGCCCGAGGACAAGCAGCAGGTGCTGGAGACGGTCGATGCCGGCCAGCGCCTCCAGCGCGTCTCGGAGATGATGAACTACCGGCTCGAGGTGCTGCGCCTCACGCGTCAGATCAGCGAAGAGACCAAGGAGAAGGTCGAAGGCCGCAACCGCGAATACCTCCTGCGCGAGCAGCTCAAGACCATCCAGAAGGAGCTCGGCGAGAGCGATGGGCGCGGCGAGGAGATCGCCGAGCTTACGAAGCGCATCGCCGACGCCAAGATGCCCGAGGAAGTCGAGACCCAGGCGAAGCGCGAGCTCGCCCGGCTCGAACGGCTGCCCGAGGGCGCGGCCGAATACTCGATGATGCGCAATTACCTCGACTGGCTGGTCGAGCTGCCGTGGTCCATCACCACCGAGCGGACGATCGACCTGGCCGAGGCGCGCGCCATCCTCGACCACGACCATTTCGGCCTCGCCAAGATCAAGCGCCGCATCCTCGAATACCTCGCCGTGCAGAAGTTGAAGCCCGGCGGCAAGAGCCCGATCCTGTGCTTCGTCGGCCCCCCCGGCGTCGGCAAGACCTCGCTCGGCCAGAGCATCGCGCGCGCCACGGGGCGGAAATTCGTGCGCGTGAGCCTGGGCGGCACGCACGACGAAGCCGAGATCCGCGGCCATCGCCGCACCTATATCGGCGCACTGCCCGGCAACATCATCCAGGCGCTGCGCAAGGCCGGGGCGCGCGACTGCGTAATGATGCTCGACGAGGTCGACAAGCTCGGCGCCGGCATCCAGGGCGATCCCGCCTCGGCGCTCCTTGAAGTGCTCGATCCGGAGCAGAACGGCACGTTCCGCGACAATTACCTGGGCGTGCCGTTCGACCTGTCGTCGGTCCTGTTCATCTGCACCGCCAACATGATGGACACGGTGCCGGGACCGCTGCGCGACCGCATGGAGGTGATCGAGCTCACCGGCTACACCGAGGACGAGAAGCTCGAGATCGCCAAGCGCTATCTCGTGCCGCGCCAGCGCGAGGCGAACGGGCTCAAGCCCGAGCAGTGCACGATCGACGACGCGGCGCTCCGCCACATCATCCGCGACTATACGCGCGAGGCGGGCGTGCGCACGCTCGAGCGCACCATCGGCGGCGTGTTCCGCCACGCCGCGATGCAGGTGGCCGAGCGCGGCGACGCGCACGTCGCGATCGGCCCGGACGATCTTCCCGCCATCCTCGGCGCGCCGCGCTTCGAGAACGAGGTGGCGATGCGGACGAGCGTGCCGGGGGTCGCGACCGGGCTGGCCTGGACGCCGGCGGGCGGCGACATCCTGTTCATCGAGGCGGCGCGCAACGCCGGCAGCGGCCACCTCATCCTCACCGGCCAGCTCGGCGACGTGATGAAGGAGAGCGCGCAGGCGGCCTTGTCGCTGGTCAAATCGAGGGCGCGCGCCATCGGCATCGACGAGGCGCTCTTCGCCAAGAGCGACATCCACATCCACGTGCCGGCGGGCGCCATCCCGAAGGACGGGCCCTCGGCCGGCGTCGCCATGACGATCGCGCTCATCTCGCTCATGACCGGGCGGCCGACGCGGAGCGACACGGCGATGACCGGCGAGATCAGCCTGCGCGGCCTCGTGCTGCCGGTCGGCGGCATCAAGGAGAAGGTGACCGCGGCGGCACGCGCGGGCATCACCACCGTGCTGCTGCCGGCGCGCAACCGGCGCGACCTCGACGACATTCCGGACGAGGTGAAGAAGACCATGCGCTTCGTCTGGTGCGAGCGCATCGACGACGCACAGGAAGCCGCGCTCGAACCCGAGAAAGTCGCGGCCGAGTAGCCACCGGCCCCGTCTTGACAGCGGGGCGCCACGCCTCGACGCTGACCCCGCCGCAACACCATGCGGCCGGACCGGCGGAGGGGCAGATATGGCAGGCGCCGCTTCAGTGGTGCGACGCGAGGTGAAGGGCAGCGTCGCCTTCCTCAAGCTCGACAATCCGCCCGTCAACGCGATGAGCCATGCGCTGCGCGCAGCGCTGAAACAGGCGCTCGACGCGGCCATCGCCGACCACAACGTCAGCGCCATCGTGCTCATCGGCGCGGGCCGCACCTTCATCGCCGGCGCCGACATCTCCGAGTTCGGCAAGCCGCGCGCCGAGCCGCTGACGCCGACGCTCATCGCGACGATCGAGGCCGCGCCGAAGCCCGTCATCGCCGCGATCGCCGGCGTGGCGTTCGGCGGCGGGCTTGAGCTCGCAATGGGGTGCCATTACCGCATTGCCGCGCCGGACGCGCGCGTGGGACAGCCCGAGGTGAAGCTCGGCCTCATTCCCGGCGCTGGCGGCACGCAGCGCCTGCCGCGGCTCGTCGGCTTGGCGAAGGCGCTCGACATGATCTGCGGCGGCGACCCGATCACGGCCGCCGAGGCGCGCGAGCTGGGCCTGATCGACGAGATCGCGCCGGGGCCGCTCGAGGACGCCGCGGCGGCGATGGCGGAACGGCTCGTGCGCGACAAGGCGCCGCTCCGGCGCGTGCGCGATCTGCCGGGGCCGAAGGCCGAGGCCGAGGCGGTGACGCGCTATCGCTCCGGGCTCGACCGGCGGCGGCGCGGCGCCATTGCGCCCTTGCGCTGCGCCGAGACGGTCGAGGCCTCGGCCACGCTGCCGTTCGACCAGGGCCTCGCCAAGGAGCGCGACATCTTCATCGAGCTGGTGGGAAGCGAGCAGGCCAAGGCGCAGCGCTATTTCTTCTTCGCCGAGCGCGCCGCGGCCAAGGTGCGCGATCTCGCCGACGACGCGCCCGCGGCGCCGGTCGCGCGCGCGGCGGTCCTCGGCGCCGGCACGATGGGCGGCGGCATCGCCATGTGCTTTGCCAATGCCGGCATTCCCGTGACGCTCATCGATACCGGCCGCGAGGCGCTCGAGCGCGGCCTCGCCACCGTCCGGCGCAACTACCAGAGCGCGCGCGGCATGAGCGAGGACGAGGTCGAGCGGCGCATGAAGCTCATCGCGCCGTCGCTCGACTGGGGCGACGTGGGCGCGGCCGACGTGGTGATCGAAGCGGTGTTCGAGGACTTGGCCCTGAAGCAGGAAGTATTCAAGAAACTCGACGCCATCACCAAGCCGGGCGCCATCGTCGCAACCAACACGTCATATCAGGACGTCGATCAGATCGCCGCCGCGACGGCGCACCCGGAACGCGTGCTCGGCATGCATTTCTTCAGCCCGGCGAACGTGATGCGGCTGGTCGAGGTGGTACGCGGGGCGAAGACGGCGAAGCCTGTGCTTGCCTCGGCGCTGGCATTGTCGCGCAAGCTCAGGAAAGTGCCGGTCACGGTCGGCGTCTGCTATGGCTTTGTCGGCAACCGCATGCTGTCGCTCCGGAGCCGCGCGGTCGAGCGGCTGCTGCTCGAAGGCGCGCTGCCGCAGGAGATCGACGCGGCGCTCGTCGGCTTCGGCTTTCCGATGGGGCCGCTCGCGGCGGCCGATTTGGCTGGGCTCGATGTCGGCTTTCGCGCGCGGAAGGCGCGCGGCACGGTCTTTCCCATCGCCGATGCGATTTGCGAGGCCGGGCGCTTCGGCCAGAAGACCAATGCCGGCTATTACCATTACGAGTCCGGCAGCCGCGCGCCCTTGGCCGATCCCGAGGTCGAGCGCATCATCGCCGGCATCGCCGCGCGCATGGGCGTCCGGCGGCGCACGATCGGCGCGGCCGAGATCGTCGAGCGCACGATGCTGCCGATGGTGAACGAAGGCGCGCGCATCCTCGAGGAGAAGATCGCGCAGCGCCCGTCCGACATCGACGTGATCTGGGTCTATGGCTATGGCTGGCCGGTCTATCGCGGCGGGCCGATGTTCTATGCCGACAGCATCGGCCTCAGGGACGTGGCCGCGACGCTCGCCGAGCAGGCGCGAAAGCTCGATGACGCAGCGCTCGCGCCGGCGCCGCTGCTGGCGCGGCTTGCGGGCGAAGGCAAGGGATTCCACGACCTCGTCGACGGCTGAGTCTCAGCCATGCCGCGGATCGCGCGTCGCGAAATCGCAGATGTCGTAGCCGAGGCCTTCGGGAATGCGGATGCGCGGGCCGGACGGGGTGTCGTAGATTTCCGGGCAGATCGGCGCCGTCGCGGGAAGCGCCGCGGCCGCGGCGAGCGCGCTCGCGACATCGCGGCTTGCGCCGAGCCGCATCAGGTTGAGCCGCGTCGCGAAGATGAGGCGGCGGCGTCCGGCCTCGGCCTCGGCCAGCGCCGCCTGCGGCGAAAGCCATAGGATCTCAACCGCCTCGCGCCCGTCCGCCGCTGCGGTCTGGCCCTCGGGCGCGCGCGCGAGGAAGAAGCGCGTGTCGTAGCGCTTGGGCGAACGTTCGGGCGTCACCCAGTGCGCGAACGGCACGAGCCGGTCGGTCGCAAGCTCGATCTCGCCGCCGGTGAGAAGCGCCGCGAAATCGCCGGCGGGAAGATCGTGCGCCGCAGCGAGGGACTCCGCGCCCCGCCGCCGCGCGAGCAGGATGCCCGCTTCCTCGAAGCTTTCGCGGATGGCGGCGACGCGGAACGCCAGTTCGGCGTCGCTGACGCCCGGGACGGCGCGGCAACGCGCGAGCGTCGCCGGCGCGCGGTCGGAAGCATCGACCTGGCCGCCCGGAAACACCATCGCCGAGGAGAAGAACGCATCGCGATGGCGCTCAAGCATCAGCACTTCAAGCCCCGTGCCGCCGTCGCGCAGCAGCAGGAGCGTCGCGGCGGGGAGCGGAAGGACCGGGCTCAAATCTTGAACGCGTCGAAGGATTCGGGCGCGAACAGCTCTTCGGGCGTGAGGCGCCGGGCGCTCAAGCCCTGCTCGTGGTGGTAGCGCAGGAACGTGTCGAGCACGTGCCGGTTCGCGGCGAAACCATAGGGCCACCAATCCTCGCCAAGCTCGCGCTTCGTCTCTTCGACGTAGGCGATCTGCCACGGCAGCATGGTCTTGATCGCGGCGACGACGTCGAGGTTCTCCATGGCGCGGCGCTTGGCCTCGTTGAACGCCTTGGCGAGCGATTGCGCGATCCACGGATGCGCGCGGTAGAGATCGCGCTTCAGCACCACCGTGTGCATGATCGGAAAGATGTGGGTCTTGCGGTAATAGGCGCGCTCGACCTCGATGTAGTTCTCGAACAGGCGGCGGACGCGATCGGGCCGGGTGCGGAAGGTCGAGGGGTTGCGCGGCGCGGTGATGGCGTCGAGCTCGCCCTCGGCCAGCATCGCCGACAACGTCTTGCCGGGCGGGATGGCACGGACGCGGAATTTCGCCGGAAGGTTCAGCGGCACCTTTTCCTCGCGGCCGGGATCCTCCTCGCCGCCGGTGAAATACTCGGGCGAGGCCGGATCGACGCCATATTCGTCGGCGAGGATGCCGCGCTGCCACACCGGCGCGGTGAGCTGGTATTCGGGCACGCCGATACGCTTGCCGGCGAGGTCCTTGGGCTCGCGGATGCCGCTCGCGGTCGAGATGAAGATGCCGTTGTGGCGGAACAGGCGCGAGGGAAAGACCGGAATGGCGATGAACGGCGAATCGCCCTTGGCGAGCGACACGACATATGAGGATAGCGACATCTCGGCCGCATCGAACTCGCGATGGCGCAGCATGCGGAAGAATGTCTCCTCGACGGGCAGCTCGAGCACGTTGAGCGAGATGCCCTCGGGCACGACGCTGCCGTCGGCGAGCGGCCGCGCCCGGTCGTAATCCCAGCAGGCGAGCGTCAGGTCGAGCTTTGCCATCCCTATCCCCGCGGCCGAATTCCCCGCTTATGATAGCCAAGCGCACGATGCAAGGAGAGAGAGATGGCGGGACTGACCCTGGCGCAGGCGGCGACGATCGTGGACAAGGCGCTGGAGCACGGGCGCGCGCGAAACTTCAAGCCGCTGACCGTCGCCGTGCTCGACGCCGGCGGGCACCTCGTCGCCATGAAGCGCGAGGACGGATCAAGCATCTTGCGGCCGCAGATCGCCGAGGGCAAAGCGTGGGGCACGCTCGGCATGGGGTTCGGCGGGCGTGAGTTCGCGCGCCGCGTCTCGTCGGGACCGCTCTTCCTCAATGCTCTTATGGCGGCGTCGGGCGGGCGCGTCATTCCGGCCCCGGGCGGCGTCCTCATCAAGAGCGGCGGCGAGATCATCGGTGCGGTCGGGATCAGCGGCGACGTCTCGGAGAATGACGAGGCCTGCGCCGTCTTCGGCATCAAGGCCGCGGGCCTCACGCCCGACACCGGCGACCCGGCTTAGTGTCGGAGTGATTTATCTCGTCCGGCACGGCGAGACCGTCTGGAACACGGTCGCGCGATACCAGGGCGCGCAGGACTCGCCCCTTACCGCGCGCGGGAGGGAGCAGGCGGACCGGATCGGGCGGCTCCTGGCGGAAGAACTCGGCGGCCGCGCGGCGACGATCGCGGCAGAGGTCAGTCCGCTCGGCCGCGCCAGGGCAACGGCGGCGCGCATCGCCCTGCACGTGCCGCTGGCATTCGTGGCGGAACCGCGGCTGCGCGAGGTAACGCTCGGCTCATGGGACGGCAAGACCCGGGACGAAATCGATGCCGAATATCCGGGCGCGCTCGCCGGCGCCGATGAGCACGACTGGTTTTTCCGCGCGCCGGACGGCGAGTCCTTTGCGGCCGCGTGCGACCGTGTCAGGGGTTGGCTTGCGTCG
>Ga0335078_10017804_pt1 | contig 10567 bp, 11 predicted proteins | sample Lox_Sample_32_FD_206711 | JGI IMG/M metagenome (GOLD analysis project Ga0335078, IMG submission 206711) | Soil microbial communities from Loxahatchee National Wildlife Refuge, Florida, United States - Lox_Sample_3.2 | ecosystem: Environmental > Terrestrial > Soil > Wetlands | place: USA...
CTCGCCTAGTGGACTTCGGCCGAGAGCATGTCGATCTTGGTGATGATGCCCTCGACCTTGTCGCCGGTCGCCACAAGGACCGCCGGGACGAACTTGAACAGAGAGAACAGAGCCTCGATCGGGGTGTCAGTGCTCACGATTGGGAAGCTCGGCTGCATGACGCTAGAGACTGGCTTGGTGAGCAGCGAGCGCGGGTCCTCGAGCCCGCTGAGGAGCGCCACAATCTGGTTCTCGGTTATCGAGCCCGCGAGCTTCCCTCCGGAGTAGACCGGTATCTGGGAGATACTGCTCTTCCTCATCATGTTGATGCTGTCGGAGAGCGACATGTTCGCCTGGACCGAGACCACCGGCGAGGACATGACGTCAGAGGCCTTCTTCCCCTCCATCCTGATGTGCGACCTCAGCGCCTCGGAGATTGCCTTCATGGTGCTGAACGACGGGTCGACCAGGCCGGACTCGAGCTTCGCGATGAGCGACTGGCTTACGCCCGCGGCCTTCGCCAGCTCTGACTGGGTGATCCCGAGCTGCACCCGGATCTTCTTGAGCTGCTTGGGGTCTATGGTGGAGACGGACATACAGAAGACCCGTGCAGTTATTCATATATGAATTTTTGGGGTGCCGAATTTAGGATAGGTTTACTGGCTTGCCCGCCGTCACCGTCTCCTTGGGGAGGCGGTCCTTCCACTTGGACAGGAACTCCATGTCCTCCTTCTTGTTGCGGAGCTCGTCGGGGAGCATGACAGGTATCTCGTCGATTATCGGGTAGAACCTCCCGCACTCGTCGCAGAGGAGCGCCCCGTCCACCACCACGTCGGGGTCTTTGGACGAGAACTCGAGCATCTTGAGCGGGTAGTGCTTGTCGATGGGGCAGGCCAGGATATCGAGGAGCTTCCGTCGCATCGGCCAAGAGCTATGCTCAGTTTGTTATAACGGTTCTTTCGCTCAGGCGCCGAATATCGTCTTGAACGTGTCGCTCCACCCGCCGGTGTTCTGGAACAATGCGGTCTGCTGGTACGTGGAGTACGCGTCCCTCAGGACATAGTCGGACGGCAGGTACGAAAGGACGTCCGCCCCGAGCGAGGTCTGGTATGGGAGGTGGTTGGTCTGGGCGATGGCTTTCTGCCCCGCGCTAGAGATGAACCACGCCTCGACCAGCTTTGCCATAGCCGGGTGGGGTGTCCCGTTGGTTATCGCCAGTACTCCCGGGGTGTAGACCATCGGCTCGATGTCTACTATCTTGAGCGGGGCGTTGGGGTCGCCCTGCAGGGCGGTGACGTAGCTGTCTATCGTGTCGATGCCTATCGCGGCGTACCCGTTCAGGACGTCGGACTCGGCGTCCCCGGCCGCGCCGGTGATCATCGGGTTGTTAGCCGCGATCCCCTTCATCAAAGCCGTCCAGCTTGCGTTCCCCAGCTGCGTGTACAGGTAGTAGAACTCCGCCGTGGTTATCGAGAGAGCCGTCCCCGACTGGAAGGCGATGTTGTTCTTGTAGATGGGGCTCGCCAGGGCAGACCAGTTCTGCGGAACGGGCAGGTGGTCCTTTGCAAGCACCGTCGGGTTGTAGACCATGTGGACTATGGCGAGGTCCTGCTGGATCCAGGCGGGGCCTATTGCGTCCGATGAGTAGTTCATCAGGTAGGCCTCGGGCGATGTGTAGTTCATGAAAGCCCCGCCTTGGTAGTCGGGGATTAGGCCCGCCAGTGTCCCGTCGACGATGTCCGCCTCGACCTGGTGGGTGGCGTAGTCGGAGAGGACGTGGGTCGTCTCGTCCGACTGGGACCAGCTGATGTAGTTGACCTTGCCCGCCGCCCAGGGGAACTGGGCGTCGAACGCGGGGCCGTAGTACTCCTGCCAGTTACCCGCGTCCTGCGTGGTGTAAATCGTCAGGCAGCTCCCGGTCGTGGAGGCCGCGCACTCCGCCTGAGCGGCCGAGGCGAGGTCGTTCATCACCGTAGAGGCCACCGACGTCGTGAACGTGCTGCTCGACGTCGTAGTGGTGGTGCTCGACGACAGGGCGCTCGAGCTCGAGCTCGTCGTCAAGAGCGAAGTAGAAGTGCTTGACGTGCTCGTCGTGCTCGCCGTCCCGCTGTTGGTCAGGAAGTATCCTGCGAGGGCGGCAATCACCAGGACGACGACGATTGCTGCGCCGGCGATGCTGTTGGAAACCCCCTTCCTGGAACGGCGCACCACCCGAAAACCGCCCTTTCGGGCCTCTGCGAACTAGATAACTCTTTTTCAGGAACTCGGCGCTAGCTCGTGACTACGACTTCGCCGGCCATGGTCTTGCCCACGGTCGTGCTGTAGTAGGTGAAGGTCCCCGGCGTGTTGAACGTGTAGCTCCAAGAGTCGAAGAGCTGGCCATCCAGGCTCGGAGATGCCACGTTGATGTTGGTGAATGTCACGTCGTAGTAGCTGTCAGGCCCGTCGTTCTGGAGGTTGAGCCAGTAGACCGTCGACCCCGCCTTCACCGTAAGGTTCCCCGGGGCGAAGGCGTTGTCGTAGCCGATCACCAGGTTCGGCGTCACCTTGACGTTGAAGGTCACACTGGTGTGGTAGGAGCCCGATGAGCCGGTGACCGTGACGGGGTAGTCCCCGGCAGGCGTGCCAGGAGCGATTGCGATGTTCATCTCCTCGCTCGAGGATCCGACTATGGAGATCTCCATGTAGTAGGTGTTCACCACGTCGCTCCCGAAGAACCTGAAGGACAGGCCTGGAGCCGCCGTCGCGTTGAGGGCGACCAGCTCGTCCCCTACGTCAAGGTTCCCAGCCCCCTGTAGGGCGCTCGGCAGCGGGATTATCGAGAGCACGGGGTACGTGTAGTTCCCTCCCGGAGCCCCGAGCATCGTGAGAGGATATGCCGCCAGCCCGAAGTTGGCCAGCGGGGGCGTCGCGGTGTGGGTCGCGAACGTCGCCGAAGTGCTCGCCGTCGAGGTCGAGGCGGTGGAGCTCGTCGTCGCGGTGCTGGTGGTGGAACTCGAGCTCGTGGACGTCGTCGTGCTAGAAGACGACGGGGTTGTGGTCGAGGTCGTTATGTTCCCTGGGACGCCGTGCCCGGCCTTTGGGTACGAGATGCCGATCGCTCCCCCCACTACTATGACGACGAGTACCATCAGGACAAAGGCCGTGCTGCTGATTGCACGCCTGCCCTTCCCTAGGAGCATGCTTCCGAACAACGCAACGCCACCTGCTCTTAACCGTTTGCACGAGAGCTCCAGCGGGACCTATTGAGGCGCCATCAAAAGGGTTAAATTCCCTCCGGGCATGCTCGTCCTCAGCCGGCCATAGCGTGCGGGTCCGACCTGGACTCGTCCGATCCCAGAAGTCAAACCGCATGTCGCATGGGCGCTAGTGAGCTCCGAAAGGGCTCGTGAAACTCATGTGCCGGCGCCCATCCAACCAATCCCATTTTGCTTCCCGTCGAACTCGATTTCGGTAAAATGTTTAAGTCCACCCTTCATGGAGCGATTTCTGTCATTTGCCCTCCATTGCCAACCTAGCTCTGCAACTGGGTCTGGGAAGCAGCGACCTCAGCACCATACTCAACCTTGCGTTCTACGTGTTCTTCTTCGGGTTTGTCTTCTACGGTCAGAGGATCCAGGTTTACATCGTCGCAAACGACATTTCCAGGGCGCTCACACGCCTGAAGCTGATGAAGGACAAGTCGAGGAAGGAGGCGGTCGACTACTTCGTGGGCACGGGCAAGACCACCGCCGACCCAGGCCAGAGGATAGACCAGTTCCTCGAGTACGTCACCATCATGCCGGTCGACATCGACCCGCAGGGGATCGTCGGCAAGATAGAGCACATCACCCAGACAAGGGACGAGAGGGTCAGGGCCGAGGTCAAGGGAATCCTGCCCAACGCCGACCCGGTCAAGGTCTCGGTGGCCGAGAACATTCTCGAGATCGCCGGCTCGCTCAACATGATCCACAAGATTGTCAGGCACTACTACCTCCTCGGCAAGAAGACCAACTCGTACATACTCCTCGTCCAGCTCCAGATGATAATGCCCCAGGTCCTCCTGGAGGCCGACGCGCTCATCAACGCGGTCGACACATTCAAGATGGGAGAGCCGGTGGGCGACGGGATAGGCCCGATAATCGCGTCCAAGTACATGGTCAACCTCCCGAAGCAGACGGTCGCGAGGGACACCGTGATGTCGGTCTCCGAGTACAAGGGCAGGACGCTCTACATCCTAAAGGCCGAGGGGCCGATGGGCTACGTCGGCGAGCCCGGGGTCGCGATACAGAAGGTGATCGAGGAGATGAACGTCCCGCTCAACGCGATAATCATGGTCGACGCGGCCCTCAAGCTCGAGGGCGAGAAGACCGGCGACGTCGCGGAGGGAATAGGCGCGGCGATAGGCGGGATCGGGACGGACAAGTTCCGCATCGAGGAGGTCTCGGCCAAGCACAAGGTCCCCGTCTACGCGATCCTGGTCAAGCAGAGCATACTCGAGGCCATCACGGTGATGCGCAAGGAGATCACCGACGCGACCGACAGGGTCCACGGGATAATCGCCAACCTCATCGAGGAGAAGACCAAGGAGGGCGACAAGGTCCTCCTGGCAGGCATCGGCAACTCTCTGGGGGTCGGACAGTAGGATGAGCATGCCCCCCGCGGCGCAGGTCCCGCCCCAGACTCAGCAGGGCAAGACCAAGCTCTCCGTCTTCACCATCGAGGAGTGCCCGGCTTGCGGCCAGAAGACGAAGCGCCCCTTCCAGACCGGCGACTACGTCACCAAGGACGGCGCCAAGTGCTCAAAGTGCGGGAACACGACGCGCTGCACCCTGATCTACGCCGAGCCGACCCAGAAGGCTAAGTAAGGATAACCAGGGCGTTTCCTTCCAGCTTCATCGTGTGCTCGAACTGGGCCACGGGGGAGTTCGAGGCCTCCACCAGCGTCGGGTAGCCGCGCGCTATCCTCCTCTTCTCCAGCTCCTCCAACAGCTTCGGCAGCCTCCCGGGGGCGTACCCGTCGGCGTACCACCTCGGCGTGAACGGGAGGCTCTTCCTGTCCTCCCATATCCTGTCGACAAGGTCGTCGAGCTCCCTCACCCCGGTCCTCTTCCTCATGACCAGCGAGTAGATGGTCACCCTCTTGTCCTCCGGGTCGTCTATCACGTAACCGGCCGCGTCCCCCGGCGTCAGGAACGGCTCTATCGCGAAGACCTCGTCCCTCCTGAGCGTGGGCTGGTTCGGGGCGTAGACGTTGGGGATGCTCTTCCCCGCGTGGACGGTGTACTGCTCGACCGTGTGCCCGCTCAGGTTGCTTATCGTCTTGAACCCCTCGCGCTTGGCAGCCGCCTCTATCGCCCGCCCTATCTCGCCCGTCCTGGGGTCCCGCTTCGCGACCTCTATCGCCGCCTCTAGGGCCCTCTTGGTCGTCTCCACCATCAGCTGGTACTTCGGGCTCTCGGTGACGGTCACAGCGGTGTCGGCGATGTACCCGTCGAAGTGCACCCCGTAGTCGACCTTGACCACGTCTTCCTCTCCTATCCTCCTCTCGTCCCCGTCCTGCGGCGCGTAGTGGGCGGTGACCCCGTTGATCCCGATCCCCGTGGGGAACGCCGGCCTCCCGCCCCTCCTCGCTATCTCCTCCTCGACCCTGGTCGCTATCTCCAGGCAGGTCTGCGGCGGCGAGACGTTCCCTAGTATCCACTCGCGCAACTCCCTCGCGAGCTTCCCCGCCCTCGTGTACTGCTCGGGAACCCTGGCCAAAGCCCTTCCTCCACCGGCCTCGACCGGAGCGATTATTATTGTCGTCAGGCCTTCGCGCGAGCAAGGTGAAGCCGGCCAAGAGGTTCTCCAAGGTCGCGACCGGGGGGACGTTCGACCGCCTCCACGCGGGGCACAGGCGCCTCCTGGAAGGGAGCTTCGCCCTCGGGGACGAGGTGGTCATCGGCCTGACCTCCGACGAGTTCGCCAGGAAGGAGGGGAAGACCCCGTCCCTCTCCTACGCGAGGAGGAGGGCGGAGCTGGCCGCCTACCTCAGGGAGGCCTTCCCCGGGAGGAAGTACGTGATCGCCAAGCTCGACGACTACTTCGGTCCCGGCATCGCGAGCGAGGACGTGCAAGCCCTCGTCGCCAGCCCCGAGACTGGGAAGAGGGTCGACCTCGCCAACCAGCTCAGGGCAAAGCGCGGCTTCCCGCCTCTCGAGCTCGTCACCGTCGACTGGGTCCTCGCAGACGACGGCGAGCCCATCTCCTCCACCAGGGTTAGGAGGGGCGAGATAGACCTCGAGGGCAGGCTCCTCAGGAGGGGCGCCCGGTGATCCCGCGCGGTGAGGCCCTCCCCCTCTTCGTCATCCAGGTCTCGGTCGGCGTCGGGGGGAGCTTCCTAGCGGCCGTCTTCGCCAGCGAGGCATTCCTCCACGGAGGGTTCTTCGTCCCCTTCGCCATCGGCGTCTTCCTGGGCATCGGCCTGAGCGTCCAGACCTTCGGGAGGGTCAGGTTCACGAGGTACTGCCTCGCGACCCTGGTCTGGCTGGCCGTCCTCCTCCTCGTCGGGCTCCCCTAGCGTGGGAGCATTTTAATCCGAAGGGCCCGGAGCGGCCCACGTGGAAGAAGACAGGCTCGACCCCTGGGGGGAGGGCCACATCAGCAACTACGAGCGGCTCCACCAGGAGTTCGGGATTGAGCGCCTCGACTCTGTCCTCCCACGACTGAGCAAGCCCTCGCTCCACATGCGGAGGAAGATCGACTTTGGGCACAGAGACCTGGGGCGGATAGTCGAAGCCACAGAGAAGGACAAGCCCTTCGCCGTGATGAGCGGCATCAAGCCCTCCGGCGACTTCCACCTGGGTACGAAGATGACGGCGGACGACATGATCTACTTCCAGTCGCTCTCGAAGCGGGCGACCGTCTACTACTGCATCGCCGACGTGGAGGCCTACAACGACAACGGCATCTCTTTCGCGGAGAGCTCGAAGACCGCCATCCGCAACACCGCCGACATCCTCGCGCTGGGGCTCGACCCTGAGAGGGCGGTCGTCTACAGGCAGAGCGAGGAGATACGCGTCATGCGACTCTCGACGATATTCTCCAGCAGCGTGACCAACAACATGCTGAGGGCGATATACGGCGAGAGGCAGATAGGGCTCTACCTGTCCGCCCTCATCCAGGTCGGGGACATACTCATGCCCCAGCTCCCGGAGTTCGGCGGGCCCAAGCCCGTGGTCGTGCCGGTCGGGGCGGACCAGGACCCCCACATCCGGCTAGCCAGGGACCTCGCCAACGCCTACAAGGGGGACTTTGGGTTCATCCCTCCCTCGTCCGTCTACCACAGGCTCAACAGGGGGCTCGACGGCAGCCCCAAGATGTCCAAGAGGAACCCGGGCTCGTCGTTCAGCCTAGAGGACCAGCCCAACCTCGCGGCCAAGACGATAATGTCCGCCTTCACCGGGGGAAGGGCGAGCATCGAGGAGCAGAGGAAGCTCGGGGGCGAGGCAGACAAGTGCCCGGTATACGACCTCTACCTCTTCCACTTCGCGGTGGAGGACGACTACGCGAGGAGGGTCTACGACGAGTGCTACAAGGGGGTCAGGATGTGCGGGGAGTGCAAGCAGGAGCTTGCGGACCTCGTCAAGAAGTACCTGGCGGAGCACCGCAGGAAGCGAGAATCCTTGATGAAGGACGCCGAAGAACTATTGAAGACCAGCAAGAAGAGGCTTGCCGCGTTAGCGAGCTAGTACTGCATGGAGAAAACACCGCTTCACCCGATTGAGCGCAAGGTCCTCGCCTCACTCGCCGACGGCCCAAGGTCGTTCGACGACCTGGTGTCCGCCTCCGCCCTACTCCCCGACCAGGTGAGGCGGTCCATCTCCTGGCTGTCCTCCAAGGAGCTCGTAGCCACAAAGGAGGTGACGAGCGTCACACTCGTCGTGACCGGCACGCCTGCCGAGCTGAAGTTCCTCGAGACCCTCCGCGACCACGGTGGCGAGGCTTCCCTCAACTTCCTCAGGAGCGCGGTCGGGGGGGACGCCGGGTTCTCGGCAGCGATGGGGCGGGCCATCTCAGCCGGCTGGGTTGAGGTCAAGGAGGGGATGATGGGGCAGATAGCGGTCCTCAAGGACAAGGACGCGGGGAAGGAACTCCAGGAACTCCTCGCCGAGATGAAGAACGGCGTGGACGAGAGGGCCGTCCCCGACGCCGAAAAGTCAATGGTGGCCGACCTGATCAAGAGGGAGCTGATCGAGAGGAAGGAGAACAAGTCGGTCGAGGTCGCGATAACGGAGCAGGGGCGCGACGCGCTCCTTTCGAGCGAGGACCAGGGGTTCGACAGGCTCACACCCGAGATCCTCTCCTCCGTCAGGGCGACGGGCTCTGACGTCAGGCTCAGGCCCATCGACGTCTCGGCGAGCGCACCCAGGTTCTACCCAGGGAGGAGGCACCCCGTCAAGGAGCTGATCGCCGAGGTCAGAGAGGCCTACCTCTCGATGGGGTTCGCGGAGATAGTGGGCGACGCCGTCCAGCCCGCCCTCTGGAACTTCGACGCCCTCTTCACCCCCCAGGACCACCCCGCGAGGGACCTTCAGGACACCTTCTACCTCAAGGGCAGGAAGGAGCCGTCGATCTCGAGGTCGGGGGTCGTCGCCAGGATAGCCGCGGCGCACGAGTCGGGCGCGGGGACGGGGAGCAAGGGCTGGCGGTACGCCTGGGACGTCGAGGAGGCGAGGAGGCTCGTCCTCAGGACCCACAACACGGCGGTCACGATACAGGCCACCGCAGCCTCCGGCGGCAGGGAGACCCGCGTCTTCTCGGTGGCCAGGGTCTACAGGAACGAGAGCCTGGACTACAAGCACCTCGCCGAGCTCCACCAGATGGAGGGCATAGTGATCGGGGAAGGGCTGAACCTCCGCCACCTCATGGGGGTGCTGACCAAGTTCTACGGCAAGCTCGGGATGAGCGGGGTCAAGCTCTGGCCGTCGTTCTTCCCTTACACCGAGCCCTCGATGCAGGTGATGGTCTACTACGACAAGGTCGGCAAGTGGCTCGAGATGGGGGGCTCCGGCCTCTTCAGGCCCGAGGTCACGCTCCCCCTGGGGGTCAAGAAGCCCGTCCTCGCGTGGGGCTGCGGGCTCGAGCGCCTGTTGATGCTCAGGCTCGGACTGGAGGACATCAGGGAGCTCTACAACAACGACCTGGCCTGGCTGAGGGAGAGGAGAGAGATTGCCGGTCCTTAAGATCTACTACGCCCGTTTCGAGCGCCTCACCGGCCTCCCAAGGAAGCAGATACTGGACAGGCTTCCCTACCTGGGCCTCGACATAGAGGGCACCGAGAGCGACTCGGTGAGGATAGAGTACAACCCCAACAGGCCAGACTTCTCCACCGACTATGGCATCGCCCGCGCGCTGAGGGGGCTGGTCGGGAAGAGGCTCGGGGTCGAGCCCTACAAGGCTGCCAGGGGGAAGGTCGAGGTCCTCACCGACAAGTCCCTGGCCAGGGTCCGCCCGTTCATCGCCTGCGCGGTCGCCCGCCGCCTCAAGCTCGACGACGAGACTGTAAGGCAGCTCATCTCGATGCAGGAGGACCTCCACAACGGCCTGGGCAGGAGGAGGAGGAAGGTCTCCATCGGCCTCCACAACCTCGACGCCGTCACGCCTCCATTCACCTATACGGGCAAGGACGCTGGCTTCTCCTTCGTCCCGTTGGGCTGGGAGGAGCAGATGACGGTGAAGTACATCCTCGAGAACACGGACACTGGGTCGGCCTACGCCAAGATACTCGAGGGCGCCCCCGTCTACCCCATACTCCACGACTCCCAAGGGGTGGTCCTCTCCTTCCCGCCGATAATCAACGGCCAGGCGACGAAGGTCGACAACAAGACGCGCAACCTCTTCGTCGACGTCACCTCCACCGACGCACGCCTGGGGAACGAGGCGCTCGCGATAATCTGCGCCGCCCTCGCCGACGCGGGAGGGAGGCTCGAGACGGTCAACGTCGTGGGCCCCAAGGGCAAGGCCACGGTCACCCCCCTCCTCGCTCCCTCCAAGATGAGGTTCGACCTCGACCTCACAAACGCGGCGACCGGGCTCGCACTCACCAAGAAGCAGGCCAAGGACTGCCTCCGGAGGAGCAGGCTCGACCTCGACGGCAAGGGCTTTGCGACGATCCCGAGCTACAGGGTGGACATCATCCACCCCGTCGACCTCGCTGAGGAAGTCGCGATAGGCTACGGGATGGACAAGATCACCTCTGCCTACCCGCCCAGCCCCGACGCCGGGAGGCTGGACCCCGACGTCTCCGCGATCGAGGCGATGTGCGAGACTATGACCCAGGCGGGCTTCAACGAGACGATGAGCTACGACCTCATGGACGAGCCGTCACTCTACTCTAGGTTCGGGAGGAGCTCCGAGGCGAAGCTGGAGGTCGAGAACCCGAGGAGCATGGAGCACTACCTCCTCAGGGACTCGCTCGTCCCCTCCCTCCTCGCGGTCCTCGGCCGGAACACGAAGAACGAGTACCCCCAGCGCGTCTTCGAGGCGGGTCGGGTCTTCATCAAGGAGGGCGACAAGGTGAGGGAGGTCTTCGCCCTCGCCGCGCTCTCGGCGCACGCCAGCGCTT
>Ga0335078_10017805_pt1 | contig 10567 bp, 9 predicted proteins | sample Lox_Sample_32_FD_206711 | JGI IMG/M metagenome (GOLD analysis project Ga0335078, IMG submission 206711) | Soil microbial communities from Loxahatchee National Wildlife Refuge, Florida, United States - Lox_Sample_3.2 | ecosystem: Environmental > Terrestrial > Soil > Wetlands | place: USA: Florida...
CTCTCCGTATCGACCAATCCTGGCTTCGATTCTATTGAAGTACCAGTACGGGTTCAATTTGAGGTAATGCTCAGAAACCCCAACGGAAACCTCTTAGTTCGTACTAAGTTGAACGAATCACGGCCCCTTACGGAAACCGTTCCAGGGCGGTCGCGACAAATTGCCTTTTCCCTGAATCCGTTACGAAAGTACCATAGATGACAGTCTGGCAGGGACACGGCTGCCGGAGGAAAGGCCTGGTTACTCCTCGCGCAGCAGGGTCAGCGGGTCGAGCGAAAGCGCGCGCTGCGCGGGAATCCACGTGGCCAGCACTCCCACCAGCGCCATCACCAAAACAACGCCGCTCAACACCAGCGGATCGCGCGGCGTCGCCTGGTAGACGAGGGAAGCAAGCACCCGGCTGGCGAGAATTCCCAGCGCCAGCCCGGCGGCTGAACCGAAGGCAAGCAATTTGACGGCGCGTCGCAGCGCCGTCCGCAAAATTTCCGAGCGAGCCGCGCCGAGGGCCAGCCGAATGCCCAGCTCCTTCAGCCGTTTGCTCACCGAGTACGCGGCCATTCCGAAGATGCCCGTCACCGCCAGAATCGCGCCCATGACGCCCAGAACGCCCAGAGAAAGGATGGCCAGCCGCGGACCGAGCATCTTGCCCTCCAGCTCCTGATACCAGGTCTGGATATAGACAGGCAGCCTGGCATCCAGCCCGCGCAGTGTGCTCCTGAGCGCCGCGGCGAGTTGTTGGGGATCGCGATCCGAGCGGACCACCATATAGGTCATGTGATCCGGCGCCTGCAGGAGCGGGAGGAACATCGCCGTTTGCGGCTCCTCGGTGAGAGTCTGGTACCGTCCGTCTTCCACGATGCCCACCACGTGAATGCGCGTTCCGTCCCGCTTTTTGAAGTAGCTTCCCAGGGCGCCGGACAGGGACCCAAAGACCTTGCGGGCAAACTGCCGATTCACCACTGCCACGCGAGGCGCTTTTGCGTCGTCATGCCATGAAAAGAGCCGGCCCATCAGCAAAGCCGTACGCGCGGCCTCGAAGTACTCGGGCGATATGTTGTACTGAACGGCGTCGGTGGCGGCATTCGATGGCCGCAGGTCCGCCGTCTGGTCCGTGAAAACAACCGCGTCGTTGGCGTCGTTAACTGGCACGCCGTTCGACAGCCCCACGGAGGTCACTCCAGGAACCGCTTTGACCGCGTCGATCATGCGCCTCTGCAATACGGGCACCTGCGGGCCCCTGAGGCCGGCCATGTTCAGGTCGGCCTCGACGATCATGGCGTTGTGCGGCTCGAAACCGAGATTCGAGGACAGCGAGTGCAAGAACCCACGCACGGCCACCAGCGAAGAGGTGACCAGCAGGGCGCAGATGGCAATCTGAGCGCCGAGCAGCAGATCGCGGGCGGTGATTCGCCGCCCGGCCTTCGCCGTCGAACCCGCCTTGATGACGCCGTAGGCGTCCGTGCGCAACACCTGCTTCACCGGGACCGCGCCAAAGAGAAATCCGCTCACCAGAGTCAGCAGCAGGGCGACAAGATAAACATGCGAATCCGGATTCACCGGCATGTATGCCGGGAATTCGGAAACCGGCCGCCAAACGCTGAGGGCGCTCAGCAACATGACGCTGCCCCAGATTCCGATCACGCCTCCCAAAATCGAAATCAGTATGGCCTCCGTAAACAGCGTTCGCAGGATACGGCCTCGACGCGCTCCCAGGGCGAGGCGCACGGCAACCTCACGCGAACGGTCGGCGGCGCGGGCGGCAAACAGACTGCCCAGATTCGCGCACGCGGCAAGAAGGATCAGCCCAGCCAGCAGCATCAGCGCGCCAAGGAATGCCCGCACCGGATCCCCTCCGTAGTCGCCGTAAAGATCGGGCCGGGCCAGCGTGTACTTCATGTGATCCAGGTCTTTGGGCCAGGCTTTCTGCAGAGCCGCGCCGATGGAGTTCAGATCGGCCTCAGCCTGGGCTTTGGTGACCCCTCGTCTGAGGTGCCCGAACGCCATAAAGACCCAGCGATTGGCGCGGTCATTCAGCGAACTGACTCCGTCGATCTGCTCCTGGTTGACGATCGGAACAAAAAGAGAGGGATGGAAGAACATCAGGATCCCGTTGAACTTCGGGGGCGCCACGCCGAGGATCGTGAACGGATGTTGATTGAGCTGAACGACGCGGCCCACGACGTTGTGATCGTCCTGAAAATGGGTGTGCCAGAAACCGTATGAGAGGACGGCATACGGCGCGCTGTTCGGGCCGTGTTCGTCGGAGGCGTGAATCAGCCGGCCGAGGTACGGCTGGGTGCACAGCGCGTCGAAATAGTTGCCGCTCACTTCCTCGAGCCAGACTCGCGATGCCTCCCCGCCAGAATCCAGTCCTGCCGCCGACGCGTTGTAGGCGGCGAGATCCTGAAAGCTGCGGTTGCGGTCGCGAATGTCGAGATAATTTGGATACGTTTCCCCGCCAAGGTGATCGTACTCGCGCTCGATTCCCCAGAGTGTGTCCGGTTGCGGCACGTCCAGAGGGCGCAGGATCAGCGCGTTCATGACGCTGAATACCACGGCGTTCGCGCCAATGGCCATGGCCAGCGTGAGCACGGCGACAATGGTGAACCCGGGCGACTTCCTTAGAAGCCGCAGACTGTAGCGGATGTCCTGCAGCGTATTCTCGATGAAGTTGACGCCGCGTGCGTCGCGGCATTCCTCCCTGCGCTGCGTCAGACCGTCCATCTCGCGGAGTGCGGCCCGGCGCGCGTCGTCCGCCGTCAGCCCCTGTGCGATGTACTCTTCGGTTTTCTGTTCGAGGTGATATTGCAGCTCGTCGTCGAGATCCTGCTCGACGCGGCGCCGGCTGAACAGAGAGCGCAGGCGAAGCGGCAATTTGTAGAACCAGTGTTCGGTGCGCATGGTCACGCCTCGTCGAGCCGCACTACGTGGGTAATGGCATCGGAAAGCCGGGTCCAGTTGGCGGCCTCCTGCTGAAGTTGCCGGCGGCCCAGCCGGGTTAGCGAGTAAAACTTGGCGCGGCGGTTGTTCTCGGTGGCCTTCCACTCGGCGGTAATCCAGCCTTCCTGCTCCAGCTTGTGCAAGGCAGGATAGAGCGAACCGTCGCTCACCTGCAGAACGTCGCCGGAGACTTGTTTCAGGCGTTGGCTGATGGCCCAGCCGTTCAGCGGCTGGAGCGCCAGGATTTTCAGCAGAAGCAGGTCCAGGGTTCCCTGGACCAGGTCGGACGGTCGGCTCATTGGAGGCCTCTCCTCTCGCTTACCGAGATCAGGATAATCCAAACTCCTCTCGGTAAGCAAGAGGAAAGTTGCGGAATTACGCCTGGCCCTGATTCTCAGCCGGGGGCGGCTCGAAACCGCAGCGCTCACGCAATCGCCGGCGCAAATGCTCGCGCTCCTCGGAGGTCATGTGACGCTCGCCCCTGCGACGGCGCCAGCCGGGGCCGGTTCCACCATGGCTCGACCACCCGCCAAACAAGATCCGGCAAAGGACCAGAAGTCCGAGACCCTGCCAGAACGTGATCTGATGCCAGCCGAACAGCGGCGGCAGTAACCAGTTCCACAACTTCTCCACAATGACGCCGCCCAGAAAGATAAACAGCGCCAGTCCGGCAATCGCCGCGGGCACCATCCAGATCCATTTCCTTTTCATATTGCTCTCCTCTCTACAACTCCTCGTAAATGCTCCTCAGCCTTTCGCGCAGATGCAGTACGGCGTAACGTTTGCGCGATAGCAGCGTGTTGATGCTCACGCCGCTTTCTTCCGCCAGCTCCTTAAAGCTGCGCCCTTCCAGCTCGTGCGCGACGAACACTTCGCGCTGTTCCGGAGGCAGCTCTGCAATCGCCAGCTCGAGTTCCTCGAGCAGCGCCTGACGCGCAAACAACGCATCAGGACCGGCGTCGGGTGAAGGGAGCAGATCCTCCAGCCGCAACAACTCGTCGTCCGCATCGGCGACGGCGGCGTCGCTGAAGCTCTCCGGCTTCTTCTTGCGGAACAGATCCGTAATGCGATTCCGCGCCACCCGGAACAGCCAGCCGGTGACGTGGTCGATCGGCATCAGCATCCGATTCGCTTCCACCAGCTCGCAGAAGACGTCCTGCAGGATGTCCTCGGCGTCGCGCGGATCGGGCACGCGCCGGCGAATGAAGCCGAGCAGCCGCGGCCGTTCCCGTCCGGCCACCTCGGCGATCCGCTGATCCTGTTCGAGCGCCATTGTTTCCAGGCTCACTGCCCTTCACCTGTGGTTGAAGACGAATGAGGGGCTGCGGATATTGTATGGCGCGTTCGTTCCCGGCCCTGTGAGACGGCCGCCACGGTTCGCTACAATAGCCCGACATGCAGGATCATGCGCTCAGCTTCACCCCGCCGCTCGAGGAGAACCGGCGGCAGTTCCTTGTCACCAAACTGGCCGTCGGCTTTGCCGCCGCGGTTTGCCCGATCGCCGCCGAGGCGATCCATACCGACAGCGAAGGACTCACCGCCGGCGAGGTAAAGATCGGAGTGCGCGATGGTGAGATTCCCGGCTATCGCGCCATGCCCGAACGTGGCGGCCCTTTCCCGGTAGTTCTGGTGGTGCAGGAGATCTTCGGCGTTCACGAGCACATCCGCGATCTTTGCCGGCGGCTGGCTAAGATCGGCTATTTCGCGGTCGCGCCGGAAATGTATGCTCGCCAGGGCGATGTGTCGCAAATCCAGAGTATTCAGGACATCATTTCGAAAGTCGTCTCGAAAGTGCCGGATTCGCAGGTGATGGCCGATCTGGACGACACCGTCGCGTGGGCCGCGAAGGGCGGGCATGCCGACACGTCGCGGCTGGCGATCACCGGCTTCTGCTGGGGCGGACGCGTGGTCTGGCTGTACGCGGCGCACAGCTCAAAGCTGAAGGCGGGCGCGGCGTGGTATGGCCAGATCAAGGGCGAAACAGGCGAGATGCGTCCGAAAACCGTGCTGGAGCTGGCCCCGGAAATGAAAGCGCCCGTGCTCGGATTGTACGGCGGGAAGGATCAGGGCATTCCGGTGGACCAGCTGGAGCAGATGCGCGCGGCGCTGAAGGCGGCGAATAAAACGGCGGAAATTATCGTTTATCCCGATGCCGGCCACGGTTTCAACGCCGATTATCGGCCCAGCTACAACGAAGCCGCGGCGAAAGACGCGTGGGCTCACATGCTGACCTGGTTCCGCAGGTACGGAGTAAGTTAGACACCCGACACACATCAACCGCGTACCCCGAACGGTGATACAATCAGTCCAACGCTTGGGGGTCTTGGTGTATGTCACGGGGCAAAGCCGCGGGGCGTGTGTCAGAGGCCGAACCCTGGTCGCCTGAAACCGACGCTGGACGGCGCGCGATTGTCGAACAACTGGAACGCCTGCTGGCGGATTCGCGGTTTCGAAACAGCAAGCGCTGTCCGGCTCTTCTTCGCTATCTGATTGAAAACGCTCTGAACGGACGCGCCGAACTGCGTGAGCGCACCCTCGGCACGGACGTTTTCGGAAGGCCCGCGGACTACGATACCAGCCTCGATCCGATTGTGCGCGCCACGGCCGGCGATATTCGCAAGCGAATCGCGCAGTATTACCACGAGCCCGGACACGAGCAGGAGATCCGTATCGATCTGCCTTCCGGCTCCTACATGCCCGAGTTTCGTCTGCCGGTGGCGGGCGAGTTGCCGGCGCATGGCTGGACCAGCAGGTTGCGCCGATGGTGGAAGCCGCTGGCGATTGCGGCGGTTTCCGGAGCGGCCATTACGCTGGCGGCTGTGCTTCTGCGTCCGTGGCTGATCCCCAGTCCGCTGGAGCGCTTCTGGGCGCCGGTGGTGGATTCGGGGCCGACCACCCTGATCTGCGTAGGCCCGGCCGACAAGCTGCGCGTGGAAGGTCTCCGCGAGTCTCGCACGGCAGACGCCCCGCCGTCGTTGCAGGACCTGCTTTCCATCCACGACCTCGCTCTGCAGGATGCCAGCACCCTCGCCAGAGTCGCCATCGTCGTTAGTTCCCACGCAAAGAACTACCGGATTCAAAGCGACGACGCGACCACGCTGTCCGACCTGCGCGCCATGCCCACCGTCCTGATTGGCGCGTTCAACAATGTCTGGACCCTGCGCAGCACGCGCCAGTTGCGTTTCACCTTCGAGATGAGCAAGGAAACAGGACGCTACTGGATTGAGGACCACCAGAACCCAAAGCGTCTGGACTGGGAAACCGACATGGGCCTGCCCTATACGAAGCTCACCGAGGATTACGCGATCGTCGCGCGGTTTTTCAACCCGAATACCGAGCGCATGACCGTGATCGCCGCCGGTATTGGGCAATATGGCACCATGGCCGCCGGCGAGTTCCTCAGCAATGAGCGCTACATGAAGGAGCTGGCAGCGCGCGCGCCCGCCAACTGGGAGCATAAGAACTTCGAGGCAGTGATCGGCACCAAGGTGATCGAGCTGAGCACCGGGCCGCCGCGGATTCTGGCCACGTGGTTCTGGTAGAGCGATACCTGCGGCTGCTGGGGCTGGATGATCCGCCTGCAGGACTGGCCAGCGTCCGGGAAATTGTCCGTCGTCATCTATGCCGCATCCCGTTCGAGAACATCTCCAAGCTGCTGCTGGTGGGGCGGGAAGGCGCCGGCCGGCCCATCGCGCTCGCCGAATTCCTGGACAACATCGAATACTACGATCTTGGCGGAACGTGCTACTCGTGTAATCCCTTCCTGGCGTGGTTGCTGCGCGAGCTGGGCCACGACGCGGATCTGCTGGGGGCGGACATGTCGAAGCCGGACGTGCATACGTCGATTCGCGTCCGCCTGGATGGAGACGAATATCACGTGGATGTGGGCTATGCGGCCCCGTTTCGTCGACCAATTCGGCTGAGTGCACTCCCCTGGGAGACGGCGCTCGGCCCGTGGCGATATGTTTTCGATCGCGGTGGCAGCGAGGGCGTGTATGCTATGAGCGTTTTTGGCGGCGCGGAGCGCGTCCATGGATACGTGGTGCACCCTCCGGCGCGGTCGCGCGAATATTTCGATCCCATCGTCATGGATTCATTCCGGCCCGGACAGACATTTCTGACCTGCCTGCGAATCACCCGATTCTTTGACGATGGCGCGGTGGAGTTGAAGAATGCCGTGCTGTCGAACTACCGCGGCGCGGAGAGCGCGCAACGGACATTGCGAAACATGGCCGAGCTGCGGGCGGCCATGGAGAACGACCTGGCCATGCCCCGCTGCCCGATTGAGGAGGCGGTCGCCGTGCTCGAGCGGCTCACCGGCAAGCCGTTTTTCGAGGGCGTGGCTTATTCCGGCTATTGAGGCGGGTATGATGGGGTATGCTCCGTTACCACATCGCCTTCCACCTGCCGCGGCGTGCCGGAGAGATGGTGGTTGCGGAGGCGCTCGATTTCCCGGGAGCCGTCACTCAGGGCTTCGATCTGGCCGATGCGCGTTTGATGATCGCCAGCGCAATGGAAGATCTGGCGCAATCCTTGCTTGAGGAAGGCAAGCCGCTGCCGACGCCGAACCCGGATGCGATGTCGGCCGATGCCGATCTGATCGAGCTGGTGCCCTTGTCCGTGCAGGTCGGGGCGACTCGAGCTTGAAACGGCACGAGCTGATCGATCATCTGAAGGAGCAGGGCTGTCGGCTGGATCGCGAGGGCACTCGCCACATGCTCTACACCAATCCGCACAACGGTGCGAAAGCTCCAGTACCGCGCCACAACGAAATCGACAATCGCCTTGTGCGGAGGATCTGCCGAGAACTCGGGATTGAGCCTGTCCGCTAGCGTACGTCGGCGGTGATGAAGGTATACGTTCGAACAAGTTCGGCAAAACTTGCCTGCGCGGCGTTCACATCGTCCGGAGTTCCGCTGAGGACGATCATTACTACGCAATCCGATTCGTCAGCGTAGGCCACAACTTCAGTTTCACCGGCCTTGGTGCCCCGGAAGATCTTTGTGGGGATCTTGCGGCCGCTGGCCACAACACCGGGCGATCCGTCTTCCACCCCTATCCCCGGATTCTGCTCGCGGAAGCGGCGGACGTCGGCCGCAATGACGCTACTAGCCGTCTCACTCTTGGACTTGTGGACCGGATTCGCATACATCACGACCTTGGCGCGACTCCACGAGTCGCCGCGTCTGTAGGATACGGCCGGTAGTCCTTCCTTCTTCCCGCTCACATCATCAAGAACCCAGCCGTGTGGGGCCACGAGGATGAACGCATAACCCGGTCCGGAGAGAATCCCAGCGTTGTCGTTCGGCTCCCGCGTGGCTTGGGATGGAGCGGCAAGGATCAGAGCTGCAACCACAACTGCGAGACCCATCGCACCTCCTTCGAGTCGAGGAATATCTGCCTGACTTAAATGTCACCCGCGACTCACTCTTCTCTCAGCACTTCCAGCGGCTTCTGGCCCAGAATGCGCCAGCTTGCGAGCCAGCCGGTGGCGTCGGCAACAAGGGCTGTCGCGATCATCGCCAGCACGACGATCCAGGGATGAAAGCTGATATGAATCTCGGTGAAGCCGCGGCTAAGCACGATATTAGCGAAACCGTTTGCCAACAGGCCGCCCATGAATCCAGCCACGGAGCCGATGATCAGGAATTCCACCGTAAATACGCTGGCGATTTTCCGGCGTGTGCCGCCCAGCGTCTTCAGAATGACCACCTCGCGGATGCGCCGGAACCGCGTGCCCGCCACGCTTGACGCCAGAATGATCACGCCCGCCAGAATCGCGAACACTGACAGAAACCGCATCACCAGCGCCACCTGATCGACAATCTCCTGCACCACGCTGAGCGCCTCGGCCACGCTGATCACGCTGATGGTCGGATAACGGTCGTAGAGAGCGCGCTGCAGGCGGCCTACGTCGGCAGGGTTCACCTTCAGGCCGCCATAGTAGATGGCCGGAAGGCCGGCCAGGGAGGACGGCGTGAAAGTGAATTCAGTCATGCCGCCCATGCGAAACTTCTCCGTGCGGTAGACCGTGGCGACGCGCACGTGCCGCGTCTCGCCAAATGAATCGAAATCGAGCGTGGAACCCGGCCCCACCTTCAACGCTCGCGCAGCTTCCTCCTCGATCGCCACCAGCGGCTCGGTACTGCCTGCTTTCCACCACGCACCCTTCAGCACCTGCACCCCCGTGGGCAGCGCGTCGGCCGACGTGACGCCGCGCGGCCGCGCGAAGCGTCGCTCAAAACCCTGAAAATGGAACCGCTCGAGACCCCCGCCGTTGACCGCGGTGAGGCGCACCTGAACAATGGGAACGATGTCGAGCTTCGGCGGCATGCCGGGCAACCCGTGAATGATCTCGTTGACGGCGGCCTCCTGCGCGGGCTGAATGTCGAGGAGAAAGACGTTGGGCATGCCCGGTGGCGCGTTCTCCATGATCTTCTCCACCACGGAATGCTGCACCAGGTACACCGACGCAATGAACATCACGCCGACGCCAAGAGCCACGAGCACTGACTGCGCCTGATTGCCCGGCCTGTAGAGATTGGCGATGCCGTGCCGGATCGGACCCGGCAGATGCAGCGACGCCGTGCGTTGAAACCAGCGCAGGCTCTTCAGAAGCAGCCACGCCACTGCCGAGAGTGAGAGCAAACCCGCAATGAGCGCGCCGACGAAATAACCGCCGATCTGCGGGGAATTGCTCAGCCATGCCGCGATTGCGCCGATCCCTGCCATGATCGCCACGCCGAGCGCCAGCGCTCCCGCCGACTCCTTCAATCGCTTCCACCACGAAGGCCGGCCCTCCGCCATGTTGCGCCGCAGAATCACGCTGGGCCGTACGCGCCGAATCCGCAGCAGCGGCGGCAGCGTGAACAGCATGGTGGTGAGCAGGCCGATGGCGAATCCCTGCAGGATGGTGTCCCATCCGAAGATCAGATTGACGTGCATTCTGAAATAGCGGTCGATCAGGCGCGGAAAGAAGCGCTCAATACCGTACCCGCCAATGATGCCCAGCGCCGCGCCCGCCGATCCGAGAATCGCCGTCTCGAAGGCGTAGATGCGGATCACCTGTGACGAGCGCGCGCCCATGGACTTCATGATGGCGATGCCGTCGAGGTGCTGCTGCAGGTGCGCGTTCATGGCCATGCCCACGCCCAGCGCGCCCACGATCAGCGCAATCAGGCTGACGATGCTGACGAATGTGGTGGCGTTGTTCAGGCCCTGGGTGATGGTGGGATTCGTCTCCCGATAGTCGGCGATCATTGAATCCGGGAAGATCTTCTTCAGTTCCTGCTTGGCCGTTTCGACGGTGAGCCCCCGTGGCGGCAGGCGAAACAGGTAGCGCTCCGTGGAGCGGCTGCCGGGCTGGATCAGGCCGGTGCGAGCGAGTCCGCCGTGGGTGATCATCACGCGCAGGCCGAGGTTGAAACCGCTGGCGGCGATGCGATCGGGTTCGGAGACGGCCACGGCGGCGATGCGGAAATCCTGCCCCCCTATGCGCAGCGTGTCCCCGACGCTGGTGCGCGTGCGGATCAGCACATCGTCGCCGACGATCACGGTGTAGTCATTCAGCGCCACGGCCAGCGGCTGAGCGGACGAGAGCTTCACCGTCCCGTAAAACGGGTAAACG
>Ga0335078_10017806_pt1 | contig 10567 bp, 8 predicted proteins | sample Lox_Sample_32_FD_206711 | JGI IMG/M metagenome (GOLD analysis project Ga0335078, IMG submission 206711) | Soil microbial communities from Loxahatchee National Wildlife Refuge, Florida, United States - Lox_Sample_3.2 | ecosystem: Environmental > Terrestrial > Soil > Wetlands | place: USA: Florida...
GGTGGCGATTGGTCTGGGCGAGTTCGTCGATGCGTATGACCTGATCGTGATCAGCGGCGCGCTGCTCGTGCTGAAGCCGCACTTCGGGCTGAGTACGGGCGCGGTGGCCTGGGTGAGCGCTGCGGCGTTCTTCGGGTCCGCGGTGGGGGCGTTGTTCTTCGGCGATCTAGCGGATCGCATCGGCCGGCGGCGTGTGTTCGTGCTGAACCTGGTCGCGTTCGTCGGGCTGGCGCTGCTGTCGGCGGTGGTCACCGAGTTGTGGATGTTGTTTGTGGTGCGGGTCCTGATGGGGGTCGCGATCGGAGCCGACATCGCCGCCAGCATCTCATTCCTGGCCGAGCTGTCGCCCAAGGGGTCGCGAGGCGGGTGGACCGGGGCGATGCCCCAGATCACCTGGTCATTGGGCGCGATCTGCGCGGTGCTCGTCGCGGCCGGCCTGTACGCGTTGGTGGGAACTGAGTCGTGGCGGTTGATGTTCGCGGCGGGTGCGCTGCCGGCGATCGCGGTTCTATTGCTGCGGCGAGCGCTGCCAGACTCGCCTCGATGGCTGTTGGCCCATGGGCGGGTCGAGGACGCGATTGCCGCGTTCGAGCAGTTCGGGGTCCGGGTGCGAGACCGATCGCGCCTGGTCGCAACGACCGCGCCGGTCCCGGTCGCCGGGCTACGTGGACGGCTTGAGCCGTACGCGAGGTTGTTTGCCGGCTCTCGCCGCGCGGCGGTCGTGTTCGCGATCCTGATGATCGGGCTGATTCCGCTGAATGGGATCGGGCAGAGCGTGCTCGGTCCGTATGTCCTGAAGCAGTTTGGGCACCACACCACGGTCGAGGCGCTGTTGGGTGGATCGGTGATCTGGATCGGCGCGCTGGCGGGCTCGTATCTCGCGTGGCTGACGCTTGACCGCCTCGGGCGGATCACCTCCATCGTGGCCGTGCTGGTCGGGTTTGTGGCGGTGTACGTGCTGATGGCGGTCGCATTCGGGACCGCGTGGCTGATCCCGCTGTACTGCCTGCTCGGCCTGGTCACGTGGTGGGGCGCCTCGGCGTGCTGGCCGCTGCCGTCCGAGCTCGCGCCAACCGAGGTCCGAGGCCGCGCGCAGGGTCTCGGCAGCGGGCTGCAGCGCCTCAGCATCGGGGTCAACTTGCTGTTCGTCCCGCACATGCTGGCGTGGGTTGGGTTCCCCGCCACGGCGCTCCTGGCCGCCGGGATCTCGATTGCGTTCATCCCGCTCGCACTTTGGGGCCGGCGGTTCGAGCCCGCCAGAAAACCACTGGAGATCGCCAGCGGCGATCAACTCCTCGCTGGGCCGGTCGTCGGACCCCCCGAGCAGGGCATCGCCCCAGGGGTGATCGTCAGCCCCTAGACCGGAGCGAGGGTTTCGTCGGCGACGCCGCTCATGGCGAGCGCGATCGCGCCCAGCACCTCGGCCGTGCCGCCAAGTTCGCCGGGCACGACGGGATAGTGCCCCGACGCGGGCGAGATCCAGCGCTCGAGCGACGCGGTGATGCTGTCGAGGAGCGGCCGGCCAGTCGGCGCGAGCTCGCCGCCGACGATCACAAGCTCGGGATCGAGCAGGCTGCACACGCCGGCCAGGACGCGCCCGACGGCCTCGCCGGCGTCGGCGATCAGCCTCGCGACGCCGGGGTCTCCCTCGCGGGAAAGGTCGATCAGCTCGTCCACCGTCATGTGTGGGCCGTACATCTGACGCAGCGCGGCGGTCAGCGCGGCTCCGCCCGCCACCGTGGCCAGGCAGCCCCGGTTACCGCAGCGGCACACCTGTCCGTCTGGGTTGACGACGATGTGTCCGAGCTCTCCGGCCGCGCCCGTCTGGCCCCGATATATCCGACCGTCGATGATCACCCCCCCGCCGATCCCCTCGGACAGCCCGACGTAGAACAGGTTCCGCCTGCCGCGCCCGACCCCGAACGTCGCCTCGGCCAGCGCTCCCAGGTCGGCGTCGTTCCCGACGTGCACGGGCACGGCAAGACGCTCTCCGAAGAACTCGGCCACGTTGACCTCGGCCCAGCTCGGAAAGATCACGCCGGACGCGAATCCCGGGGCATCCGAGCGGACCGGCGCCGACATCGCCACGCCGGCGCTGATCAACCGGTCGGGCTGAACCTCGGCCTGTCCGAGCGCCCTCGACACCATCGCCTCGGCCACCGATAACGCTTGCTGAGCTTCGTGCGCGACCTCGAGACGGTCGCTACGGGTGTCGACCAACACCTCACCGGCGCGATTGGCGACCGCTACCCGGACGATCTCACGCCCGAAGTCAACCCCGACGAACCCACCGGAGGCAGGCTGGAGACTCAACAGCGTCGCGGGACGTCCGCCGCCCGGCGACGACGCAGGGCGCGCCGAGTCGGTCCGTTCGACCACGACGCCCTCCTTGATCAGGTCGGCCACCAGGCTCGACACGGTCGTGCGGGATAGGCCGGTCTCGCGCACGATGTCGGCCTGGCTCGCCGCCCCCCGCCGCGCCAGCACCGCTAACGCTCGTGCGCGGTTCCGTGCCCGTAGCGATTCCAGAGAGCCAGGTGCCTCCCGAGCCATGCCCGGACTATATCAAGAACGCGGAACTACCCTCGGCGTGTCTGGGTCAGTTTGTACTTGACACGGAAGAATGGTCGGCGTAGGCTTTGTTCTGAAATCGGACAAACCTGGATCTAAAGCACGAGGCTTACCTCTCCATTCGGGAGAAACATCCAGGGCCATCGCAACCATCCTTAACCGGGGAGGTGGGTTCCGTGCCAAGCCGGAACAACGCGCGCGCACGCGCATCGAAGCCTGTCCGTCAACTGTTGCTTGTGGTCGGGGCTGGGGTGGTGGTGGCGGCGGTCGCGCAGCCCGCCGCCGCCGCCGGCTGGTCGATCCAGCGCGTCCCGACGCCGGCGCACTCGAACGAGACCGGGCTGAACGCGGTGTCGTGCGCGTCGACACGCGACTGCGTCGCCGTTGGCTTCCAGGATCTGTCGGTTACGAACGACCCGGTCCCGTTGGTGGAGCACTGGGACGGCTCGACCTGGTCCACGGAGCAGACCTCGACGCCCGGGATGCCGGCCTGGTCGGGCTGGCTGTCGGCCGTGTCGTGCCCGTCCGCGCGCGTTTGCATCGCCGTCGGGGTGGAGTACGGCGCCGACTCGAGGCCCAGGCCGCTCGTTGCGTGGCGGGACGGCTCAACCTGGTCGGTCGAGCGCATTTCTCTGGGGGGCGCGGAAGCGCTGGACGGCGTGTCGTGCGTGTCGAGCGCCGATTGCATGGCCGTCGGGTATGGCCGGTCATCGGTCGCGGCCCATTGGAACGGCGCTCGCTGGCGCGCTCAGAACATTGGCTTCGGCGATCCGGCAGGACGGCCAAACGCGCTCACCGGCGTGTCCTGCACCGCCGACGGCTGCGCCGCGGTCGGCTGGGACAACGTCGGTCTGTGCGGCCGGGGCGAGGACGACTTCTACGACCTCCCCGTACTCGGCTTCTGGACGGAGCAGGTGTGGTCGGTGCGCCGGCACCCCAATCTCGTTTGCGCGAACCGTAGGGGAGCCGCGGGCCACCTTCTGAACGGGGTCTCGTGCACCTCGCAGGTCGCGTGCACCGCGGTCGGCGATGGCGTTTACCGGTGGGACGGGCGCCGCTGGTCGATCCAGTCGACACCGGTCGCCGCTGACCCGCTGGATGCAGTGTCTTGCACATCAACCGACGCCTGCACGGCGGTCGGCTCGGGGATCTACGCGTGGAACGGTCGCCGCTGGCGGTCAGCCCAGATCCCGTTCGCGGGCGAGCTCACCGGGGTCTCCTGCCCCTCGCGCGCCTCGTGCGTGGCCGTCGGGAGCTACATCGACAGCGACCGCCTGCTGGTCGCTTCGGAGGGATGAACATGCTCACGCTTCGCAAACTCAACCGTGCTCCGGTCGCCCACTCCGGGATCGGCTACTACGCCGGCCTGGATGGAATCCGCGCGCTCGCGATCGTCGCGGTCCTCCTCTACCACGGTGGCGTGGTCTGGGCGGCCGGGGGATTCCTCGGCGTCGAGGCGTTCTTCGTGCTGTCGGGCTTCCTGATCACCTCCCTGCTGATCGCCGAGTGGCGCCGATCCGCGACGATCTCGCTGGGCGCGTTCTGGGCGAGGCGCGCGCGGCGGCTCCTCCCGGCGCTGTTCTGCCTGGTCGTGGTCGTTGGCCTGTACGGGGCGCTCGCGTCGTCGACCGACCTGGTGCCTGACCTGAAGGGCGACGGAATCGCGACGCTCTTCTACTTCGGGAACTGGCACGAGATCGCCACGCAGTCGAATTACTTCGCCGCGACTGGTCCGGTGTCGCCACTCCAGCACACCTGGTCGTTGGCGATCGAGGAGCAGTTCTACATCGTCTGGCCCGTCTCGCTGCTGCTCGCGATCTGGCTCATCCGTCGCACCCTGCGCGGTAGGCGACCGACCGACCGGCGCGCGTTGGGGTCACTGCTCGCCGTGAGCGTGACGCTCGCGCTCGCCTCGGCGGTTGAGGCCCTGATCCTGTTCCACGGGGGCGCCGGGGTGAACCGGGTGTATTACGGAACGGACACGCGGGCGGTCAGCCTGCTCACGGGTGCATCGCTGGCGTTCGCGCTCGCGCTTCTCGGCCCGGGAGAGACGATGAGCCGGGGCACGAACCCCGCCAGGCGCTCGGGCGCGCTCGGCTGGGGTGCGCTGCTCGCGCTCTCCGCGGTGCTGGCGATGATGCACTACGCCGACGGCTCGTCGCCATGGCTCTACCCGTTCGGGATGGTGGGCCTGGATCTCGCGGTCGCGGTCATCATCGCCGCCGTGGTGCTCCGTCCCGCCTCCCCCGCCGGCCGGATGCTCTCGGTCGCGCCGGCGCGCCGGTTGGGACAGATCTCCTACGGCGTGTACCTCTGGCACTTTCCGCTGTTCCTGTGGCTGACCGCCGCGACCACGGGCGTGAGCGGCGCGTCCCTGCTGGGGTTGCGGCTGTCGGTCACGCTGCTGGTCAGCGTCGTCTCGTTCGTGCTGATCGAGCAGCCGGTGCGCCGACGGAGGCTGCCGAACTGGCTCGTCGCGGGATTGGCGCCGGCCGCCATGGGGGCCGCGTGCGCCGCGTTGTTTGCGGCGGCGGCAGCGGCGGCGCCGCCACTCGCGGCGGCGCCGCTCCCGACGCCGCCTCCGCGCCTGGAAGGCACACAGGTGTGCCGCGTCACGCTCACGGACACCAAGCACTACGGGCTCTCACCGCTCTCGCCGGACGTCGCGGCGGTGCAGCAACCGCAGTGGCTGGCCGCCCACGAGCTGAGCTGGGGCTCGCACAGCCGCGTGACGTTCCACACCTGCCCGCCGAAGAAGGTGCTGCTGATCGGCGACTCGCTGGCGTTCTCGCTCGGCCTCGGGCAGATGATCGAGGAGCGCAACTACGGGGTCGAGGTGGCAAACGCCGCGATCCTCGGCTGCTCGTTCCACACCGCGGGGGAGCTGAACGTGTCCGGGACCTGGGAACCACCGCCGGCGGGCTGTCAGGACGCGCTGGGTCAGTGGCGGCGTGACGAGCAGGCCTTCAAGCCCCAGGCCGTGATCGTCGAGCTCGGCTACCGGGACGAGTTCGACTGGCGCTCGCACGGAAAGGACGTTCACCTCGGCCAGTCCACGTTCGATGCGGGGGTCGAGGCCGAGATCGAGCGCTACGTACAGGTGCTGGGCGCCGGTCAGACGCCGATCCTGTTCCTGTCCGTTCCGTTTGCGGATCCGCGTCCGCAGCCCGACGGATCGCCGGCTCCGGCCGCGTCGCCGGCCCGTCACGCGCTGATCAACTCGCTGCTGCGCTCAGCCGCCGCGAGTGACCCGGCGGGCGTGCGGGTGCTGAACATCGACCAGGTGGTCTCGCCGGGGAACCGCTACCAGCGCAGGGTGAACGGCAACCTCTGCCGGTTCGACGGCATCCACTTCGCGATCTACTGCAGTGAGCTGGTGGCGCCGGATGTGCTGAGCGCGGTGCGCGGGATGATCGTCCCGCCTGCCGTGGCGACCGCGCCTACCGCCCTGATCCCGTGATCACGCGCGTGGGTGTCATCGTAGGGGCCACCGTCTTCGCGATGGTGGCCCTGACCGGGCCTGCCGCCGCGCGATTGACCACGAACCAGCTGGCCACGGACCTCGCCGATTCGGTCAGCCTCAGGCACGCCCCGGCGGACCTGGAACCACCGCTCGACGAAGCCGCGTCCGCGGAGCCGATCATCGTCAGGAACGGGTGCCACCTGTCGCGGACCGGCCTGCAGAGCAAGCCATGTGTGTACGGGGACACGTCGTCGACCACAAACGTGGTCCTGTTTGGTGACTCTCACGCCGCGTACTGGTTTCCGGCCCTGGATCTGATCAGCCGCGAGCAGCACTGGCGGCTGGTCGACCTGACCAAGGACGGGTGTCCGGCCGCGGAGGTGAACGTCGCGGCCTGGTTCCGGCACGGGGGGCCGTACCCCGAGTGCACCGATTGGCGCCGCAGCGCGATGGCACAGATCGTCGCCCTGCACCCTGCGCTCGTGATCATGACGGAAGCCAGGTACCTCGAGGAACCCGAGGCGCGCGCGCTCGCCGGGGTGCCCGCCGGGCACGGCAGCGCGTGGTTGAACGGTGTGGCCGCGACCTTCGGCTTTCTTCACCGCTCGGCGACCCACGTCGTGTTCATCTCGGATGTGCCGACTCCGACGCGGTCCGCTCCGACCTGCGTGTCACTGCACCCGTCGAACGTTCAGCATTGCGATACGAGCCTGAGCGCGGCGATCCGGCTGCCGGGAGTAAAGGACGACGAGCGCGCGGTCGCCGAGGGCATGAATGTGGACTGGGTCGACCCGACGTCCTGGTTCTGCGCCCCGACGACGTGCCCGGTGATCGTCGGCAACCTGCTCGTCTACCGGAACATCGCGCACATGGAGCCGGCGTGGTCGCGCTTTATCTCTCCCGTTCTGGCCGACGCGATCGTGCCGGTCATGCGGGCCGGGGGTTGACCACGTGGGCTGGATCTGGCCGCCGCTCGGGCCCGGCCGCGGAATAGTCACCGAACGGCGCGTCACGCTGGCTCGTGGCGACGCTGACGCCCTCGGCGCGCGCGGTGTCGACGAAGGCCAGACCGTCGGGCGTGTTGCGCATCAGTCCGTCGAGGATCGGGCCGAGCGTCTGGGTGGCGCGCAGCCCCATGTTCTCGTAGGCCTGGTTGACGATCAACTTCATCGCGGCCAGCTGCGACGACGGAATCTGCGCCAGCTGGTCCGCGCGCTGCGCCACCGTCCGCTCGAGCTCGGCGAAAGGGACCGCTTCGTTGATTAGCGCGACCTCGGCCGCCTCGCGGCCTGACAGCGGCTTGCCGGTCAGCGCGTGCTCCTTGGCCTTGGTGAGTCCGAGGCGGTAGAGCCACATGCCCGACAGGTAGCACCCCCAGACACGCGAGTACGGCGTCCCGATCTGGGCGTCCTCGGAGGCGATGATCAGATCCGCGCACAGGGCCATGTCCGACCCGCCGCCGACACACCAGCCGTGGACCTGGGCAATGACCGGCTTGGGGGTCCGCCACATGCTCATGAACTTCTGCGTCGGGCCGTAGGGAGAGGCGGCCAGCGCGAAGTCCTTGCCCGGGTCCCAGCGCCCGTCGGTGGTGAGCGCCTCATCCCAGTGATGAAAGCCGCCGCCGAAGTCGTAGCCGGCGCAGAACGCGCGGCCGGCGCCGCGCAGCACGATCACCTTCACGTCGGGGTCGAGCGTCGCTCGCTCGATCGCGGCCTCGAACTCGTCGGGCATCGGGGGCACGATCGTGTTGAGCCGGTCGGGGCGGTTCAGCGTGATCGTGGCGACCGGCCCGGGCGCGTCGTAGAGCAGGGTTTCGAAGCGGGTCACGGTGCATACTCCCTGTCGTTGTCGTTGGTGAAGCGGTCCTCGGCAGTCCTCGTCACGGGCATTCTCGCCGTCGGATGCGGTGGCGCCGTCGCCGCGCAGCCACCGCCGAAGCTCGCGCACTGGACCTCGTTCGTCCACACGGACAGGCCGCTCGACCTGGCCGGGCCTCGCCGCGACGGGTCGTTCGTGCTCGCCGCGGCTGGGAAGCTGTGGCTGCTGGCGCCCGGGTCGGGTCGCGTGACTCGGTTCGCGCCGGCGTACCAGAGCCCCGGCGGCGAGGAGCCGTACGTCGCGCTGCCGTCGGCCCGCCACCGCGGCTGCAGCTTCGGCTCGAACACCGTGTACGCGCTCCGGCTCGCCGACGGGCACGGGGTGGTGGCGATCGATGCCGGAGGGGCACCCCGGATGTTCGCGAGCCTGGCCGCGCGCGGGCTGATCGACGGCATCGCCTTCGACGAGACCGGTCGTTTCGGCTACCGGCTGCTCGTGACCGTCGAGCACGGCGCGACGGCGACGGTGGTGGCGATCGACTGCCGCGCCCGGGTGACCACGATCACGGGGCGCGCCCCCAAGGTCGAGGGCGGGATCGCGGTGGCGCCCGCGACGTTCGGGCGGTTCGCCGGCGACCTGATCGCCTCGGACGAGAACACCGGGCGGATCTACGCGATCTCACCCACCGGTGCGAGCGCGCTCGTGGCGCAGTCGGGGCTGCCCCACGGCGGTGACACCGGCGTCGAGAGCGAGGCTTTCCTGCCGGCACGCGGCCGGTTCGAGGCCCTCCTGGCCGACCGGCTCACGCCGGGCAACCGGCACCCGGGGGACAACGCGGTGCTGCGGATCGCCTCGGACGCGTTGTTCGCGGCCGGCGCGCGTCCGGGTGATCTGCTCGATGCGACCGAGGGCGGGGCGAAGACCGTGGCGGTCCACTGCGGACCGAGAGCCTGCACGGTGCGCCATGTCGCCGACGGGCCGGCCATCGCCCACCCCGAGGGGCATATCGCGATCGTGCCGGGCTAGCGGGCGCTACCGAACCCGACCCGGTGGTCCTCGTGATCGACGAGGACGTAGACCACGCGCTTCAGATGCAGCGCGACGGTGCCGTCCTCGGCGGTGAGGTCGTACCAGCCGTCGTGGTGTCCGAGCGCCTCGCGCAGCTTGGTCAGCTCGGCCGACTGGACTCGGGCACCGAGGACCTGGCCGCCTTCGAAGCCGATCGAGATCTTCTGTGGCTTGTCGTCTGGCATATCAGTGTTGGACGATTTCGGTGAGGACGCCGCCGGTGGAACTTGGGTGAAGAAAGGCTACCTGGGAGCCGCGGATGCCGGTGCGCGGCCGCTCGTCGATCAGGCGGACGCCGGCGGCGCTGAGGGCCCTCAGGGTGTCCTCGACGGAGTCCACCCGATACGCAACGTGGTGGAGGCCCGATCCGCGGCGAGCCAGGAACTTGCCCACGGTGGTCTCGGGTCCGAGCGGCTCGAGCAGTTCGATATGCGAGTCGCCGACATCGAGCAGCGCGGCGTCGACGCCCTGTTGCTCCACTGTCTCTCGGTGGACGAGCGGCATCCCGAGGGTGTCGCGGTACACGGCAAGCGCGGCGTCGATCGATTCGACGGCGACGCCGACGTGATCGATCGCCGTCAGCTGCACCCGAGGCAGCTTACTTGTGCTCGCGCGGGCGGGTCGCGGCCGGGTTGACCGCGGTGGCGGCCGCGACCGACAGCTGGCCGATCCGCGCGGGCGCGGCGCGAGGCACGTTGCCCATGATCCGGTCGATGTCCGCGCGCTCGAGCACCTCGTTGGCCAGCAGGGTGGAGGCGAGCTGGTCGAGCTGGACGCGGTGGGCGTCGACGATGTGCTGGGCCGCGCGGTACGCCTCGTCGGCCAGCTCGCGGACCTCGGCGTCACGGACCCGGCGGGTGGCCTCGGCGGCGCCGTCGTCGATCGCGCGCAGCGATCCCGAGCCGGTGCCCATCGCGTACTCGTGGACCATCGCGTGCGCGATTTCCGCGACGCGCTTGAGATCGTCCGAGGCGCCGGTGGTGATCGAGCCGAACACCAGCTGCTCCGCGGCGCGGCCGCCCAGCAGCATGGTCATGAAGTCGATCAGCTCCTCGCGCGTCTTGAGGTAGCGGTCCTCCTCGGGAAGGTTCAGCGTGTAGCCGAGCGCGCGGCCGCGCGGGACGATCGAGATGCGGTGCACGCGGTCGACGCTCGGGAGCAGCTCGCCGCACAGCGCGTGGCCGGCCTCGTGGTAGGCGACGACGCGCTTCTCGTGGTCGGTCATCGTCTTGCGTGACTGGACGCCGGCGACCACGCGCTCCAGCGCGGAGTCGAAGTCGCGCATGTGCAGCTGGTCGGCGCCGCGTCGCGCGGCGAAGATCGCCGCCTCGTTGCAGATATTCGCGAGGTCCGCGCCGGTCAGCCCGGATGTCTGGCGCGCGAGGAGCTTGAGGTCCACTCCGTCGGCGAGAGGCTTGTTCCGGGAATGGACGTGGAAGATGCGTTCGCGCCCGCTCACGTCGGGCGGCGAGACAAAGATCTGGCGGTCGAAGCGGCCGGGCCGCAGGAGGGCCGGGTCGAGCTTCTCGAGCAGGTTCGACGCGGCGATCACCACGACGTCCTTGCGCGAGGTGAAGCCGTCCATCTCGACCAGGAGCTGGTTGAGCGTCTGGTCGCGCTCACCGGAGACGTCGAACCCGCGAT
>Ga0335078_10017807_pt1 | contig 10566 bp, 7 predicted proteins | sample Lox_Sample_32_FD_206711 | JGI IMG/M metagenome (GOLD analysis project Ga0335078, IMG submission 206711) | Soil microbial communities from Loxahatchee National Wildlife Refuge, Florida, United States - Lox_Sample_3.2 | ecosystem: Environmental > Terrestrial > Soil > Wetlands | place: USA: Florida...
TGCCAGGCAGCGAAACCCGTCCCACTTCGGCTCGTATTGCCAGCCTTTCTCTTTCGGAATGTCTGGTACCGACTTCGCTTCCGCGGGCGGATACGGTGGCCGAATCGGTAACTTGATTTTCGGAAAGGGAGCGCGCAGTTTCTCGGCTGGAACTGCGCCCTCAGCAACCCGCGATCGAATTGTCTCTCGACGCTGTGGCATTCGAACTTTTGGATGCAACCTGCCCTTTGCCGACAATTCCGGAGCTTACGAATCTTTACACGAAACTGTGAATCTGCCTGTAAGTACATGAATCGAACAGATATGCTGCTTGGCTGCACGGGTTCGTGTTTCCCGAGGGCGTAGCACTGGCCTGACTCGTTTGGACTCGCACTTTATATACTGTATTGGTTGACCTGCGTCGCTAATCTTTCTGCGCCGCTTCGCAAGACCTGAGTCAATCTTATGTGGATTGTTCGACTAGCCTTACGGCGTCCTTATACATTCGTCGTGCTTGCGTTGCTGCTGCTGATCCTCGGGCCCATCGTCATCCTCCGCACTCCAACAGACGTCTTTCCCAATATCGATATTCCAGTCGTCAGCGTTCTCTGGACTTATGACGGCTTCAACCCTCAACAAATGGCGGACCGAATCATCAGTCAGACCGAGCGGGCGCTAACGACGACGGTCGACAATATTCAGCATATTGAGTCTCAATCGCTCTACGGCAAGTCTGTGGTCAAGATCTTCTTCCAGCCCAATGCCAGCATTGAACGTGCCATCGCTCAAGTCACTGCCATCTCGCAGACTCAATTAAAGCAGCTTCCGCCCGGCACCACGCCGCCACTCGTGATCAGCTACAACGCGTCTAGCGTGCCCATTCTCCAACTCGCTCTTTCTGGCAAGACCCTTTCCGAGCAGCAACTCTTCGACTACGGGGTGAACTTCATCCGTACCCGCCTCATCACCGTTCGCGGTGTCGGTATTCCGTATCCGTACGGTGGAAAGATGCGCCAGGTGCAAGTGGATCTCAACACGGCTGCGCTCCAGTCAAAAGGATTGTCGCCGCTGGATGTTGTGAATGCGATTAGTCTGCAAAATCTGATCTTGCCGTCTGGAACTTCCAAAATCGGCGCTTTCGAGTACGACGTGGACATCAACGGCAGCCCGGAAACCGTCGCTGCCTTGAATGAGATTCCCGTCAAGACGGTCAACAATACAACCATCTACCTTCATGATGTCGCCTGGGTCCGCGATGGCTTTCCGCCGCAAACCAATATCGCCCGCGTAGACGGTCAGCGTTCCTCCATTTTGACGGTCCTGAAAGTCGGCAATGCCTCGACCTTGGACATCGTCTCCGGCATCAAAGCTCTTCTTCCGACCGTGAAGTCCACTCTGCCGCCCGACTTGCAGATCAAGCCTCTCGCCGATCAGTCGCTGTTCGTGCGTGCTTCCATCAACGGAGTCCTCCGAGAAGCAACCATCGCTGCCTGCCTCACCGGCTTGATGATCCTGATTTTCCTCGGGAATTGGCGCAGTACGGTCATCATTGCAGTTTCGATTCCTCTTTCAATTCTGACTTCCATCATCGTTCTCAGCGCACTCGGCGAAACCATCAACATCATGACGCTCGGCGGTCTGGCGCTCGCCGTGGGAATCCTCGTTGATGACGCCACGGTAGAAATCGAAAATATCAATCGCAATCTGGCGCAGGGGAAAGAGGTTGAGCACGCCATTTTAGACGGCGCCCAGCAGATCGCTGTTCCGGCGTTCGTGTCCACGCTATCGATCTGCATTGTGTTCGTGCCGATGTTCTTCCTCACCGGCGTGGCCAAGTACCTTTTCGTACCTCTCGCCGAAGCGGTGGTGTTCGCGATGCTTGCTTCTTACCTGCTCTCGCGAACTCTCGTACCCACCATGGCGAAATACCTGCTGCGAGGCCACGAAGAAGAAAATCTTGCCGCCTCGCAGAGTCGCAACCCTTTTGTGAAGCTGCAAATCAGGTTCGAACACGCATTCGAGCGATTGCGAGAGCGCTACCACGATCTGCTGCAACAATGCCTTACTCATCAAAAAGCATTTCTGCTGGGATTCTTGGCAATTTGTGTGGTTTCTCTTGTAATCCTCACTCCTTGGCTCGGCCAGGACTTTTTCCCTGCCGTCGACAGCGGACAATTCAAGCTTCACATGCGCGCGAGAACCGGCACCAGAATTGAAGAGACTGCCCGCCTCTGTGACTTGGTCGAACAATCGATTCGACGCCAGATTCCAGCCGACCAGTTAGACACGATTATTGACAACATCGGCCTTCCTTACAGCAGCATCAACTTGTCCTACAGCACTTCGGCTCCAGTCGGCACATCCGATGCGGACATTTTGGTCAACCTGAAAGAGGATCACTCTCCGACTGCAAAATACGTTCACGATTTACGGCTTTCCCTGGCAAATGAGTTCCCTGGAACCACGTTCTCATTCCTTCCCGCGGACATCGTGAGCCAGATTTTGAATTTTGGCCTGCCATCCCCAATCGACGTTCAGGTAGTTGGGAACAACCTGGAAGCGAACCGGGATTTTGCCGACCAACTTCTCTCACAAATCCGTCAGATCCCCGGCACAGTCGACTTGCGAATCCAACAGCCCTTCGATCAACCCTATTTGCACGTGAATGTCGATCGCACCAAGGCACAAGAAGTCGGTTATTCCGAAAGGGACATTGCGAACAACCTGCTGATCTCTTTGAGCGGCAGCTTCCAGACAACACCTGAATTCTGGCTTGATCCGAAAAATGGTGTCGAGTACAACATTGCGACGCAGACTCCCCAATATCGAATCCAGTCGCTCCAGGATCTCGAAAACGTTCCAATCACCGGGCCGAGTAATGCTCAGCCGCAGATTCTGACCAGCATCGCCGGAATCCAGCGTGGCGTGGGAATGGCAACCGTTTCCCATTACAACATTGCCCCAGTGATCGACATCTACGGCTCCGTTCAGGGGCGCGACCTGGGCGCCGTCGCGCGTCAGATTAACCGCGTGGTCGTTGACTCAAAATCGCACGCTCCGCGCGGAACCGAGGTCATCATTCGCGGGCAGATCGAAACCATGCGCTCCTCTTATATCGGATTGTTAGGTGGCTTGGTGTTTTCGATCTTGCTGGTCTACCTGCTGATCGTGATCAACTTCCAGTCCTGGCTCGATCCATTCATCATCATTTCCGCCCTCCCGGCCGCAATCGCCGGAATCGTCTGGATTTTGTTCATCACGCGCACAACGCTCAGTGTTCCCGCCCTGACCGGATCGATCATGTGTATGGGTGTGGCTACTGCGAACAGCATTCTGGTAGTCAGTTTCGCCAAAGAGCAAATGGCTGAGGGCCACAATGGCCTGCTGTCCGCGCTCAATGCCGGCTTTACTCGTTTCCGCCCGGTCATCATGACCGCTCTGGCCATGATCATTGGCATGGTTCCCATGGCCTTGGGCCTGGGAGAGGGAGGAGAGCAGAATGCTCCTCTAGGCAGAGCCGTGATCGGAGGACTACTATTTGCGACAGTGGCAACTCTGTTCTTTGTCCCCGTATTTTTCAGCCTATTGCACAGGCGTCACTCGTTGGAATCAGAGGTTCGTAAGCATTAAAGGGAAATCAGGCTAAGCGAATGGTTCATCTAAACGCTGGTTCGTTGAGGGTACGGAGTGGTTCATGAGAGTTGAGCAACCGAATGAGGTGGAACAGTCGGTCGAGGTCCGGCCGAACCGCGATGTGCGAACTTCTGACCCGCAAGCGGGTCCGGGCCGACCCAAGCGTCGTTGGTTGATTGCGTTTGTGATTTTTGCCGCGGTAGTTCTCGTAATCATCTCCGGCATCGTTCCGCGGAAACGCGCGGAAGCCCGGCTGGAAGCCGAAACACAAACTCTGGCGGTCCCGACTGTTTCCGTCGTGCAACCGCGACGCTCTGCTCCGTCGAATGAACTCGTGCTCCCTGCCAACGTTCAGGCGTACATCGATTCTTCCATCTACGCTCGTACCAATGGCTATCTCAAGGACTGGTATGTCGATATCGGCGCTCACGTTCATCGAGGCCAACTGTTAGCAGACATCGAAACTCCCGAGGTTGACCAGCAACTCCGTCAAGCCAAAGCTGACTTGGAGACGTCGGAAGCAAATCTTAGTCTCGCGGAAATCACGTACAACCGGTACGCAGGATTACTGAAAAGCGATTCCGTATCTAAACAAGAAGCGGATAACGCAGCCGGGAACTATGCGGCGCAGAAGGCCACCGTTCAGGCCTCCCAGGCGAATGTTAAGCGGCTTGAAGAACTGCAATCATTCGAAAAGATCTACGCGCCGTTTGACGGTGTCATTACTTTCCGCAACACCGATATCGGCCATCTCATCGACTCCGGTAGCAGCGGCGGCACGCGAACTGAGCTCTTCCATATCGCCCAACCCGATAAGTTGCGCGTCTATGTGAACGTTCCCGAAGACTACGCTCCCAGCGCGAAGCCGGGCATCGAAGTCGATCTCGTCGTTCCCGAATTCCCCGGCCGTCGTTTCCCCGGAAGCCTCGTCCGCACGGCTCAAGCCATCGACCAGACCACGCGTACGCTGCTCGTCGAAGTCCGGGTAAACAATCCGACCGGGACGCTGTTCAGTGGCGCCTACGCCCAGGCTCACTTCAAGCTTCCCAACGTCGGCACATCATTCATTCTTCCGGTGAATACTTTGCTGTTCCGCTCGGAAGGCCTTCGCGTCGTATCGGTCGACCCCAATAATCATGCCGACCTGAGACCGATCACTGTCGGACATGATTACGGAACTGAAATCGAAGTGGTTTCTGGACTCGTGGGCAACGAAAACGTCATCGTGAATCCTCCGGACTCGATCGTTTCCGGCGAGGAAGTTCGCATCGTCGGCCGCCCCGCCGGTGAACCGGCCAGACCACCACAGGGTTCTGGAACTCAGGGGAGCTCAGGGCGCTGATGGCGGAGATTTCAAAATCCAAAGCTCTCCGTCTGACTGCACTGACGGGATGCATGGCGATCCTGTTTGGCTGTGCCGTTGGCCCTCGCTACTCGAAACCGCCGGCCCCGACTCCGCCTGAATTCAAGGAAACTCCACAAAACTGGAAACCGGCGCAGCCGTCGGATCAGGTTCTAAAAGGAAAATGGTGGGAAATTTACCAGGACCCTGATCTCAACGCGCTGGAAGAGAGGATTAACGTTTCCAACCAGACCCTCAAAGCCTCCGCGGCTCAGTTTGATCAGGCACGTGCGGTGCTGCACCAATTTCGTGCCGATCTCTATCCCACGGTCAGCACCGGTGTATCCGCGACACGGGAGCGCTTCTCCAGCAACCGGCCTCTGGCGGGCTCGACCGTCAGTGGAACCACCAACGATCTGGTTCTACCTCTCGATATGTCTTACGAGCCTGACGTTTGGGGTCGGGTCCGGAGCAATGTCGCCATCTATCGCGCCAATGCCCAAACCAGTTTTGCGGACCTCGAATCATTGAGTCTGAGTTTGCATGCTGAACTGGCGACTGACTACTTCCAGGCTCGCGAACTCGACGCCGAAGCCCAGCTACTCGACTCAACCGTCCAGAGCTACGAAAAAGCTTTGCAGTTGACGCAAAACCGTTATCAAGGCGGCGTCGCCTCCCAGGTCGACGTGGCACAGGCCGAGACTCAATTGCAATCAGTCGTTGCCCAAGACATTGATGTAAAGGCTACGCGCACCGCGTATGAGCATGCCCTTGCGACTTTGATCGGTGTGCCCGCTCCGAGTTTCTCCATGCCGTTCACACCATTGAAGCAGCCCCCTCCCGTGACTCCGCCCGGCCTGCCGTCGGAACTTCTCGAACGAAGACCCGACATCGCCGCGGCCGAGCGCCAGATGGCCGCTGCCACAGCGGATATGAGGGTGGCTCGCGCTACCTATTTTCCGCTTTTCAGCTTCCCGGCCTCCGCTGGATTTGAAAGTACAAGCATCACGAACTGGCTGACTGGTCCGAGTGGGTTTGCCTCTGTCGGAATCTCCGCTGTGGTAACAGCATTCGACGTGGGCCGCCGCCGCGCCATTAATGATGAAGCCCGTGCCGCCTATAACCAGGCAACTGCGAACTATCAGCAAAGCGTCCTCACTGCTTATCAGGAAGTAGAGGACAATCTCGCAGCGTTGCGACTGCTCGAGCAAGAAGCCACTACGCAGGCTGCGGCCGTCACAGCCGCTGAAAGATCCTTGGCCCTATCCGAGAATCGATATAGAGGTGGAGTAACCAACTACCTCGAAGTCACCACAGCGCAGGAAATCGCCTTGAGTAATGAGCGTGCCGCAGTTCAGATATCCGGGAGGCGAATGATCGATAGCGTCCTTCTGGTTAAGGCTCTTGGAGGGGGCTTCGATGCAGCCAGCCTCTCGACTCTAAACCTGGCCTCTCGAACTCCTTATTCGCCTTCCGATTCCAAAGCTACCCCGTAAGAACCTGCCCTACTTCTCAGCTCTACGCTTCCGGAACGCATGAAGAATGATCGTTCCGCTGATCGAAAACGCTGCCACCGCGCCCAGTGCGCTCATCTGTCCCATTGCAGCCGACAAATGAAGTACGTCCCCGAACATCGCCAGAAGCGCGAACAAGACTCCCAGCAGATTTAGCCACCTTGGAGCTTTCACTGGAGTAGTCTGCTGGCGATTAAAGAAGCGCAATTGCAAAAGCACCGCCGCTAACCCAATCGCAGCCACCACCATCACGGCAATCGGGCTGTAAAACGCGCCCGGCCGAGTATAGATCACTACCAAAGCGAGCAGCCCGCACAGCAGCCCGGATGAGATCACCGTCCAACGCCGCGATTTGTTCGAAACCGGTGCCGAAGTCTCGTCCACGAGTTGCAATTGTAGCCAGATGCAAAGCCGCTTGCGAGAACGATTTTTGTTTTTCGTACCTGCTTAGGCAGGGATCCATTCCGCCGGCATACTCGACCCCCGTGTGACCGCGTACAGGACCAGTTCTACCCGGCTCGAGACGCCGAGCTTGTCGAAAATACGAAATAGGTACTTCTTTATCGTGTTCTCCGTCAGTCCTAGTTCATGGGCAATCGCGCGATTGCTAAGCCCATCCGCCGCCAACGCGACAACCTGTTCTTCTCGAGGCGTCAGCAACGCCAGACCATCGCTATTCACTACCCTCAACGACGGCACCTGGGCGATCGCCTGCATCACGTAATCCAATTGCCGGTTGTTCACCCATATCTCGCCGTGATGGACGCACTGGATGCACTTGCATAGCAGACGAAAGGCCGAGTCCGCGAAGCAGAAAATACCCCGCGCCCCCAGCCGAAACGCATTGATGGTCGTGTCCCGATCCGCAGTCTGCAACAACAAAATCTGAGCGACCTCAGGTTTGGCTAGATGCAGAGCACGTACGACGCTTACGTCTTGCTCGGCATTCATCAAAACCACATCGGCGGAATGCTCAACGAGGGCACCCAGAATCGCTTGCAACTCCAGGGCACAGGCATTTACCCGGAATTCAGGACGCCGTCGCAAGGCAGCCGTCAATAACTGAACTTGCATGTGATTGGAGTCAGCAACCAGCACTCCTAACGGGTTGCCATCATGTTTAAGAGCCATGGAAAGCCGCGCGCATTGAAGAATGAGCAGGATAAATGCTGTGGATTTCACCCGCTGTGATTTCTAGACGCCTGGGAAAACAACTTTGTGTGGAAAAGAGTTTGACGACCGGTAGCTTTTCCCGTTTTGAAACCCGCGCAACCCTATGCAATCAGAACTCAACGTTTTGATTCGCATTCCCGCCAACTACCGAGGGAGCCGCTCAACATGCTTACGCATCTACTCTCAGGGGTCGCACGAATGTGGCTACGAAACTCCTCAACTCGCATCCTTCTTACCCACAGTCGTGGATGACACTTTCCATGTCTTGTGACTCTGTATTCCCCGTCCTAAGCTGGCAACTGAATTTGGATCTCGCCACCTTTCGGAGAATGAGACAGTGACCACAGAGGGAAAGGGCGTCATAAAAACGATCTCTTATCTGTTGTTCCTGCTCATCCTTGGGTGCTTGATTCAACAAAACACGACGGTCGCGCGGGCTCAGGAACAACGATCTGGAACTGTCGTTGCTCTGGACGAAACCGCGCAGACCGCACAATCCGGAATAGCGGGCGGTGCATCGAGACCAGCCTTGACGGGGGCACGCCGTCCGCTTTACCGGTTGCGTCCCAGCGACGTTCTTGAAATCGACTTTCCTTTCTCTCCACAGTACAACCAGCTACTCACTGTTCAGCCTGACGGTTACGTGCCTCTGAAAGGTGCCCAACAGCTCTATGTAGAGGGACTCACCATTCCGCAGATTCAGGACTCCATCTGCAACTCGTACCTTGGCATTCTTCACGAACCGCAGGTTACGGTCACGCTGAAAGACTTCGACAAACCTTATTTCATCGCGGGAGGAGAGGTAGGCCACCCCGGTAAATACGAACTCCGTTCCGACACAACCGCCGCGGAAGCCGTGGCAATCGCCGGCGGATTCACCCCTAGGGCGAAGCATTCCCAGGTGATCTTATTCCGGCATATCTCAGATCAGACGGTTGAATCGCATGTTCTCAACCTTAAAGCCATGTTGAATTCCAGGGACCTCGGCGAAGATGCGTACCTTCGCCCAGGGGACATGTTGTTCGTTCCTCAGAATGCAATTTCGAAGATCCGCCAGTTTCTGCCGGCGTCGAGCCTCAGTCTCTATGCCAACCCAACTGGATTTTAGGAGCAATTTGCTTCAACGAGCAGGTCATGTCCGAGGAGCTTAGAGTCGTCGCTCGATCCACGCGAGAACCGTTCCCTACACTGCGGGACCTGGCATCGATTCCCTTCCGCCATCGACGATTAGTCGCCGTTTGCTTCCCCGCAATTTTCGTCGCTGTATTGACGTACGGCATCGTCTTTCCACCTTATCGCTCAGAAATGAAGTTCTTGCTTCGGCATAGCCGGGTTGATCCGGTCGTCACTGCAATCCCGAGCCAACCAGAGTTCCAGCGGCAGGGCGTCACTGAAGAAGAAGTAAACTCGGAAGCAGAACTTCTTCAGGACGGCGAAATTCTTCGTACCGTCGTTCAAAATGCCGGCCTCCGGTCCGAGGGCCGATCCTGGCTGGCCAGCCTCACCGGCGATACCCCACAGCGCCAACTCTTTCGCGCAGCGCGCCGGATTGGCAAAAGGTTGAGAGTAGAACCGGCACACAAAGCAGCGCTGATCACCGTCAGTTATGAATCCTCTAACCCCGCGCAAGGCGCCACTGTCTTGCGTTACCTCGCCGATGCTTATCTGGAACGTCATCACCAGGTACACCACCCTTCGGGGGCAGCCAATTTCTTCGATCAGCAGGTCACCCAATCCCGAGGCAGTTTGGAACAATCTGAAATACAGCTCATCGATTTCACCCGGGATCAGGGAGTCATCTCCGCCACCCAAGAGCGCGATTTCGCTTTGCAAAAGTTGAGCGATGCCGATGCCGACATGCGCCAAACACAGGTCGCCCTCGCACAAACCTCCGAGCGCATTCGCATCTTGCACGAGAAATTGGGATCCCTTTCCGAGCGGGTGCTGACGCAGGTCCGAAATTCGGATAACCCCGAACTCCTCGAAAAACTCAAATCCCACCTCCTTGAACTGGAACTGAAACGGACCGAACTGCTGACTCAGTACGAACCTTCCTATCGGCTTGTTCAGGAGGTGGACCAGGAGATTCTGCAGGCAAACGCCGCAATCGCCAAAGAAGAGCAGGCTCCACTTCGGGATCAAACCAGCGATCTTGATCCCAACCATCAGTGGGCGAGCGCCGAACTTCTAAAAGCCCAGGTAGAACTCACTACTCTGAAAGCCCACGCTGCCGCCCAAACTGTCACGGTGATCAAGTATCGTGAACTTGCCCACCAGCTTGAAAATCGCGCGATTGTTCAGGATCGCCTTCTGAACGACTTGAGATCGGCGCAGCAGAAATATTTGCTGTATGTCAACAAGCGAGAAGAGATTCGCATCGGAGATGCCCTGGATCAAGACGGCCTCTTGAATGTTGTAGTCGCAGAACCACCCACCATGCCGCTGCTACCGACTGTCTCCTTGGCGATGTTTGGGCTCATTGGGTTGTTAGTCGCTGCTCCGGTCAGCGTCGGATTGGCCTTCGTCGCAGATTATCTCGATCCTTCCTTCAGGACGCCGGATGACATCTCCGTTTTCTTGGGCACCCCGGTGCTCGCCTCTTTGCCTCCCGCGGAAGTTTTCGAACCTGGTGCCCTGCGCACGGGTGGATTGCGATGAGCCACCTCGTTGGCTTGAGACCCGAGTTCGAAACAATTGAGCCAGCCCACAATCTTGTTGCGTCGCATTCTGCAACGTCGCTGCTATCGCAGGCCGGGACACATTCCGCCTTTGCTCAGGCGCAGATTCGTTCGCTGGTACGACAAGTCTTTCGTGCGGATGCGTCCCGCCTTCGCGTTGTATTTAGTCCAGTGGACGATGACACCGACATTTCCTCGCTGTGCTTGGCTGTTGGACAGACTCTCAGCCAGGAAAAATCTGGAACAG
>Ga0335078_10017808_pt1 | contig 10565 bp, 10 predicted proteins | sample Lox_Sample_32_FD_206711 | JGI IMG/M metagenome (GOLD analysis project Ga0335078, IMG submission 206711) | Soil microbial communities from Loxahatchee National Wildlife Refuge, Florida, United States - Lox_Sample_3.2 | ecosystem: Environmental > Terrestrial > Soil > Wetlands | place: USA...
AGTACGCGGGCAGGCAAAGCGCGCTCTTCGGTGAATCCCACCTCGCCCCATGGTTTCATGCCAAAGGCGCCGAGTTCCCTGGCTGCGGACCACGCGGAGTCATTGGAATCCGCCTTCTCCCAACCCGTCGGAGCGGTTTCGGCCGATTTCCATTCGGCGCTCGTGGCAAAAATGAGCGGCTTCCCTTGAGAGAACTCCACACGGATGGCTCCGATGAGCCCCGCGGGCTTACCCTCGCCATCGTTCTTCGCACGAACCGCAACGATGTTCCTGCCGCTCCGGATTCTTGACGTGACATCGATGATCTCGGGGGAGTAAACATTGTCCCCCTTGCCGGCGTGTTCGCCGTTGAGGAACAACTCAAACTCGTGGTCCGCCCCCATCACGCAGATTGCCTTCGCGACGCGGCTCGCTTGCGGGATCTCAAAGGAAGCGTGGAAAAAACGATCTCCCGCGGGCGCCGCCGTCGCGGGTTCACCTTCGCCGAGCCAGATCCACTTCGCGTTTTCGAGGTTATGGAACGGACTGCCGGGCCGCTTGAAGAGGCCCGTCTCATCCAGTCCGATCCACTTGCCCTTCCAGTCCTCAGGCTTCAGCAATCCCATGGACCACGTTGCGGTTTTGCTCCAGCCCGACAAGTGACTGTCCTGATCCCAGACTTCCACTTTCCAGAACGCCTGAGTTCCCGAAGCGAGAGGCTTGCCGCCGTACGCAATCTGCGTGGATTGATCCGAATCTACCTTCCCCGTATCCCAGAGGTCCCCCTTTCCGCTCCTCAACGCCAGCTCGCTGGATGCCACCAGAATGTGATAAGCGCTCTGTTTCAGACCGCGGCCTCCCGGACGGATGGCCTCGAGCACCCAACTCAGCCGGGGGTTGGCGACATTGATCCCCACGGGGTCTGTGAGGTACTCGCAACGCAGCTCGGCGGTGCGGATCGAAGACTCCTGAGCTTGCAAGAAGGTGATGAAAGCGATCAGCGGCAGGATCAGGCAAAAGAGACGAAAGGTTCTCCTCATTTCAGCGGCTCCAGTTTTCAGATGGGCGTCTACTGCATCCGGAAGCATTGTACCGGATGAGATTGATTTGCGGATATGCGCAGTCCGGGAACTACGAGGTCGCAGGCAGCCAGAAGCTCAGGTTTCTCTCCCGGTTGAGCTGCCGTGTTAGCTGGCGATCGATGGAACTCAACGGAACCTGGTGTTGCTGGTCTTGGCTGTCGACGTAGTGCAGAAAGCTGTCTTGTACCCACACCGCGCTGGCGGAAAGACGAGAACCGTCAGCGAGAGCGATCGCGAAAGAGGGCGCTTCACCGCGCTCCGCGGGAGCCGGCGCGCTCTCTGCCGGCAACGCATATTCGCGGATCTCTGACCGTATCTCACGCGGCGGAACGATCACTTGTTGAGGAGCGGGTTGCGGGAAAAAGATGACGTTGGGCTCGGCGGGGTAGTCATAATCGTAGCCTTCGTCGAAGAACGGATAGGCATACGGGTAGAGTCCCGTCCGTGAATAGCGACGGTGCCGCAAACCGAAGCCATTCGAATGTCCGAAACCGTTAGGCCGGATAGCGGCTCCAGACCCATGCGGTGCATGACCACCCGAAACGGCGCCGCCGTGGGATCGTGCGAAGGCAACGCCGAGCGAAACCAGGCAGAGGATAGCGACCCTTTTCATGACTGCCCTCTGCTCCTGAGGATAACGCGACGAATTCGCACGAGCAAGCTATCGACCGGCCTACGTACCGTCGAGCAATGTACTAGGGTGAACACCCGATACCCGGTCCGCCAATCCCTCGTAATAGCTGAAGTGAGCCCGGAAGCCAATGCGCGCATAGGCGCGGATCGCGGCTGAATTCGTGTGTTCCACATTGAGGCCGATGGTCTCAATGCCAGCTTCCTTCAGGGCCATCGCCACGGCTGAGCTGACGGTCTGGGCGAGTCCCTGGCCGCGGCAGTCGGGGCGTGTAAAGATGTTGCCCAATCCGGCCACGCTTTCGTTGCGCGAGATGACGTGCACCCCGGCCACCGCGACGAGTTCGCCCTTCCGGCGGATGCCGCGAAAAAATCCGGTGTCGAGCTGGAAGGCGGCAAAGGCGATGCCTCCGCCATCGCCCGTGGCATACAGGCGCTCAATTTCGTTTCGATGCGCGGAGGTCAGGGTCTCGACAAGGCCGGCGCGCGGCTTCGCATCTTCGAGAAACATGCGCTGCATTTGATGACGATGCCGAAAGCGATAGATCCCGGCCGCGGCGTCGACCTGGTGCGGCTTCAAGTTGAGGTAGTCGGAAGCCTGGGGCAGGGAAGCCAGCAGGCTGTGTGTTGACGCGGTATCGCCCAACACAAAAATCGGACAGATCTCGATTCCGCGAAACACCAGGGCGAGGCCGTCTCCTTCGCTCCACCAGTCCGACTGTTCGAACATGCCGTCATCGAGATCCGCCAGCGCGTAGAGCGACCATTCCCGGTCGAGATTCAGCCGGCGCCGGATTTCGGATTTGTCGTGGAGGTGCTGCGGAAAAGGGGACAGACGCATTTATGGTACGTCAAACGGAATCGCGCATACCGAAAATGCGTCTCTCTTGTAAATAGCTGTAACCGCCTGATTCGCAAAGCCCGTACGTCGCGAAACGCGAGCCCGTCGGGGACTGGCTCCACCGTCCCTAATCGAGCCGCCCGCAAACCACCAGCCCGCTCGTCGTGGACGGTGGTGCCTGTCCCCTCTGGCACGAGCCCCCTTCGCCATTTTCATCCTCGCGGGTGTCGCGCCACGGCGACATGACGCTCAAGTGGCCCCTTTTTTGCGCCACCGAAAATGCGTCTGTCCCCTTTTTGCGCCCCCTTTTTGCGCCCCTTTTCGCGCGATCAGCTCTTTAGCTTCTGCTTGGCCACTCGGAGCAGCGCCGCCTGCGGATGCTTCCGATAAAACGGATCAAGCGGAAAACAGCCCGACACCAGCCCGTTGCGCGGCCCGGTGGTGCAGTCGCTGAAGGTGCGGCACAGGCGTTTGTTTTGGAGCGGCGTTCCGCGCAGCACGTCGCTGGGAAGGTCCGGGTAAGCCAGCACCATGCGGCCCAGCCCGACGAAATCCACCTGCCCGGTTCGCACGTAGTGCTGCGCCACGTGGGGTAGCCATTCTTGTAGATAGCTGTAGCCGGTGCCGACGATGGTCATCTGCGGGTAGCGCGCTTTGATCTGGCTCGCCACCGCGATGAGCCGTGCCGCGCCGGCCAGCGGGTCTTCGGGCGGCTCGTAGCCGTCCGATGGAGGAAACAGCGCCGGCCGCTGGATGTGCGGGTTGTAATAGGGACTGCCGCCGGAGATGCACACCAGCCGGATTCCGAGTTGATCCAGAATGTCCAGCAACTGGTACGTTTCCGTCAAGTCGATCTCCGCCGGATTCGCCGCGTCCACGCCGAAACCATAGTCATAGCGTCCGCTGAAATCCTCTGGTTCGCCGCGCCGGTCGTTCCCCGTGCGAAAGGGGAGGAGATCGAAAGCGCTCAAGCGGACGCCGATCACGAGACCCGGAGCATCGCGCCGGATGCCCTCGACGATCATGCGCAAAAAGCGTGTCCGGTTTTCGAGCGTTCCCCCATACTTGCCGGCTCGCGTCCGCGCGCTGAGGAATTCGTGCCCGAGATAGCCGTGACAATGCTTGAGATCGACGAAAGCGAAGCCCGTCGACTGCGCGCGCACTGCCGCGGCGACGAAGTCCTCGATGATGCGCTCGATCTCGCCATCGGTAAGACAGGGATGGTCAGGCGCAATACCGAACTTGGGATCGAGCAGCGGGTGGTGATAAAGGATGCGCGGTTCGAGCCGTTTTTTGTCGTTGGGCCGTGCGAAACGGCCGGAATGGGTGAGCTGCAAACCGATCAGCAGATCGCGGCTCCCACCGTACTGCTCTTCGTGCGCGGAGACCAGGCAGAGCCGCAACGCTTCTAGCGAAGCCTGAGTGCTGTCGCTCGAGAGCAACTGGTTCGGATTGGCGCGCCCGTCGTGGCTGACGGCCACAGCCTCGCCGCCCCAGATCAGTTTCGCGCCGCTCTCGCCAAAGTGTCGCCATCGCCGGGTGGTGAGTTCCGACGGGCGGCCATCTTCGGTGCCATCCCATCCCTCCATCGGCAGGATGCAGAAGCGGTTCCCGATGCGCAGCCCGTCGAATGAATACGCCTGCGCGAGGGGTGCGCTTGGACCCGAGAAAACCTCGCGATCGAATCTCAGGCCGAGGCCTAACCGCGCAATGTAGTCAGCGAACTCTTCCGCATGCTTGAGTGAGGCAATACGGCGATACGGGCGCGAAGCCGTGTCGGGCATGCAAAGGACAAATTATCACGTTGCGCCTGATGGAAGGCGAGGTGAGGAAGAGGAACCCTGCTACTTCCTGCAGCTACCCTAGTTGTAGCGAGCCGCTGGAAGGTAACCGCGTTCTTTCAATCCCGAGAGCGCCAGACCGTAGCGGCCCCGAACGCCTGTCTTTTCAAAGATATGCTTCAGGTGAATCTTCACCGTTCCGGCGCAGATGCCGAGGGCGCGTGCGATTTCCTTGTTTTTCATGCCTTGTTCGACGAGTTCGGCCACCTGCTGCTCCCGGTTGGTGAGACTGGACCTGCCGGCACCGTTCGTTTTATCAGCGCTCTGGAACATGAGTTCATCCATCCAGGTGTTTCCGGCGGATACCATTCGCAGGCAATCCAGCAACGCTCGCAACGCCGCGGTCTTTCGGATTACGCCCTGAGCACCCACCTGCACCAGGCGCAGCGCTTCGGCTTCGTTGATGGCGTTTCCCCAAACAACGGCTGCCGTACGGCGGCCACTGGCACGGAGATTGGCGATCCAGTCCATTACCGGCTGCAGGCCGAAGGATTTGTCGACGATCAAGATGGATGGCGACATATTGCGCACCAGTTCCATCCCCGCCACAATCGAGGTGGCATCACCAGCCACCGCCAGATCGTGGTGTTGAGCCATCAAGGCGCGCAGGCCTTCAACGGCAATCGGCTGAGTGTCACAAATGACCACGGTTTTCTTCAAGCTAGGCTCCTGCTGGGACGAGGTCCATGGATTTGGGAATAACGAAGGTTTAGTTAGGTAACTTGGCAAGTACTCTCAAGGTTTTCTCTGATTGCGCCGATAAAAGGGATGGAGTCGTAGCCCTGGGCTGCGCAACATGCTCCTTTATGTTCCCTAACGGCGTATCAGGCACCACATGGAAGCCCTTGCTCATCTGTCCGAATGCGGACTTGGCGCACAAACTCAGTGCCGTCTGGCGCACGATGGGACAACCTGAGCTGATTGTTGGATCTCCGGCATATGTGGATCGATCCGCTTTGAGCGCCTTGATTGGCGGCCACGCTATCACGCTGTGCTTTCTGGATGTGGGTTCAGACCGGGAAGCAGCGCTCGACTTGGTTGCGGGGCTGAGGGATTTGCGGGTGCCGGTGGCGGCGCTGCACACGGCCAATGACCCGGATCTGATTCTGAACTGCCTGCGGCAGGGCGCAGCGGAGTTTCTGCATCTGCCGTTCAGCCCCGATCAAATTCACGCGGCGCTGGAACGGTTGGCGAAGCGTGCCCAAACCTCTCTGGCTCAAGGGCGTTCGGGGGGCACGGTCTATTGCCTGATGCGCGGCAAGTCGGGCAGTGGAAATACCACCATTGCCTGCAATTTAGCCTTCCAGATTCAAGCTCTCAATTGCCAAAAAGTGCTGCTGGCCGATCTGGACCCCCTCACCGGGACCATCGCATTTCTCCTGAAGCTCAACTCGGCCTACAGCTTTGTTCATACGCTGGCGAACTCGAGCCGCATGGACGAGACCCTGTGGAAAGGCATGGTGACCCCGTGCCGGGGCGTGGACGTGTTGCTTTCACCTGAAATCCCCGCCGATCTGGTTTATGAGCCCGCGGATGTAGTCGCCATGGTCAGTTACTGGCGTCAGATTTACGAATATGCGATTCTCGACATCCCAGGACCCTACAGCGAGTGGGGGCTGTCGCTAGCCAAACTGTGTGACGAACTGCTGCTGGTGACCACAAATGAGTTGCCTGCCGTCCACGCCACGCAAAACACCTTGGCCTGCCTGGAGGATCAGGGCGTTGGCAAATCCAAGATCAAGCTGATTGTCAATCGCTATAACACCGAGATCGGGCTGAGCAGCGAAGCCATCGAAACCGCGCTCGAGCTCAAGGTTTACGAGCGTTTGCCCAGCGACTTCGAAAGCGTCCAAAAGGCGCTGATCGAGGGGAAATCCATCCCCGCCTCCACCAAGGTGGGACGTTCCATCGCCGATCTCGCCGAAAAGCTCACAGGCCGTACCAGCGCTCCCAAGAAACACTCCCTATTCGGCGGCCTGTTCTCCTCCCTTTCCAAGATCTGATCCAGCACCAAGCTGCCGCTCTTCGTTCCAGAGTTGAGGCGCCTGTATTGTTATTATGTTCGCTTGTTTGAGCTGAGCGCGGGAAACGCGGCGGAATACCTCGGCAGGCGCGGCATGACGTGCGTTGCGCCGCGGATCACCGAACTGGGCGGCGGCGTCTCCAATACGGTGCTGCTGGTGGAAGGCGGCGAGCGCCGGTTCGTCCTGAAACAAGCGCTGGCCAAGTTGCGGGTTCAAGACGACTGGTTCTCGGATCGCGAGCGCGTGTTTCGCGAGTCGGCGGCGATGCGATGGCTCGCGCCGCATTTGCTGCCCGGGAACATTCCTGAAGTCCTTTTCGAGGATCGCGAAAACTGCCTGTTTGCCATGAGTGCGGCGCCACCGGAAGCTCAAACCTGGAAGACGCTGCTGTTGCGCGGGGAATTCGACATTCGTGTCGCAGAATCGGTCGCCAGGATGCTGGCCACTCTCGTTTCGGCAAGCTGGCGCCATCCCGAGTCCCAGCGCGTGTTTGGCGATCAGACGGTTTTCGACCAGTTGCGCCTCGATCCCTACTACCGCACCACGGCTTCCCGCCACCCGGAGCTCCGGCCGCAATTCGGCCGGCTCATGCGCGAATCCTCCTCGCGCCGCGTCAGCCTGGTTCATGGCGACTGGAGTCCCAAGAATTTCCTGGTCAGCACGGCTGCTGTGATGGCCATCGACTTCGAGGTCATCCATTTCGGCGATCCCTCGTTCGATTCGGCCTTTCTAGTAAATCATCTGTTGCTGAAATCGTTTTACCGGCCTCAATGGAGCGCCGGGTATGCGCAGCTCGCCGGACGGTTCTGGGAGGTGTATCGCGCCGGTCTGCCTGCGGAATGCGACTGGATCGAGCCGGCCACGCTCGCTCATCTCGGCTGCCTGCTGCTGGCACGCATCGATGGCAAGTCTCCCGCGGAATACATCACCGATCCGCATTTGCGCGCGCAAGTGCGTCAGTTCGCGGGCCACCTGATTGTTTCACCGCCCGCACGGATCGCGGATGTTTTTGCTCAGGCGCGGAGTAGCGCAGCATGAGCCTCACGGTCCGCGATCTTCGCGCTCTCGAAATCCTGGACTCGCGCGGAAATCCCACCATCATGGTCGAGGCCGAGCTTTCTGACGCCACGGTGGCTTCCGCCAAGGTACCTTCCGGCGCCTCGACCGGAGCACACGAAGCCGTCGAGCTGCGCGACGGCGATCCTGCGCGTTATGCCGGCAAAGGCGTGCGCAAAGCCGTGGAGTACGTAGCGCGCGTGCTGGCTCCCGAACTGCGCGGCGCTGATGCTGAGGATCAGCGCGCGCTCGACCGCCGCATGATCGAACTAGACGGCACGCCGGACAAATCACGGCTGGGAGCCAACGCTATCCTGGGCGTTTCATGCGCAGTCGCACGTGCCGTCGCGCGATCGCGCGAGATTCCGCTGTGGCGCTACCTTGCGGATGGACGGCGCGCAACGCTCCCAGTGCCCATGGTCAATATTCTCTCGGGCGGTCTCCACGCGGCAAAGAATTTCGAATTCCAGGATTTTCTTGTGATACCTGTTGGCTCTGCAACATACAGCGAGGCTCTCGAAGCGGCGGCCGCTGTGCACCGCGCCGCCAGTGCAGTCCTCAAGACGCGGAGCTTCGTTGTCACCGGAGTTGCTGACGAGGGCGGTTGGGGACCGCGGCTCCCGAGCAATGAGACAGCGCTCGAGGTGATGCTCGAAGCCATCGAGCGCGCCCGGCGCCCGATGGTGATCGCAATCGACGTAGCTGCATCGCATTTCTTTGAGAACGGCAAGTATGAGCTGCGAACCGAAGCGCGCTCGCTCGACTCAAATCAGATGATCGACCTGCTGGCCGCTTGGGCGGTGCGCTATCCCATCGTGTCGATCGAGGATGGGCTGGCGGAAGATGACTGGACCGGCTGGCAGAAGCTGACTGCGGCGCTGGGGGCCAAGATCCAACTCATCGGCGATGACCTGTTCGCCACCAACCCGCCCCGGCTGGAACGTGGCATCCGCGAGCGCGCAGCCAACGCCGTGCTAGTGAAGATGAATCAAATCGGCACGCTCACCGAGACTTTCGAAGTGATCGACCGCGCATGTGAAGCCGGCTTTCGGGCGGTCATTTCTGCCCGCTCCGGGGAAACCGAGGACGATTTCCTCGCCGATCTCGCCGTAGCGTCGGGGGCGGGCCAGATCAAGATTGGGTCGATCACGCGGTCTGAACGGCTGGCGAAATACAACCGGCTGCTGGAGATTGAAAACGCTGCTGATCTGTTGTTCGAGAGATCGGTTTAGTTCCAATGGTGGTACGTGGAGCAGGCCTTCCGGCCTGCCGCCGCCTTTCGAGGCGGCGCGCTCCGATGCGCAGGCCTAGCGAAAGCCCGGCCGCAGCGTGTGCCGAGCATGGGCGGAATCTGATTGGATGAAAGGAGTCAATCGGGGCCGTTGAAGGCAACCGTAGCCGAACCGCAAGGCGTAGCCGCGAGGTGAAGCTGACGGAAGCGGAAGGCAAACCCTCGACCGTAGGAATACGAACTGGCAGTGAGACGGCCGGCTATACGTCTCCGCGGCGCACACGGACGCGGATATCCCAAGCCTGGCCTCTCACGAGAGAGGGGCGCGCTAGAGTTGCAGAACCGTTCGCAACCCCTCATCGACCGAGCGCTGCAAGCGCGGCGGGAGCGTGCCTGCATGTCTAGTGAGGAAGCCGCGGTCGAGGGTCAGAAGTTGCGAGACATTCACGACCGAGTCCCGGGGGAGGCCCGCCGAGCGTGCCGGCAACAGGACATTCCCTGGGGCGTCGGCCAGTTTCAAGTTCGTGGTGATCGCGGCTACGATCGCGGTTTGCATCCGGCTGCGGTTGAAGGAATCCGCTTGTATCACAAGGACTGGCCGCCTGTATCCAGGCTCGGAGCGGCGTGGCTCGGGAAGATCAGCCCACCAGATCTCCCCTCGCTGAATCCCGTCCATCCTTACCAAGCGTTCTTTTCCAGAGATTTCAGTTGGGCGCGGTGCAACCCGGGTTCTACCTTCGCCGGGTACCGCGAATACACGTCGTTCAGGCGTTCGGTGATCGCTTTTCCATCCTGCTGTTTCAGAAAATCTTCAATGGCCTTGGCGTACAGCTCGCTTCTCGAAACCCGAAGGCGGCGGGCGGCTGCTTCGGCGCGTCGAAAAAGTTCGTCAGGCATTGAGACGGCGGTCTTCATAGCCCCAGTATAACCCAAGTTATACCAGGGCCGTCTTTCCGGACCCGCCGCCCTTCCACACAAAATATCCAATCACCGTTTTTCCGTCCTGAATTTTGTTCGAGCGGATCATCTGCTCCACCTGTTGCGCGGAGAACCACCTGCACTCGATGCGCTCATCCTCCATGGGCTTAGCGTCTCCGGCCGTCAGATCCGTCGCCAGGAAGATGGTCATCTTCTCAGAAACGTAGCCGGGGCTGGGGTAAAACGAGATCAGTTTCCTCCAGCGCCGGGCGCGATAGCCGGTCTCTTCTTCGAGTTCGCGCTTGGCCGCCGTCAGAGGTTTCTCGCCGGGATCGAGGCGGCCGGCGGGCAGTTCCCAAAGATAGGCGCGCGCCGGCAGGCGGTATTGGCGGACCAGCAGGATGCGCCGCCGGTCATCGACGGCCATCATCACGGCAGAGCCGGCATGGCGGACGATCGCGCGGTGGATCTCAAATTCGCCGGGCTCTTTCGCATGATCCTCGGTGACCCAGAAGATGGGGCTTCGGTACAGCTCCCGCGACGAGAGCAGCTTCATCACTTGGCTTTCTCAAGCTGCACGGAACCGAATTTTTCGAGCGGCTTTTCGATTTTGGAAGCGTCGCCGACCACCACGATGGTGGCTCTATCCGGCGCGAGGTACTTCTGCGCTGCCGTCTGAATCTGGTCCGGTTCCACGGATCGCACGTGCGCCGTGAACATTTCGAGAAAATCGTTGGGCAGGCCCATGGTCTTCACCATGTCCACCTGATCGGCAACTCCGGACTGCGTTTCGAGACTGATCAAGAACACGCCGCTCAGATAGTTTTTGGCATCGCTGAGCTCCGTCGGCGTCACCGGCGCTTGGCCCATCTTCTCCAGGTGTCCGAGCACGGCCACCATGGCCGGTTCCACCACGTCGTTGCGTACCTGCGTAACGGCCAGCGCGACGCCGGCATCTTTGCG
>Ga0335078_10017809_pt1 | contig 10565 bp, 2 predicted proteins | sample Lox_Sample_32_FD_206711 | JGI IMG/M metagenome (GOLD analysis project Ga0335078, IMG submission 206711) | Soil microbial communities from Loxahatchee National Wildlife Refuge, Florida, United States - Lox_Sample_3.2 | ecosystem: Environmental > Terrestrial > Soil > Wetlands | place: USA: Florida...
TGTGGGGCCGCACATGCCACACCCAGGGGTATTGATTACCCCGTAGTAGGGATTCGTAACGTATGTACCGAGCGCGGCTCGAAGATCCGGATTGGTGGCTTCCTGCTCGACCCAGGATCCCAGGTAAGTCTCGGTGCCCGCACCATTGTAGTATAGGTGTGTTCCCTTGGTGCCTAAATACGCGGCATCAACAAGCCAGTTGCCCGGCAGTTCGTACTGAAAACCTCCACTCCAGGTTTGCGAATAAGGCGCGACGTTGGAACTGAGGAGCGGTTCGTTAATGCCGGTTCCAAGGTTGGTCTTCACGCCCAGGGATGGCCCCAAGACCGGCAGCAGCCCCGTGGGTTCAGGATCGCTGAGCCGGCTCCAAGGCGTTACGCCGTCGTTGTTCATGGTGGTGAGCCAATTCGTTGTAGGCTCGAAACCTTCGTTGCCAACCGGTCCGGCGCCGGTGGTTCCCCATTGGGTGGGATTATAGAACAAGCCGTAACCCGTGCGGAAGACGAACTTATTTGTGAGCCGATAGGCAATTCCTAAACGTGGTCCAAAGTCATGGGCAGCGGTATTCACGATATGGCGATGCGAATTCGTCGCGAATACGAGTCCACCGACAGGGTTCGTCACATTCGGAACGGCGCCCAGCTGCGACGGCCAGGTTGAAGCATCGACCGCCGCCGGCGTGATGCCATCCGAAATCGTCGGGTCAATGTAGGACATGCGGTTGTAACGCTCGGTGCGTGGGATCTCGAGGTCATAACGCAGACCGGCATTGATCGTCAGCTTGTTGGACTTGCGCCAGTTGTCCTGAACAAATCCACCCCAGCGGTAGTTCTGAGTGCTGAAGTGAGGAGATATCTCGTACTCGCCCCATTGGTTGGGACTCGGCGTGCCGGTCAGGAAGCTGGCCAGAGCATCGCCGCCGCCCCACCAGGGATACTGGGAGGTGCTGTATTGGTCGTAGATGTACAGGCCGCCCGGAACGCCGTCCTGGAACCAGTTCATCTGCTGCACGCGCCACTCGCCTCCGAACTTCAGTTCGTGATGGCCCTTCATGTGAGTGAGGGTGGAGAGCAGGTGGTAGACCTGGTTGCCGTTCTTGTAGATTGACCAGGGTTGCGGGCCAACCGATTCACTGCCGTTCGCGTTCGTATATCCGCCGTACATATAGACATTCGGCGCTGAGATCGGGCCGTTATCCGTAGCAAGGTAGGAAGGAAGCCCCAGGGTGGTGAGGGGATTGAACTTGGGAAAGTCCTTGTAGACTCCCTGCGTATCGGAAAGCCCGCGTGTGAAGCCCAGCGACACGTTCAAAAGCGTGTTGGGGCTGAACGTGTGGTTGAAGGAAACGGCTGCGGCTCGCGAACCACCGATCCCCGGCCCTTGTGTGCAAGGATCTAAAGCGTTTCCGAAGCAGTTCCAATTTTCATACGTGCCGGTGGCTTGGGAATAGCGCGCATAGAACGCATCTTTGTCGGTGAAACGCTGATCGATGCGAATGTCGAACTGGTTGTTCGTGTCTTTCCCGGCACCCGAACCGGCCCAGTTGTTAAAACGGTCGTAGCCTGGGCTGCCAGGTGCAAAGGTGGGCTGAGGATAATACGACATCATTTTTTGGGCAACAGGATCAATCAGATTGCCCGGCTGCGCCGCGAGCTGAAATCCGGTGTTATTCAGATTGGGGTTGCCAGCGCTTTGGTACTTAGCCAGGTTGTTAAACGGAATGGGAGTCTGCAGCACACGACCGGTCCCCGCCACGTAAACCCCAGAATAGGGATCCCAGAGCTGGTCATCCTTGTTCTGGCAGACGCCATCGGTACCAAACGAGGAGTTGCCAGCCCAGGAAGCAGTGCACAGTTCGCCGAAGTCGCCTGCCCGCTCATTGTTGTCGGGAACGCCCGCATGGGCAGCGGCCCCGGAGGCCTCGCGGACGCCGTCGAAGTCAAAGAAGAAGAACGTCTTGTCCTTCCTGATCGGCCCGCCCACGCTGCCGCCGAACTGGTTCTTCCGCATCGCCGGAAGTTTGCCGCCGGAAGCGTTGCTGAACCAGTTGTTCGAGTCCAAGTCTTTGTTGCGATTAAATTCGTAGACATCTCCGTGAAGGTTATTGCTCCCGGAGCGGCTTACCAAGCTGACGTAGGTATTGCCGGAGAAGCCTTCCTCCGCCGTGTAGTTGTTCTGCATGATCTTGAATTCCTGCACGGCATCCACGGAAGGCTGGTACAGCGGCGTGTTGATCCCGGTGTTCGGCTCGTAGCTGGTGGCTGAGATGCCGTCGATCAGGACTTCCGAAGTGTCATTGCGTCCGCCGTTCGAGACGAAGTTGATGGAAGTGCCGCTGCCATACGAAGAGCCTGGCACTTGCAGCACGCCGGGAGAAAGGAATGCCAAGTCGAGAACGTTGCGGTCCACGAGAGGCAGGTTATTGATCAGGGTTCGATCCACTTCCTGCCCGGTGACCGCGTCTTGCGTGGAGAGGACCGGCGCAGCGCCCGTCACTTCCACTGCCTGAGCCGTGGTTCCGAGTTCCAGGTGAACATCCACCGCGACTCTCGAGCCGACGTCGACGGTGATGCCCTCCTGTTTGGAAGTCTTGAATCCCCTCGCCTCTACACTGACGATGTAGGAACCGGGGGGCAGGTTAGTGACAAGGTACCGTCCCACGGCATCCGTGGTCGCGGGATAGCCGTAGCCTTTGCCCGCATCCGTTACTACAATCTTGGCGCCGGGAATCACGGCTCCCGTGGGATCACTCACCACACCGGTGATTGAACCTGAAGTCACTTGACCCCAAGCCAAGGATGAATAGATGAGACTAAGGCCCACTAGCAAGAGCGAAGGCAGCAGCCAACTGCGAAGCCGGCTGCGCGCGCCGTCGCTTAAGTTTTTAGTCATCTGAATACCTCCATGAAATACCCGACGCTTGAAAGGAGACAGGTGAATTATTCCGTATTTGCGAGGATGAAAGAGCTTTGGCACAAGCTCAGACCGGATAGAAATCCGTACCATTTCTTAAACCAACCCCTCTATCTCGAGCGGGCTGGTAATGAACTAACGCGGCGAGACTAATGCCTTTATTGAGGGATGTCAAGAGGAATTATGCAGAAAAAGACATTTTGACATTTACTACCTGTTTACCATGCGTCTTTACCATGCGTCAAGTAGAACGATCTATGAACAATTTTCCGCTTCTGCCATTTAAACCCTTGTGGATAAATAACTTACTTGACCCAGTGGCTACGGGGTCCTCGCCCGCTCCATCTCCCGCTGTGCTTTGTCCTGAAGGCCCAGCGCCGAATACGCATGCGCCAATGCGGAGTGCGCCTTGACCATATGCGGAGCAATTGTCACCGCTCTTTCCAGTTCGCGCGCCGCATCTTGCGGGCGGTTCAGATAGAGGTAGAGTTCTCCCAGCGCTTCATGCGCTTCAGCGTAATCAGGAAGGATTTTGATCGCCTGTTCGAAAGCCTGGATGGCGGGCTGCGCTTCCCGGCGGCGGGAATAGACGACTCCCAGATTAAAGGCCGCCGAGAAGTTCTTCGGATCGAGTTCCAGTGTTCGCTCGAAGGCGCGCAGCGCAGCTTCCAGATCGCCCGTCTCGAGTCGCGAAACGCCCAGGTAGTACGCGGCGATGGAGTTCCGGGGATCCAGTTCGAGAGTCGACTGGTAATACTCGGCGGCGTGGGGGAAGTCGCTTAAGTGAAAATACTCACCCGCCATAAGAAATCGGATGGTGCCCGAATGGGATGCAGCCCGTTCCGCTTGCTGGAGTTTACGCAGCGACTCCGCGTAGTGCGTTTGCTCCTCGTCGATGAGCGCCGCCGAAACCAGTTCATAAACCTGTATGCGGTCCTTTGGGTCGGTCAGAGTTCTTCCCTTCGCATCCACGAAATTTCCCGTCGAGACTGCCACGTACCCCAGTGAGCGCAGGCTCTTCATGAGCGCAGGGTCAGCAACAGCATTCGCGCCGGCTTGACCGCCGGCGGAAGGCGTGCAGCGGCTGATCAGATTGCGCAGGCGATTCCTCATGTCCTCGGCCAGGGCCGGACGGGCAGAAACGAGATTGTTCAGTTCCTTGGGATCTGTATGCGTGTCGTAGAGTTCAGGGCGCGTGGTCTCGATATACTTCCAGCCGCGGGCTTGGACGCTGCGCAGCGAGTTCCAGCCGAAGTGAAGTAAGGGAGGATAACTCTCTGCATAAAGGTTCGAGGCGCCCTCCCCCGCGCGGCCCGCCACGAGACTCAGCAGACTTCGTCCCTCGACGCCGCCCGGGATCTGAATTCCAAGCGCCTGCAAAACCGTGGGCATCACGTCCACCAGTGACACCTCGTCAGGAACTACGCGGGGAGCGTCGCCGGGAATTTTCATGATGCAGACGACGTGAAGGGTGGAGTTGTAAACAAAGAATCCGTGCGTCTTCTCGCCATGCTCTCCGAGGCTCTCCCCGTGATCGCTCACCACCACGACTACAGATTTTTCGAGAAGCCCCTGCCGCCCGAGTGCGGTCATGAGCCGCCCCACCTGTGCGTCGGCAAAGGCGATTTCCCCGTCATAAGGACGGCTCCGGTAGCGCTCCGCATAGGGCGCCGGGGGACGGTACGGGCTGTGGGCGTCGTAGAGGTGCACCCACAAAAACAGGGGCTGCGGCGGATGGCGGTCGAGCCACTTCCCGGCCTCATCCACGACCTTGTCGCCGGGGCGCTTCATGGCATCCAGGTGCACCTCTTCGGAGCCGGCCAGTTCAAAGTGGTCGAAGTAAGTGTCAAAGCCCTGGTTCAGGCCGAAGCGCGAATCGAGCACCGGCGCTCCGAGAAAAGCCGCCGTCGAGTAACCGTGATCGTGCAGAACTCCGGCTAACGTGGCGATGCCCGGCGGCACTCGGTTGCCCACAAAGTCGTGCACTCCGGTCGCGAGCGGATACATTCCGGTGAGGAGCGAGGTGTGCGCGGGCAACGTGATGGGCACGGGCGTGAAAGCCTGCGTGAAGCGCGCGCCCTCGGCGGCAAGCCGGTCGATGTTGGGCGTCTCGATCGCGTCGTATCCATAACACCGCAGGTGATCGGGGCGAAGCGTGTCGAGCGTAATCAGGACTACATTGTAAGCAGGGCGCTCGGCGGCCGCGAGGGGACCGGCGATTGGAGACAAAGCAACAATCGCAAGCCAGGATGCGGAAGACTTACGAAAAAACCGTTGGACTGTCATCCTGAGGAGCCGAAGGCGACGAAGGATCCCCGCAGTTGCCTGCGCATTCCAGTTCAACTGCGGAGTTCCTTCGCTGCGCTCGGGATGACATCGAAATTCAGTATGACTGCTCAGTGTACGGCTCGTTCGAAGCATGGGCACTATCTTACTCCACCTCTGCGACCCCGCTCACCATGGCCTGGTGTCTGGCCGCCGAAGTGCGCCGCAGTTCCTGGGAGCGTGCCAGCGCCTTGCCGGCAAGCTCCCGCTTGCCTAGCCTGCGGTAAGCCACGTAAAGCTGGTAATGCACGTCTCCGTAGAAATCAAAGGGGGCGGCCTTTTCGAGTTCCGGAACAGCCTGCGCATCGTTACCCAGCCGGACGTACGCGGTCCCCAGCAAGTCACTCGCTTCAGCCATGTCCGGCTGATAGCGCAGGGCCTTCTGCAAATACGGCACGGCCTTTTCGGTCTCATGCGTCGCCACATACAAGCGTCCGAGCAGGCACAAGGTGCGCGCGCGAGAGGGGTCGAGCCGCAGGCTCTGTCCAAGTTCCGCCCGCGCCTCGTCGTAGGATTTCTTGTTTAGGAACTGTTCCCCTAGAGCCTCACGCAGTTCCGCCTCGTCAGGCTTCAAACGCAACGCAGCTTGGTACTCCTGTATGGCGTCGTTAGAATTCTCCCGCGCGCTCAAGGCTTCCGCGCGCAACTGGTGCGCCCGCCACGACTGGGAGAAGTTCTCCTCGAGCCGGTCGTAGCAAGCGCTGCCCAGTGCCTGGTAGGTCCGCGCCAGCCAGTAACTGGCCTCCACATTTTCCTTGTCAGATTCGAGAAGGCCAGCCAATGTGTCAGCGGCCCCTTCGTACTGCCGCAGCGTGAACAGAGTCTTTCCAAGCAATAGCTGCTCGGCTCGAGACGAGTCAGTGCCTGATTCGAGGCGGCGCGCGCATTCGGCATACATGTGGGCACGGCAAGGGTCCTGGCGCGCTGTGCCTCCGGCGGCGTCGTGACTACTGTTTTGCCAGGCCCGAAACGCTCCTTGGAAGGCCTTCCAGCGGTCGTCAGCCTGTGCGGTTTCTCCCGCCCCCGTATTGAGCTCCTCCAGCAGGAAGTCTCTCGCGGCCCCATCCGGAGCGGCCGGTAAGTCTGCTACGAGAGCCTTTGCGGCGGCCGGGGAACATTCCGCAAATCCACGTTGCACGGCCAGATACTCGGGCGAGATCGCCCAGACCTTCTGGACAGCATCCAGGGCCGCACTGGCCAGGCCCCTTACGATCCGGACTTGTGATAATCCCAGCCACGCCGCCTCGGACTTTGGATCTAGTTCAAGCTCGAGGCGGAATTCGGCCTCCGCCTTCTCCGGCTTGCCGGCCCGCAAGTACGCTAGTCCCAGAGAAGCGTGCAGACCCGATTGCTTGGGGTCGCCTGCGAGAGCGTGCGTATACTCTTCCGCCGCATCGTTCCAGCGGTCACGCTCGGCCAGCATGTCGCCAAGAAAGCGATTGCCCCAGGGCGAGCCGCGATATACCTGCGCGCCCCGAAACGCCATATGCGCGGCCAGATTGACGTAATCGTGGCCCAGTTGAAACCACGCGTCTGCCTTGTCCGGATTCAGCTTGGCCAGCTCGCGGTATTCACTCGCCGCTTGCCGAAAGTCCTCCTTCGAGACATAACACAACGCCAACGCCCTCCTGCCCTCCAGATTCGCCGGGTCCATTCGCAACGCCTGCTGAAGGACCGGTATGGCCTTTTCCACTTCGCCCAGCTTCAGATAGTCAATCCCCAGGATGAGTGCAGGTCCGGCCAGGTCCGGTTTTTGGCGCAAGGCTTCGGACAGGTTCTCGGCGGATTGGCTGTATTCTCCAAGCGCATGATAAATGAGGCCGAGATTGACTTGCGCTTCGGCTAACTTGGGGTCAAGCGCCAGGACTTTCTTGAACTCTTCCTCGGCCTGCCTAAGTTCCCCTTGCCGGAGAGCCTGCTGTCCGGCGCGAAAATGTGCGGCGATCTGCCCCTCCCGCGTTTGACAATTTGCCCTACGCGGAGCAATCAGCGAAAACACGAGGAGAAAGACAAGGAGTGCGCAGGCTGGCGCAGGGCAAACCTCTGCGACTCGGTGGGTCATATGGCCTGCAAACTGCAAAGCTTCGCTCTGCGCCAGCCCGAAGGGTACAGGGCTGGCAGCGCCGGCCTTCGTAGCCTGCCCTGAGAGAAGCGCAGGGTCGGCATTCGCGCCTGCTGACCTGAAGGTCAGCGCTACGACTGCCAGGCGAGTTGGAATCCGATGTAGCCGACGAGTTGTCACTTTTCTGGTTTCACAAAACGCCGTGTTTTTGCTCTTTTTGAGGCGAGATTGCTGTTAATTGGCGCGCAAGATACGCAGAACTTGCAGCTCTTGAAGAAGCTAGGTAGTTCATTTAAAATGCCTTCTTGGCCGTGCTCGCTCAATTCTGATATAACTTCCTTGTTTTCATATACTTCTTAGCTTCGTTCCTGAACTTGATTTCTTCCATGCTTGTTTTCAATAACATAGTGGCTTCGATCGTATTATTTTTTTGTTTTTTCCGGTTCCGCCTTTCCGGACTCGACAGAACCTCCCCGCCCTTGGCTTCACGACCAAGCAATCCGCGCTCCCCCTCGACAAAACGTCAACGTCGACCATCACTATAGGCTACCGCAGGCGGGCGGGCTTGTCAAGCGGAAAATGCGATTCGTCGTAGGGGCAGCCCTTGTGGCCGCCCTCGCTGCGCTCAGAGTTTGTGACTTTTTCAGCTCGATTTGCCGCTGACTGGCAGAGCCAACCGCCCAAAATGTCATCCTGAGCCCGTTCGCTGTCACCCTGAGCGCAGCGAAGGGTCTGCAGTTTGCCCGCCAGGGTAAACTTCGCGAACGTTCTGCAATTCGCCGGGCATCGTAAAATCAAGAAAATGCAAATCCTTCCTTCGTTGCACTCAGGACCGCCTTCGGCTTCTCAGGATGACATCCGCCGTCCGCTAAGGAGGGGCGGGGGTGGTTCGGCGATATCCCTTCCTCCAACACCACCCCCGACCCCTCGTCAGCGAGGAGGGGAGTCATTGTCGGGGGCGCAAGCCATACGCCCCCACTGAGCTAGAACGAAAACCGCAAGGCGAACTGGATCAGGCGCGGCAAGTTGTATTGCGAGCTCACCACGCCAAATTGGCCGCTGCCCAGACTCGTGTTCGGAGCGGAGAAAGCAGGGTGGTTGAAGAAGTTGAAAAACTCCGCCCGGAACTGAACCCCTAGTTTTTCGTCGGGGCCGAACCGGGTGTTCTTAAAGACGGCGAAGTCCATGTTCTTTTCCCCGTCCTCGCGCAAATCCGGCTCCGTACGGGAATCGTTGCCGCGGGTGAAACTCGTAGTGTTGGCAAAATTCGAGGTATTGAACCATTCACCAAGGCGGGAGGTCTTCGAGCCGGAGGTGTAGGTATCGGGACCGAGTCTTGTGACCCGGCAGCCGCCAATCTCCGGGATTCCGGCGGTGCATAGAGCGTTGGTGCCGCCGCCGATGTTGAGCGGGAAGCCGCTCTGAAGTGTCACGATCCCATCGATGCCCCAGCCGCCGACAAGCTTCTCGGCCGCCGGTGACAAGCTGTTTCCGTATTTCTTACCGTGCCCTACCGGCAAGTCAAGAACGTAGCCTAGTACGAAGCGCTGGGGAACATCGAACCCGTCCAGGCTTCTCTCGTTGTGAAGGTTGTAGGCGTCGATGTCGCCCCAGGAGGGCGCGGCGTCTCCGAGCCAGTTGATTTCGTTGTTGGTGTCACTGATGAGCTTGGAAATGGTGTAGCTGGCCAGGAGCGTGCCGCCATGGTTGAACCGCTTCTCGATCTTCATCTGGAAGGAGTGGTAGATTGAATCGCGGTCGTCGGGTTCGGCGATCGAGACATCGGAATACTGGGGAAAAGGCAGCAGCAACTGCGCCGCGCTCACCGTGGGCTGCGTCAGGTTCCCTTGAACCAGTCCATAATAAGGATTGGGAACGGACGCCGTGAGGGCGCTGGCGGCCGCGGCGTTGGCGGGGAGGTACGCGTCCGGCAACTGGTCCTCATCCTGAGTATGCATAGGCAAGTGCGTGCCCTTCGACCCCGCGTAGGCAACGTCAATCAACGTCCCGTCAGGAAGCTCACGCTGGATATCGAAGTTCCACTGTTGTGCATAACCCCCGGGGTTGTTGTAAACGGGCGCGCTGGGCCCGTTTGCCTGCACATTGATGAGCGCCTGGTTGCGCCCCGCAGGCTTGATAATCCCGGTGGGGAAGGGATTGTCAAAAGTGTTAAGGGGCAGCACGCCCGCGTTGTTGACGGTGGTCAGCCACGCCTGGCTGTAAGTGTTGATGAAGAGATTGTGGGGAGCGTTGTTCCAGGCAACGTCGTCAGGCAGATAGAAAATCCCGTACCCGCTTCTGATGATCGTCTTCTCAGCGAGCCGGTAGGCAACGCCAATGCGGGGATTCCATTCGTTCAGAGGCATCTGCTGCTCGGTGCGGCCGGGGCGCGCCGGGGTGTTCACCAGAGCAAAGGCGCCCTTGAGCGAACCGGGAATAGTCAGCCCGTTGGTCGGGTTGGTTTGACCCGCGAGCGGGCTCGCCATATTGGGCTCCCAGTCCACGATTCTGTTAAAGCGCTCCGACCAGTTCCCCTGCAAGTCGTATCGAACACCGATATTGAGAGTCAACTTGCGGGTGGCTCGCAACGTGTCGCCTATGTACAGGGCGTTGTAGAAGATCTGGTTCGCCATCTGTGAGGGAGTCACCACGTCGCCGCCGTTATTACTGTTCGAGCCGAAGCCCATCAGGAAAGACGCGAAGCCGTTGCCTTCGGTCGACGCCCCTCCGGGCAAGGTGGAAGCGACGGGATTGGCAGAGGTCATTTCGCGGTCGAAGGCGTACAGTCCCGTGGGTTGGTTGGTCTGGTAGTAGTTGTTGCGCAGCAGTCGAAATTCGTAGCCCATCTTCAGAGTGTGGCGTCCCTTGATGATCGTAATGCTTGGAGTGGCGCTCCAAGTGTCGTCGCCGGCGCCGATCTCACTCCCCGTCCCTGCCGAGCAGAAACCTTCCCCCAACGTGTTATCGCCGGGGTTGTTGGAAATGCACGGAATGGGAAGCGGGGTGGAATTGAACTGATAGGAACCCCATGAGCCGCCCAGCGACGACATATTGAACCCTGCGGTGAGCGGGGTGCGCACGTAATGGTAACGCGTATAGCCAAGGTGCAAATCCATAATCGTGGTGGGCGAGAGTGTAACCGTGTCGCCCAAAGCGATCTGCTTCGTGCGCACGTTTTCCGTACAGCGGTCCGTACAGATATCCGGGAACGGGCTATCGGGCAGATTCAGGAGCTTGTAGTAGGTGAACCGGGCCATGACTCGCT
>Ga0335078_10017810_pt1 | contig 10564 bp, 5 predicted proteins | sample Lox_Sample_32_FD_206711 | JGI IMG/M metagenome (GOLD analysis project Ga0335078, IMG submission 206711) | Soil microbial communities from Loxahatchee National Wildlife Refuge, Florida, United States - Lox_Sample_3.2 | ecosystem: Environmental > Terrestrial > Soil > Wetlands | place: USA: Florida...
AAGTTGATCAGGTACCGAGCATCGCCGGAGCGCTCCTGTTCCGGCCCACGCCGCACGTGGACGAGCGGGGGTTCTTCTCCCGCACGTTCGACCGGGAAGTCATGCGCTCAGCCGGAATCGACCCCGACGCATTCGAGCAGGACAGCCTGTCCCGCTCGCGGCGCGGGGTGGTCCGCGGCATGCACGTACGGAAGGGGGCCGGCGAGGCCAAGCTGGTCCGCTGCTCTTATGGCGCGATCTTCGATGTGATCGTAGATCTGCGACCAGCGTCGCCGACCTACCGTAACTTTGCGAGCTTCGAACTGCGAGACGACGAGCAGGTGTCGCTGTACGTTCCGGCCGGCTGCGCGCACGGCTTCCAGGCCCTCACCGACCCGGCCGACGTGTCCTACCGGATCGACCGCCCGCACGACCCGTCGGAAGACGTATCGATCGCTTTCGACGACCCCGACCTGGCCATTCCCTGGCCGCTTCCCGTCTCTGTCATGTCCGGCCGGGATCGGGAAGCTCCCTCTCTCGCCGTCGCGCTCGAGCTCATGACGGCAACGGGCTGACGCGCCTGGCTAGCAGTCGAGGTTCAGACGAGCGCGCCCCGCTGACTGTTAGTGCTGCCGGTCGACAGGACAGGACGTTAGATACGGCCGTTTGCAGGGTGGCGAACCTCAAGGGTGGGCACGTGAACATCATGTCGCTCGTTCGCGGATCCTGAACTTCACACCGTGGTCTCTTCATAGACCGGTGCCAGTCCCAGGCTCTCATCGCTCTTATCGGCCCCGACCAGCACGATGGAGTCCAGTCGTGTCCCAGCGAGCCGTATCATCTCGCCTACTCCGTGAATTCTCTCCGCCGACGACTCCCCGGCGCTCACCATGACGACCGCAGTGGTTGCCCATGTCGCCAGATGATCTCCGCCGAGAGCGGGGTCGAGAGTGACCAGGGTTAGCACGATGTCCGCGGAAGTATCCGAGGCGACCAGCGGATCTCTGCCTTGCAGCGATGCCGCCGGAGAGTTGACCCGATGCAGAGGGCCGCCGGGCGCAGCGTCATCACGATCAGGAACCGTCAGTGTGAAGTTCGTGCCGTCGCAATTGACCTCATGGGATCCAGGGCTCTTGACACCAAGAAGGCGTGCTAGGTGAGCACCTTTAGAAAGATCAGCCGTGACGACCCGGGCACCCTGGCTGGCGTAGGACGCAGCCAGGGCCGCGACGGTCCGCGCCGCAACCGGCGCGTTGTCCACGGCCACGATAGCAAGGCCGGGCGGCCCCTGAGTACTTCTCGGCAAGGCTGCTTGCAGGTGAGCGACGACACGTCTCATATCGAGGCCCCGCTTGGTCGAACGGCCGCCCAGGGCCGGCCAGCGGCCTGCACGCAGCTTGCCGACACTGAGCTTGACGGGAGCGTCGAGCGCGTAAGCAATGTCGTCCCGTTGGCGTAGCCGGTTGGACACGAGCGCTCTGAGGATGATGATGCCCAGGCCCAGGAAAACTCCCGCAACGAGCCCGAAGGCACCGTAAATGATCAGGGATTTCAGCCGCGAATGAACAATCGGGGCAACGCTCAAGGTCTCGCTGCCCTTCAATGCCGCCGTCAAAGCCGGCAGCGTGGTCGTCTGGTTGCTGCTGAGGCCGTCCTGAAGGTTGCCGAGCGCAGCTTTCGCGCTGTTTTGCTCCGTCCGCAGGCTGCTGAGTCGTGACTGCTGCGCGGATGAGGCGGGCTGGCTTGATAGCTGGCTGATCTGCGCGTCGATCGAGTTAGCCCGTTGCTTGGCTGCGTTAATCTGCTGGTTGAGCGACGCCACAATTAGGCCCTGCTCGGATCGCATCTCGTCGGCGCGGAACTTGAGGAAGGCGCTGGCCACGGCATTCGCCCGAAGCACAGCCTGATCGGCTGACGGCGCGCTGGCCGTGATGACTAGCACCCGGTCGGTGACGGGTGTGACGGTGTATGTAGAGAGGAAGCTGCTGACGGTTTGCTGTAGCCCAAGTTCATGCAGGGCGAGCCCAGCCACCGCACGGGTCTGCGCAATGGCCTGGTTGTTGGCGGCGGCCGACTGGGTGTCCTCATAGGGACCATGCGTAAGCAAGAGCGACGCCGCGGCCTGGTACTGATGCGGGGACATTACGTATACACCCAAGCCAAGGACCAGCCCTGCAGTAGCCATGACGATCAAGAACCGCAGACTGCGCAGTACGGCTGCTTTGATGAATCCCAGGCTCACTAGGCCAGGTACGAAATCTGGCGACTGATCCTCGGTAGCAGCGAAGTCTTTATATGCTCCGAATCGCTCCGGTTCGCCATTTTCTCCGTTCAGGGAGAAAATAATTGACTGCTCTCTATCGGTCACCGTCTGATCTCCGTCGTTATGCCGGTCATGCGGGTCGGCATTCTGCGATGCCCCCGCCGTCCCAGCTGCGGCAAACGGCCAGTCGTCGCGTCAGCCGAGTCCGGATCGGCAACCAGTATTCCGGTTATTTCGCGGCCGTCTGAGGCAGCATTCACGGCTACCCGGGCCAGTTGGTCGGCGGTCGCCGCACCTGCCGAGACTCCCAGCACCATCGATGTGGTGTGCATCGTGTCAGGCATTTGCGGGTTCTTGCCGTCGACGACCACGACAACTACTGCCAGCGTGGCGTCGTGCTGCACATCCACACCATTATCGGACGCGATTACCCGCAGCGGTCCCGGCCGGTTCGACGATTCGGGCGACGCAGCGCAGGCGGTTCGGAGCGTGGCCGTGACCGTCTCATCCTGCTGCGGTCCGATGACCAGGGCGGTAGGGATCCCTTGGGAGGAGGCGAAGATCGCCAGCTGGGGACCAAGGGCAAGGGCTCCGGGATCGGAGGAAAGAGATAGGACGGTGAATGACCACCTGCCATTCCCGCTGCCGAAATTTACATCGGCAGCCGCCATTTCCAGCTGCTGCAGCGTCTTCCGCAATTGCAGGGCATTCAGAGCTCCCGGCTTGTAATACTCTAGGAGCCTGGTCCACTCTCTGGGGTCAGATGGATGGTCAACGGGGAACGATCCGAGGACTGGGACTCCGATGGAGCTCGCTATCTCATCACGCTCTCTGAGCCGACGGTCAGTGCGGCTGATGGCAAGCGCTATAATTATTCCTGTCAGCGCACCGAGTACCGCACCTACTAGAGCGTACAGTACATAATTAATGCTGCGCTTTATGAGACCAGACTCCGCGCTACTCGTCGCCGGCTGGAGCAACTGGGCCGGAAGCTGGCCGACCGGGCTACTCTTCGAACCAACATAATGGATGTAACTGTTGGCGACAGCATTGGCTGTCACCGCCGTATCTCCGGCCACCTTTCCCGCTGCAGTTATTGAAATGATATATGCGGTCGGACTGTTAATCGAAATATTACCGAGAAGCTCATCGAACGACATGGATGGACGGACATGGGGCAGCGCCGCCGCGAGCACTGGATTGCTTTTCGCAATCACCTCTTGGGTCGCCGTGTAGGGGTTGGGGCCACCGTTGGCGGCTGCCGCCGCTCCATTCTGTGCGGCTTGCCCGGATTGCGGCAGCAGGACCAGCGCGGTACTTGTGAGCATAGGTGGATGAAGGGTGGCGAAGGCACCGCCAGCGAGGAGACCCAACGCCAGCGTGATTCCGACTAGGAGTCTGTGCCGCCGCACAATCTGGATGGACCTGCGCAGATCGAGTTCCTTTTGGCTCATTTGGCCTCCGCTCGGCTCTCAGGCTTCCGGCTCACCTGCGCGTCGGACGCCCACCAGGATATGGCAGGCCTCGGCGATGCATCGATCTCGAGGAACTCCAGTCGCGTAGCCAGCGGCGTCCCAGGTGTGCAGCGTCCACGCCCAAGCAGGGTGAACGCCGAGACGCGACAGCCCAGGCTGGGCGAGTACCAGCCGAGAATGGGATCGGTTTCGCCACGGTGCAGGCTCCACTGGAGTACGCCGGGCAGCTCGAGCCGCGCCGATCCGGGCGTATCTGCCTGGGGCCAGCCCAAGGCGGCACATGATCCGTCAAGTCTCACCTCCACCTCAGGACCAAAGTGGAACGCGAGGCGGACGTCGTGGCCGCCTTCAATCTCATCGATGATATCGATGCTGCGCGACGCTCTGTCTAGCAGTACCGAGCGGCGATGCGATGCTGGCGGATCAAGCGAGGCATAGCCGTCATGCTCCGCGGTCCATCTGGCGATGTCACCGTCATCGATGACCTCGATCTCACGGGCCCCAGCATGGTTCGCCCACATGAACGGGCCGCGTTCGGTGGATTGGCTCCGGCCGCCGAGTTCGGCCGTGTTGTGCGCGATTGTCGAACGAAAGTATGAACGCCACGCGCGCTCGCCGTGGTAACAGTACGTGCCTGGATCGGCCAGGATGTCGATACCCGCGTAACGCACCTCGACGGAAAGAGCGTCCGCGTGGGCGTGGGCGGCGATGCTGAGGAACCCGTGCGGGCCGCCATCACACCGGCACCAGATCTCGTTCTCCCCGTGGGTGCGCAGCAGCGTCATTCCCGCGTCGGGGAACCGTGACGGCCGCTGGCCTGGCCTGCCCTCGACCGGCCGCCTGGTTCCGGCTAGGGCGCCGACGATAACGCTGCCCGCATTGGCCGGCGACCGAGGCCACCAGTGCAGACGACCAACCAGCGCGTCGGCGAGCGCCAGCAGTGACGGCCAGCGGTTGGCCGTCGGCGCGTCGAGCAGAAGTCCGCAGCCATCATCGGAATCACCCTGGCGAGGCGGGCGCAACCGCTCATCGATAATGGCCGCTGCACTATCCGCGATCGCACCCAGCCGGTCCCAGGTGACCTGGGACAGCGGATGACCGCTCGCCTCGGCCTCGACGGCGGCGGTGAACCCGAGTTCGCCGACGAAGCACTGATAATCCGAGGCCAGCTCCCGGTTGATACCCGACGGGAAGGTGTTGCGGACCAGCTCTCGTTCCAGCAGGAACGTGGACCTGTGCCGCCATCGCTCGCTTTCCCGGAACCACGGGAACGCGCAGCTCGCCACCAGGAGCCCGGCGGCTTCGGCGATCACGTGGTTGTTGGCCGAGGAGCTCCGGCTGGGGAACGCGGCGAGGTACTGCTGATGCCAGCGGATCTGCCGGACGGCGAGTGCGTCGCGCTCGAACAGGTCGGCTACGCCAGGCCAGTCGTCGAGCAGGCGCCGGATCCACGCCAGGCTGATCAGGCGGACCCCGAGCTCGATACCACTGGTCCAGTGCACCCCGGAAAGGAACGGATTCTCCCGCCACCAAGAGCCCAGCTGATCGGCGGCCCGACGAGCGTACCGCTCGTCCTTGGTGAGGAACCATGCGGTGGACAGCAGTGTGAGGTGGTGGAGCCGTGAGAGCTCCCACACCTGCTTGACGTTACCGACGCGCTCTTCTGAGCGGTGATCGACGCGGAACGCGTACGCGTCCGGGTTGGACCGGCGGCCGGTCACCGGGTCGCGGAACCAATCGGGCTGGTCCAGGTCGGTGCGGAGCACGCCCAAGGTCTCCCACTCACCCCGCAGCAACCGGTCCGCGGCCTCCAGCACTCGCTTCCTGGCCTCGTCCGGCACCCGCGCGGCGACACCCGGCGGCAGCACCGAGGTGAACGCCAGCTCACGGGCTGGCGCCGGCCACCCGGCCTGGGCCAGCTGCTCGCGGGTCACCTGCCGCGGCGACCAGGCCGCCCGGACCACCTGGTCCCGGACCCGCCAGGCCATCTCGGCCGGGGACATCTGAGCCGCCCGGCGAGCGTACCAGCCGAGCCGTGACGCGGCGGAGGTGCTCACACCTGCTCCGGCTTGCCGCTCAGCAGGCTGTCCCGCACCGCGATCGTCGCCCTGGTCGTGGCGGCCAGCGACTCGAGCGGGATCGGCATGGCCGCGCCGGTCAGGCAGGCGTCGACGAAACGAGCCAGCTCGGCGCGCTGCCCCTTGTCCTGACCGCCGCGAGCCCGGATCGTCTCGTGACCGCGCCCGGACCAGACCGTAGCCTTGCGGAAGTTGTCCAGCCGCGCGCTCCGGCCGCCGCCAGTGGCGTCGAGCGTCTCCTTGGGGAAGCGCACGTTGCCACCGGTGAGGTAGCTGATCACGCCGCTGGCGCCGTTGGCGAACCGGACCGTAACCTGCACGTCGTCGGAGTCCTGGCCGCCGCCGACCGCGTAGATCTCCTCAGGCAGGCTGTCCGTCCACCAGCTCAGCGTGTCCAGGAAGTGGCCGCCCTCGCCGGTGAACCGGGTACCCTCACCCTCGTTGCGGTACCAGCTGTCTGCGCCGAGCGGGCCCGCGTTGACCAGGTAGCGGGCGACCGAGCCGGAACTAGCCGGGCCGAACTCGGCCTTCATCTTGGCCAGCATCGGGGCGAAGCGCCGGTTAAAGCCGACCATCAGCCGGTCGTTGCCGGTCTTAGTGATCACCTCGGTGATCCGGTCCAGCTCATCGGCGGTCAGCGCGAGCGGTTTCTCCACGAACACCGCCTTGCCGGTCTCCAACGCCCGGCAGACCAGATCCGCGTGGGTCGCGTGCCGGGTCACCACGAAGATCGCGTCCAGCGACTCGTCCTCAAACACGGCCGACGCGCTGGTCGACGCGGTGGTGAAGCCGAACCGCCGCTGGGCGTTCACCGCCGACAGGGATCTGGTCGTCGTGACATGGACGAGCTCGGTATTCGGCAGCTGGACCAGGTGCGGAAGCAGCATCGAGGAGGCGTAATTACCCGCGCCAATGAAGCCGATAGCCAGGCGCGTGGAACCCGGCCCGTTCGGTACCCTGGCAACCCCGGCCGACGCGGGACGGGCCAAGCTAGCGGCAGCCCGTGGCTGGGTGTCAGGGGCCGGGGCCGGGTAAGAGAGCAGGACCCCGACCGCCTTCAGCTCGCCAGAGGACAGGCCGGCGTAGACCGAGACCGCGTCGTCCAGCGGAAACGTGCCGGAGATTAGCGTCTCGACCTCGAGGTCCTCGCGGGCCAGCAGGTCCAGGAAGCACTCCAGGTTGCGGCGCTCGGTCCAGCGGACGTAGCCCGCCGGGTAGTCGACGCCCTCCAGCTCGTACCGGTCGTCGTAGCGGCCGGGGCCGTAGGACCTCGAGAACCGGACGTCGAGTTCCTTCTCATAGTAGGCGTTCCAGGGGAGATCGAGCCTGGTCTTGCCGATGTCGACCACGCGGGCCCGGTCCCGGGCCAGCTTGGCCGCGGTCTCGACCGGCGCGTTGGAGGAGCCGCCCGCGGCCAGGAACACATGGTCGGCACCGCGTCCGCTGGTGAGGCCGTCCAGCGCGGCCGTCACGGCGGCCAGGCCCTCGTCGTCCGGGGCCGCGCAGACCACCGCGCCCGCCTGTTCGGCGAGTCGGCAGCGGGTCTCGATCATGTCCAGACCGAGCACCCGGACGCCAGCCGCGACGAGCAGCCGGACCACCAGCTGGCCGACCAGGCCGAGTCCGATGACCAGGGAGGTCTCGCCGAGCTGCGGCTCGGCGCGGCGCACCCCCTGCATGGCGATGGCGCCCACGGTGGAAAACGCGGCGTGCTCGGGGGCCACGCCCCGCGGTACCGCGGCGCACAGGTTGACTGGGACCCAGTTGTACTCGGCGTGCAGGGCGAACTCGTTTCCCGCCGCCGCGACCAGCTGGCCGACCTTGAACTCCTCGGCCCCGGCCCCGACCTCGACGACCACGCCGCACAGCGAGTAACCCAGCGGCGTGTAGGAGTCGAGTTTGTTCATCACCTTCTTGTAGGTGGCCATCGCGCCCTGCTGCGCTACCGTGTCCAGTACTTTGCGTACCTGGTCGGGCCGGGCCCGTGCCTTGCCCACCATGGACAGGCCGGCCTCGTGGACCTTCATCATCTCGGTGCCAGTGGAGATGAGCGAGAACAGCGACTGGACCAGGACGCCGCCCGGGCGACACGCCGGGACCGGCGCGTCCAGGACGATGAGCTCCCCGGACTTGTAGTTCTGCGCGATCTGCTTCATGGTGTCCTTGTCGGTCATGCCGCCACGCCCTTGGACCGCGCGTTGCGGTACCACAGCTCCATGGACAGCAGCTGCCAAATCTGCTTCGCGTTGTCCTCGCGGCCCGCCCGCTCTGCTTCGATCAGGCGGTTCAGCGCGGCCGGCTGGATCATCCCGATGCCGGTCAGCTCGCCGTTGACGAGCACGTCGTTGATGACCTCCCGCAAGTCGTTACGGACCCAGGCACGCAGCGGGGCGCTGAAGGAGGCCTTGGGCCGGTAGATGATCTCCTTCGGGAGCCAGGCCTCCGCGGCTTGCTTGAGGGCCAGCTTGCCCTGCCGGTTGCGGATCTTGTCCCGGCCCGGGATCGCGAACGCCGCCTGGGCCACCACCGGGTCCACGAACGGCACCCGCACCTCGACCGAGGCGGCCATGCTGGACCGGTCGGAGTAGGACAGATTGAGCCCGGGCAAGAACAGCCGCGCGTCGGCCAGGCACATCCGGTTGACCTCGTCCTGCAGGTCGTTGTCGGTGTAGATCTCGCGGTGCCCGTCGACCACCCGGTCCACCTGGCCGCGCAGGTCCGGGCTCAGTAGCCCGGCAAGGTCGTCTGGGTCGTACAGCGTGTAGCTTCGCCGGAACCGGGGTTCTTCGGGCAGTTCGGCGAAGGTCAGGAAGCGCTTGGCCCACCGGGCATAGCGCAGCCCGCGACCGCCGATGCTGACCGGGGCCCGATCGACCGCGAACCGCACGCCCGCCCGGGCGGGAGCCGGCAGCCGACCATAGCGGCTGGCCATGAGGCATGCTCGTTGCTTGCGGTAGCCGCCGAACAACTCGTCCGCGCCCATTCCGGACAGGATCACCTTGACCCCGCGATCGCGGGCTGCCCGGCACATCAGCAGCGTGTTGATGGCGGCCGGGTCGCCGATCGGCTCGTCCAGCATGTCCACCATCCGGGGCAGCAGGTCGACGATGTCCGGCGAGATCTCGATCTCGTGCAACTTCACGCCGTACCGGGCCGCGACCTTGCGGGCGTAGATCGCGTCGTCGGGCATGGCCTCCAGGCGCTGGTCCTCGGGCCGGAAGGTGATCGTGTAGGCGTCGATCTCCTGGGCGGCCCGGTGCGCCAGCACGGTGATGATGCTGGAGTCCAGGCCGCCGGACAAGAAGCTGGACACGGGCACGTCGGCCACTAGGTGGGCGGCGACCGACTCCTCGATTACCCGGCCCAGGTCCGGCGTGGAGCTTCCCTCGGCCTCCCGGGCCACGTCGGCGACCCGCCAGTAGTGCTCCAGGTGCTCACGCCCGTCCGGGGTGAACCGGGCCCAGGAGCCAGCGGGAAGCTTGCGCACGTCCTCGATCGCGCAGAACTGCTCTGGCACCCAGTAGTACAGCATCGATGCCACCAGTGCGCCCGGCTCGATCCGCAATTCGGGCCCGACCGCCGAGACCAGTGCCTTCAGCTCGGAGGCGAATAGTGCGCCCCTTCCTCTGCGCAGATAGAACAATGGCTTGATGCCGAGCGGGTCGCGCGCCAGGAACAGCTCGCCGGTCGTCTCGTCGGCTAGGGCGAACGCGAACATGCCGCGGAACCGGGACAGGGAGGCCGGTCCCCAGTATCGCCACGCCTCGAGCACGACCTCGGTGTCGGACGAGGTGAGGAAGCTGACGCCGTGGCTGGCCAACTCGGCCCGTAGCTGCTTGTAGTTGTAGAGCTCACCGTTGTAAACAATGGTGAGGTCGCCCTTGGACAGCGGCTGGTCGGCAGCGGCGGACAGGTCGATGATCGACAGCCGCCTGTGGCCGAGCTGGACCGATACCCGGTCGTCCTCGAGATTCCAGACGCCGGACGCGTCCGGACCGCGGTGCGCGATCCGGTCGGTCATGATGTCGGTGAGCTTCTGACCGTCGGTCTGCTGGTAACAGCCTGCGATCCCGCACATGTCAGGCCTTCGCCCGTCTGCCGACTTTGGCTCGGCCGAGGACGCGTTCATAGACACCGAGATAGGCGCCCTTCTGGTGGTCCCAGGCCAGCTCCTGCTCGACACGTTCCCGGGCAAGTTTGCCCATGAGCGCGCGTCTCGGCTCGTCGTCCACCAGGGCCACGATGGCCTCCGCATACTGCTGCTCGTCGTTGGGCTGGACATAAACCGCGGCATTACCCGCAGACACCCTCGTTTCGCGTAGGTCAAAAGCGATCACGGGAAGCCCGAAGGCCATGTACTCCATCGTCTTGTTCATCGTTGACACGTCATTGAGCGGATTCTTGGGGTCCGGGGAAAGGCCGGCGTCCGCCGTGGACATGATGGACATGACGAGCTCATCGGGAGCCCGTCCTGTGAACTCCACGTGTCCCGCCAGGCCGAGTTCGTCACGCAATGCCACCAGATCGTCGAAGCAGTCGCCGGAACCGATCAGCGTGAAGGCGATGTCGTCACGGCCGAGTTTGCTGACGACGATGTCGGCGGCCCGCACCACGATGTCCACGCCGTCTTGCGGACCCATGACACCGATGTAGGCGACGAGAAACCGGCGGCCCCGGCGCAGCTCAGGGTCGGGCTCACCAGGCCGCAGGCGCCGCAGGTCCGGCCCGGTACGGACGACCGTGACCTCATCGGCCCGCTTGCCACCGCG
>Ga0335078_10017812_pt1 | contig 10563 bp, 8 predicted proteins | sample Lox_Sample_32_FD_206711 | JGI IMG/M metagenome (GOLD analysis project Ga0335078, IMG submission 206711) | Soil microbial communities from Loxahatchee National Wildlife Refuge, Florida, United States - Lox_Sample_3.2 | ecosystem: Environmental > Terrestrial > Soil > Wetlands | place: USA: Florida...
TACGTCGTGGTCGGTGGCGTTCGTGTCCGGAAGGACACCAAGACTCACCAGGACCGGTATCTGGCCATCGATCCGGTGACCTGCGCGATGCTCAGCGAGCACCTGGACACAATCCGCGCCGAGCTGGCCGCCGTCGGCCTTGAGCTGCCCGGCGACGCCTACGTGTTCTCAAATGACCCGATGGGCGCCAGGCCGTGGAATCCTGACTGGGCCACCCATAAGGCCAGCGACGTAGCGGCCGCGGCCGGCGTCAAGCTCAATATCAAAGGGCTGCGGTACTACACGGCAAGCCAGCTGCTCGCGGCGCGGTTTGACCTGCATAACACTGCGGCGCGTCTTGGCCATGGCAGCGGCGGAGCGACCACACTGCGGCACTACGCCGACCCGGTGTCTAAAGTCGACCGGCGAGCCGCCGCCTACCTCGCCCAGCTCACCGCCGGATCCGTAACCCACGAATAAGTAAAAAATTTTGGGCAGGAGACGTACCCAGCGCCAGCACTGATCATCGTGGGTGTCGGCCAGCCGCGTCCCTATAACACGTGTTACGCTTTTCATGCATGTAACGCGGGTAAGACGAGTGACACGTGGAGGCTGCGCGTGGATAGAGCAGCGGCTGACCGCATCGAAGGCCAGGTGCGGTCGGCTTTCCCCGAAGGCGCAATCGAACGGGTGCAGGTACTGGGGTACGGCGACGACCCGGAGGTCGAGCCAGGAGAGACCGCGATCCGGGTCCTCATAGCATCAGGCCCACCCGAGGACGAAGAGGCCGCCGGGGAGAACCTGAGGGACTTCCATGAGGCGAACCGCGCGGCAATCAAGAGGCTGCGTGATGACCTCCCCCGTTTCATCGGGTGGATCGAGTTCCGCCCTGATCGCCCGGCCGATCCGGCCAGGCCCCACGGCCCCATCCTCAAGCTCAGGATCGGAGCCGACCGGGGCCGGGAGTGCCCGCCGGGCGAGGCAGCGGAGGAACTGACCCCGGTCATGACCCGGCTCGGGCCTGCAGACCTGGCCACCGTGGACACCTTGATCACTGCGGGCATCGCGAACAGCCGCGCCGAGGTCTTGCGCTGGGCCATAGGCCGCATCCGCGAGCGCCCGGCATATGCCCAGCTCCAGGGGCGGGTCCACGAGATCGACCAGCTCAAAGCCCAGTTCTAGCGGGATCCGACCGATTGGTCACGTCGGATCCCGCTAGACCTGCGGTTTACAAGAAGTACGGCTTCGTGCACTGAGCGTTCTAGCTGCACCGATGGCACAGGTCATTGCACTGACGGCACCCGCTGCCCTGGGATAATCCAGCGAGCCGTTCCACGAACCGTTCCACGCGGACGGCAGGCAGTGACCCATGAGCGTCATCGAGCGTAGCGATCGGAATTCGCCGTGGCGGTGATGGCTGATAGGCGGCATTACCGCCGAGGTGGTTAGCAGAGTTCCGATGTGCGCTGCCTAACTGCGGCAGCGGCCGGCCAGTCAGGGTGTCTCAAGGATCGGGTGGCGGGCGAAGAAGCTGGTTAGTCCGTCGGCGACGGCGGCGGGGTCTTGCGCGTGCAGGAGATGGGTGAGGCCGGGAAGGTCGAGTGGCTCGGCGTTGGGCAGCCAGCGCAGCAGCAGTTTCTGCCGTTCGGCGAACATCGCGGGGCTGGCTGTGCCCAGGACGGCTAGCGCTGGCTGCGGGATGCGGCGGGCGTCGTCTTTGGTGAACGGCCACTGCTGGATGGCGGGCATTTCCTGGGTGAAGAATGTGTCGGCGTCGGCGATTGCCTGCTCGAATGCGCCGGGCAGCCCGTGGTCGAGCGCGGCGCGGTAGCCGGGTCCGAAAACGCCGCGGAAGAAGATGTCGGCCGCTGCGGCCTTGTCGCCGGTGCGGTAGCGCTGGAGTGCGGGCAAGGCGACAGCGGTGCCGAACTGCCGCTCGGCGTCGGTGGGCGCGGCGGGCCGCGCGGCCTCCATCAGGGTGAGGGTGTGTACGGCCTCGGGGGCGTCCAGCGCGAGCTGGAGTGCTATCGGGACGCTGGAAGAGTGGCCCACGATGTGGGCCGTGGTGATGCCGAGTTCGCGCATCAGCTGATGGCAGTGGGCGGCGTGCGTGGCCATGGTGGGCGGGCCGTGTAGCGGGCCGCTGCCGGCATAGCCTGCCCGGTGGTAGCTGAGCAGCTGGTAGCGGCTGGCCAGGGCGGGCTGGTCCAGGAGCGGCTCGGCCCATGTCGCGGCCGCGCCCCAGTGGATAAGGACGACGGGTTCCCCGGAACCGGTTCCGCGCAGCTGATATTCCAGTTCGGTGCCGTTGACGCTAATTCTGTGCAGCATGCTGGTCACTCCTGTTCTTCGGCCTGGAGCAGGCCGAAGGCGTCGTGGATGGGGCGGTCGGTGAGCCGGAGCAGGACAAACCCGCGGTCGCTCGCGGTCAGCTGGTGCCAGGTCCAGGCCGGGATAGCCGCCACGTCGTTGGGCAGCAGCGGGAAGGTCTGGCCGCCGCAGGCTAGCGTCCCGGTGCCGCGGGCCATGACGATGACCGAGCTTGCGGTTTCCCGGCGCGGCCGGGTCCGAGCCCCGGCGGGCAGGCCCTGGAGCAAGCAGCCCAGAGTGGCCAAGGCCTGGCCGCCGGTGAGCGGGTTGCGGTACTCCAGGCTGGTGAGGGTGCTGCGGCCGGGGTGCCGGGCCATCAGCCGCCGCAGGGCCGGGTAGGCCTGGTCCCACGGGTAGCGGCGGACCGGGCTGTGCTGTCCGTGGCGGGCGCCGGCCGGGGCAAGCGCGGTGGTTCCGGCGTTGGTTCCGGTGGTGTCCCGGACCGGCAGCGGGTCGCCGGAGTAGGGGTCGTCGCGGATGAAGCCCGCCCGCAGGCCCAGCACGAACGGGACGTCGAGGCCGTCCATCCACACCACGGGCTCGTCGCCGCCGGGATGGAGGTGGCCGTGCCAGCTCCAGCCGGGGGGTGAGGATGAGGTCGCCCGGTTCCATCGGGACCTGCTCCCCGTCGATGATCATGCGGGCACCGCTGCCCGCGAGCCCGAACCGGATGGCGGAGATGGAATGGGAGTGGACGGGGGCCTTCTCGCCGGGAAAGAGCATCTGGTAGGCCGCCGTGATGGTCGGGGTGGTGCCGACCGCCGGCGGGGTGAGCCCGGGTTGCGCAGGATCAGCGCGCGGCGCTGCAGGCTGGCCGCGTCGGCCGCGAACTGGCGGGACCGGGCGAGCTCGGGATAGATGTCCCGCCAGTGCCAGACGTGACCGCGTTCGGGGCCGGTGGGCTCGGTGAACTCCTCACGCTGCCAGAACGGCAGCGTGGACAGCTCTGCCAGGCGCTGGTAATAGTGAGAGGCATCGGCCGGGGCAAGAGCATGGCTCATTGTTCTCCTCATAGCAGGTCATGCGCCGTTGAGAAGGAGCATGCGTTCGCCCGGCCGCCGCCAGCATCTGCCGGACGGGGTATATCCCGGCCGAGCGGGTTATACGTGAGGCCCGGCCTGGGGGGTGATCGTGACCGGACGCGGGGTCGATCAGCACTCCGGCCTGCCTGCGGAGGTGAGCCCGCTGGTGGGACGTGGGCCGCAGCTCACCGCGGTCCTGGACGGCCTGCGCGCCGCCCGCGTGGTGACGCTGACCGGTCCCGGCGGGTGCGGCAAGACCCGCCTCGCGCTGCGGGCGGCTGCGCTGGCCGAGGCCGGCTTCAAGGACGGCGCGCGGCTGGTCGAGCTGGCCTCCCTCACCGATCCCGCGCTCGTTCCCGCGACCGCCGCCGAGGCGCTGGGCGTCCCGGAACAAGATGCCGCGGACCCGGTGGCGGGCGTGGTGCGGGCGCTGGCCGGCCGGGAGCTGCTGATCGTGCTGGACAACTGCGAGCACGTCCTGGGACCGGCCGCCCGGGTGGTGGTGATGCTGGCCGGGCAGTGCCGCCGGGTCCGCGTCCTGGCTACCAGCAGGGAACGCCTGGACGTGCCGGGCGAGTTCGTCTTCCCGGTGCCGCCACTGGGGCTGCCGGAAGACGGTTCGGCCGAGGCGGTGGCCGCGTCGGAGGCGGGCAGCCTGTTCGCCACCCGGGCCCGCGCGGCGAGCCCGGGGTTCGAGCTGACCGGCGGCAACGCGGCCGCGGTCGCCGAGGTGTGCTGGCGGCTGGACGGCATGCCGCTTGCCATCGAGCTGGCCGCGGCCCGGTGCCCCGCACTCGGACCCGCCCAGCTCGCGGCCCGGCTAGAGGGCCACCCGGGGATGCTGTCCGGCGGTGCCGCCCGCCCGGGCCGGCACCGTTCCCTCGAGGCCATGGTGGCCTGGAGCTATGAGCTGCTCGGTGAGGCCGAACGGAGGCTCCTGGCCCGGCTATCGGTGCTGCGCGGACGATTCGACCTTGACGTGGCCGAACGGGTCACCGGCGGCGAGCAGCTGGCGCCGGAGGCGGTCGCCGGGCTGCTGGCCGACCTGGCCGGCAAGTCGCTGGTGCAGGTCGATGATGGCGCGGTGATCCGCTATTGGCTGCTGGAGACTGTCCGCCAGTTCGCCGCCGGCCGGCTGGCTGCCTCCGGCGAGGAAACCCTGGTACAGGCCCGGCTGCTTGAATGGGCGCTTGAGGTGGCTCGGTCGGCGGAGGCGGCCCCGCCGGGCGCTGAGCGGGCCACCTGGTCGGATCGGCTGTCGGCCGGCCAGGCCAGCATCCGCGCCGCGCTGTCGTGGGCGCTGGGCGGCGCCGAGCTGGAGACCGGGCGGGAGCTGGCCGCCCGGCTCGCCCGGTGGTGGATCGCCACCGGCCGGTACAGCGAAGCAGGCCAGTTCCTCACCACGGCGGCCGGCATCTCGGCCGTCGCGCATTCCGGCGTCCAGGCCCGGGTGCTGATCGGAGCGGCCTGGTCGGCGTACCACCTAGGCGACACTCCGCGGGCAGCCTTGCTCGCCGCCGACGGCGTCGCCTGGGCCCAGCAAGCCGGCGAACCGCAGCTGGAAGCCTGGGGCCGCAACCTGCTGGCCGCCCTGGCCTGGTGCGCGGGCGACGCGGACCGGATCATCGCCGAGATCGAAGCCAGCCGGGCACTGTCCAGCCCGGCCGACCCGGCGCTCGCGGCCCGGGCCCACGTCCTGCTGGCCCACGCGGCCTTCCTGGCCGGCGACCTGGCAGAGGAGGACCGGCAAGGCCTGCTCGCGGTCGAGCTTGCCCGGACGGCGGCGGGCCGGGAAGGACTCGTCCTCGCGCTGACCTCCTGGTCGATGTCAGCGATCACCGGGGCAGGCATCCAGCCCGCCACGGTGGCCGGGCTTGAGGAGGCCGTGATCGTGCTGGCGGCGTATCCGGACCGCTTCGCCGAGACGGTCATGCGCGGGATGCGGGCGCGGCTGTTCGCCACCTTGGGCCAGCTCGACGCGGCCGAAACCGAGGTCGGGCTGTGCTGGGCCGCGGGACGAAGCGGCGCCCTCCGGGTGGTGGAATACGTCGCCCCGCTGGCCGAGGCCCGCCTTGCCGCCGCCCGGAGCGACACCGCCGCCGCCATCGGCGCGCTGCGCCGGGCAGCCGACGGCGGACGCCGCGTCGCGATGGTCATGTTCGTGCCCGCCACCCTGGCCAGCCTGGCATGCCTGGCGGCCATCGCCGGCGACCAGTCCATCGCGGCAGCCGCCGTCGCGGAGGCGCGCGCCGAGCTCGGCGGCCGACGCCAGGCCATCACCGCCGCCGCCCTCGGCTACGCCGAGGGCGTCATGGCCTGGCAGCGGGGCGAGTTCGCCGACGCCGAGCACCTGGCCCGCGAGGCCACCGTGGCCTGGCATCGCTGCGGCGACCGGATGGGCGCCTGCGACGGCCTCGAGCTCCTCGGCGTGCTCGCCGCCGCCCGCGAACGCTACCCCGACGCCGCGCGCCTGCTCGCCGCCGCCGAAGCCGCCCGGCAGCCACTGCAATACCTGGCCCCCGGCTTCACCGCCAACCGCGGCGCCGCCGCGAGCGCCGCCAGCCAGGCCCGGCATGCCCTCGGCGACGACGGCTTCGCCCAGGCCTGGGAACAGGGCCAGCAACTCACGCTGGACGACGCGGTGGCCTATGCCGCCCGCAAGGGCGGCGGCCGCAAGCGGCCTGCCACCGGCTGGCCCAGCCTGACCCCGGCCGAGCTGGAGGTCGTCCGCCTGGTCGGCGAAGGCCTGCGGAACGACGTCATCGCCCGGCGGCTGTTCATCGCTCCCGGCACCGTCAAGGTGCACCTGTCCCACATCTTCGCCAAGCTAGGCATCACCACCCGCGCCGAACTGGCCGCACAGGCAGCCGCACACGACCTGACCGCTAGATGACCGGCCCTGGCATCCCCGCATCGCTACCTCAGCTCCAGCCAGCAGCCAAAGGACCTGACCCGGGGGAGAAACCCCTTCGGCAGGTGCTGGCGGGAACGGGAAACGCACATGTTCTCCTCGCCGCAGGGGACGTGCCGTCTGCGCACCTCGCGTAAACCGTCCCGGCCGACACCACGCTTTCGCATGACCGGCTAGCCGCCTCATATGACTCGGCCGGGCGAGATATACCTCCTTCGGCAGATGCTGCCAGGAACCAGGAACCGCAAGTCTTTCCTCACCGGCACACCGCCGATCCGGGAGGACCCGATGGACCGCACCCTCACTCCAGCCGACAGCGCTCACTGTCACCTGAGGCCGGCGGAGCTGCGCACATTGCGGGTTTCACGGAAGCGATGGACTGCTGCGGCAGACAGTCAGGAAGCACACCGCCACATGAGGAGAATCACCATGAACACCAAGCTTGTCACCATCACCCGGCGTGGGCTCGCGGCCGGGCTGCTCGCCGGCGCGCTAGCGCTCGGGGGGGCCTCTGCCGCCAGCGCCAGCGTGCCCCGCCCCTGCCCAGGCGGCAACTGCGGCGGGCACATCGGCTAGCGCCCCGGTGGGCGGATTTCCCCGCCTGGCCAGACCGGGCTGGATGCCAGCCCGCAAGACCACACCGTCACCCGCCTGACCAGGGCCGCAGGCCCGGCCAGGCGGGCGGCGGCAAACCGGGACCGCCAGGTCATGACAGGCCCCCGCCGGGCCAGCTGGACCACAGCCGCCGGGGCATGACTGCCGGTACTCCTGCCGGACGGCAGATGCACCTGGAACCGCTATGGATCACCACCGGACACCCACTAGGAGAAGCCATGGCCACGAACTCGGCCCTCACCCAGGAGGCCAGCCGCGGGCGCGATGACGTGGTCACCGGCCTGGTGGCCCGGGCAAGAGCGGGCGACCAGCAGGCGTGGGATGCGCTGGTCGAGCGGTATTCCCCGCTGGTCTGGTCCATCTGCCGCCGGTACCGGCTGGGCGGCGCCGACGCCGCCGATGTCAGCCAGAACGCCTGGCTGCACCTGGTCGGCCACCTGGGCAACATCCGCGACCCCGCTGCGCTGCCCGGCTGGCTGGCCACCACCACCCGGCGCGAATGCGGCCGGGTGCTGCGCGCCGCCGCCCGCGGGCCGCTGGCCGCCAGGTACGACCTGGACGCCGAGAGCCTCCCGGACGACCAGGCGGCCTCCGCGGAGCAGGAACTGCTGACTGCCGAGCGGCACGCGGCGCTGCGCGAGGCGTTCGCCGATCTACCTGCGGACTGCCAGCGGCTGATCGCCCTGCTGGCCGCCGACCCGCCGCTGCCGTACGCCGATATCAGCGCCCGGCTGGGCATCCCGGTCGGCAGCATCGGCCCCACCCGCCGCCGCTGCCTGGACAAACTGCGCCGACACCCGGCTATCGCCGCGTTCAGCAGCGCCGAACCCGTCACCGCGCATGGTGAGATACCCGACCCTGCATTGGCGCGCTAACTGGATACCGGTCAGAACCAGGTACCCGGCCAGCAGCGCCCAGGACCGGCTCAGCGGCCGATATGGCGACTTGCGGTCCGCGCGTGATCGCGGCGACGAGAGCTGACCGCCCGCGATCAACCCGCCCCCTTTGTGGCGGATGTGAGGCGCAGGCGGTAGCCCTGGTCGATAGCTGGGGTCACTGCGCTGGTCCGGAATCACGCTCGCGCCGCCACCTAACATCTCGATCTCGGCTCCTTCGCGGGCTACCGCCTGGTGTTCGGCCTGGGCCTGGGCCTGGGCTTCGCGCTCGAGCCGCGCGGCGTATTGGCTGCTGGCCTGCCGTCCGGCTTGCTGTGCCGCGATACGCCGCCCGGCCTGATCGCCCCCCTTAGCAGCCAGCAACCTTCGCCGGTGACTGGCGGAGGCAGGCTGCGTGCCGCGGCTCCGATCTGGAGGTGTTCTTTCCCGGGCGCGGCGAGTCGGCCGGGCCCGGGAGGACGCCGGATCTGGACCGGCCTGCCGGGCCCGGACTGGAGGCGCGATGAGCACCGGCCTATCCGGGAGCACCCGCGAAGGCGGCGAACGGCCCATCACCAGCGTGCGCCGCCAGGCCGGGACCGGACGCGCCCCCGGCTCGATGCTGATCGCGGTGGCGGCATGGCTGCTGGCGCTGACCGGCGGCGGCGCGCTGTTCGTCTCGTTCAGCGCCCAGTACGCCTACATTCTCGCTGTCCGCCGCCAGGACGCGGCCAGCGTCATCGAGGCGCTGCTGCCCGACCTGCTGATGATCGTACTCACGCTGCTCGCGCTCGGCCTGGCCCGGGCGGGCCAGCCCGCCCGGGCCGAGCGGGCGCTGATCCTGGCCTGCGCGGCCGCGTCCGCGTACATGAACGTGTCGGCCGCCGACGTGGCCAGCCCCGCCCCGGCCAGCAAGCGCAGGTTATCGAGCCGGTTCGCCAGATCGGCCGCCTGCAGGGCAGCAACGTCGGCGAAGTCGAAGCTCCCGTCGGCGTGACGGAGGTAGAACCCTCCGAGCTGCACCGAGTGCAGCCGGGCGATGACCTGCCCGCAGGAGCGGGCCGCGGACCAGCGCTGACCGGCTGACATTCCCGGCAGCGCCCCGCTCAGCGCCCGGCCGGCCACCGCCGTCTGTACCATCACCGTCCGGGGGCCTGCCGCGGTGTCCACGACTCCCAGCCACAGCACCTCCGGGACCGGGACCCCGGCCTGGCGACCCCGCGCCAGGAACCATGCCTCCTGGTCCAGGCCGATGCTCTCGTCGGCCTCACCCCGGATCACGAGCCTGACGCCCGAGGCGGTCACCACCTCATGAACCTCCCGGGCACGGCCGCTCTCCCTGTTTCTCTCGAATACCGCGACCCTTTCACCGCAAACCTGTCTGACCAGCCAAGACAACACGGCCCGGGTGAAGCACCCGCTTTCCGGCTGTACCCGTGGCCTGCTCACACGGTCATCATGGCCGCACTTGCCGCACCCGGACCACCGTATTTCCGCGACGGTGACCCCAGCCGAAGCTGCGCACCGCAGCGTCGCCGAACTCGAAGCGGTGCCGCTGAAGAGGAAGTGCCGCCAGACTCCGGGGCCAATCTCGCGGCGATCAGAAGTGAGGCGGCGAAGATTAGTTTTGGTGTTCGTGATGTCCGGGCGTTACGCCCAGTGGCTTGGTAGCCAGTACTAACGGTATGCCCGGAACCAGGCTGCCGAACCCGGCCTTCTTCGGCGAGTCGCGAGTAAACCGACGTCGCGGTCTCAGCGACTGATGATGACGCTGCGTAGTTTCCGCTCGCCCGAGGATGCCGTGATTCGTGGACCGGTTCGTGGACCGAGTTGGCCGCGGAAACGGGTGAAATGAGCGTTTTCGCGGCATCAGCCCGTGCCATCCGTGCAGGTAGAGCGATCGCGGCATCGGGCTGGGCTACTTTTTAACCCATTGGCTCGGGGTTCGACCCCCTGGCGCGCCACCACGAGGTTTTACGTTGGCCTGCGGTCTATTTCACGGCCGGCCCTGGCGTTAATGGCGGTGCACCAGGCAGGTAAGTCCACGCCCAGGTCCGGGTGTGCTTGACCTGGAACCTGACCCGCTGGAAAGCGTCCGGGCTGACCAGGCTGGGGTGCCGGCAGACGAGGCTGCGGTATACGTCGTCGGAGACGATCAGCGCCAGTTCGGCGCCAGAGCCCGCGAGCGCGCGCTTGAGCGGCTGCGCCTCCAGCATGCGGAACAGCAGGTTGATGTCGCTGCCGACGAAGCCGTGGCCGTCGTGCTCGACCGGCCCGATATGGGCCGCTGCCCGCAGCTGGATCCCGGCGGCCTGGCAGGAGACGTGGTTGTGCCGGCGGATGAGGCCGCGGAGCCGCTCGGGCAGCGGGTCGATGATGCCCTTGCCGGCGATGCTGGGCGGCACCACGATCAGCGCGCCGTCACCGCGGTCTTCGCAGAAGCAATCGGCCCACGCGATGCCGGAGCGGTCGAACGCTTTCTCCAGCGCCTCGTAGAGTTTCTCGTGCAGGTACAGGCGGATGTCATCGTCGCGGCGCGGGCTGGTGAATCCGGCGATATCGACCGCGAAGAGGGTACACAGCTGACCGTCAGCCGGAGGGCCGGGCGCCTTCACTGCCGGGCGGCTCACCGCTCGTCCGCAGCTGAATCCCTCGCGCCGGGCAGGCCGGAGACCGTGGTGTCATTCACGCTGCGCCTCCTTCCCCGAGGGCGAGAGAAAGGGGAAGGCCGCCCGCCGCTCCATGGCGTTCTAGCCCATTGGCGAGCCACCGAGCCGATGACGGTCTTCCG
>Ga0335078_10017813_pt1 | contig 10563 bp, 10 predicted proteins | sample Lox_Sample_32_FD_206711 | JGI IMG/M metagenome (GOLD analysis project Ga0335078, IMG submission 206711) | Soil microbial communities from Loxahatchee National Wildlife Refuge, Florida, United States - Lox_Sample_3.2 | ecosystem: Environmental > Terrestrial > Soil > Wetlands | place: USA...
CGGCCACGATCGCCCCGTCGCAGCGCTGGCTGAACAGGACGTAGCCGTAGTCGTACTTCGAGCTCGACAGCGGAGCGCCGCCGTTCCCGATGACCACCGCCTTGGACGCCGGTGGGCAGCTCGAGCCGCACGCGAGGGTGCCCGAGAAGTAGCTCGTGTAGTGACCGTAGTTGTGGGTGTGCCCCACGAGCAGCAGCGTGTACGGGTACTGCGTGAGCAACGCGTCGACCCCCGCGACGCCCGGCGGCACGTCGTTGGCGGCGGTGTCCGTCGGCTCGTGGCGTACGACGAAGGTGTACGTCGTCTTCTGTTGCAGCACGCCCTGCAGCCAGCTCTGCTGCGCGCTGTCCCACGCGTTGGCGGCGGTGACGACGAACTTCGCGTTCCAGGAGTTGTCCTGCGCGCTGACGTTGATCGAGTAGTACGGCAAGGACTGCCCGATGCTCGACATCATCTCGGTGAGGAAGGCATTGTAGTTCGCCGACGACGTCCCGCCCTGGCCGGACACGCAGTTGCAGTTGTCGGACGTGCTGCAGCCGTTGGCCACGCCGCACTCGTGATTGCCCATGGCGGGGAAGAAGGCGCCGCTGTAGCCACCGCGAGCGCCCATGTAGATCTGCAGCTGCTCGCTCGCCGCGGAGTTGCCGCTGCTCGTGGAGGAGAACTGGTAGTCGCCCGTCGCGAGGACGAGCGCCGGTCGCGGGCTCTGGTTCTCGAGGTCCTGGAAGATCTTGCTGATGACGGGCGTGGGGTAACCGGACGGGTCGTCCTCGCCGGCCGGTCGCGTGTCGCCGACGACGCCGAAGACCAGGCGAGAGATCGACCCGCCCGTGTTGGTGACGCTGCCGCTGATGGGCCCGGTGTTCGTGGTGCACGCGGCGCCGCCGCTGCTGCCGCCGCTCCCACCGCTGCTGCTCCCGCTGCTGCCGCCGCTCCCCCCGCTGCTGCCGCCGCTGCCTCCGCCCGAGCCCCCGCTGGAGCCGCTGCCGCCGGAGCTCGAGCCGTCGCCGGTGTAGGGCAGGTCGTGGCTTCCTCCGCAGGCGAGGTAGCCGGCGGCGAAGGCGCAGAGGACCGTCGTGGTGAGCGCGTAGCGCATGGACCACCCTTGTGTCCGGACGGTGTCGGACGGTCAAACAGCAAGGACGTCCGCGACGTTCGAGTTCACCGTCCCGGGTGCAACATTTCAGGGCCCCTGGTGATCGCGAGCAGCTCATCCGGGAAGGCGCCGATGTAGGCAGGGTACTTCATGGCCGTGGCACCTGCGCGATCCGCTCCATCAAGGCCCGTGCCCGCAGCCGCTCGGGCGCGAGCGGGTCCGCCGTGACGGACGGGGCGCGATAGGGATCGGCTGGCGATTCGCCGGGCGTCGCGATCGGGATGGCTCGCTCGCACGCCGCACGCGCCGCAGGCAGGTCGCCGAGCTCGGCGCACGCCTCGGCGAACGGCACCAAGACGAGCGCGAGCACGGGATGCGACTCGCCCACCGAACGCTCGTACCCCTCGATGGCGCGGGAAAGGTGATCGCGTGCATCGGCGTGCCGCCCGGCGCGTGCGAGGGCCGCCCCCAGCAGCCCGGCGAAAAACGCGGAAACGTGAGGGCGAGGCTTCGTCTTGTCGACGTTGCTCAGCGCGACGCCGAGGCACGCGGTCGCGCGCCCGAGGTCTCCGGCACGCTCGCACTCACGGGCGATGGCGGTCAGCCGGCGGATGTCCTCCCGGTCGGGGCGGGCGACGCCCGGCCGGCACATCGCGTCCGCCGCTTGCTGCCACTGCCCCTGCACCATCGCGTGCCGCGCGACGGCTCCTTCGACCGCGGCGACCATCGCCCGACTTCCGGCCTCGCGGCGAGCCCGGTCGAGCAGGGCCGTCGCCCGCGCCGTGTCCCCCTTCACGTGCTCGTAGTTGTAGGCCGAGACGAGCAGCAGCACGATGGCCGGGTGCGGTTGATGCCGGAGCGCGTCGTGGATGGCGAGCGCGCGCGAGATGTACGGGGCGGCGTCATCCACTCGCTTCTGGCACACGAGCGCGTCGCTCAGCGCGGCGAGGTGGAACGCCGTCCGCCAGTGCCTCGCACCGAAGCGCCTGTCGGCGAGCGCGAGGCTCGTGCGGAAGCACAGCTCGGCGTCCGGGAACTTGCGTGCCCGGAACGCCGCCTGCCCGGCGCGCCAGGCGGCGGCCATCCGCCTCTGGCGCCCCACGAAGAAGCCGATCGCCGCGACGGACCAGGCGAGACCGACGAGCACACCGATGAGGCTGGGGTCCATCGATCACCCTCGCGCGAGTCTAGCGACACCGCTCCGGGGTGGCTCGCGACCCGTCGCGACGTGCTCACCGTCTGGCTCGCTCGCGTCGCGCCCTGCCGCGAGCCTCCGGCGCCGGCTGGCGTCTGCCGTTGGAAATCTCCGCCCGGCGCGGGGCCCACCACGCGGCACGCGCTTCGCACGCGCCACCTCGTGATCCCGAGGCCCTCCTGATGCGGTTGCCGAAAGGGCTCGCCTTCGTCGGCGTCGTCGCCGCGCTCGCCGCGTGCTCGTCGTCCCCCGAGGCCACCGCGGCGGATGCCAGCAAGGACGTCGGGAGCCCCGCGGTCGACGCGGGCGGCGGGAGCGACGCCGCTCCGCCGCACGCCGACGCGGCCGGCGCCGACGCGATCGGCGACTCGGCCGGCGGCGGTCTCGACGGCCCTTCCCCGGAAGCCGATGACGATTCCCCTGCGACGAGCGCGTCGTGGTCCCCCGTCAGCTACGGCGTCACGACGATGGACACCGGCGCCGGCGACGACATCGTGATCGCGTACGGCGGCTACACGGCCACCGATCAGGACTCCCAGGCGTGGGTGACGCAGATGACGAGCGTGCGGCTCGCCCAGCTCGGCGTGGGGCACCTGTACGCCGTGCGGGGTCCGGAGGATCCGGACTACGCGTCGCGCGAGATCGGCAACTCCGAGCTCGCCGCCGCCCTCACCACCCAGGCCACCGCCGCGACGCACGTCATCGTGATCGCGCACTCGAGCGGCGGGTTCGTCGCCGACGAGCTCTTCACGTTCGCGGACCCCAGCGTGATCGCCAAGATCGCCTACTTCAACCTCGACGGCGGCTCGTGGGCGCTGACCGACGCGCTCGTCGGCAGCATGAGGGGCGTCTACTTCTGCAACGCTCACGACTCCGTGGCGGGCGACTCGGAGAACACCTCCTCGGACGAGAGCCTGCACGCCGAGCTCCCGGCGTCGCACTTCTTCACGGTCGACGCGGACGGCTCCGGCTGCGACGTCGGCGCCGGCTGGTGCCTGCACGACACGCTCATCACCAATCACCCGCACGATCCGACGACCTACGATCTGGCGCTCGACTACACGGACTTCACCAGCGGCCGGCAGGTCGTGACGAGCTACATCGACCAGGCGGTGAGCGACTCGGTGCTCTGAAGACGACGGGAATGCCCTCCGTGACCCGCGGGTTCGCTGACCGTGCATCGACGGATCCTCCACCTCGCGGCGCTCGCGTTCCTCCTCCTCGGTTGCCACCGCGCCGAGCCGACGTCGTCGTCGACCTGCGCTCTGACGGCGGACGGCGGCGTGCTCGACGTGTCGGGTCGGGCGGACGGCCTCTACGGGGTGGTCGACGACCGCGTCGCCGTGGCGCCGATGGCGCACTTCGAGCGCATGGTGCGCACCGGAAGCGGCGTCGACGCGCGGAGCGGCAAGCGCTGGATCGGCGTTCGTCTCGCGGACGACGAGGCCCGCGCTCTGAGGGGCTTCTCGGCGACCCCGGAGGGCCGCGGGATGGCGGTCGTCGTGGGCGGACAGCTCGCGTCGACGCACAAGATCCGGCAGACCATCGAGTCGGCCGAGCTGCAGGTCAGCTGCTGCGATCCGAGGGCGTGCGACCGCTGGGAGGCGCTGCTGGCGGCCGAGCGCAGCCCTCGTTGACGCGACGGTGAAGCGCCGACCTCGCGCGGGGCGTATCCTCGATCCGTGCCCGCCCTCTTCGATCCGCCGCCGTCCGGGTCCGCCCGGGAGAGGCTCGACGCCTACGCCGCGTTCCTCGCGGCGCGCGACGGAAGCCCGGACTTCGACCGGCGGACGCTGTCGCTGCGCGAGGAGCGGACCGTCGCGTTCGAGTCCGCCGCCCCCTGCTTCGACGGCCCCTTCGATCGCGCGCTCTTCGAACGGCAGCACCGCCGGTACGACACGGCGCTCGAGACGCCTCCCGAGATGCAGCTTCTGCTCTGCTTCGTGAAGATCAACGCGAACGAGGCCTACGGCGTCGAGCAGGTCCTGGCGCGTCCCGTCCGCGACGATCGCCCCACCGATCGCATCGAGCGCCTGCTGCTGCTCGAGGAGGGGTACCACACGCGCCTGCTGCTCAGCGCCGCGTCGCTCTTCGGCGTCGCCGTTCGCGAGCCGTCCGCGCCGGTCGCGACGACCCGGGCGCTCGTCGCCGGCATCTCGAGGCTCCCCGAGGCGGCCGCACGCCCCGTCACCCTCGCCGCCGAGGCGATCGGCATCCTCACGTTCCTCCGTACGCTCGAGGCGTGCCGGCGCGTGCTCCGCGATCGCGCCGAGCTGCGCGACGCGATGGAGGCACGGCTCGTCGAGGTGCTCGTCGACGAGATCGGACACCTCAGCTTCAACCGCCTGGCTGCACGCGCGGGGACGTTCGCCGCGCTGCGCGCCATCGTCCCCGCGGTCGCGATGGCCACGCGGGGCGCCCTGCCCGAGGCCGAACGGCTGGGCATCCTGCCGGTCCCCGTCGGGCAAGCGTGGCGCTTCGACGCCTCCACGCTGCCCGAGGAAGTGCGCAGGCAAGCGTTCATCGCGTGAGGCGATTCGCCTCTGCCCCGACCGCGCGCAGACCTCGCCTCGACGCGCACGCCGTGCGGCTGTCCCCCTCGGGCTGCGCGCGGAATCGCCCCAGATTCATGGGGTTCTCGCCGCTGTCGTCGTCTGGCGCGCGCGATGCAGCCGCCGTAGCTCATCATGGCAACCTCGAAGCTCCGCGTCCTTGCCGGTGCGGCGATCCTCGTCGCGGGCTGCGCCGGGCACGACGACGAAGAAGTCACCGCGACGACGACAGGTACGCTCGAGCCGTCCTCCGCGACGCCGTCCGAGCCGTCCGAGCCGTCCGAGGTCTACGTCGCGCTGGAGTCCTGCGCTGCACAGGCAGGCGGCGCGTGCACGGGCGGCTACTGGGTCCGCGAGGTCAACCGTGCGGTCGGCGCCCGACTGGTCGCCGCCTTCGACGTGTCCCGCCTCCCGAGCCAGGCGATGAAGCAGGCCACCGGGGGTGGCGACGAGCTGATCTTCCGGGGGCTGTTCGGCCGGCCCGAGGGACCTCTGGGTCTGCGGCCGTTCCTCGCGCTCGATGCCTGGCGCGGCCTGCCCGGCGTGCAGGCGCCCGCCGACGACCTGTACTTCGCCGTCGAGACGACCGCCGACGGTGCGGTCGCGTCGTTGCTCAACGGCCGGCAGACGCGCCGGATCGACGCCGTCGCGGTCCCGGGCGCGCCCGCCTTCGTCGACACGGGGTGGCTGACGTCACGCGCGCTCCAGCACGGTGCGATCGTCGCCGGGGGCTTCGACGGCTCGAGCCTCGAGGCGGCCCAGGTGTTCGTACACCTGCCGGACTCCGCCGGTCTCTGCTCGACCGACCGCGTGCTCCCCCTCGCCAGCATCGATCGCGAGGGCTGCGGCAGCGAGGAAGCGACCTTCCAGCGCACCGACGACATGTGCCTGGTCAGCACGGGCTGCGTGGCTCCTCGCCCGTGTCCGATGATCCGGCCGGCGTGCGACCCCGGCTACGTGCTGTCGTCGTGGCCGACCGGGCCGGCGGGTTGCCTCGCGTTCGCCTGCGACCCGGCCTTCCTGAGCATGTGAAGGGGACGCGGTCGCGCGTCAGTCGCCCCCGGCGTCCCCTGCGTCCCCCGCGTCGGGTTGCCACGCGGGGCAGAGCGACGGGATGCCGAGCGAGCCCGACGTCTCGAGGCAGGACTCCAGAACGCAGGCGCTGGGCTCGATCAGCGCGCAGCCGAGGGGCGCACCCTGGCACTCGCCGACGGTCGCGACGACCTGTCCCGCGGGCTGACCGACGATGTACCCCTTCTCGCATCCGCCGGCGACGTCGTACGTCATGACGAGGAGCGAGCCACAGGTCCTCATGGTGACGTCGTGTCCCACGGCGGCGGCCTGCACCGTGGCGCACCACGACGCGAACGCGGGGCCGTCGTTGTAGTCGGGGGGGCAGCCGAAGCTGTCGCACGCGCCGCCGGGCGCGCACGCGCACGAGCTGCCCTCCGCGCCGTCGTCTCCGGCGTCCAGGGCGCCGTCGGCGCCCGCGCCCACGTCCGCCAAGGACGAGTCCTGCCGGCCGGCGTCCGTGGCGGGTGCGCCCGACGCCGAGCACGCCGCCATCAGCGCTCCCAGCGCGAGCAGCGAGCCCCGACCCGCGTGCGACGCGGTTGTCACGCGCTCCATGGTAGCGCGCGTCAGCGCGCGGCCGACGCGTGGATCTCCAGGCAATCGCGCCGGACGATGCCGAGCACGGAGATGGTGTGCAGGTCGACGCGCACGTCGTAGAGGGCCGCGCCCTGGACCGACTGCCGTGCCTTCGCCACGGCGGCCGAGAAGCCCGCGTCGCCCGCCATGATCATCAGGGGCTGCCGCAGCGGCAGGACCTGGAGCGCGAAGCCGCTGCCGAGGAACGGCGTGGGCGGGGAGATCGGGATCGTGAGCGTCGTGTGGCAGGCCGTCCCGAAGGCCTCACGGGGCGGGCCCGGCGCGTGGCTCACGTCGCGGGGCTGCGGCGAGCGGTACTGCACCGCGTCCGTCGTCCCTTGATAGATCGTCCCGCCCGACGGCGACGGCATCACGGGGACCGCGCAGCCGGTCACCCCGAGCGCCACCGTCAGGGCCGCGCTGGCATGCTTCACGGCGTCGCGCTCCCCGTGGCGGCCGCAGGCGTCGCCGCGGCGCCCGGGACGCGCGCCGTGATCTGCGTGCACTGGCGCTGGTAGACGCCGAAGAGGACGTTCTTGTAGGTGGTGTCGGCCTTCACGTCGACCAGGAACGCGGCGTTCGTGCTGGCCTTGGCGTCCCTGACGGCGGCGTCGTAGCCGCCGTCGCCCACCGCCACGAGCCAGAGGATGCCGACGTTGCAGGCCGACCCCTTCACCTCCCGACCGAGGCTTCCGTTGGCGTCGCTCGGCGTGGCCGACGCGTACGACAGGGGCGCCCGGACGTCCGTGTAGAGGCACGCGGGCAGGGTCATCGCCAGAATGATCGCGGAGACGAGGGAGCGCGTCATGACACGCGATGGTACTACCGGCGCGCTCGCCGGACCGACCGCGCGGATCCACCGTGACCGTGGACGCCCGTTCTCGGGGCGGGTGGGTGTCGCGTCCCGGCCCGCCGATGCCCTCGCGTCACTCTGTCCCACCCGTCGTGCGAGCTCGTGTTCGCACGGGCTCGCGGCGCGCGCGAGCCGCCACCTCGAGGGGCGCGGCGCCCCACGCGCCGGTGCGTTCCGCCGGTACGTCGGTTGCTCAGGCGACGCCGCACGCATCGAAAAGGAGCCGACGAACATGTCTCGCTTTCTTGGATTGGCCCCCGTGCTCGCCATGGGGATGCTCGCAGGTCAGTCGTCGTGCGGCGGCAAGGTGACACCGGACATGCCGGTCGTCGCCGACCCCCGCCTGCAGTCCGTCCTCACGTACGTCCAGGGCCAGATGGAGAGCTGCTCCATCCCCGGAGGGGCCATCGCCATCGTCGAGAACGGGCAGTTCACCGAGTCCGTGGGCTTCGGCGTGGAGGATCCCGGCGGCGCCGACGTGTCGGCGACCACACGCTTCCAGGCCGCGGGGCTGAGCAAGGTGGTGCTCGGCGCCGCGGCCCTGTCGCTGGTCGACAAGGGCAGCCTCGACCTGACGCAACCGGTGACGAGGTACACGTCCCTGACGCTCGCGTCCGGCTTCGACGCATCGAGCATCACGGTGCAGCAGCTGCTCACGCACACCTCGGGCCTGCCCGACGTGGACACCGACGACATGAGCTGTCCGGTGGGGCAAGGGCAGCTCGCGGCGTGGTTCGCGAGCCAGGACCCGCAGCCGCTGTGGACGCCGCCCGGGCTGATCTGGGACTACAGCCAGCGAGGCTACGTCGCCGCCGCGTGGGCGATCGAGGGGGCCACCTCCGGGCGATTCGAGGATGCCGTCGCCCGGCTCGTGTTCGGCCCCGCGGCGATGATGACGGCGACCTACGATCCGGCGGTGGTCACGGCGGGCGACTACGCGCTCGGGCACTCCGTCGATTCGAAGGGCCGCACGCTGCGGACGTACTCTCCGGGCCAGTACGACTGCGAGGCGTTCCGCGCGGCCGACGGCGTCTACGCCGGCGTGGACGACTTCGCCCAGCTGGCCGTGACGCTGCTGGCCGGCGGCGGCACGATGCTCCAGCCTTCGTCCGTGAAGGCCCTGGAGACGGGGCAGGCGACCGACGAGCTGTACCCGGGCGACCAGTACACGTACGGGATGTACGCGCACGAGGGCTACAAGGGGCAGCACATCCTGCGCACGTCGGGCAGCCTCCACGGCTTCCGCTCGTCCTTCTGGATGGTGCCCGACTCGAGCTTCGCGGTGGTCGTCTTCTTCGACGCGGACAGCGCGTCGCCCGGCTGCAGCACCGAGGACGCGGCCTCCTTCGCCGTCGACACGTTCCTCGGCCTGGGCGACGTCCCCGGACCCGACTGGACGACGCCGCCGTCGACGTGGGCGGGATACGCCGGGACGTACTTCGACCCCTTCGAGCTCGGGACCATCACGGTGACGTTCGACGGGACGAGCCTCTCGGCGAGCACGGCGACGGCCGGACCGGTGCAGCTGCAGCAGCAATCGGCCACCGCGTTCAACGCGGTCTTTCCCCAGGGCACCGAGACCATCACCTTCGTCCCCGACGACAGCGGCCGGGCCCAGTGGTTCGTCACCCGGCTGGGCGTCGGCGAGCGGCAGTGACGGCGCCAGGGCTGCGCTAGAACATCGCCGCGACGCCCAGACCGCCTCCGTGGCTCACCGCGATGGGCACCGGCGCGATGAGTATCGAGGGCGACTCGGCGTACGTGCGGCCGGCGGTCGCGTGCCCGTGCAGGTGCATGACATAGGGCACGCCCCAACCGAACGCGACCCCCAGCACGGCCCCGCCCAGGATGTCGGTGGCCCAGTGGTCGTCGGCCACGACGCGCAGGTAGGCCGTCGCGACGTCCGCCACGATCGCGCTCGTGCACGTCACCCCGTCCCAGGGCGTGCCGTACAGGTGCATCTGCAGGTGCTGCGTGCAGATCAGCGCCGTGGCCGTGGAGGTCTCCGAGACGTGGCCGCTGGGGAACGAGCGCGTCGCCTCGGGGCCGTTCAGGCACGTCGCGTCGGCCCCACCCTGGTTCAGGCAGTCCGTGTTCCACGGTCGCAGGCGCGCCACGGAGTCGCGGAGCGCGAAATCCACGGCGCCCGACAGGGAGAGCGCCGTCGCATCCTGCCAGAACAGATCCCACGCGACGTCCTTGCCGTAGCGGACCCACGCGTGCGGCACGTCGACGACCAGCGGGTAGCCGACCAGCGCGAACCACAGCACCCAGCTCGGCAGCACCGCGTTGTTGCGCGCGCTCTCCGTGGACCCGCGCAGGGCGTTGCGGACCGCGGTATCGAACAGGATGGGTCCGATCCATCGCGGTGTCTCCGACCTGTTCTGGAGCAGCAGGGTCTCGAGCCCCAGCGTCCCCAGCCCGATCCCGGTGAGCGAGTAGTCCCACGCGCTGGCGTGCGTCCAGGCGGGGTCCCAGCGAAGAGGAGGCCGGCTCGGCGGCTCGTCCGCTCGCGCCGCCCACGAGACCGTCGAGAGAGCGCAGAGAATCGCCAGACACAGCACGGCTCGTGAGAGAACGCCCCGTGCGACGCGCTGGCGACGGCTCGGCCTTCTCACGACCGACACGAGAGAGCAACCATCGTGCCCCGGGTGCGGCACGCACGAATTGCGTCGGGCTCAAGGTGCCACGTGCTGCAGCGCTCCCTCGCGTTCGAGGAGGAAGTAGCTCGGCGTGGGCACACGCACGAGCCAAAGATCCAGGTACGACCACCCGAGCAGAAGGTCCACCCGCCCGTCGTTCAGGGCCACGAGGGGATCGCGCAGGCGACCCAGAAGCCCGGGAGACGGCGAGTAGTCGATGAGCAGGCCCTGTCGAAGGCCGCGCGGCGCGCTCGCCGGGAGCTCGCCGACGACGTACGGTCCGAACGTGAACGGCGCGCCCTCGCGCACGAGCGCGCGCGACGGAGCGTCGAGGCCGCGCTGCTCGACCCGGACGTTCCACCCGCGCAGGAGCCCGGTGGCGGGATCGCGGTGGAACGTCTTCTGGAAGGTCTTCCACGACAGCCTCTCGGCCCAGCGCGGCAGGCCGAGGCTGATCCCGCGGTATTCCGAGTCGTCCAGCGCATCCGGCGCGATCGCGCGTCCCTCGCGAAGCGCCTTCGCGAGCTGACGTCGGCTCATGGCAAGCACGGCGTCCCGGGTGATGGTCATGGGTG
>Ga0335078_10017814_pt1 | contig 10562 bp, 10 predicted proteins | sample Lox_Sample_32_FD_206711 | JGI IMG/M metagenome (GOLD analysis project Ga0335078, IMG submission 206711) | Soil microbial communities from Loxahatchee National Wildlife Refuge, Florida, United States - Lox_Sample_3.2 | ecosystem: Environmental > Terrestrial > Soil > Wetlands | place: USA...
GACCCACGACCCGATCACTCCCGCGCCCACCACCCCCATCATCGGATCCAGCCAGACCCACCCCAGAAACCGCCCCGCTGTCAGCGCCGTGATTGCCGTCACCGATGTCAATGCATCCGCCAGCACGTGCACAAACGCCGCCCGCTGATTCAGGTCGTGCTGACCGTGATCGTGTCCGTGGCCCGCTTCGTGATGGCCGGCGTGCCCGTGGTGCGGCCGGCCCCGCAACAGAAACGCGCAAACCAAATTGACCGCCAGCCCGGCGCAAGCGATGCCAATCGCCTCGCCAAACCGGATCGTCACCGGCTCGAAAAACCGGCGCACCGATTCGCCCGCCATGATCAACGCCACCACCGCCAGCACCACCGCGCTGGTGTAGCCGCCCAGCACGCTGATCTTGCCCGTGCCAAAACTGAATCGCGGATCCCGCGCGTGCCGCCGGTCATAGGCATAGGCCAGCGCGGCCAGCAGGAACGCCGACACGTGCGTAGCCATGTGCCACCCGTCCGCCGTCAGCGCCATGGAATGGAACACAGCCCCGGCCACGATCTCGATGACCATCATCGCCGCCGTCAACGCGATCACCCGGCGCATCAATTTTTCCGCCGCCGTACTGTCCGGGGAAAACCGGTGCTCGTGCGTCCAGGGGGAAAGATCGTGGGAATGCATGCGTCACCTCATCGTTCGGCCCGGCAGGCCATGAGTCAAGCTACTCCCGCCCCGGCCCGCCGATCAACCCAAAATCACCGCTTGCAATCGCCGGGTCGATGTGGAACAAGCGGGTTGCCGATGAATGCCAGCCCCACCGCCACGCCCCGCGAGATCGCCGCGTTGATCGACCATGCGGTGTTGCGGCCGGACGCGGCGCGCCCGGAGGTGGAGCAAGCCTGCCGCGAGGCGCGCGCCTGGCATTTCCATTCCGTCTGCGTCAACCCGGTCTGGGTCTCGCCGGTGCACGAATGGCTGGCCGGGTCGGACGTGATCGTCTGCGCCGTGGCCGGTTTCCCCTTCGGGGCGCAATTGACCGACACGAAGGCGATGGAAGCGCGGGCGGCGATCCTCGAAGGGGCCGGGGAAATCGACATGGTCATCAACCTCGGCGCGCTCAAGAGCGGAGATCATGCGCGGGTGCTGGAAGACATCCGGGGCGTCGTCCAGGCCTGCCGCGACGGTCACGCGCGTTGCAAGGTGATCCTGGAAACGTGCTGGTTGACGGAACAGGAAAAAGTCCGGGCGTGCGAATTGGCCGTCGAGGCGCAGGCCGACTTCGTCAAGACCTCCACCGGGTTCGGCAAGGCCGGCGCGACGGTCGAAGACGTGGCCTTGCTGGCGCGGACCGCCGGGAAACACGGCCTCGGCGTGAAAGCCTCCGGCGGCATCCGTTCGCTGGCGGATTTGAAGAAAATGGTCGCCGCCGGCGCCACGCGCATCGGCACGTCCAGCAGCGTGAAGATCGTCAAGGAAGCCGGTGGCTGAGGTGGAACAAACGCCATCCAACCAGCCGTTTGTTCCCTTGCCCAGCGGGGAAACCCTCCGCATCGCCTGGCCGACGCCCAACCGCGCGCTGTTCGACGCGCCGGAACAGTTTTTCGCGCGCACGCGGGTCAACCCCGATTACGGCAAACCCGGTTTCACGCGCGATTGCGGGAAACGCCTGCATCGCGGCTGCGATATTGCCCCCGTCCACGCCACCGCCACCGGCCGTACCGCGCGCGTGGTCTTCACCGACTGCGCCACAGGACGCGATTTCGAAAGCGATGAACCGGCGTTCACGCCGCACGATGACGTGTTCTGTGTCTGCGACGGCCGGCTCCACGAGATCGTCGAGGAGGAGAATGCGTCGGACTTTGGCAGGCACATCGTCATCGAACACGTCTGGCCGCGCTCCGGCAAGCCGTTCTACACGCTCTACGGTCACCTCGCCGAAGTCTCCGTGCCCCCTCGCGCCGGGCTCGTTGCGGGCCAACGGATCGGCCGCATGGGCCAGACCAGCCGCAGCGCCGACGCGCGCAACTGGATGCTCATCGCCCCCCACCTGCATTTCGAAGCCCGCGATGCCGAAGGAAGGTCGTACGATCCCGCCGCCTTTCTCCGGGCCTATTTGAGATAGACAGGCAGGTAATGCCATTCGGCCGTCAACGCCAGCAGTGCCATCGATGTCGTGTAGATCGGGCCCGCTTTCGCTTCGTCGTGCGTGGCAGGCGGCGCGGGCCAACTGCCGTCGGCGCTCTGGTGTTCGAGCAGCACTCTCTCATCAAGCCCGGCTCCCGCATGAGCGCAATAGTAGGCGGCGTAATAGAAAAACTCGCTGTCCCAGCGCAAGGGATTCCCCGCCAGCCAGTCGCGCGCCCGCGCGATGGCCGGGTCGTCCGGCAACCCGCAAAACCGCAACGCCAGGATGGCCGAGGCGGTCCGCGATTGGTTCGGAAATCCGCCCGGCTGATAACTGAACCCGCCGGTGGGATGCTGGCATCGCCGCACATAATCGGCGGCCCGCTCCATCGCGCGGCGCGGCACCGAGATGCCAGCGTCGGCGGCCGCCTTGAGCGCCGTGATCTGCCAGACGGTGACGGAAAGATCGCTGTCGGTGGACTGCACATCGTACCGCCAGCCACCCTCATGGATCGGCGATTTCTCCACCGCCTGGGCTCGCAGGATCAGCGCCACGGCCTTTTTCAATTCCGCCCGCACCGGCGCGTCGCGCTCGCTCATGCCCAGCATTTCCGCCAGCATCAGTGTGGTGATTCCCTGACCGTACATCATCGCGCCGTTCGCCGTGAACGCGCCGTCTTCCGTCTGTTGCGTCAGCACGAAACCCAGTCCGCGGTCGACGAGCTTCCCGTAGACGTTGTCCGCCGGGACGTGACCGGCCGAGAGAAACGCCAGTAACGCCAGCGAATTCAGCGCCGGGTTCGGACTCCACGAACCGTCGGGCCGCTGCTGCGCCGCCAGCCACGTCAGCCCGCGGTCCACCGCATTCGTCTGCGCCGGCAAATCGCCGGCAAAGAAAAGGGCTGTCCACAGAAGCGCCGCGCCGGCGGATTTGATCTTCATCGGGCCGCGACCATACCACGCACCTGCGCCGCAGGCCATTCGATTTCAGCTTACACCCGGCTGTTCTTGTGCTACGGTGGAATCGAGATGAAGCGTTGGAGCGCAATTCTCGCGGCCTCGCTTTTTCTGTGCGCGAGCGCCGCGCGGGCGGAAACGGTCTGCTTGATCCGGGTGGACGGTCCGATCGGGCCGGCGACGGCCGATTATATTTCACGGGGCATCGAGGAGGCCTCGGCGCGGGATGCGCAATGCCTGGTCATCCAGCTCGATACGCCGGGCGGCCTGCTGGACTCAACCCGGATCATCGTGCAGCAATTGCTCGGTTCCCCGATTCCCGTCGTCGTCTACGTGTCGCCTCCGGGCGCCTGGGCGGGCAGCGCGGGCTGTTTCATCACCCTGGCCGCCGACGTGGCGGCCATGGCGCCGACGACCAGCATCGGCGCGGCGCATCCGGTGGCCGTCGGCAGCGCGGGCGGCGAGGAAAAGATGGACGACACGATGAAACAAAAGCTGGAGAATTTTACAGCCAGCTACATCGAGACCATCGCGGCCAAACGCAAACGCAACGTTGAATGGGCCAAGTCTTCCGTTCGCGAGAGTTCCGCGATCACCGCCGAACAGGCCCTCAAGCTGAACGTCATCGACCTGGTCGCCACGAACATGACGGACCTGCTGCGCCAGTTGGACGGGCGCACCGTGAACGGCCGCGTCCTGCATACGCGCGGGGCGTCGGTCGTGGAAGTGCCGATGACGACGCGCGAGCAGGTCTTCCAGATGCTGTGGCGGCCGGAGGTGATGTTCGTGCTCATGCTGGTGGCGATTTACGGGTTGATCGGCGAGATGAGCAATCCGGGCGCGATCCTGCCGGGCGTGGTCGGGGCCATCGCCCTGATCCTCATGCTGTACCTGGCGGCGGTCCTGCCCATCAACGTGGCCGGGCTGGCGATGATCCTGCTGGCGGTGGGCCTGTTCATCATCGACGCCTTCACGCCGACGCACGGCGTGCTGACGGCGGGCGGCATTCTTTCGTTCTTCCTCGGGTCGTTGATGCTGTTTGACAAAACACCGTTCTTCCGGTTATCGCTGGCGGTGATCATTCCGGCGACGCTGGTGACGGCGGCGTTCTTTGCGTTCGTGGTCGGCGCCGGCCTGCGCGCGCAACGCCTGCCCGCCCGCACGGGCCGGGAACTGCTGCGCGGCCGCACCGTCAAAGCGTTGACGCGGATCGACCGGCAGGGAGGCAAAGTGTTCGTCGAAGGAGAATACTGGAACGCCGTGAGCGACGCGCAGATCGAGCCCGGACAGGAAGCGGAGATCGCCGCCGTCCAGGGCCTGACATTGCGGGTGAAACCGAAATCATCATAACGGGAGTGTTCTTATGGATATGTCATCCGGATTACTGAGCGTTGCCCCGTGGGTCATCGTGATCGTCATTCTGGCCGTCATCGTGCTGCCGCAAGCGCTGCGCATCCTGCGCGAGTACGAGCGCGGCGTGATCTTCCGGCTGGGCAAACTGATCGGCGCCAAAGGCCCGGGCCTGATCCTGCTGATCCCCATCGTCGACCGCATGGTGCGCATGGACCTGCGCGTCATCACCATCGACGTGCCCAAACAGGAAATCATGACCCGCGACAATGTGCCGGCCACCGTGGACGCCGTGATCTATTTCCGCGTGGTCGATCCCGAGGCCGCCGTGGTGAAAGTGGAAAATTTCCTGAAAGCCAGTTCGTTGATCGCCCAGACAACCTTGCGCAGCGTGCTCGGCCAGTCGGAACTCGATGAACTGCTCTCCCACCGCGACCAGATCAACCAGAAACTCCAGGAAATCATCGACCGCCAGACCGAACCGTGGGGCATCAAGGTCACCTCCGTGGAAGTCCGCGACGTGGTGCTTCCCGACACGATGAAACGCGCCATGGCCAAACAGGCCGAGAGCGAACGCGAACGCCGCGCCAAGGTCATCAACGCCGAAGGCGAATTCCAGGCCGCCGAAAAACTCGTCCAGGCCGCCGGCATGATCGCCGCGCAACCCATCGCGCTGCAATTGCGCTACCTGCAGACCATGGCCGAGATCGCCAGCGAACACAACACCACCACCTTCATCCCGCTGCCCATCGATTTATTTTCCGCGTTCCTGAAAAAATAGGGCCGGGTCCCTCATCCAAATAACGCGCGGCAAATCCGCCCGGCAACGGCCCGGGCCCCGCGCGGGCCGTGCGGCATCACCCCCAGCAGCGGGACGCGGCAAAGACCGGGCACGGCGGTGATGTTGGTTTTCTCGGCCAGGCCGCGGCGGCCGCCGAGCGTGTCGTTGAGCACGAGGCCTTTCACGCGCAATCCCATCGCCTTCGCCTGGCGCACGGTGAGCAAACTGTGGTTGATCGTGCCCAGACCCAACCGGGCCACAACCAGCAGCGGAAGACCAAACTCCTTCGCCAGGTCTGCCACCAGATAATCGGGCCGGATGGGCACGAGCAAGCCGCCGGCACCCTCCACCAGCACCACCGCATAACGTCTCGCGAGCGCGCCGTAGGCATCGAACACGCGGGAGAGATCGAGCGTCCGCCGTTCCCGTTGCGCCGCGATGAGCGGGGCCAGCGGATGGCGCAGATAAATCGGATTGATCAGATCGAGCGCCACCTCGTGGCGCATGATCCCGGCAAAAATTTTCGCGTCCCGCCTGCCGCCTTCCCCGCAGGCAATCGGCTTGAACGCGGCCGCCGCCACCCCGCGCCGGCGCAATTCAGCCAGCAACGCCGCCGTCACGTGCGTCTTGCCCACGCCCGTGTCCGTTCCCGCAATAAAAAGTCCCCGAATCATCGCTCCGCCTCCGGCGCCGGACCGCCTGCCTTCCCCGGCCCGGCCACAATCGCCAGCCGCACTGCCGGCGCCGGCAAACACACTGCCATCCGCGTGGGGCGCCCCGGGCTCATAGCAGGGAAATTGGATCGACGTCAATCGCCAGGGTCACGTCGTCGGGCAATTTCATCGAGCCGGTCACTTGCGCAATCACCGCGGTCAACTCCAGGATCCGTCCGGTGCGCAGGATGATCTGGTACCGGTATTGGCCCTGGACGCGCGCCAGCGGCGCGGCCGCCAGCTCCCCGATCACCACGTCCGCTCCGGCCTTCTTCTTCAAGTCGCGCTCCAGGGCCGCGCCGATGAATTTCGCCTTCTCCTCGCTGCGGCTGCGCAGCGTCAGGCAGACGACCCGGGAGAACGGCGGAAAATGAAACGGGCGGCGCGCGTCGATTTCGTATTCGTAAAACCCGCAATAATCGTGCTGGCGCGCAAACTGGATCGCTTCCTTGTGCGGCGTGAACGTCTGCACGATCACTTCACCTTCCACGTCGCCGCGTCCCGCCCGTCCGGCGACCTGGACGAGCAACTGGAACGTCCGTTCTCCCGCGCGAAAATCGGGCAGGTGCAGCGCCATGTCGGCGTGAATGATCCCCACCAGCGTCACACTCGGGAAATGGAGTCCCTTGGCGATCATTTGGGTGCCGACGAGAATGTCGATCTTGCCCACGCGAAACGCGCCGAGGATTTCCCGGTAAAGCGATTTGCGGGTCATCATGTCCGAGTCCATCCGCTGCACGCGCGCCTTCGGGAACGCGTTCTGGATCGCCGACTCGACCTTCTCCGTGCCCATGCCCGCGAACCGGATGGCCGGGTCGCGGCACTCGGGGTTCGGACAGGCCTTCGGCGCGCCCGCGGTGTAGCCGCACAGGTGGCAATTCAATTGCCCGGCCTGGCGATGATAGGTCAGCGCCACGCTGCAGTTCGGGCACATGCCCACGTACCCGCATTTCGGGCAGAACATGTGCGTCGCATAACCGCGCCGGTTCAGGAACAGGATCACCTGCTCGTTCTTGTCCAGCCGGGCCTGGATCGCGTCGCGCAACCGCCGGGACAACACGTACATTCCCTTCGTGCGGATCGCCTCCAGCCGCATATCGACGATGCGCATCAGCGGCATTTTCTTGTGGTCGACCCGGTGCGACAGGGTGGACAACGCGTACCGCCCGCGCTGGGCGTTGTAGAAGGATTCCAGCGACGGCGTGGCCGACCCGAGCACGACGGCGGCCCGTTCGAACTGCCCGCGCATCACCGCCAGGTCGCGCGCGTTGTAGCGCGGCGCTTCCTCCTGTTTGTAACTCGTCTCGTGTTCCTCGTCGACGACGATCAATCCCAACGCCTGCACCGGCGCGAACACCGCCGAGCGCGCGCCAATGACGATGTGCGACCGGCCGTCCCGGATTTTGTGCCATTGATCGTGCCGTTCACCCGCGCTGAGATGGCTGTGCAACACGGTGATTTCCTGGCCGGGAAACCGCGCGCGGAACCGCTCGACCGTTTGCGGCGTCAGCGAGATTTCCGGCACGAGCACGATGGAGTCCTTGCCCTGGTGCAGGGCGTGATCGATGGCCTGCAAATAGATTTCCGTCTTGCCGCTGCCCGTCACGCCGTGAATGAGAACGGGTTTGCCGGGTTCGTCGATGGCCTGTTTGCACAAGGCCAGCGATTCCGCCTGTTCCGCCGTCAACGCCAACGGTTCGGTCGGCAGAAACACCTCGCCGCCGAACGGGTCGCGCTCGTCGGCCTTGTCGGTGACGACGACGTAGCCCTTGGCCGCCAGCCGTTTGATCGTCGCCGCGTCGGTGTCCGCCCGCTCGACGAGTTTCGCGGCAAACATCCCTTCGGATTTGGCGAGGATGTCGAGCACCCGGGCCTGTTTCGGGGCGCGCTTGCGCAGTTTGGCCATGTCTTCGGGGGAAATGGTCCCGGGTTTGACGTACTGCCGCTCTTTCCAACTGATCTGCGCTTTGCGGACCACTTCCGGCAGCGCGCATTTCACGCAAAGCTCGACCGGACAGCAATAGTAGCGGCCCATCCAACGGGTCAATTCGAGCATCTTGTCGCTGAGCAACGGTTTCTTGCCCACGACCTCGCCGATCTCCTTGAGCTGCCCGTACGCCGACGTCTCGGCCAGGCCCACGACATAGCCCTGCGCGTGCCGGCGCCCGAACGGCACCGCCACACGCGAGCCGACCCGCACCGCGTCCGCCAGTTGCGGCGGGATCCGGTAATCGAACTCGCGGTCGAGCGCCAAATCGACCACCACTTTGGCAATGGCTGGGGCCATGGAGCCATATCCTACCACAGAGACGCGGAGAACACAGAGTCTGCGTGCGGTCTGTGGTTCAAAGGCCGCAGCGGTTCTGGTAGACTTCATCCATGCCCCGACGGCGAACAGTGCAGCAAATGGTGCGCACGGCGCGGGCGCTGGCGTTTGCGCTGGTGGTGACGGCGGTCGGCTCCACGGGCATCGTTTGGCTGCGCTGGCTGTTTCGCGAACAGCGCTACAACGCCGTCATCGAGCGGATGGCGGACAAGTATGGCGTGGACAAATTTCTCATCAAGGCCGTCATCCGGCGCGAAAGCGGGTTCGACCCGCTCTGCTACGGGACACACGGCGAGATCGGCCTGATGCAGGTGAAACCCGGCACGGGCCGGCAATGGGCCCGCGCCACGGGACGGAAGGATTACGGGGCCGATTCTCTCTGGCTGCCGTCGGTCAACATCGAGGTCGGCGCCTGGTACCTGGCCCGGGCGGAACATCATTGGCAGTCGATGGACGATCCCGTGCCGTTCATGCTGGCGGAGTACAACGCGGGACCGGGTAACGTGCAACGCTGGATCGTGCAGGCAAACGCCACCAACGCGGAGATGTTTACCGAGGCCATCACCTATCCGGGCGTCCAGCGCTACATCGAGACGATCACGGACTATTACGAAGCGTACAAGGCCGAAGGAAAATTGTAGCCGCGAATCGCATTCGCGGCCCCCGCACGCCGCGAAAACGTTTCGCGGCCGCAATTGGGACAAAAAAAGAATCGGTTGCTTGTGAGTTGGCGGTGACTACCTGGGTGAGGTCAGGTCAGGCTAGGAGAAGCGCAGCCACCGCCGGGGTCTTCACAAGCAACCGAATCCCAAATCCCCTCACGCATTATTGACACCCCAACCTGGCACACGTTCAAAAAATATCAAATTTTTCAAACCTGCGCCGCAGGCCAATCCTTTACTGGCCTGGAGGTCAACGGGGAGTCAGGAGCGGTCGAGGGCCTGGTCTTTTTTGCGGGATTCTTCGGCCAGCCTGGCCTTGAACGCGAGGTAACGGCCCTGCAGTTTCGGGTCGGCCACGCCCAGGATTTGCACCGCCAGCAGCCCGGCATTACGCGCGCCGCCAATGGCCACCGTCGCCACCGGCACGCCCGAGGGCATCTGGACGATGGCCAGCAGCGAGTCCAGCCCTTTCAGGGACTTCGATTCAATCGGCACGCCGATGACCGGCAGCGGAGTGAACGCCGCCATCACCCCCGGCAAATGCGCCGCGCCGCCCGCGCCGCCGATCAGCACGCGCAGGCCGCGTTCGTGGGCCGTCCCGGCGAACCGGGCCACGTCCTCGGGCGTGCGGTGCGCCGACATGACGTGCGCCTCGCAGGCCACGTCGAATTCCGCGCATGCTTCGGCGGCCAGCTTCATCGTCGGCCAGTCCGAATCGCTGCCCATGAGGATGCCCACCAGGGGTTTGTCGGATTGTTTCATACCTCCGACAAAGACTTCAAAATGCCTTCCAATTCAAGCCTTTTGTTTTCCCGGTCCGCCTCGCCGGCTTCCCGGGGAACGGTCAACGGCGCCGCGATGCGCAAGACCGCCCGTGAAAACGGCAGCGGCACCATGAAACCATCCCAGCTCTTGAAGGTGATCTTCCGGTCGAGCAGGTAGCTGACCGGGATGATCGGCGCCTGGGTCAACTGCGCCAGATTGATCACGCCGTCCTGCGCGCGATATTTCGGCCCGCGCGGGCCGTCGGGCGTGATCCCGGCATCGTAGCCTTCCTGGACGAGCCGTGTCAGTTCCAGCAACGCCTCTTTCCCGCGGCGGCTGGTGGAGCCGCGCACGCAGATCAGATTGAACCGGCTCAGCACGCGCGCCAATTTCTCACCGTCCTTGCTGGCGCTGACCAGCACGGCGACGCGGTCGCGCCGGCGGCTGCGCCAGTGTTTGCGGAACAGATACGGCATGAGAAAAATCCGGTTGTGCCAAAACGCGAAGATCATCGGGTCCTGCGGCGTATTGACCAGAAGTCCCGCCGGGTCCTCGACGCGCCAGCGCAAGGTGCCGCCGATGAGACTGACGAGGAAGCGCAGCAGCCAGCCGGTCATGGGGAAAAACGGGGGGAATGGAGTGAGGGACTGATGGAGTATTGGGCGCGACCGGAGGCGGGAGCCTGCTGCTTTGCGTTGCCCAATACTCCACCACTCCAAGACTCCAGTACTCCGGGCCTTCTCATGCGTTGAATTGCAGTTCGTAGAGCCGCTTGTAGGTCTGGCCGTGCGCCATCAATTCGTCGTGCGTGCCTTGTTCCACCACCCGGCCTCTGTCCAGCACGATGATCCGGTCGGCGTGCCGCACCGTCGACAGCCGGTGGGCGATCACCAGCA
>Ga0335078_10017815_pt1 | contig 10562 bp, 9 predicted proteins | sample Lox_Sample_32_FD_206711 | JGI IMG/M metagenome (GOLD analysis project Ga0335078, IMG submission 206711) | Soil microbial communities from Loxahatchee National Wildlife Refuge, Florida, United States - Lox_Sample_3.2 | ecosystem: Environmental > Terrestrial > Soil > Wetlands | place: USA: Florida...
AGTTTCATCGCCTGCACGAATTCGTTCTTATCGTCGGAGGCTGTCAGCACAATCACCCGCGTCTTGTTCCGCGACTGCTGCAGCCGCTGCAGCGTTGCCAAGCCGTCCAGACCAGGCATCTTCAAGTCCAGCAAGAGGATATCGGGTTCGCACTGCTGCAGGATCTCCAGCACTTCGCGGCCGTCCTGAGCCTGGGCAATGACTTCGAAATCCTCCTCCAATGCCAACAGCTTGCATAGCCCGTCCCGGAAGATCGGGTGATCGTCCGCCACCACAATCCGGATCTTCGACTTGGCGGACTGTCCCGATCCAGGTGCCGGGCCGTTGACGGTCGTATTGTTTTCAGCCATACACTTCCGCTACGTCAATTGTAGAGTTCTAACAGTACCAAGTCAAATCGGCACTTTGGTACGCCCACCACGGTACCAGTGCAGCGGTTACCGGCGCTAACGCGCCTCACCGCTCAGGTCGAACTCTCGCCGTCTCGTCATTATATTCCATTCTGGACGAAAAACATTGGGATCTGCTAAGAAAACGTTGCTTCCCGAAAGATTTGGGTGCTCCTGAGTTGTTTTCGACGCCGCTCTAAACCGCTTCTCGCCTTCTGCCGATATCTTACCCATGACAGGACAGGACCTGGTCCAACTCGAACTCATGCTGAATCGTTTTCGCAGGCTGATCAACGAACTCATCCGCGGAACCATGCGGCGTAACGCTTTCGAGCCATGGGAGATCCAGATTCTCCTGGATTTCGAGACAAGCGCCGTGGACCCCCGTCGGCGGCTGAAAGTTCTACGAGCATATCAAAAGGCGGTAGAGCGGCAGTTGGAGACCGGCCCCGGACCACCCATGAAGTTCTCCGATTACCTCAGATCGAAGAACTTGACGCGGCCTCAGCCCAAAAGCACCCGTCGGCCATCCACGGCGAAGCAGCCGGACAGCACGATCCGGATCGCCTCCGAATAAATCCGGTGCTCCGCAACCAGAATCCGGGCCGACAGAGTTGCCACCGTATCGGTATCCAACACTGGAACCGCGGCCTGGAGAATGATCGGGCCCGCATCCAGGTGCTCGTCCACAAAATGCACCGTGCAGCCGGTAATCTTGACCCCGTGTTCGAGCGCCTGCGACTGTGCGTCCAGTCCCGGAAAGGCCGGCAGCAGCGACGGGTGAATGTTCAGAATCTGCTGGGGAAAATGGCGAATGAACTGCGCGCTCAGCAGGCGCATAAATCCGGCCAGGCAAACCAGGTCCACGTCATAGCGGTCGAGTTCCTCGATCAATAACCGGTCGTACACCTCCCGATCGAGGCCTTTGGAAGGAATCGTAACGGCATGTGTGCTCGTTCTGCGGGCAATCTCCAGGCCCGCCGCCTCCGGCCGATTCGAGACCACCACGGCGATTTCCGCCGGAATTGTCCCCCGCGCCACGTTCGCTGCAATAGCCTCTAAGTTCGAGCCGCGTCCGGAAATCAGTATCGCCAGCCGCTTCACCGGTATTCCACCCGCGGACGACCGCGCTTGTGGGTGATCACCGCTCCAATCCGGAAAGGCGATTCGCCGATTCTTCTGAGAGCTGCCTCGGCCTGCGCCACCGAACGCCCCGGAACCGCGAAGATGATCCCCACTCCCAGGTTGAACGTGCGGCGGTAATCATCCTCCGGGACGTCCCCCAACCGCCTCAGCATTTCGAACAGCGGCGGAATGCGCCACGCCGAAGTGTCGATGGCCGCCGCCAAGCCCTGGGGCAACATGCGGGGCGTGTTCTCCGTGATGCCGCCGCCCGTAATATGCGCCGCCCCACGCAGCAGCTTGCCTTCGATCAGTGTGCGGATTGGCTTGAGATAGCTGCGATGCACCGATAACAGCGCATCGCCCACGGTCATCCCTACCTCCGGTAGCAGCGATGCCGCTTGGTAGCCGGCGGTATCGAACAGCAGTTTCCGCGCCAGCGAATAACCGTTCGTGTGCAAGCCCGTTGACCGAAGAGCCAGCAGCGCGTCGCCTTCGCGGGTTTGACTCCCGGTCAACAGTTCGCCGCGCTCGGCTATGCCCACAATGAACCCGGCCAGGTCGTATTCGCCGGTCTGATACATCCCGGGCATCTCGGCCGTCTCGCCGCCGATCAGGGCACAGCCATTTTTCCGGCAGCCGCGCGCCATCCCGGTTACCACCGCCGCCGCCACTCTGGCGTCCAACTTTCCCGCCGCGAAGTAATCCAGAAAAAACAACGGCGCGGCGCCCTGCACCGCGATGTCGTTGACGCAGTGATTCACCAGGTCTTCTCCCACCGTGTCGTGCCGGCCCGTGAGAAAAGCGACCTTCAGCTTGGTGCCCACGCCATCAGCGGAGCTCACCAGAACCGGTTTGCGGAATCGCGAAAGGGCATATGCCGCGCCGAACGAGCCGATATCCGTTAATACCGCCGGAGTGAAGGTCCCTCGCGCCAACTTTTTAATGGCGGCTACCGCGCGGTCGGCTTCGTCGATATCGACGCCCGCATCCCGGTAACGGATTCGCTTGTGAGGAGTGGACAAATCTAAGTATAAAGGACGGAGCCAGTGAATCTCGCGTAAGGTCATCAGATTTGCCCTCGCCTCGTGCCGCTTCAACGCGATCTAACGTCACCCCTGCCGCAGGATATAATAGCCCTCTGCCATATGACCAGAAAACTTCTAACAGGCCTGCTTCTCGTTTGTGCATGCGCTCTGGCTCAGTCTCCCGAGGCCGTAGCCATCGTTAACGCGAAGATCGTAACGGTCAGTGGACCTACTATCGACAGGGGTACCGTCGTCGTTCGAAATGGGTTGATCGAAGCCGTTGGCGAGAACGTCTCCGTTCCCGCCGATGCTTGGGTCGTCGCCGGTGAAGGCCTTACGGTTTACCCCGGGCTGATCGATCCGTTGAGCACGGTGGGCCTCGAGGCCGCTGCACCCGCCGCCGCTACGGGCGGACGGGCAGGCAGAGGCGCAGCCGCTCCCATGACGCTGGCCGCGCCGGCAGCCACTCCGACCGCGCCGGCCGAGCGGGCCCGCGGGCCGGAAGATCGCCCTGCCACCACCAGTTGGCTTCTCGCCGCCGATGAACTGCAACCCACCGACCGGGGGATCGAAACCATCCGCAGCGCCGGCTTCACCACCAGCGCAACTTTCCCCAATCGCGGTATCTTCGCCGGCCAGGGGTCACTGATCGATTTGGCAAGCGGCGAAAAAGCCGGCGACATGGTCGTTGTCCCGGCGCTCGGCCAATATATCTCGCTCTCCCGCGGCGGGGGCGGCGGTTTCGGCGCAGGCTTTCCCAGTTCCCTGATGGGCGTGATCGCTTATATCCGCCAGATCTATCTGGATGCCGCCCACTATCAGCTGGTCAAGGACGCCTACGCCAAGAATCCGCGCGGGATGGAGAGGCCGGCCTACGACCGCGCGCTCGAAGGCGTTCTGGCTTCCAGCCGGATTCTCTTCCCCGCCAATCGCCTGGTGGAAATGGACCGCATGCTCCGCTTCGCCGCCGAACTCAAGCAGCCCGTCATCCTCTATGGTGGCCGCGAAGCCTACCGCCCCGAAGCCCTGGAGGTCCTGAAAAAGGCCGCGGCGCCGGTGCTGGTCAGCATGCGTTGGCCGGAGGCGCCCCGCGATCCCAATCCCGAGGATGTCGATTCGTTCCGCGTGCTCGAGATGCGCGATAATGCCCCCACCGCACCAGCCCTCCTCGAAAAAGCCGGCGTGCGGTTCGCGTTGTATACCGACGGTCTCGAGCAGCCTCGCGACATTCAGCGGGCGGTGAAAAAAGCGATCGATGCCGGACTCAGCCGCGACAACGCCATTCGCGCTCTCACGCTTTCCCCTGCCGAAATCTACGGTGTGTCCGACCGCATGGGCAGCATCGACAAAGGAAAGATCGCCAACCTGGTCGTCACCAAGGGCGAGATCTTCGACGACCGCACTTCCATCCAGATGATTTTTGTCGATGGTAAGAAGTACACCCCCGCCGAAACCAATGGCGGCGGGCGCGGAATGACTACTACTCAGCCGGGAGAGAATCAATGAAAAAGCTGTTCCTGGCGGTGCTGGTCGCTTTCGCGCCTCTCTGCGCCGAGACCATCGTGATCCAGAACGCCAACGTACTGACGGTCACCAAGGGGTCTTTCAAGGGTTCCATCCTCATCCGGGATGGCAAGATCGTCGAAGCGGGCGAGAAGGTCGACGTGCCGGAGGGAGCCACCAAAATCGATGCCGCCAACCAGTACGTCATGCCCGGCATCATCGATTGCCACTCGCATATCGCCATCGATGGCGGAGTCAACGAGGGCAGCGTAGCGGTCTCGTCCATGGTGAATATCCGCGATGTGCTGGATCCTGAAGATATCGCCATTTACCGCGCTCTTGCCGGCGGCGTGACCACGGCGAATATCCTGCACGGCTCGGCCAATCCCATCGGCGGCTGCACCTTGCCGATCAAGCTGCGCTGGGGCAAAGACGCGCAGGGCCTCATTTTCCAGGGCGCCACGCCGGGCATTAAGTTCGCCCTGGGCGAGAATCCCAAAAGCGCCGGCAATCCGCAGGGCGGCCGCGGCGGCGCCACCACCAACGCCCGCTATCCCGCCACGCGCATGGGCGTGGAGGATGTCATTCGCGAGGCGTTCAATGAAGCCAAAACTTATAAGGCCGAGTGGGACGAATACAACGCCAAGGTCGCCCGTGGCGAACACGGGCTGATTCCGCCGCGCACCGATCTGCGCCTCGAGCCGCTCAAGGAAGTCCTCGAAGGCAAACGCTATGTCCACGCCCACTGCTACCGCGCCGACGAGATCCTCATGCTGCTCCGCGTCGCCGACGATTACGGGTTCAAGATCCGGACCTTGCAGCACGTTCTCGAGGGCTATAAGGTGGCCGACGAAATTGCTGCCCACGGGGCCGGCGCTTCGACTTTCAGCGATTGGTGGTCTTATAAGGTGGAAGCCTACGACGCCATCCCGTATAACACTGCCATGATGGTCAAGAAAGGCATCATCGTCAGCGTCAACAGCGACGATGCCGAGCTGATGCGGCACCTCAACACCGAGGCCGCCAAGGCGATGAAGTACGGCGGCCTGACCGAAACCCAGGCGCTCGCGCTGGTGACCATCAACCCCGCCAAGCAACTGGGCATCGATAACCGTGTCGGTTCCATCGAACCCGGCAAAGATGCCGACTTGGTCATTTACGACAAGGACCCCATGTCCGATTACGCCAAAGTACAGAAGGTGCTCATCGATGGCACCGTCTACTTCGACCGCGACACCGAGGTCAGCGGCCGAGCCGCCAAACAGGCGGCAAAACAAAGACTCATTGACAAGGAAAAACAGAATCAACCCCGCCAGGGTGGCCGCGGCGGGCGTGGCGGTCAAGGGGGACAAGTACAATGAGACCGGTGGCAGTTCTTCTGGCGTGGGTGGCCATCGCGGCCGCCGCATCCAACGAAACCATCCTGATTCATAACGCCGACGTCTATCCGGTTACCAGCGCACCCATGAAGGGCGTCTCCGTGTTGATCCAGGATGGTAAGATCGCCGACATCGGCCCCCGGCTCGCGCCGGCCAAGGGCGTGCGCGTCATCGAAGCTCGGGGCCTGCGGGTTTATCCGGGCATGCTGGACTCCGGAACCGAGTTGGGCCTTTCGGAAATCTCGGGGGTCCGCGTAACGGTAGATACCGGCGAGCTCGGCGAGTTTATGCCGCAGCTTAAGGCCCTGGTTGCCGTCAACCCGGAAAGCGAGCACTTCGGCGTGGTGCGTGTGAACGGGATCACCAGCGCCATGACTTTTCCTTCTTCCGGCGGCGGCGGAGGCGGCGGGCGTTTCGGAGGCGGCGAGCGCCAGATAATTTCCGGCCAGGCAGCCCTGATCCACACCGATGGATGGACTTGGGAGGACATGGAGATCAATCGCAGCGCGGCCATGCACCTGATCTTCCCGGCTATCGCAGGCCGCGGCGGGCGTGGCGGTAACGCGGATTTCGGTCCCGATTTGATCCCCAACAGCGGCGGCGGCACTTACACCCAGGCACGCCGCACCTATGAGCAGCAGATCGCCAAGCTCTCCGAGTTCTTCGACGATGCCCGAAAGTACCAGAAGGCCCGTGCTGCCAATCTTCCCGGATTCGTGCGCGACCTCAAGTTTGAGGCAATGTTACCCGTTCTGGACAGAAAGATGCCCGTAGCAATTTCCGCCAGCCGCGCTTCCGCTATTCACGATGCCATCGCCTTTGCCGAGAAGGAGAATATTCGCATCGTGATCTTACAGCCTCGCGAATTGGATAGAGTCGCTCCGGAACTCAAGGCTAAGAACATCCCGGTCATCCTGGGCCGTGTCCTGGCTCTGCCTGAAACCGAAGATAGCCCCTACGATGAAGCTTTCACCCTCCCCTTGGTGGCATATAAGGCGGGCGTCAAGTTCGCCTTTGGCACCTTCACCAACGAGTTTGTCCGCAATCTTCCTTACCAGGCAGCCACTGCGGTGGCATTCGGATTGCCGTACGAGGAAGCGCTTAAAGCGATCACCATCAATCCCGCCGAGATATGGGGTGCCGGCGACAAGCTGGGATCTGTAGAAAAGGGTAAGTTCGCGGATCTCATCGTCACCGACGGCGACCCGCTCGAGATCCAGACTCAGGTCAAGCACTTATTCATCAAGGGCAAAGAAGTGGCCCTCACCAACAAGCAGACCCGCCTCTACGAGAAATATAGCGCCAGGCCATAAACTCCCGGGAGGTGGTGGTAGGGCGGGCTCGGGCGCGCCCTTACCGCCCACCCCTGTCCTGATCCCGATACCGGTATCCAGTACTGATTTCGCTCGAGCCGCGGGAGGCCGAATACTTTCCTCGATTTCTTACCAATTACTTATTATTTCGTATCTGTGCCGAAGAATCGCGCCTTCACTTATCCGGTTCCCCCGCCGGATTCGCTCCCGGGGAATCGATGACCAGAGTCACGGGACCATCGTTGACAAGCGAAACCTTCATGTGCGCCTGGAAGACGCCGGTCTCCACCGGCACGGTACTCCGCCGGGCTTCGCTTACGAAGTAGTTATAGAGAAGTTGCGCCTGCTCCGGCGGCGCCGCCGAATCGAAACTCGGACGCCGCCCTCGCCGGCAGTCCCCCATCAGGGTAAATTGAGAAACAATCAAAAGCCCGCCCCCGATTTCCTGCACATTTCGGTTCATCTTTCCTGCGTCATCCGGAAAGATCCGTATCTCCAACACTTTCTTAAGTAAATAGTCCGCATCGGCCCTTGTATCGGTCCGGGACACTCCGACTAGAACCAATAGTCCGGTTTGTATCATTCCCACGGTACATTCCTGAACAGTTACGCGCGCCTCTGTGACCCGTTGTAGAACTAATCTCATGGTTGCAAACTGATTATTCTGTGTCTTTCTACTTCCTTATGATATAGTGTGCGAAGGTGAAACCCATGGCAAGATCCAAAAGTGTAGGCGACCTAAGCACACTCCAGATGGCGCTGGTCGGCTATCAGATCGAACAGAAGAAGATTGAGGAGAAGATCCGCGAGATTCAAGCGCAACTGAAGGGTCGTGGTTCGACTGCCACAGAAAAGCCTGCGCGGACCAAGCGGGTACTTAGCCCGGCCGCGCGGCGCCGCATCGCCGCGGCGCAGAAGAAGCGGTGGGCTGAACATCGCAAACGCCTGGCTCAGAGCGCCAAGGCCGAAGGCTAATCGGCCAGTTGGGCATAGCCTCACCTGTGCCGGAGGGGAAGCCCGGCTGCTATTGCTCCGGCTGCCATTCCGGTAATCCGCCCGCTGCGCCACACTATCCCACCGCGGACTTGGCCGCGTGCGGTCCGCTGGCCCAGATAAGATGGCGGTCAGTTCCGCGATAGCTCTGTCAGAATTGCCTCGCGCCGGCGCTGTGCCGTGCTTACCGCCGATTCCATCGCAATCCGGTACAGGGCTCCGCCAATTATTGCCGCGATCCCCAGAACCAAGGCGAACGCTACCTGGCTGTCAAAAGCGTAACGCGCCAGATACGCCATTAACACCGGCAGCACGGTAATGGGGTAGAAAAGGAAAATCAACCCCTGAAATCGCGCCTGCCCGCGCGCCCCCTGCGTAGCCCGCTCCGGAACTAACGCCCGGGGATAGTTTACCGAGCTCAGGTTACCCAATGCCAGCATGTAAAGTGAACAGATCCCTACCACCACCAGCGTCTCGATAATGCTGCCCCATCCCGGAACTACCCGCAAGATAGCCGTCACAATTGTGAGGATGAGCACTTCTAAATAAATGAACAGCAGGGCCGCCACGTTCTTACCGGCTAACGTCTGCCGAATCGGTTGCGGCGCTACAAAATACAGCGCCGAAGCCCCACGATCGAATCCGAAGCAATTCCAGTAGGTGCCCTGTCCCAGTAGAGTCAAGGCGTACAAACTTACGGTGGGGAGAAAGTAGGGCGACGGAGCCGACTGTAAGCCCTGCCGCCCGATCATGCTGGGAAACCAAACCATCAGGCCGAAGGTAAATCCCATGACAAACACCATCCGGAACCGCGGCGTGCGCGCCAGCGACCGCAGTTCCTTTTCCGCAATGCCCGCCAACGGGTCGGGCAGAAACCAGCCCGGCAGCCGGTAGAATCGCTCCATCGCCGACGCCCAGGCCGAAGGCCTCCCGTTCGCCGGCGTTGCCTGCATCGCCAATGCGTCATAGCGCAGCGTTCGCTCAAATTGAAGACACGCAAATACCAGCGCCGCCGCCGCCCATAGCGCGAGCCAGAGCATCGAGATCCACGACTCGCCCAACATGGTTCGCGCGACCGCCGCCCACGGATACCCGATCCGCTGCAAGGGCGACGCCGGATCCGCCAGCGTCTTCGTGAACGATCCTGTCCGGAAGAAGATCCTCGGCAGGCCCCACACGAGGGCCAGAATCAGGGCTGCTAATTCCCGCACCTTGCGGCGGGTCATGATCCGCTCCACCAGGCTGCGCATTCCCGACGCCCCCAGCACATTGAACAGGATGTAAAGCAGCAGGGGCGAAGTAATTCTTGGGAGCGCAGCCACGCCCCCATAGCTTGGGTTGGCCGCCAGGCCCACCGCCCCGCCCGCCAGGATCAGCACCATTTCGGCGCCGCTCGACAGCCGAAGTAATAACTCGATCAAAAACAGGTAGCGGTGCGGCAGCGGGTAAGCCATCAGCTTGCGCAAGTCCAGCCCCGCTCCCATGCTCGCCGAAAGCACCGGAACGAACTGCCAGTAGCAAAACACCAGCAACATTCCTGTGGGCAGCACCGAACCGACCATCGCGCCGCTGGCGTGGCTCAGCAATACCCCAGCTGCGATAGCCGCGACAGTCCAGAAGCCGTACCACAGGATTCCGGTGATCAGGTCGAAAACCTCGCTGCGGCTCGCACCAAGCCGCGACGAAAGCCACTGCACCCGCAGGATTGCTGCAATCATAGCCAGTCCAGCAGTTCCCCCTGCCGCTCGGCGCCTACCACCCGTACAAACGCGTCCTCCAGCGACTCCCCGCCCGACCGCAATTCCGCCAGCGTGCCGCACGTGACAATCTTGCCGTTGTGAATGATGGCGGCCCGGTCGCACAGGCGCTCCACAACCTCCAACACGTGGCTGGTGAGGAAGATGGTCGCGCCGCGCGCCACCTGGTCCAGCAGGATATCCTTCATCAGCCGGGCGCCCACCGCGTCCACTCCCTCGAACGGCTCGTCCATCAGGAACAACTCCGGATGATGGATGAGCGAGGCCGCCATAGCCACCCTCTTGCGCATACCCTTCGAGTATTCTCCGATCAGCTTGCGACCCGCCTGCACCTCAAAAAGGTCCAGCAGCCGGCCTGCCCGCGTAATTGCCATAGCGCGGTCCAGCCCGTACATGCGGCCCACGAATTCCAGGAACTCCGCGCCCGTCAGCCGGTCGAACAACAGAGATTCGTCAGGCACCAGCCCGATCCGCCGCTTGATCTCCAGCTCATCCTGCGGCATTCGGAAGCCCAGAATCTCGATGGTTCCCCCGTCGGCCGGAATCAGCCCCGTCAGAATTCGGATGGTCGTCGATTTCCCGGCCCCGTTAGGCCCCAGAAATCCAAAAAAAGATCCCCGCGGCACCTCCAGATCCACGCCGTCCACGGCCGCCTTCGCTCCGTAAACCTTCTTCAGACCGTGCACCAGGATCGCGGGGGAAGGCATGACCCCAGTTTACGTTACAAGCCGCCGTCCCACCGGCTGGCACGCTATTAACGGGGTGCGCGCGCAACTGCGCCAACAGCGCCCGTGCCCTTCGGTCCAGCAGATCGTAACCACGCGCTCTGGCGAAATCACCGTTGGCTATGGCCTCCCCGCGCCGCCTCGATGTACTTCCACAAGTACCTCTTCCGCGCCGGTAAATGTCCGACGGCGACGAAGATCTTCGCGTGATCGGGACGCACCATCGGGGAACAGGCGTTCCCTTGCCGCACCTGCCAAAAGCCTGCCATCTCCTCGGCGAAGAATCGGAGGATGCTGAAGCTGCAGCGCTCACGATGTTGCGCCGCTACGTGTTCGAAAACAGCGGCCATCTC
>Ga0335078_10017816_pt1 | contig 10561 bp, 8 predicted proteins | sample Lox_Sample_32_FD_206711 | JGI IMG/M metagenome (GOLD analysis project Ga0335078, IMG submission 206711) | Soil microbial communities from Loxahatchee National Wildlife Refuge, Florida, United States - Lox_Sample_3.2 | ecosystem: Environmental > Terrestrial > Soil > Wetlands | place: USA: Florida...
CGGCGGCGCGGGGGTTGTTGGTGGCGCTGACGACGGTGGCGGTGGCGACGGCCGTGGCGTGGGCAGCACCGCAGGCGGGTGCGGCGGCGGGGGCGGCACGAGCGTCGGGCGGGGCGGGCGCGGCGGCGGTGGTCCGGGTCAACCAGGTCGGGTACACGCCGCGGAGCACCAAGGTCGCCTTCGTCATGCTGCCCCGGGCGGTGCGCAGCGTCAGCTTCACCGTCGTCGGCGGCCGCGGCGTGGTGTTCCGCGGCCGGTCCGCCGATGACCTCGGACGATGGAACGTCAACTACCGGGCGGTGTACCAGCTCGGCTTCTCCGCGCTGCGGCGCCCGGGTCGCTACCGGGTCGAGATCGCCGGCCTGCCGTCGGCGGTGTCGCCGCCGTTCCGGATCGCCGGGGCGGGGGCGCTCTATCACCGTCTGGTGCTCAACGCGGTGCGCTACTTCACCTCGGAGCGCGACGGCGGCGACGTGGTCTCCTCGGTGCTCGACCGCAAGCCGGCCAACCTCACCGACCGGCGCGCGTACGTATACGCCGACCCGCGCTACGACAGCAACGACAACCTGCTCGGCAAGCTGACCAGGATCGGCGGTCCGGTGAACGTCGCCGGCGGCTGGTTCGACGCCGGCGGCGGGTACGAGAAGTTCGGGTACACGGCCAGCTACGCCGACGCGCTCATGCTGATCGCGGCCCGCGACTTCCCCGGCCGGTACCGCACGCTCCTGCCCGAGGCCGACTTCGGCCTGAGCTGGCTGCGCAAGCTGTGGAACCCGGCTAAGAAGGTGCTGTACATCCAGGTTGGCATCGGGAACGGCAACGCCAGCAACACGATCCAGGGCGACTACAACTTCTGGTTCCTGCCGCAGCGGGAGGACCGGATGAACGTCAGGCCCGGCGGCAGCCCCGGGCCTTCCGCCTACTACGTCAAGTACCGGCCGGTGTTCGAGGCCGCGCCGCCCGGAAAGCCGATCAGCCCGGACCTGGCCGGCCGCTTCGCCGCCGACTTCGCGCTCGGTGCCCAGCTCGCCGCGAAGACCGACCCGGCCGGCGCCGCGCACCTGCTGTCGCTGGCCCGCGGGGTCTACGCCATGGCCAAGACCACCAACGTCGGCCAGATCGTCACCACGTACCCCTACGACTACTACCCGGGCACCGAGTGGAAGAGCGACATGCTCTGGGGCGCGGCCGAGATCGCGCTCGCCGACGAGGCGCTCGGCGTCCCGGCCTGGCAGGTGCACAATGACCTGCAGGTCGCGGCCACCTGGGCGGAGGCGTACCTAGCCCAGGGCCACCCGGTCGGCGGTGACACGCTCAACCTCTACGACAACGGCGCGGTCGCCGAGGCTGAGCTGCTGCAGGCGATGCGGCAAGCGCCGTTCCCGCCGGTCATCGCCCCGAACGCGCTACGCAGCGACCTCGCCGCGCAGCTTAGGGTCGGTGAGGACTGGGCCAAGAGTGACCCGTTCCAGCTCGGCACGCAGCTCGGTCAGAGTGATGCCACGCCGCATGCCTTCGGCCTGTACATCACCAACGCCCTGTACCAGCGCTACGGCGGCTCGCCGGCCTACCGGTCGTTCGCGCAGCAGCAGCTGAACTTCGCGCTGGGCGCGAACGCCTGGGGCAGCTCGTTCGTCGTCGGGGCCGGCTCCACGTTCCCGCACTGCATGCAGAGCGAGATCGCGAACCTGGCCGGCTCCCTGAACGGGCACGGCGACATCCAGCTCGGGGCCACCACCGACGGCCCGAGCAGCCCGGCCAACTTCGCGGGCCTCGGCACCGTCACCGGGATGAGGGCCTGCCGCGCGGGCCGCTTCCGGCCGTTCAACAGCGCCGTGGCCGGCTATGAGGACAACGTGGTGAGCTGGCCGTCGGTCGAGCCGGCCGACGACTACACGGCCGCGTCGCTGCTCGCGTTCGCGTTCGCCGGGGCGGGAGACGGGGCTGGCTGACGTCCGTGCTCGCCCCGGCGGGGAGGTGCGGGGCCGGCTGGCCGGGGCCGTTCGTGATGAGATGAGCGGGTGAAGGTTCGGATCGGGATCTCGCCGGGATCGGCGGGCGTCCCCGGCGAGTTCGCCGCGGCCGTCGATGGGCTCGAGCGGGCCGGGGTCGACTCGCTGTGGCTGCCGGAGATGGTGTACGGCTCGCTGGTGGAGCCCTTCGTCGGGATGGCGTACGCGCTGTCGCGGACCTCACGGCTCAAGGTCGGCACCGGGATATCGGTGCTCCCGGGACGCCACCCGGTCCTGGTCGCCAAGCAGCTCGTCTCGATGGCCGGGCTCGCGCCGGCCCGGGTGCTGCCGGTCTTCGGCCTGCGGCCCGCCCGGCGCGGCGAGCGGCAGCTGTTCGGCGTGCCCGGGCCCCGCGACGAGGTATTCGACGAGTCTCTGCGGTTGCTGCGGCTGCTGCTGCGGCAGGACACCGTGACGTTCGCCGGCCAGTTCTTCACCGTCGAGGGCGCGAGCGTCGGGCCGCGGCCGGCCAAGCCGCTGGACATCTGGCTGGGCGGCACCGCGCCCGGGGCGCTGCGCCGGGTCGGCCGGCTCGCCGACGGCTGGCTGGCCAGCTTCATCACGCCCGCCGAGGCTGCCGCGGGGCGCGCCGCCATCAAGGAAGCCGCTGCGGCGGCAGGCCGCGAGGTCGAGGAAGATCACTACGGGATCAGCCTGGCGGTCGCGACCGAGGGCATCCCGGACGCCCTGATCGCCGCGGCGAGAGAACGGCGGCCGGACGCCGACCCGGCCAGCCTGGTCGCCGCGAGCTGGCCGGACGCGCGGCGGATGATCGAGGAGTACGTGGCCGCCGGCCTCACCAAGTTCGTGATCAGGCCCGCGGACCCGCGGAGCTCATTCGACGGGTTCCTCGGCCGGTTCGTCGCCGAGATGATGCCGCTGCAGACCTGAGGTCAAAGGTCGCGCGCCATCAGCCAGTACCTCAGCTGGCCGGGGGCAGTCCGGAACTCCTCGGTGAGCAAGGTCCAGCCCTGGCGCAGGTAGAGCCGCTGGGCCGGGATGGCATCCGGGTGGCAGCTCAGCACGCCGGTCGGGGCCGGCCGCCCGGAGATCAGCGCGTCGTGCAGGCGCGTGCCGATCCCGCGGTGCTGCAGCGCGGGCGGCACGGCCACGTGCACCACCTCCAGGCAGAGACCGTCAAGCCAGCGCCGGACGTCCTCGCCGGTCAGGGCGGCGGCCGCCGTGTCCCGCCACCAGTCGCCGGGGCGGGCGAGCACCGCGAGCGCCAGCCCGGCCAGCCGTCCTTCGTCGTCACGCGCCAGGGCGAGCCTGAATCCGTCCCGCTCGCCCGCGTACCGGCGGATCCGCTCGGCGAAGGCCTCCGCCTGCCGCTCGTCCTCGCGGTAGGGGGCCTCGCGGAACGCGGCCGCGTAGACCGCCGTGGCCTCGGCGAGCTCGGCGGGGCCGGGAACCGTGGCCGTGACCGACACCAGCACGCCACCAGTCTCGGGCATCAGTGGCTGCCGCTGGTCTCGAAGGCCCTGGGCTGAGCGTCCGCCATGGCCGTCCCTCCCGGCTAGTCGTCGAGGAAGGCGAATACCCGGGCCGGCCCGCCGTTGGCCCCGCTCACCTTCAGCGGCGCGACGACGATGCGGCAGCGAGCCGGCAGCTGATCCAGGCCCGCGAGGTTCTCGAGGATGATCGCGCCGGCCGACAGCCACACCTGGTGCAGCTCGTAGCCGGTGCTGTCGACCGGATCGGCCGAAGGGCCGTCGAAGCCCACGCCCGAAACGCCCGCCCGGACCAGGGCGGCGGCGGCCGCGGCGTCCGGGTAGCACCAGCCGTGCCAGTAGGCGTCCGTTCCCCAGTTCGAGGCGTTGCCCGAGCGGAACAAGACGATGTCGCCCGGGCGCACCCGGGGCAGGAACTCCTCCAGCGCGGCCGGGCCGACCGGGCCGGGGTCGTGAGCGCTCAGGTCGATCGTCAGCGCCTCGGTGACCAGGCGGTCGAGCGGGATGTCGTCCAGCGTGGCGCCGCCCGCGACCTGGTGCGCCGGGGCGTCGATGTGCGTGCCGGTGTGGTTGACGAAGGTGTACTCCGACATCGCGTAGCCGTCGGCGGCCACCTCGGCCAGGTCGCGGAACCGGGGCGGCGTGATGCCCTCCATGACCGGCATGCCGTTCGTCATGGGCTGGGTCAGGTCGACAACCCTCATCGCGAGGACTCCTGCTTGACGGCCGGGCTGCCGCCCGGGTGGAAGACGCCCAGGACCACGAGCAGGCCCGGCCCGGTGTTCTCCAGGCAGTGCGGCAGGCCCGGCGGCAGGTGGACGCGGGCCCCGGGGGCCAGCGGCCGGTCGCCGCCGCGCGCGTGCGCCACGCCCGTGCCCTCGAGCACCAGCACCATCTCGTCATAGGGGTGGCTGTGCTCGGGCGCCTTGCCGGGCGGGATCTCGCCGACGAACTGGGTCGCCGCCGCGCACCCGCGGCCGGGTCCGAGCAGCACCCGGAACCGGCGGTCACCGGTCCGCTCGACCGCGCAGTCCCTCAGCTCGGACAGGCACGGCGGTCCGGCGGCCGCGGCGCTCCCGGGCTTCGCGGGCGGCAGCGTCACGGCGTCGAAGGCCAGCCCGGCACCCGGGTCGGCCTCGAGCCGGTAGCCGGACCGGGGCGGCAGCCACACCCCGGTGTCCGGGCCGACCGCGGCGGACAGGCCGCCCGGGCCGGCGTCGCCGGCCGCGAGCCGGCCGCGGCCGGAGATCAGGAACCACAGCTCGCCGCCGGATCCGGCCCGGCCGCGCAGCCGCGACCGCGGTGCCACCCGGACCAGCCGCCGGAGCAGGCCCGCGGGGTCGGCCGCCGGCGGGTCCGTCATCGGTCCGACGAGCGCAGCGCGCGGCCGGCCGGGGCGGGGCCTTCGCCGCGGCGATCCCCGGGACCGGCCCCGGCGACCAGCGCGGCGAGCGTCTGGTTGAACCGGTCCACCTCGTCGAGGGTGTTGTAATGCGCGAGGCCGATGCGCAGCGCCTCGCCCCAGGCGATCCGCTCGTACAGGCCGGGCGCGTAGTAGCTGTCCCCGCTCCACACGCCGAAGCCCCGCTCGGCCAGCTGCGCGGACAGCGCCGTCGAGGACACGCCGGGGAAGTTGACCAGGAACGTCGGGACGCGGCCGGCCATGCCCGGGCGGCCGTACAGGCGCGCGCCCGGCGGCAGCCCGGCCAGCAGCCGCTCGCCCAGCTCGCGTTCCCAGCCGGCGATCACCCCGGTCCCGCCCAGGCTGTCGGCATAGGCCAGCGCGGCGGTCAGGCCGGCGAGCAGCTCATACGGCATGGTCCCGGTCTCGAAGCGGTGGCCGACCGGTTGCATCGGCGCGGGCCTGGCCTTGTAGGGCCGCCACGACTCGAGCAGGTCACGCCGGCCGTAGGCGATGCCCAGGTGCGGCCCGCAGAACTTGTACGCCGAGCACATCAGCACGTCCGCGCCCGCGGCCCGGACGTCGATCGGCTCGTGCGGCGCGTACTGCACCGCGTCGATCCAGGCCAGCGCGCCCGCCTGGTGGGCCAGGTCGCAGACCGCGCGGGCGTCGACGGTGGTGCCGACGGCGTTCGACGCCCACGGGAACGCCACGACCCGGGTGCGCGGGCCGAGCTGGCGCTCCAGGTCGGCCAGGTCCAGGGTGGTGTCGGGATGCACGTCCACCAGGCGGACCTCCAGCCCGCTGTCGCGGGCCAGTTCCAGCCACGGCGCCACGTTGGCGTCGTGATCGAGCCGGGTGACCAGGATCTCGTCTCCCGGCTGCAGGGTGCGGCCGAGCGTGCGCGACAGCGTGAAGTTGAGGGCGGTCATGCTGCCGCCGAACACGATCTCGTCCGGGTCGCAGCCGAGGAACCGGGCCGTGGCGGCGCGGGCCTCGCCGACCACGGCCTCGATGCGCCGGCTGGTGGCGTACGGGGCGCCGGAGTTGCCGCTGGCCTCGCGGTAGACCCGGGCCACCGCGTCGGCGACCTCGTCCGGGGTCTGCGTGCCCCCGGGGGCATCCAGGAACACGAAGCCGTCGCCCAGCGACGAGAACCTGGCCCGCACCGCTGCGATGTCGAACGAGGTCACCCCGCTCATCCGCGTCCTCCTCCCCGCCCGGGTCGTCCCGGGCGCCCTAGCCGAGCGCGGGCGTTTCGGGGGCGCTGGCCGCCCGGGCCGCCAGGGGAGGCCCGATGTCCCAGGCCCCGGACACGCACAGCAAGATCACGGCTAGCACGCAGCAGGCCAGCACCAGCGGCGTCCAGGTAAACCAGATCACGTGCGAGAAGGTCCGCAGCCAGCCCAGGGGCGGCTGGAACGGGGTGCCCCCCGGCATCTGCGCTAGCTGGCACGCTCCCAGCTGGACCATCAGCACGTAGTCCAGCCGCGAGGCCGGGTACAGCGCCAGCAGCGCGATGACCAGCACGTCATACCAGGGCAGCTCGTAGTACCACAGGAACAGCCAGCCGACGCCGAGCGCCAGGGCAGGCTGGATGGCGGGCAGCTCGGGAACGGCGTCGGGCAGCCGCCGGAGCAGCAGCACGGCCAGGGCGGCGCACAGGAGCACGACCAGCAGGCCGAGACCGTGCGGCAGATGGTTCCGCAGCGAGGTGGAGAAGAGCTGGTAGAAGTTGTCCGGGCTGGCCTTGCCCTCGCGGGTGAACAGCGCGTCCAGGCTGGGGCTGCCCAGCGACAGGTACGGCAGGCCGGCGACCACGGCCATGGCGCCGACGGCCGTGACCAGTGCGGCGGCCGACCGGCGCAGCGCCCACACCAGCGCCAGGCCGAGGATGAGGTAGTAGAGCAGGAAATCCGCGGCCACACCGACGAGCGCCCCGGCGGCCAGCGCGGCGAGCAGCCCGGGGCCCGCGGGTTCCGGCTGTCCCGGCGACCGCCGGGTCCGCAGCATGGCCAGCCCGAAGAAGCCCGCGGCGGTGGCCAGCCCCTCCAGGTGGGCGCCGGCGACGATGCCCCACAGCACCAGCGGGTTCAGCGACCAGAGCAGGTGCGCGCGGGCCCGGCGGGCCGGGTCGGAGCGCAGCATCCGGTCGAGCCCGATCGCGACGGCGGCGAAGACGATCGCGTTCCAGAGCTTCAGCCAGAACACGATCTGCTGCGCGGACGCGCCGCCCAGCCCGGCGGCCGCCCGTTCCTCGGCGGTTGCCAGCGGGCCGTAGAACGACCCGCGGTGCCGCCACAGCAAGATCGCCAGCCTGCCGACCGGGTCACCGGTTTTCTGCAGCTGGTTGGGCGTCATCACGTACGGGTTGTGGCCCAGCGCCGCGATCCGGCCGAACGTGGCGTAGCTGAGCGCGTCCGTGGAGCCCGCGGGCGGCAGCACGGCGAAGATCGCGATCACGATCAGCGCGGCCACGAGCAGCAGCCGGGCCGGGAAGCGGGCGCCCCGCCGGAGCGCCGCGAGCCCGGCGATGACGCCGCCGACGCCGAGGACCACCGCGGCCCAGAGCGCGGCATACGTCGCGGCCACCGGAAGGTGGCCAGGGACCGCCAGCAGCGGCGGGCCCGACGACCAGGGCGGCGGAGGGACCGCCGCGCTGTGCTGGACCGCCGACGCCACGATCATGATCAGGATTGAGCTGCCGATCCCGATGGCCGATGCCCAGCCGAGGGCGCGGGCCAGGCGGGCTGGTGCGCCGTCGGCGGGCTGCTCCGGGCGGGGGGAGCCAGTTCCGGTGGCAGCGGCGGTTGCGGAACTCACTATGCCTGCTCGTCACTTTCCGGGGTCAGCGGTTGCCGTCAGGGCAAAACTGCGCCCAGGTCCGTAACATACGCGATCACGGATGACTGGCAACACAGTACCCGAATCAGGCCTGCTGACTGGGCCGGACACGGCGAGGTCAGGCCCGGCCGGCGTAGCCCGCGTACTAATCGCTCGGGAGCGGTTCCCGCGGGGAGCTTCTCGGTGACCGGCGGCCGCGCGGGCGGCCGCCGGGCCATGTTCCAGGCCCCGGACACGGCCAGCCAGACCAGGTAGGCCAGCGCGGCGAGCAGGGCCGCCGGCATCAGCCGGAACGAGAGCAGGAAGGCCAGCCGGGACAGCCAGTGCGGGTGCAGCGCGAGCACCGTGCCTGGCATCAGCGCGATCGTGCCGGCGGTCAGCTGCCCGATGACCGCCCAGTCCAGCCGGGAGGCGGGGTAGATCACGAGCAGGCCGATGGCCATGGTGTCGTACCAGGGCAGCTGGTAGTACCAGATGAACAGCCAGGCGATGCTGATGGCCAGGGCGGGCCTGACGGCGGGCATCCCCGGTGCCGCGTCCGGCAGCCGCCACAGCAGCAGCGCGGCCAGGGCCAGGAACCCCAGCCCCACGAGCAGCGACACGCCGGGCGGCAGGTGGTGCCGGAACGAGGCGGTCAGCAGCTGGTAGAAGTTGTCCGCGCCGACCTTGCCCTCGCGCTTGGCCAGCGACCGGAAGATGGCCGGGCCGGCCCACAGGTAGGCGGGCACCAGCGTGGCGCAGATCCCGGCGCCGGCGGCGGCCAGCGCGGCGGCCGACCGGCGCAGCGCCCAGGCCAGCGCGAGCCCGAGCAGCAGGTAGGTCAGCATGAAGTCGGCGGCCAAGCCGACGAGCATCCCGGCGGCCAGTGCCGTGGCCGCCCGGCGGCGCCCGCCGTCCGCCCGCACCAGGGTCAGCCCGAGCAGGCTCGCGGCGGCCGCCAGCACGTCGAGGTGACCGCCCGCCACCAGCGCCCAGAGCATGAGCGGGTTCACCGACCAGAGCAGGTGGGCCCGGGCCCGGCGGGCGGGGTCGGAGCGCAGCAGCCGGTCCAGCCCGGCCGTCACGCCCAGGAACGCGAGAGCGTTCCACGCCTTGAGCCAGGCGATGACCGCCACCGCCGAGGTGCCGCCGAGCCGGGCCGCCGCCCACTGCTCGGCGGTCGCGAGCGGGCCGTACAGAGAGGGGTGCCTGCGCCAGGTCAGCCCGGCCAGGCGGCCGATCGGGTCGCCGGCCTGCCGCAGCTGGTCGGGGGTCATCACGTAGGGGTTGTGGCCGAGCAGGGCCATCCGCCCGTAGGTGGCATAGCTGACGGTGTCCGTGGAGCCCGCGGGGGGCAGCACCGCGAGTGCCGCGACCGCGCCGACGGCCACCGCGATCAGCAGCCAGGCGGGATACCGCGCGCCGCGCGCCACGGCGACCAGCCCGGCGGCCACGCCGCCCCCGCCGAGGACCGCCGCCGCCCACAGCGCGAGCGTCACCACGGGGCCGGGCAGGCGCAGCGGGAGCTCGGCCGGCAGCGGCCCGGCCGGGCGGGGCATCGCGGGAACCGGCAGGCTGTGGCGGGCCGCCGACGCCACGATCATGATCAGGATGGAGCTGACGATGGCGGCCGCCGCGAGCCAGGCGAGGAAGGCCGGCCCGGCCCGGGCCCGGGCTGGCGATCGATGACCTTCCCCCGCGTAGGACATCACTGGCTGCGGTACCCAGCCGGGTACCGCCCGAACCTGGTCCCGGATCAGCCCGGCCGGGCCCCGAAGCTGGCCAGCAGCTTGTCGAGCATGTCGACCTGGCGCCCGGGTGTCACCCGGTCCGGGTAGAGCACCCGCTCCGCGCTCAGGCCGTCGATGAGCACGACCAGCTGGTGCGTGGCCAGGTCCAGGTCGACGGCCCCGGCCAGCTCACCCCGGTCCCGCGCCTCGGCCAGATGCCGCCGCAGCCGGGCCCAGAGATGCTCGAACTCGGTGTGCTGGAGGTCCCGCAGCTCGGCGGTGCCCAGCGCGCGGCCCCAGAAGCTGATCTCGATCTGCGCCTCGAGATCCCGCCGCTCGTCCAGGGGAAGCGCCTCGAGCATGACGACCCGCAGCGCCGCGAGGCCTTCCCGGCCGGCCGTGGCGGCGTCCATCCGCGCCGCCACCCTCCGGTGGGACATGACCAAGGCGGAACCAAGGATGTCGGCCTTGTCGTCAAAGTAGTGGGCCAGGATCCCCGGCGAGCAGTGCGCCTCCCGGGCGATGGCCCGGATCGTGGCCCGGGCGATCCCGTCGCGCGCGATGACCCGCCAGGTTGCGCTGAGGATCTCGTCCCGCCTGGCGTCCCAGTCGACGATCTTCGGCATGCCTCCCGCACGTCCCGTGGATCTAGCGCTGTTTTTTTGTCGGACGTCCGTCTACCATCCGGAGTAGTGTATCGCGACGACGATCATGACGGGCGCCGCGGGCCCGCCGGGCTCCGGGAGCAGCTGGTCAGATACGGTAACCGCTTGCTCGAGGACGGGCTGGCCGTCGGCAGCGCAGGCAACCTGAGCGTGCGCGCGGGCGACGAGGTGCTGATCACGCCCTCCGGCATCCCGTACCCCGACCTGGCCGGCGACGACATATGCGTGCTGTCGATGGACGGGGCTCCGCTCGGCGGCAGCGCCGAGCCCTCGTCAGAGACGCCGATGCACCTGGCCGTCTACGCGGCGACCCGGGCCCGGGCGGTGGTGCACACCCACTCGCCCGAGGTCGTCGCGCTGTCAGCGGTCTGCGACGAGCTGCCCGCCATTCACTACGCGATCACCGGCCTGGGCGGGCCGGTGCGGGTGGCCCGGTACACGCGGTTCGGGTCCGAGGACCTGGCCCGGGCGGCCGCGG
>Ga0335078_10017817_pt1 | contig 10561 bp, 14 predicted proteins | sample Lox_Sample_32_FD_206711 | JGI IMG/M metagenome (GOLD analysis project Ga0335078, IMG submission 206711) | Soil microbial communities from Loxahatchee National Wildlife Refuge, Florida, United States - Lox_Sample_3.2 | ecosystem: Environmental > Terrestrial > Soil > Wetlands | place: USA...
GTTTGCGAGAAATCTAATGTGGCTTCTCTTTGTAATAATTTAGAAGAGCAACAGTGAGAATGGTAATTAATCAAGTTCTAGTCCGTCAACCTCCCAAAATCCAATTTATTCCCTTGCCCTTCAGATATCGTCTGTCGTCACCCAACCGACCGGTTTGAGGAGGTAAAAATTATTCTCATCGGAGATAGCCACATTGCATTCAAGTTCGTCCGATGGACCAACTTACTTAATCTCGTCTAAAGGACCTTCAGAACGAGTCAAGTGGAGTCGGGCATTGCACGGACCACAACCCCTACTTATATGCGACGGTATACGTTAATTAGTTGGTTATATTTCTCGAAAACGGGGTTGTCAACTGGAGGTGAGGAAGAGGTTTCCGGTGTAGTTACCTATGATGGGATCCGGAGCAACAGCAAAATAGCATTTTGAAGAAGGGCGATGTTTTATTTGCTCGTTGGGGTAGTGGCGCCGGTTGGGGTGGAGAACCGAGATGCTCGAAAGGGTCCTCGATGGCTGAGCTTGGCCCTCCCTCTCTAATTCTTGAAGCATTTGGGACGCGGTCCTGACGGATGTGTTGCGATTTCTGCCTAAGCTTTGCCATGATCGTTGTTGAGAGTGAGTCCTTGTGCTCGGGATTATTTCAGGGGGGTTTGGCCGGATGGAGAATGGAGAACGGTTTTATAACGAGAATATCCGATGGAGGTTTGTGGCGGTCCGTGGGGGAAACCTTAAATATTTGCGTCACGCAGTCCATCTTCCTTTGGCTATTACAATGCACCTCCGATAATCTCGATAATCTACTAGGCTATGTAGAAATACGACTTTTCGTGAGATATTATATTCTGGTGAGTCGATGTATCTCAAATACGTATTCTAGTTCATTTGATTCAACCCTCTCCATTCCATCTGTCTGGTTAATTGTTATTAGACTGGGTTAGATAAGAACAATGCTGCACTATTGGGATTGAAGTGATTTCCCTGTGTGGCCCGCTTGCCTCGTTTGATCATTCTTTATCTTCTTCAGCTACAGTGGCCTCCGTAGTCCAGTCCGCCTCCGTTAACTTCCGACAGGAGGGACATCCGCTAATATTCTCTTCAACTCCGGGCGAATTTCCACTGAAAAATCGCCCTCGCTGTTTCTCAACCCTGCCAACCAAAAACTGCTTAATCCTCTGAACATTCGGTTCTGTGCGGCTGGGCGGGTTCCAAGTAGTAGGCTGCCATTCCGCCTGACGGGAATCATTCAGACGATCTTCATGAATTTCGACGACTGTGATGGAATATCGAATCTCGGACGAGGGACTACCGGAAGGATAACGGATTACGGTAGTGACCTCGCCATCACGGTTTTCGAAATCATCCAAGATTTGAGTAGATTGACGCGACTCGCTGCTCTCACTGAGAGCCATCGATATACCGGAATGCCGGTCCTTGCGGATATACAACGTTTTTGGAGTCTTACGGGACACATACATGGTTGAGAGATTGCGCTTTGGAAATAGACGGGCGGTAGATAAGAAAATACTTTTGTGCATGGAGGGCGGGTCCGCGGGTAAAAGATTGGTAATAAACCTTATTTGGGTCCTTTTACCGACGTCTTTTGCAAACGCTTGTGATGCATTAGAATGAAATTAGCAGAAACGGATTTTTGCAGACATGCCTTTTCGTTATTCGATGGTGCGCAAGGAATAAGAGAATTAGCACAACTTGGCTTGAGATCTCAGCTGAGATTCATAGTATTTTGTCACAATCAATAATATCCGTTTGATTCATTGGCATTTCACACGTGCCAGAACTCTCCACGGTTGAACTACTATGATGCTTCCTTCCAAGCGCCCTCATCCTAGTTCATCCTAATCATGCATCTCCATGTAATCCATTCGACAAATTAGTATTATTTGACACCAAATTTAGATAAGAGTAATGTTCGTAATATCGGATCTCCTTACTTGTCCCAGATTGAGGTGATTGCCTTGAGTGTGCCGCTTGACTTAATAGATCATTCTTCATCTTCCTTATATATCTACCGTACCTCCAGCAGCTGTGACCGCTTCCCTCATAGAATGGCTGAGAGACTCCCAGATCGCCGCCTTGTATTCCTTCACCCACTGCAGCTGCATGCTCTCCAGTCCAGGGGTTTGGTCCAACTCTTCTGCCCATGCTAGTGATAGCCCAACCAGAAAACCCGTGATGTAGCCAATATGGACGTCCAGCCACGGAGTTACCTGAGGCTGGCGCGCCCAAGAGGAATCATTCGGAGGTTTTGTGAGTATTTCGCCAAATTTGAAGTCATCTTTGCTGGCCATCGATACACCGGAATGCCTGTCCTTGCGGATGTGAAATGTTCCTGAGGTCTTTTGAGACATGTTTGCAAAGAGATTGCGCGTTGAAAATCCGAGGACAGATTTGGCGGGATAGATTGTATATTGTGGGCGGGCCAGGAGGCCGAGCAGGTATAACAGTTTTTGTGAACTTTATTTGGGTTGCTTCACCGCCTCTTCTGGAAATCTTTGCCATGTAGAATGAAATTTGGAGGAAATGGACCTCTGCAAGGTATGCATTCCGCTATCGACGGTTCTTATGAGATGAGACAATTAACGAAACTTTTGTTGAGATCTCAAGCATCTGAGATCTATTTGAGATCATACGATTTTGCTATAATCATTGATTTCCATCCGATTAATTTGAGATTCCACACATAGTGGAATTCTCCAGTGTTAATGGCAATGAAACAGGCTACGAGTCCATCCAAGCCCATCGTAATTACTTATTATGTCCCAGTCGACCTTTCCCACCCGGAGGTTGATTACCGCGCCTACCTGCTTCCTTCGGTTTATTGCCTTCCCTTTGAGTGATATCAGGTGTAACAGATGGTGTCACATAATGAGGTACCGGGACATAAACTATCTGCGGAGGTGGAGAATACATTGTGTGCCCGGGATGAGGCAAAACTACATAGGGCGCCGGTGGTCTTGATTGATCCAAAGGATGGGGAATAGTAATCGCGGAGTAAGGGGAAAGATGGTGATCCCACAAGAGTGGCCCGGCAGATGCCATCAGTGGTGGAGGTAATTGATAACTTCCGATTGGATCGGTAGGCTGCTTCCGCTGCTCATTCGGACGCGAAATGGGATGTGTGGCTTGATTTTTCTCCTTGTTGTTATATATGACCAGGGTTGGCTTGTTGCTTCTTAACTTGTGCTAGGCCGCCGCTCGATTTCTGTTGCGGATTCGCCGCCTTCGATTCATCTGTTGTTTCATCAATTTGGCAGTCTTAAAGGGTGTGTACCTTTCTGCCGGGACGTTTTAGAATTTTGTTGACTCTTGAGTTGCTTTTGGATCTGTGGAGTTGTCTTATTGCTAGGATTAGTTCCTTTCTTCTTCGGGTGTGAAGAAGTCGTTCGACTGAGTTGAACCGCTTGGAGCGTGCTCACTAGTTCTTGCATTGTGGTCTCGTCGGATGAACTTTCTTCTCTGGTTACTTTCCACAGCCGTTTGTGAGAGGCTCTATTAAGTTTGTCTTGACGAACACGATGGCCGTCGTTTGCCATTTTGATGAGGCCGGCGCTGTGGTGGCGGTGAAGGAAGGTATGAGTGGGAGCGCAATTCTGCCGCAATTTATTCACAGATTCTCACTTATGGCCCGGAAACTTTACGGTCATGCAATACAAACTCTATCAGACTTTGGCCATTCGGGGACCTCAGCAGGATGAGAGAATAAGTTCAAATCGTGTTTAGATCAAAAGTGTCGTGGTATCTGAGATCGACACGGTCCAGAACACTAAAGTTTTCAAATACCTATTAGATTGATATAGCATTCAAATGTGCTCGAATTCAATTGAAAACGTTTTCTCTTGGAAAGACTATCGTAACTCCTTCTCATGTTTCACTCCACCCTTTCCACCAGAACTGGGTCGACTACGGAGTCTCTCTCCTTTTCTCGGCTTATTGCTGCCCTCAGAACCGGGGGGCATCTCAGGTTGAGGAGGTGGCCCCAGGTAATGAGGTGGCGAGAACACAAAGATCTGGGGAGGCGGAGGATAACTTGCGTAGCCGGGATGGGGTGAACTATGATAGCTTGACGGTGGTGCTGGCTGAAATGGATGGGGAAAGCCAATTGGAGAGTAGCCGTACTGGGCGAGAAATGGTGGTGCAGATGAAGGCAGTGGGGGTGTTATTTGACGTGGATCGATTGGACTCGGAGAAGGAAGCCGGCTCCGCGGAGCGGATTGAGGGACTTTGTGTTTCTCCCTATTGCGGTAGGTTGGAGGAGTCGCATGATGTGTCTTAACTTGCGTCGGAGGAGCGCTATGGTTCCGAGATTTCTGTTCTGGAACGGCTATAGTATGTGATTTATCTGTCGGCATATCAGCTTTGTCCGTCGGGATGTTCACTTTTCCGCCGTGAGGTTTTAGAGCTTTGTTCCCTTTTCGGTGTCTTTTCCACTTGTTGAATTATATCATTGCGGCGGTTAGCTCCTTTTTTCTTTTCCGCTCTTGGCGGAGATACATATTCGTCTTGATCTGCTCGGAAGGGTTCCATTGGCCACTGTGCTCCGTACGGGGGATATGGTGAGAACGCAGCAACTGAAAATACAGGTGTAGTGTGAGTTGAGACATTCTCTCTTTTATCCTGACGAATGTGAGGGTCGTTGATTTGCATTTTTGATGATGCTTTTCTCGCTGCAGTTGCTGTCGGTGGAAGGGTGTGAGTGGCGGGCGAGTAGTAGGGAGGGCCGGTTGAGAATGCAAATAGAAATACGGAACCTTATTCACTAATATCCTATCACTTTATGGACTCTGCCAGTGGTTGGTCATGTAGTACGTACGAACTGGATGTAATTAGAGTTTGGGGTGAGTGTGTCACGGTCGGCATTTAGTAGCGACACCTCCAGCCGCGGACCATGCGGAAACCTTCTCACGAGTCGTCTTAGCACTGTCGCAGTTAGAAACTAGGATACCGTTATTTGTGAAATAGTGTCCCCTTTGCACCAATTTATCATCCACGAAACTTTTCGAGACATATAATATATTTTGATACTCGACATCTACATAAAATGGGAGAATTTCTAAACATTAATGTGCTGAGATCTCAGGTGTTTGAGTTCCACCATGGTTCATCGACAATATCAATCTGTTCACCATTACATTCTGAGCATTCATGTATCCTCTACGCGACTTGAGATAAGTCCGTTCCCTAAAAGTGCGTCAAGCTTACCTATTATCTTTCACCCGAATTTTGGATCGTTGTGTTTCTCCCCTTGCATGGGTTTATTGCTAGCATCACGACTGAAATTGGACGCACAGATTGACCCAGGTACTGGGGCATCGAATGGGAAAGAAAAAGGATAATTTGAGAAAGGGGGTTGAGGGTGATATTGCTATAAAGGGGAGGGGGGAGGAGGTACTTGATGGCCGCCGACTGAAGGAGATCGCGGATCAAGGTTTGAAAACGAATGACTGGTTTAATGTTTCTCCTTATCATGGCCAGGCAAAGTAGAGGCCGCTGGTTGTTTTTTAACGGACACCAGAGAACTGTTGCGATATATCATGGGTCCCTTCTGCTTTGCGCTGTCAGCTTATATTAGTCCAGTCGTGAGTGTACTTTCTTGGGAATTTTCTGACGCTATGTTCCTTGTTAGCTGTCTTTCAATGGCCTTGTTGAGTGGTCTTAAATCCATGATCACGAGTTCCTATCTTCGTTGCTGGCGATTCAGAGGACACATGGTGCTAAGCTCTTGCAACGGGGGCCAGCGGGAAACCTTATTCCTCCGCGTTTCTTTCGGAACTGTAACTTCAAATTGTAAGCCGTTAGAGTTGAAGCGGAGATGTCTGAGATGTTGCGATATACTCGAATCCGTGGGCGCACTCAGGCAAAAGTTTTTACTTGCACCCGACATAATTTCCCGTTTCTCGATATCGAGAAAAGTGAAGGAGGTCACTACTATTGAAACTGTCTACTTTCCCTCCTGAAATTACTCGTATATCTCGCTGCTGCGGGATCAGATCGACCAAACTTGCCGCTCTCTGCAAGCCTCCCGGATTGCACTGTAGATCCCAAGTGTCGATGCACTGGACTACTAGAATACAAACGATAGATGTCATCCAACCTACACCGCTGATTTCTTCGTCTTGACGGATTGCGAGTAATTTGAACCATCGCAGTCTGTCGTTCCATTTCGGAATCATATCTCGGAACAAAGCAGGCTCGGCTATGATATTGAGTTGATGATATCGAGACTCGTTACTATCGTGTTTACAGCAGAAATCATCCACGGGGGAGGTGTATTTATCTTGGAAACAGGAATCTTTGCTCGTAGGGGGATTACTTTCCCGAGATTCCCACATTACGCTCAATGGTTTTAGGTTTCAGCCACTCTTTACAGATAGCGTACACTCCATGTGAGAAGGGTGTTTATTCCATTGTGCTAGCTAGAAATACAGTGGCTAGCTAGAAGGACTTAGTACAAGAAAATAACAATTTAGACATGCTCGCATCTCAACCAATTCATTACGCCCCCACCTCATTTCCTTTGTCTTGTTTCTAGCTAATCGGCGAGACAGATCTCATTATCCGCAAGGAGTAAAAATCCTGCCAAAACTCAGGGCCCAAGATCTGGCGAAAGCGAAGTCGAAGTCGTCTCAGCACTGAAAAACACATCTCAATCCTACTTATGGCGACGAACGCTCTCTCGGGGACGAGTCCGTTCGGTGGCCTTTGTTCCCCTTTGAAACGACTTCTGAACTGTTCAAGTTGGTCGGGGCCGGCGGAATATAAGCGATCTTAGCGCCGGATGGAAGAGTGAGGTACTGTGGAGCCATGTCATCGTGGTGTTGATGATGGCTTGATGAAGGAGTGTGATGCTTTCGATCACTAGCTGCTGTCGGTTGTGAGTTGAGATCTGAACTGTTACGGGGACTCAATTTGTGATGAGAACGATGTGAGTCAGATTCTCTTGTCTTGTTTCCCTTGCTGGTATGTTGATGAACATGAGCTTCTCGTGAGGCTGGTTTCGATTTCTTTCTGGCCTCGTCCTTTACATTGTGTGAATGCCCAGACTTATACTTGGATTCTTTGATCAGCTACATTCAGCCGGAGAAAGTTCACCATCTTGCCCAGATTTGGTTTGGGAGGAGTGAGGGTGGGAATCCCTGACTGGTTGAAACTCCACGAAGGTATCAATCGTCACATCTGGGTTTCGCCGGCTAGAAGCAGAGCGTCTAGAAGCAGAGGTGATATCCTGACGAACATGAATAGCGACTCTCTCTTCTGCCTCTCCTGTGAAGGAAACTCCCTTTGGACTCTTTTTTGACATTATCAAAAACCTCTGCAGTTCTCCGCTTCGCTGGAGGGTGGTCAAGAGTGTGCAGAAGTAGTGGCTGCATGATTATAACCCGATATCGGAATTGGCCATGCGTATTAACTTGGAGACAAACCTTATTTGCTTCAATTACCATAGTGGATCATGCAAAAGCGGAATCTGTGAAGTTTAAACTTTCCGGCACAAAGCAGGCGGAACGATAATTAATCGTGGCAACGCTTCCACTCCATCATCCTGATCCAAGCAGGCTGTGCGCTATTGTGACGCGCTCTCCAAGCCCTCAGAATTCAGTTGGAAGTTGATTTCTGGTATGTCTCTGCTATCTCACTTGGCCAATCGCTATAGCCTTTCGCCAAGAACCTATGGATAACCCACAGGAACAGGACGCTCGCAATGCGGAAGGGGACGACCACCGTTCAAACCTCGGAGAAGAAATAGGAAGTTGGCCCTCCCCAGTAAATGCCACGCTCTCAGGACCCAATACGTTGACTTCCGAACAACTTGAGCAAATTTTCGGATATCTCAGCAATTTTTTTCGGTCTGCTCGCGCTCAGCATGGACTGCCACTGCCACTGCATGATCTGGAGAGTGGGCTGCGCGAGTCCCTATCACCGGCGTCTGAAATGCGATCCGCGGATGTAGGAATTCAGACAGACTTGAATGATCAAAATTCCGCCTCGGAAAGCGAAGACTCTGGAGGAAGCGAAAGAAATGAGGAGGCTGAGGAAGATGAGGGTAGCGACGGAAACCAAGACTCGGAAGAAATCGATGAGACAGCGACGGAAGCCAAGGAAGGTCACTCTGGCGAGGAGCCTGTTAATTATTTTGACAAATTACTCAATGAACGAAGGGAGGTAGAGCTTGAATATCTAAGAAAGAAGGGTTTATTCATTATCTACACCGAGTTAATCATCAGGATTTTTCTCAGACGATGGAGCAATTTTTCCAGAAGAGCCACAATATAGAGACATCTATTCCGCCAGATCTCAAAAAACTCAACTTCGATTTAGTTCTTCGCTGCGCGTAGAATTATACTGGCATATCTTCGACATGACAGCAAAACCGACACCCGATTTTCCTGAACCGCTATTCGGAGAAATTATGGAAGGCAAAATGGAGATAATAGAACAACTTGAACGATTTATCTTCCATGAATATATCCGAGAAAGTCCAGAGAATATCATTCCTGCCAACACGACCTATCCAAAATTACAATGGTTCATCAATGACGTTCATTATTTGTTAGTCCACTTGCAGTCCCGCTTCGACAATTCAAAAAGCGCAGACCCCTTGAGTGCGTTCGATAAGGAGGTCATTCCACTATGGAAAGAGAGATGGAAAGGTGTGCGTGGATGGGTCTATACTAAAAGTCAATGGAGAGAATACAGGAATGGACTTTGTGACTGTCTCTTTGGGTTGTGGAAGGAGAAAGGCCCTCGAGATTCCGATGAGTTGCCGATGATCGCCTTCCCTGAGCTCAGCAAAGTGGAGCAAATGCTTCGATCGGTCCCGTTTTCCCGAAGGCCGGGAGGCCTAGAACAGATTCCAAACATCAAATATCAGAAATTAGATGCCGCTAGTATTCAACGACACGGACCATATCGGTTTCGTCTTACCCGCGTTCTGGACGATCATTTGCGCATCACCGGAGACAAAACTATCCTTATCTACACGGATTTTAGAACACTAGGGGGTTTGAGACATCACAAAGTCCTCCTATGTAATCGTAAAGGAATTACTGTCTTCGATGCGTTAGTCACGAGGACTTCAAGATACGCAGACCTGCAAAATGCGCAGAATGTTCGCGATGCAGTTCGTCATCTTCATCATTATGTTCCGATCTCAATCATGTTGCTGTTCTTCCAGGACATCACAAGCGGTTCTAAAAGAGCGAAAATCCGCGCTTATCTACCCCAGATTCCATTTATAACCGGCGATTCTAGCATTCGCATTGCCAGAAATGCGTTGCATCTGGACGTCTCTCGAGCTACGCAAGAGAAACTGCGAGAACGGAGTCACTGTTACCTCGATAAGATAGACGGGTGGGAGGGGATGATTCGAGAAGACGCTGCGTTCCGATGGAACTTTGCTTTTAAAGAGCGTTTCGATGATCTCGTACGGGAACTCCAACAGTGGGAACCAGAGACGATTTGGGAGACGATGCGGTATACCGGGTATGGGGGAAGAGCGATCGAGGTATATGGCGTTTATTTCACGTTCATTTTTGGGCTTATTACGTTCCTTGCGCTCGTTGTATCCATCGTTCAGGCAGTTACTGGTTTTAAACAGTTGCAGGGTGGGAAACCGGCGCCAACGAGTACTTGACTAGTACGCGACGCGGTTATTTTTTTGGAAGAGGTAGAGTGTGACTAATAAGATCAATTGCGGTCATTTGCATCGGAAGCGCCGCTCCATTATCTCCGTACGTGTGATCACGCTCAATTTCGGGCCAAGCCTGTGAATAATTTCCGCGGAATGACCACGACTCGCAAGCGCGATGTGCATTCGGCAAATGGACCATATGAAAGAAACTTTATTAGATTGTAGTCCACTCCCAGTTCCAATCTGCCGTAATTGAGATACGGGGAGATTCCTACTCGTTCATCGGCCTTTCCCCGTCGCCGCCAATCAATCAGCGGACTTCCCCCACATAAAAACCAATCTCCCCCGCAAAAACGGACATCTGCGCTGAGGTCATAAATACTTCGATTGACCCTTCATTCTTCCTCTGAACCGTGTACAACTTTTAGGAATGGTCTCAACAATCGTATTAGGCGCAATTCTTGGCGCTGTTCTTCTTGCCGTTCTCTTCAAACAGAAACCAAAATCAAAGTTGCCGCAACCCCCTGGTCCCCCTGGTATCCGAATTAACTCCGGCGGCGCGGCTAACGATAGGATTACCGATACTGGGGAATCTACTGCAGATGCCAAAGAAGCATTCATGGCTCTTATTCAAAGAATGGGCAGACCAGTATGGACCGATTTTCCGATTCACAATTGGCGGTCAGAATAACGTCGTCGTTTCCACCGAGAAAATCGCAAACGATCTCCTTCGGGAACGCGGGAATCTGTATTCTTCTCGAGAACAATCGGTCATGGCGGCAGAACTACTCTCCCATAATCTGCGTCCTCTATTTCTTCCTTACAATGGTATATCCCTTCCCTCTTAAGCTAATGAGATCTCTGGCGCCGTGGTCGAAAACTTATGCACCATCTCACAATGACACAAATGGCAATCTC
>Ga0335078_10017818_pt1 | contig 10561 bp, 8 predicted proteins | sample Lox_Sample_32_FD_206711 | JGI IMG/M metagenome (GOLD analysis project Ga0335078, IMG submission 206711) | Soil microbial communities from Loxahatchee National Wildlife Refuge, Florida, United States - Lox_Sample_3.2 | ecosystem: Environmental > Terrestrial > Soil > Wetlands | place: USA: Florida...
GGGTCAATGGCTATACGTTCTTTTTTGCGATGGCGCAAAACATCGCTCAAGGAAAGGGGATCGGATTCGATGGCATACCCACGGCATTTCGAGTTCCCCTGTACCCCATCGTTCTGGCCGGACTGACCCTGGGCTACAAGGCCTTTTGGCCCATCGCGATTGCGCAATGCATGATCGGGGCGGGAACGGCATTTTGCGCAGCATGGCTGGCGCGCGACATGTTTCGCGGGCCCGCGGCGGCTCCTGCGGCGATCCTGTCGGCAGGGATCACTGCTGTGTACCCTTACTATGTCATCCACGACACTGCGCTCGAAGAAACTAGCCTATTCACGCTGCTTACCCTTGTGGCGGTGATGCTCTTGCGAAAAGCAACGGAGACGTCCAAGTCAACTTTCGGCGCCGGCGCCGGCCTTCTCCTTGGTTTCGACGTGTTGACACGCGCAACCATCGCGCCGTTCGCCTTCGCGGCCCCATTCTGGCTCGCATGGCGAAAGCAAGCTCGCGCCGGTTTGGCTTGCGCATTTGTGTTGACGTTGACGGTGGCTCCATGGCTGGTGCGGAACTATTTTGTGGTCGGCGTTCCGGCATTGAGCACCGAGACAGGCCTTGAGATGTGGAATGGCAACAACGGTTTTCTCTTCCGGCATTACCCCAAGGAAAGCAGCGATCTGAGCAAGGCCGACGCCCTGAACGCGCTATCTATTCCCGACAAACAGGAACTGGCACGAATCGGGAGCAATGAGGAGCTCACGAACCGGTGGTTTCTAAACAAAGCTTTCAGCTGGATGCGCGAGCATCCTAGGCAAACATTGCTCGACGACTTCAGAAAGATCGCGGCTGCGTTTTATTGGCTGCCAAGCCCCCGCCGAGGGCGGATCGCCGATCTTGCCTATGCGCTTTCCTATGGGCCTGTGATGCTTTTGGGGGGATGGGGAATGTGGCGGCGCCGCAGCCGCTGGCGCGAGGACTCGTTGATTTATCTTCTATTCTTGACCTTCATCCTGGTCACTGCGGTTTTCTGGGCTCATACGTCGCACCGCGCCTATCTCGATGTGTATTGGATTGTGTTTGCGGCGGGCGCTTTGTCGGAGATTCGGCCGCACATCGCGCGCCGGTTTGCGGCATGACCAAAGTCGTTTGACGAAACTTTCAGCGAATCTTCCGGAACACGACGTCGGGATATTCCGCATCGGGCAAGAGGCAATCGTCGCGGCCATAGAACGGAGATGGTTCGTCGCGTTTTGCGCTGAATACCGCTTCGAAGTCGTTGGCAACGCCGGTATCGCAAAAACGGAACATAGCGTTTTGAATTACCAAAAGGCCGCCGGGTTTAAGAACGCGCGCCAGGTCGGCGACAGATTGGTCGAAGTCGGCAAAGTGAATGCGGTGGCCGCTCTCGGGCTGTGGCGGTGAGGTATTCAGATCCCCATGACGGAAGACTGCCATGGCAAAGATCGCGTCGTAGCTCTCATTGGCTGCTCCGGCAGTCGACGCGGCGATAGCAAAAGTCATCTTCTTGTCTGCTGCCCTCAGGCGCTGGAAACGGCAAACCGCAATATTGAATGGATTGATGTCGATCCCGGCGAGAATTGCGTCAGGAAAATAATGGCGCAAGGAGAAGACCTCCTCCCCGGTCGAACAGCCAAAGGAAAGAATGTGCACAGCGGCGCCGTCGCCAACTGATTCGCGCACGAACCGAAAGATTTCGGGATAGCGGTCGGCGGAGGTGGTTCCGTATGGTTGGTAGAGACCCTTGGGCGGCCGGAGCAAGAGAAGCGCGACGTTCCGCGATTCCAGACTCCGCGCAAGGTTGTAGAGGAAGCGCGCTATTCCATACCCGGGAACTTTGCGAAGACCGGACCTTAACCGCTTGATGAGCGCTTGCATAGAATCCGTTTGCGATCGTTGCAGCGTGTGAGGCCGGCAACGTAAAGGGTAAAACGACTCACGGTGCCCGGGACGGGAGATGGCTCGGGGATCGCGTCCCTAAGTAAAGGCGAATAAGGGCTTTCGGAAATCGCTTCCGCAAAGCCCAGGAAAGCTATCCTGTTTGATGACGGCGTACTGCCGGTGCGGTGTCAGTATCATCTACATGAAACTCGGCAAAGAGAAGCATTGGCGCACCCGGAGAACGGTGCAGCTGATAGTCCAGGTTTGTTGAGGGAAATTAGAAAACGCCTGTGCGCGCCAATGCGCCGCAAGAATCGTTCAACTCAATTGAGCGAAAAAGCGGCGAAATAAACAATGCAGGGCAGTGTGATCCCTCATGTTGCTTCTGCCGGCTAGCCTTGCGCGAACTTCCCGTGCGGATTAAGTCTACGGCATGGGCCGAGAAATGAGCGCTTCCGATATAGAGCAAATCTTGGCGGAAGCAAATTCCGCGGAAACTACCCTGCAGCGATAGAAGCCACGTTGATTTCAAAAACCGTTACGGGACGACTGAAAATCGCACCCCTTCAAAGCCGAACTTTCACCACAAGCCGATAAGCCCACAAATATGTACAAACTCAGCTGTAATTAGCGTTGCCATCCCCACCCGAACCTGCGTGATGAAGCGCGGTGATCTGCTCGATGCTGGTCTTCCTCAATTCAGGGGCAATCCACTTCTTTCTGATTTCGACCTTCTTATCTGTCTTACCGGTCATCAACAGTCTCCTTGCAAGGCAATAAACCCTCAATAGTCTGGACTATAAGAAATGCCCTCGAGGAAAGCAAGTGAATAATCCTGTAGAATGCAGGACTTCCGTGCATTGGGAGCATTACCAATGGAGGTTACCAGCGGGAGGAAACGGGCCCAAGTGAAATTGTGAAACTGTCTTGCGATTTACATGCAGTCTCAAGATCTGAGGCTCGCATCGGATTATCAAACCGTTGATTGTAAGTAACTTAACTGTATCATGGGACGGATTGCATGGTTTACCTGCGACGCGACAGCGCGAGCAGACAATCAACTCCTCCCTGCGCAGCACGTCGCACGAGCTGCTGCGACCATCGCCGCAGCCAGAAAACGGGACGCAGAAGTTTGTATGCCCAAAAGAGCTCGTCGGGGAGGGGCAGCGCTCTGAAGTCCTCCCGGCAGTAAAAAAGATCGGACACGCTGCTCCAAGGGGGCTTTCGCGGCCAAAGCAGCCGTTCGTAGCGGCTGCGGCGAATCCGATCGCGGAGTTTGGCTGGCCCCGCGCCATCAGCCGGTTCGGCAGGATTCTTGAGTGCGCGTATCGGCATCTCGACGAGAAGCGGCGACCAACCCTCCCAAACACTATCTGGCAGGCCGGGAAGCGTTAGTTCATACACGTCGCGTAAAAGACCCAAACCTGCCAACAGCGGTTTCTCCTCGCCGGATTTCCGGGCTTCGTCGAAGGAAGCGTCCCAGTCCAGCAGGCCAACCATGTGGGCGCGTGCAAGATCGCCAAGCCATTTGGCGCGAAACCACCGATGAAGGCCTCCATGACAGCAGAGATAGCGCGTCAGGTCGCCCGGGTGTATGGCCCGGATCGAATGCTTTTGCCAAACGGCCGGAATGCTGCGCTCCCAGCGAGCGCTGGTTGCTTCCGGAGTCTCCCACGGATTGCGCCAATGAAGCTCCAACATGCAGCCGCTGGAAACATGCATGAAATTGATATGCGATTCATTGCGGAGGAGACTCGTCCATTGGCGAGGGGTCATGGAGAAGAACGAAGATTCCAATTGCCAGCCCGCTTCAATAAGGCAGGATTGCGCCTTGTGAAGATCCGCCACGCGAACTTCTAGATCCAAATCGCGGGAGTAGCGAAGTCCGATGTCCTGATAAAGATCGAAGGAAAGCGTCTGCCCCTTCATGGGCATTGCTGGGATCGCAGCGCAGTTGAAGCGCTTCAACACATCGGCAAGGACCATGCAAAACAGGCCCGCTTGTCTCCGGCAATCGTCGCTGCGCTTCGTTAGTTCCTGCGCGACGTGGTCCGGCACTGCGATTCCGGACACGCGGCATAACGCAGCCCAGCCCAGCCCCGGCGTGCCATGGCGATCGAGGAGACGAAGATACTCAGACCAGTCGGGACCGGCCTCAATCGCTGCCCGGACCGCTGCATCCTGATTCGCGCGCCACGAATCGGGCGCCAGCCAGGAAGTCGCAATCATCAGGCGAAACGCGGTGCTGGTTCCCTCGAGCCGGTCAGCCATCAGCACTGCCTATCTCTCGCGGCGATCTCGCGCATTTGCGCGGCCCAGGAGGTGGCATAAGCTCCGCCGAGCGCGACAAGTTCGGCGTGACTCCCGGACTCGACAACACGTCCTTTGTCCATCACGTGAATGATGTCGGCGTGCATGGCGGTTGTAAAGCGGTGCGTAATCATTAGCGCGGTTTTGCCTGCGGTGAGAGCACGGAAGCGGTTGAGCCAGTCCTGCTCCGCCCAGGAATCCATGGCGCTGGTGGGTTCGTCGAGGACGATCAGAGACGCTTGGCGGAAGTATGCGCGAGCCAAGGCAATGCGCTGCCATTCGCCACCGCTCAATTCCGTGCCGCCAAACCATTTGCCGAGAACGGTGTCAAAACCATGCGGCAGCCGCTCGACAGGATCGAGAGCTCCGGCGCCGCGCGCGGACTCTACCAAGCGTGTCCGATCCGAGAGTTCGCCAATGTCTCCGAAGGCGATATTCTCGCTTGCGGTTGCGCAATAATGCACGGGTTGCTGAAATAGAACGGTAATGTGCCGGCGCAGAACTTCCCGATCCAACTCGCGCAAATCCACGCCGTCGAGCAGAACCCGGCCCTCGTCGGGGTCGTAGAAGCGGCAGAGCAGCTTGATAAGCGTGCTTTTGCCTGCTCCGTTGTGCCCCACCAGAGCCACAACCTTTTCTCGAGGAATCTCAAGATCGAACTCATCGAGGGCGCGATGAAATCCGCCGCGGTAGGTGAAGCTCACACGCTCGAAACGAATCGCCTGCTTTACGGGGAATTCCAGCGCGGCAAGCGGACCGGAGAGAATGGCGGGTTCGATCTTGAGAAAATCGTCGAGGTTCTCAATGAAGAGCAAGCTTCTGTAGATTTTGCCTGCGCCTTCAAGCAGCGAGCGCAGGAGAAGCTGGCATTGCTGGAAGGCCTGAAAGCAAAGAAGCAGGTCGCCCAGTTTAACTCGGCCGGCGATCGTCTGATGCAGCATCCACCCGAGGCCCACGATGCTCCCTGTCCAGGCGAGGAGTCCGGCCGCCAACTCGGTTGCCGCGCCCTGTTGCACCAGCCGCAACTTCCCGCTGCGCAAAGTTTCGCGCAGGTGCTCGAAGGCCTTGCGGTGAAAGGGCCCGATGCCGAAGAGACGCAACTCGGCAGCGGCGCCCTGATCGGTAATCATCCAATCGAGGTACCGCGCTCGCCGTTGCTCGAAGGTGTGTTCGATTTGCCAGCGGTGCTCCTTCAGAATCTGGCGCGCCACGAGGAGCAGGCCGGGAACTGCAGTGAAGACGAGAAGCGTTGGCAGCCATGCCGCGTAGGTCCAAAGAATGCCCGCGAGCACCAAAAACCCAAAGCCATTTTGAACCAGAGCCCCGAGACTCTCGAGAAGCGAGAGAGGCTGCGAGATGGCATCGACCTGTGCCCGGTAGAGCCGATCATAGGAATCCGGATCGTCGTAGAAGGCTAGGTCAACTCGCAGGGCTTGCGCGTGAATCAGGCGATGAACTTCGTCCTGCACATACTCGGCCTGCACGGCCCTGACCCACGACAAGGCACTGGAGAGAAGCTGCGCGACAATCCAGAGCGCGGCGATTCCGATGGCCGAAGGCAAAACCGCGCTCCAGCCGGGTGACGCGACGAGCCGATTCACCAACGTTCTGAGCAGCAGAGCCAGCGCGGCTGGAACGAGGCCCTGGGCGATCAGCAGGATTCCCCAAGCCACGGTCCACCAACCGGCCGCTCGCCAAACCAATGCGAGAGCATGCCGTCCTGCGGGCAACTGGCGGACGAACTGTGCGACTTGGCTGGTTAACATGACGTGCTTAAAACCTTAGCAGCGAGAGCGTGCCAAGCGGCGAAGAAAGAGTCCCACGCCGATGCCGCGAACCAGAATCGAGCCTGCTCTCGCCGTCGTTTCCGGATCCACTTTTGCGACGACTTCAGCGAGGCAGCGGCGCAGCAGCGGAAAATCGAGCATTTCCCTGGCTTCAGGCACCTGTTCCAGCGATCGAATGCAGTCCTCGAAGGTTAACCGTTCGCGGACAACGCGATGACCGAGATCCGCCGATTGCAACCCACGGTCCTGCGCAAAGACCACCTGGTTTGGCATGCGGTTTTCAAATGCGCGTTTGAACAGAAAACTCTTTTGTCCATGCCGGTAGTACAGATCGTCGGGTACCCTCAAAAGAAACTCCAGGAGGGAAAAGTTAGCGGTAGGATCGAGGCGTGCCACGGAATGCCACGCGCTCAGGTCCGCAGTGACGCTCGATGAAGTGCCTGACTCCTGCTTCCAAAACATCTCGCGAAGATCGTGAAGACTGGAAAACGACAAGGTTGGATCGTAGCCGGCGTCATCCATGCGGCGATTCAAATTCAACTGCTTCGCCATTTCGACATTGAGCGCCGAATAGGCCCGCCAGGGACTGCGAAACGAAGTCTTGAGGCGCGCACGAAGCCTCCGCACCGGCGCCGCGAAGGGACTGAGCACCTGGCGTTTTAGAAACCCCCAGGGATTTGTTTCTCCGTGAAGCAGCAACCGGAATGCCGTTGCCGGCTGGCCCTGGAGCAACGACAAAAGCACCGAACCATTGCCCGCAAGGGAGACGGTGGCGTTGCCTGTCTCTCCTGCCAGCACCGCTCCCACGCCACGCTGCGCGCACGCTTCCATGATTGCCTGGCACCAGAAGTAATTGCCCGCACAATGTCCGGGTCCATCGTGCAATGCAAGAAAATGTTCGATGCCCGCAATGACGCCGTATTCATTGGCGTCGATAGGAATATGCGCGAGGTTGGCGCCGGCCATCGTTGCTGTCGCGTGCGCCAGCGCCCACTCGTTGCCGATACGTCCATTTCCCGCACCGTCAGGAGGCAGGCAAGGCACCGATGTGAAAGCAATCAGTTCGCGTCCCTGATTGGCAAGGAGGGGCGCGGCCAGGGTTACCACGGAACCCGAGTCGCGGCCGCCGGAAAGTTCCGCCGCCACCGGTTTCTTTACACGAAGGCAGCTTCGAACGGCCCGGTCGTAGTGTTCCAAAAAACCTTCAACGTATTCCTCCTCGCGCCCGAGCTTGAGCGGTTTCCGGCCTTCTGGCGACCAGAAACGCTTGTCTTCTTTACTGCCTTCGGAGGTGAAGGTCACGATGTGAGCCGCAACTACAGACCGGAGACCCTTGTAGGCCGTCAATCTCGCACTGTAGTGCCATGCCACCAGAACTTCGGCCAGACGCAACAGATCGGGCTCCTGTGACGTGCCGGGCAGCGCCAGCAATGCCTTTTGACTGGATGCAAAGGCAACGAAACCCTGGCCCTCGCAGTAGTAAAGCGCGGCGCGGCCAAAGATGTCCCGTCCCAGAAAAAGCCGGCGCCGCTCGGCATCCCAGGCAGCGAAGGCCCAATCGCCTTCAAGGCGAGAGCAGACCTGTTCACCCCAGCGATCGAAAGCCATGCTGACCAGATTCGCGTCGGAGACGCGGGGAGCTTCCGAGGCGGAAACATCGAAGGTCTGCAAAAGGGCATCGCGGTTGTCGAGCCGGGCGGCGCACGCAAGAAGTCCTCGCGCACCTTTCATCGGTTGCCGCTCAAAGGCATCTTCCGGGTTAACCTTCAGCAAGTGATGTCCCATTCCCACCGGCCCGGCGATCGCGCATTCGCCGCCGTCGGGACCGTAGTAGGCCATAGCCCCCTTCATCTGCTCCAGCCAGCAAGGATCTACGGGGGCGCCATCGTAGCGATAAATGCCGTAGATGCCGCTCATGATCTTACTCGCGCAAAGGTTGTGAGGGTTTGGCAGAATTCATGGCCGGCGCCGCCCGTCACGAAACGGGAACCGACGCGCAACCAGGTATGAGCTTCCAGTTCAGACGACTCACCTTCCCTCACCCCGAAAATCACAGTCCCCTCCAGGCCGCGACGCCTTAGCATCGCGGTAGCAGCAAGGGCCTGGGCCAGGCACCGTCCATCCCAAGGCACACGCGGCCCCAGTGCCGACACCGCCCATCCGATGCCTTCTGCTGTGCGAGTATGCTCTGGCGTCACCGCCGCCGGGCTTTCGGCGCCCGGGGTTCCTATCCATGCTGCGATGCGCCGGAAAGGAACGCATGCCATGGCAATCCGGGCGAATGCCAGAGATGCCAGGGCCTCCCAAAGAAGGCTCCTCTGAGCTGGTGAGATTCTCCAATAGCGTTTGAGGTCATTCCACACGCAAGAGACCTTCGCGTTCCATTTCTGCCAGGAATGCCCGGAGATCGGCGATACAGGTCTCGCGCGGGACCTCGTATTCCTCGACCAGCTCATCGACAAGAACCGAAAAGGCGATGGGGACGGCTAGCTTTTCCCATATGCTTCGCGCGGTTCCACCCATGCCGAAATATGCTCCCGCATCGATGCTCATCAGAACCGTCTCCTGGTCAAGCTCCGTGGAAAGAATATCTTCGGCGCGAACCAGCTTGTCTTCGGGATTGAAATGGCGCATCTAGCTTCTCTCTTGCAGTGGATTTGGTCCAAAATGTTTCGCCCACGCCGATTCGAGAAAGTCGATCAAACCGTCGATCGTTTCCGGGTCGCGCTTACGAGAAACCCTGACGATGGAGGCCTTCTTCGCAATCTGCCCGGCGAGCCGCATGAGATCGCGTTGTGTCTCCTGGCCGTTCAGGAATTGAGGCCGGTACAGATTCTCAAGAAGGCGCTCGACGCGGTCGAAACCGCGAAGAATCTCGAATTGCAGGCCGCCTTCTTCCTGATCGGCAAGAACATGGATTGCCTTCAGCGGCGTCGGGTCGGCGCAGTAACCCTCGTTCATGGGCACGACAAACTTATCGACGTGGAATCGCGCATCATGGGGACGGTCGAGACGTTCGTAGGCGTCGGCGCAAAGCCGGAATTGGGCCGGCGCGGGAAGAACCTGCAACATGCCAAGCCTGGCTGTCACCGCGCAGACATCGTCCGAAAGCAGGCGGTGTCCCCGGCGGTAAAACCGGGCAGCCAGTGTGGATTTACCCACACCCTGCGCTCCCACAAAGATCATTGCGCCCCATCGCGTCTCCACCGCGCTACCATGCAGGGGAAACAAGCCTCGCTGGTAAAGAAGCGCGCCGATGACCGACCCCATGAGGAACAGCCGAACCTCGTCGAGAGAAGCACCCTCGATGGGTTCGACGGAAATGCGGCTTCCGTCCTCGACCAGATACCGGCCAACGCCCTTGATGACCAAGCGGAAGACACCGGGTCGAACCTCATAATAGCCGTTCTCAAGAGATTCCGAAGCGCCGGACACCGCGGGCAACAAGCGGATCGCCACATCTGGATTTCCATCGGGCTGCGGATCGAACGGGAGTCCGGAAAAAACGACTTCCGAATGAATGCGGAGGCCATACACGCAATATGCATTGTTGGACATGGTCAACTCCGCACCAAGCTCTCACATTCTGCTGCCCGGCGTTCGTCCCGCAATACCGACAGCAAGGCAGGGGGGGTTATTCAACACTACTCCAGAAATGGATCGGACTCGAAAATGACGAGGCCGGCCGAAAGACGCCGTCCAGCCTCGAGTCTCTGCTGGAGGACAAACTCTGGAATGAGGTCTGCGAACCCTTCCTGTAACCGGGAAGGATTCGCAGTATCATCGGGTAGTCTGTGGAGGCACACCGGTTATGGCAAAACCAGAGTCGCTGTAGACCGAAAGCACGATTAGCAAGTCGGCGCGACCGACAGCGAGCGACGATCTTGGAGACCGTCAATGGTTCACAACAACTCTGGTTTGCCTTAGTGCGCCGCCTTCTTCTTCATCGGGTGCCTCTCCGGCAGCGGCTTGCGCACTTGCGGCTTCACGGTCGACTCATCCACGGGCGTGGTTCCGGTCACGTCGCTGGTGAACATCGCGCCCGAAGGCACCAGATAGTTCTCGACCGTCTGGCTTTCGGCTGTTCCCGTGGCCACGCCGATGCGCGCAGCGTCGATGCCCTGCTCCGTCACCAGATAGTCCTTGGCGTTCACGGCACGTTGCGCGGCGAAATGGTCCACTGTGGCGCGCTTGTGATGCGCCGCATATTTCTCCTGCTTGTCGGTCGTGGCTACTTCGTTCGTAGTCTGCTCGCCGACCAGCACCGCTTTGGCGTCAGCCTGCTGCTTCAGGTCCAGGGCCACCTGGTCCAGGCAGGCCTTGGCCTCGTTGTCGACGCGCATAGGCCGCTTCTTGTCGGTCGCGAAGCTGATGTTGCACAGCGCCTGCGTCTTCGGGGGAGGCGGAATGACCGGAGCCACGATGGTCAGGCCAGTGTTCGCGCTCGCCGCGTGCCCCTTGTTATCCGCCACGTTGCAGGTGATGCCTATGGCTCCGGTTGGCGCGCCCGCCGACGAATACGCCGCCGTAGTTCCGCTTCCCGTCACCGTACCCGCCGTGGCCGTGTAGCTATA
>Ga0335078_10017819_pt1 | contig 10560 bp, 9 predicted proteins | sample Lox_Sample_32_FD_206711 | JGI IMG/M metagenome (GOLD analysis project Ga0335078, IMG submission 206711) | Soil microbial communities from Loxahatchee National Wildlife Refuge, Florida, United States - Lox_Sample_3.2 | ecosystem: Environmental > Terrestrial > Soil > Wetlands | place: USA: Florida...
GAACCGCCGCGGTCGAAGAAATAGGCGGTAACGCCGCTGTCGTCCTGGGTAAACGAGCCGAGACGGCAGTTGAGATGGATGCGCGATTCTCCGAGCCGCGCGCGCGCCGCCTGGTAGATCACGCCCTGCAGCCGTCCGCGGTGGATCGAGAATTGCGGCACCTCGTAGCCGGCATCGAGGCCGCGCGGCTCGCGCCAGATCTCCTGGCCGAGGCGGTTCGTGTAGAACAGCTCGTAGGTGCGGATCGCGACCGCATCGAGACGCTCGAGAAGGCCGAGCTCGGCCAGCTCCTTGATCGCGTGCGGCAGCGTGTTGATGCCGACGCCGAGCTCGCGGACGGCGTCCGACTGCTCGAAGATCTCGCAGTCGATCCCGCGCGCCTGCAGCATCAGCGCCGTGACCAGGCCGCCGATGCCGCCGCCCGCGATGATGACCTTCATGACGCCACTCTCCGCAACCGACCTTCGCTTCGCCGCCGGGCAGTCTGCCGCCGGTCGTGAAAAATGCAATAAAATGCCGCCCGGATGGTTATGACGGCCCTGCGCCGGGAGCGCGCGGTCAGGAGGCGGTTTTCATGATGAACGGATTGCCGCCGCCGGGCCCGTTGTTGATCCAGACGCTCTTCGATTGCAGATAGCCCTCGATCGCCTCCATGCCGTTCTCACGGCCGAGCCCGGAGGCCTTGTAGCCGCCGAACGGCATCAGGAAGCTCACCGCCCGGTAGGTATTGATCCAGACCGTGCCGGCCTTGATGCGCCGCGCCATGTTGTGCGCGCGCTTGACCGATTGCGTCCACACCCCGGCGCCGAGCCCGTAGGCGACGTCGTTGGCGATCTCCACCGCCTCGTCCTCGTCCTTGAACTTGATAATCGACAGCACGGGGCCGAACACCTCCTCCTGGGCGATGCGCATCTTGTTGCTGACGCCGGTGAAGATCGTCGGCTTGACGAAATACTGGCCGCCGCCTTCCTCCTTCGAGGCGGCGCCGCCGCCGAGCACGCACTGGGCGCCCTCGGACTTGGCGATGTCGATGTAGGAGAGAATCTTCTTGTATTGCGGCGGCGTCGTCACCGGGCCGACCTGGGTCTCGGGCAGCGCCGGGTTGCCGAGCCGCGCGGTCTTCGCCATCGCCACGAGCTTCTCGACGAACTGGTCGTGGATCGTCTCCTGCAGGAGGAGGCGCGACCCCGCGATGCAGGTCTGCCCCGTCGCGGCGAAAATGCCGGACACCGCGCCGCTCACGGCGTCCTCCAGCACGCAGTCGTCGAAAACGATGTTCGGCGATTTGCCGCCGAGCTCCAGCGAGACCTTCTTGAAAGTCCTGGCGGCGAGCTCGTTGACCCGCGCGCCGGTCGCCGTGCCGCCGGTGAACGCGACCTTGGCGACCTTCGGATGGATGACCAGCGGTTCGCCGGTTGCCGCGCCATAGCCGGTGACGACGTTGACGACGCCCGGCGGCAGGCCCGACGGCTCGATGACGAGCTTCATGAACTCGAGGAGCGAGGCCGACGTGTACTCGGACGGCTTGATCACGACCGTGCAGCCGGCGGCCAAAGCCGGCGCCAGCTTCCAGGTGGTCAGCATCAGCGGCGAATTCCACGGCGTGATGAACGCGCAGACGCCGACCGGCTCCCTGAGGATGTAGTTGAAATGCTCGGCGCGATCGACCGGCACCACCGCACCCTGGATCTTATCGGCGAGGCCGCCGTAGTAGTAGAACCACTCGGGCATGTATTTGGTCTGCGCGACCATCTCCGAGATCAGCTTGCCGTTGTCGCGGACCTCGACCTGGGCGAGATGCTCGGCATGCTGCTCGATGAGCTGGGCGATCCGGCGCAGAACCTTGCCGCGCGCGCTCTGCGTCATTTTCGGCCACGGCCCGCTCTCGAACGCGCGCGCTGCGGCCTGCACCGCGCGGTCCACGTCGGCCTCGCCGCATTCGGGGATCACCGCCCAAGCCTGTCCGGTGTAGGGATCGAAGGTCTCGAAGGTCTTGCCTGATGCCGCGTCGGTCCACGTGCCGTCGATGAAGGTCTGATAGGCCTTGAGCTTGGTCGGGGTGTCGAGCATGGCGCATCTCCTGAGCGTGCGTGTGCGATTGCTGCCTCATTATTCAACCTCGCCGGTTTCCGATCAAACCTCTTGCGCGAAGGCGTCGGGCGGCGGCCGCGTTGAAATCACGCCGGCACGCGCGCACATTCGCGCGACGGTCGGCGTGACAGGCGAGGGAGGATGATCATGGGGCAGACGGATGCCGACGCGGACAGCCGCGATCCGAACCGCAGATCGATCCTCGGCGGATTGGCCGGCGGAGCCATTCTCGGTGCGGCGTCAGGCTCGGCTTCGCAGCGCGCTGCCGCGGCGATGGGGCCGTCCGACATCGTCATGATGGACGCGGCCGGCCTTGCGAGCCTCATCCGTTCGCAGCAGGCCTCGTGCGTGGAGGTGATGACCGCCTACCTCGATCACATCGACCGGCTCAACCCGAAGGTCAACGCGATCGTCGCGCTGCAGGAGCGTTCGGCGCTGCTGAAACAGGCGCAGGAGCGCGATGCCCAACTCGCGCGCGGGGGGCCGTTGGGGCCGCTGCATGGCTTTCCCTTCGCCGTGAAGGACCTCCAGCTCGTCAAAGGGATTCGCTCGACCTTCGGCTCGCCGCTGCTCAAGGATTTCGTTCCCGCGAGCGATGGCATCATGGTCGAGCGGCTGCGCAAAGCGGGCGCGATCTTCATCGGCAAGACCAACACGCCCGAGTTCGGGCTCGGGTCACACACCTATAATCCGGTCTACGGTTTGACCCGCAACGCCTACGACCCGTCCCGATCGGCGGGCGGAAGCAGCGGCGGCGCCGCGGTCGCGCTTGCTTTGCGCATGCTGCCGGTTGCCGACGGCTCCGATTATGGCGGCAGCCTGCGCAATCCCGCCGGATGGAACAACGTCCTCGGCTTCCGCACGAGCTATGGCCGCGTGCCCGCCGATGCTCTCGACGTGTGGCTGCCGTCCATGGGCGTCACCGGGCCGATGGCGCGAACCGTCACCGACCTCGCCATGCTTTTGTCGGTGCAGGCCGGCTTCGATCCGCGCGTGCCGCTGTCGATGGATGACGACACGGCGTTCCTCACCCGGCCGGTCGAGCGGGAGTTCAAGGGAACGCGAATTGCCTGGGCGGGCGACTTCAAGGGCCACACGCCCTGCGAGCCGGAAGTTCTTGAAGTCTGCGGCAAGGCTCTGCGGGTGTTCGAGTCGCTCGGCTGCGTCGTGGAAGAGGCGGTGCCGGATTTTCCGCTCGATGCCCTGTGGCAGGCGGCGGTCGAGCTTCGCGGCTGGCTCGCCGGCGGCGGGCTGCGCCCTCTTTATAATGATCCCGCGAAGCGCGCGCTGCTCAAGCCCGAGGCCATCTTCGAGATCGAGACCGGCGCCAGACTGTCAGCCTACGACATTACAGCGGCGTCGGTCGTGCGCAGCGAATGGTACCAGGCCGTGCGTCGGTTCTTCGCGCGCTACGACTATCTGATCGCCCCGACCGCGCAGCTCTTTCAGTTCGATGCCGATATTCATTGGCCGCAGGACATCGCCGGCCACACAATGACGACCTATCACGAATGGATGAAGGCCGTGCTCCTTGTCACCATGTCCGGCTGCCCGGCATTGGCCGTGCCGGCGGGTTTCGGGGCGCAAGGCCTGCCGATCGGCATCCAGATCATCGCGCCCGTCCATCACGAGGCGGCCTGCCTGCAACTCGCCTACGCCTACGAGCTTGCCACCAACTGGACCAGCACGCGCCTTCCCGCACTGCTCGGCCGCGCGTGAGAGGCGCGCGTTGCGTTCGCTAACGGCCCGGTCGAATGATCGAGGCGGCTTGCGTCAACGATCTTGCGATTCCTTGCGTACGAAATTGATGATCGCGGAGAAGTCGGAAGCCGCCTGGCCTTGCTCGGCGAAGGAATCGTAGATCTGCGCGGCGTGAGCGCCGAGCGCGGTGTTGGCGCCCACCGACTCCGCCGCTTCGCGGGCGAGCTTGAGGTCCTTGAGCATCAGGGCGGCGGCGAAGCCCGCCTTGTAGCCGTTGTTGGCCGGACTTGCCGGCACCGGCCCCGGCACCGGGCAATAGCTCGTCAACGACCAGCATTGCCCGGATGACGCCGACGCGACGTCGAAGAGGGCCCGGTGCGAAAGCCCGAGCTTCTCTCCGAGCACGAAGGCCTCGCTCACCGCGATCATCGAGATGCCGAGGATCATGTTGTTGCAGATCTTCGCAGCTTGGCCGTTGCCGGGCTCGCCGCAATGCACCACCCGCTTGCCCATGCGTTCGAGCACCGGCCGGCCGCGCGCGAACGCCTCGGCCGCGCCGCCGACCATGAAGGTGAGCGTCGCCGCGGTCGCGCCGCCGACGCCGCCGGAGACCGGGGCGTCGAGCGAGGCGACGCCGTGCTCGGCCGCGAGCGCGTGCGCGGCGCGCGCGCTCGTCACGTCGATGGTCGAGCAGTCGATGAACAGCGCGCCGTGCTTGGCGACCGGCAGAACATCGGTCCAGACCGACATCACATGCTCGCCGGCGGGCAGCATGGTTATGACGACGTCGGCGTCCTCGACCGCGCGTTTCGCGCTCGCCATGACCTGCACGCCGTGCTCGGCCGAAGCCCAGCGCGACCGCGGCGAGACATCGAACCCCTGAACCCGCTCGCCCGACTTGACGAGATTGGCCGCCATGGGCGCGCCCATGTTGCCAAGCCCGATGAATCCGATCGTCGGCATGGTCTCAAATCCTTTCGCGCGTTTCCCAGTTTCCGTTTCTGCGGGTCCCCGCATCAGCCGCGCGCCGATCATGCGGCCGGGCGATCGGTCTCCTTTTTGGGCCGCCCGGGCCGGCGTTGGCCGACCGGGCGATAGTGCGCGGCGAGAATCGTGCTGCTCGCGCGAATGGTTCGCATCGCGATCGCGATGGACTGCGGCAGGCGCTTGGCGCGGCGATAGGCGCGCACGGTGCGCTCGCCCAATCCGAGCAAGGCGGCGGTTTCCGCCGTGCTGAGATTGAGATCGGATTCGAACGCCACCAGGTCCGTGCCTCGCATCGGCCGCTGCTCGTCCGCGACCGTTCTGAGCGTATCGGCTCCGTAATCGAGCCCGTTCTCCCATTCAATGCCGGCGCCGAAGGGCGCAACGGCGACCCGGCGAAAGCTCGCCGGACGACAGAGGAACTCCTTGAAATGCCGGGAGCGGTGAACAAGGCCGGTCAAATCCACCTTGTCCCTGGTGCCATCCGCCCAGGTGACGCTGATCGTCCACGGGGCGCGCGTCGCGCTGACCGCTTTGATTCGCGGCAATGAATCCATCGCGCTCCTCACTGCAATTCGTTCCACGTCGCCATGAGCCGCTCGTGGTTGGCGGCGATCCAGGATAGCGCCTCGCGACGATGGCGGGAGGGAATCGTCCCAGCGAAAACGGCCGCATCGCGGATGCGGACCTTAGCCTGAAAATTGCGGCCGATCACGTGCACATGCGGGGGATTATGGTCTTCGGCAAACAGCATGATCCGGTACGAGCCGAAATTTTTGACGGTTGGCATCCTCGCGCCCCCGCCTGAAATATACGGCCGAAAATGCCGAATTTCAAGAAAGGCGGAAAATTCTGCCGCTTTTTTGCCGGCACCGACTATCCGCTTCGCAACGTCAGAAAACCAGCTCCAGCTCGCCGACGGACCGGAAGTGGCGGTCGACGATGTCCGGCGTGACCTCGGCGAGCTGGTTGGGACGCCAAACCGGCTTGCGGTCCTTGTCGACGATGGTCGCGCGAATGCCTTCGACGAAATCATGCTCGGCAATGCAGGCGAGCGAGATGCGATAGTCCTGCTGGAAGCTCTGCTCGACCCTTTCGAACGACGCCGCGGCGCGGATGTTGCGCAGCGTGACCTTGAGCGAGGTCGGCGACTTTTCCCGCAGCCGCGCCAGCGCCGCGCCCGCCTCCGCCGCAGGCGATGCGCCGAGCCGCTCGAAGATGTCCTCGACCGCGGGCGCGCCGTAGCAACCGTCGATCCAGGCGCGCGCGTCCTTGAGCTTGCCCGCAGCCGGCGGCACGGAGATCGTGTCGAGGCGTGCGCGCACCTCGGCGGCGGTGCGACACTCCGCGAGCGCGGGCGCAATCTCGGCGAGGCGCGCGGAGGGGATGTTGACGTCGGCGAGCCCGCAATAGATGGCGTCGGCCGCCTGCATGCGCTCCCCGGTGAGAGCGAGATGCATCCCCGTCGAGCCGGGGGCGCGCGCCAGCAGATAGGAGACGCCGACGTCGGGAAAGTAGCCGATGCCGACCTCGGGCATCGCGACCGAGGAGCGCTCGGTCACGACGCGATGCGCGGCGTGGGCGGAGAGGCCGACGCCGCCGCCCATGACGACACCGTCCATGACGGCCACCACCGGCTTGGGATGGCGCGCAATCAGGACGTCGAGGCGATATTCCGTGGACCAGAAACGGGCGGGAAACGAATCGCCCGATTTCGCCGCGTCATAGAGCGCGCGCAGGTCGCCGCCGGCGCACAGCCCGCGCTCGCCGGCGCCGTCGATGAGGATTGCGCCGACCGTCGGATCGTCGGCCCAGGACTTCAGCAGCCGCGTCATCGTTACGGCCATGTCAAGGGTGAGCGCGTTGAGCGCCTTGGGCCGGTTGAGCGTGATGCGGCGCAGCGCCTGCTGCTCGCGAACGATGACGTCGCCGTCCTGGAAAACCGCTTCGTTCATCGTCCGACGAGGCTTCTCGCCACGATGACGCGCATGATCTCGTTCGTCCCCTCCAGGATCTGATGCACGCGCAGATCGCGGACGATCTTCTCGATGCCGAATTCGGTCAGATAGCCGTAGCCGCCGTGCAGTTGCAGCGCCTGATTGGCGACATCGAAGCAGATGTCGGTGACGAAGCGCTTCGCCATGGCGCAGAGCGCCGTCGCGTTCGCCTCCTTGCGGTCGAGGGCCGCCGCGGCGCGCCAGAGGAACGCGCGCGAGGCCTCGAGCCCGGTCGCCATGTCGGCAAGGCGGAACTGCAGCGCCTGAAACTCGTCGAGCCGTTTGCCGAAGGCGCGGCGCTCCCTCATGTAGGCGAGCGCCTTGTCGAGGGCCGCCTGCGCGCCACCGAGCGAGCACGCGGCGATGTTGAGCCGGCCGCCGTCAAGCCCGGCCATCGCGATCTTGAAGCCGATGCCTTCCTCGCCGAGCCGATGCTCCACGGGTATCCGCACGTCCTGGAACACGACCGCGCGCGTCGGCTGCGCGTTCCAGCCCATTTTGCGCTCGTTGGCGCCGAGCGAAATGCCGGGCGTGTCGCCGGGTACCACGAAAGTCGAAATGCCGGCCGGTCCCGGACTGCCGGTCCGTGCCATGACCACGTAGAGGTCGCCCGCGCCGGCCCCCGAGATGAACTGCTTCTGGCCGTTGAGGACATAATGGTCGCCGTCACGCACGGCGCGCGTGGCGAGCGCGGCGGCGTCCGAGCCCGAACCCGGCTCGGTGAGGCAATAGCTCGCCAGGAATTCCATCGTGCAAAGCTTCGGAAGCCATCTCTTGCGCTGCTCGTCCGATCCGTAGGCGTCGATCATCCACGCCGTCATGTTGTGGATCGACATAAAGGCCGCGACCGTCGGGCAGCCGCTCGCGAGCGCCTCGAAAATCAGCGTCGCGTCGAGGCGCGAGAGCGCCGATCCGCCGACGTCCTCGGCGATGTACACCCCGCCCATGCCAAGCTCGGCGGCCTTGCGCATCTCGGCGACGGGAAAATGCCTGGCCTCGTCCCAGGCCAGCGCGTTCGGCGCAAAGACTTCGGCGGCAAAGGCGCGGGCCATGTCGCGTACCGCCACTTGGTCGTCGGCAAGGGCGAACTGCGGGGGCGAGCCTGAGGATGCATCGAGCATGGCGCTTTTTTGCCCAGCCGGACGACCACCTGCACCGGGGAACTCGGCAGGCCGCGGGGATTTCTAAGCCGAAAGTTAATAGGCTCGAAATGTGGATTAGCATTGTCGTTTTCATGCAGCAATGCGAGACTTGCGCTCGTTTGGGGAGCAGCTGACGGCATGCGCACGGACTGGGAGGGTCTGTGGCACTTGCGTGCTGCGGTGCGGGGCACGCGCGTGTCCGCGCCGGCGCTGCTCTTTTGTTTGGACAATAAGACCAATGCGCGCCGCAAGACGGCGTGCTATCCGGTCATGCGGCAGATGCGATCTCACAAATAACGGCGGAGCGCCCTCGTGCAGCCACTCGATCCCGCCCTCGACACGCTGGCCAAGCTTCTCATCCACAACGCGCGCGTCATGGGTGAGCGGCCCGCGATCCGCCACAAGAACCTCGGCATCTGGCAGACGTGGACCTGGTCGGAAATGCTCGAGGAGATCCGCGCCTTCTCGGTCGGGGTCGCCGAGCTTGGATTGAAGCGCGGCGACAAGTTCGCGATCATCGGCAGCAATCGGCCGCGGCTCTATTGGGCGATCTGCGCCGGCCAGGCGCTGGGCGCGGTGCCGGTGCCGATCTACTCCGACGCCGTCGCCGACGAGATGGCCTACGTGCTCGCGCATGCCGAGGTCACGCTGGCGGTGGTCGAGGACCAGGAGCAGGTGGACAAGGTCATCGCCATATCGGATCGCATTCCGATGCTCGGGCGCGTGGTGTACGACGAGCCGCGCGGCCTCAAGGACTACGACCACAATCGCCTGATCGCGTTCGAGGACGTGCAGCGCCTCGGCCGCAAGAAGCTTGCCGAGGACCCCGACTGCCTGCGCCGGTGGGAAGCCGCCGTCGCCGAAGGCAAGGGCAAGGACCTCGCCATCATTCTCTACACCTCAGGGACGACCGGTCGATCCAAGGGCGTGATGCTGACCTATGAGAATGTCATCGTCTCGTCACGCAACGGCAACGCCTTCGACCATCTCGGACCCGAGGAAGACGTCATCGCCTACTTGCCGATGGCCTGGGTCGGCGATCACGTGCTCTCTTACGTGCAGTCTTATGTCGGCGGCTTTTGCGTCAACTGTCCGGAGACGCCCGACACGGTGGTCGACGACCGCCGCGAGATCGGCACGACCTACGCTTTCGCGCCGCCGCGCGTCTACGAGAACAGCCTCACGCTGACCATGGTGCGCATGGCCGACGCCGGCCCGTTCAAGCGCAAGATGTTCGACTTTTTCATTGCGTTCGCGCGGCGCTGGGGCGAGCAGATCCTCGACGGCAAGAAGGTGCCGCTCGGCGTGCGCATCCTCTACGCCATCGGCGACTTTCTGGTTTATGGACCGCTCAAGAACCGCTTTGGGCTTTCGCGCATCCGCGTCGCCTACACCGCCGGCGAGGCGATCGGCCCGGAGATTTTCCGCTTCTGGCGCGCCGTCGGCCTCAATCTCAAGCAGCTCTACGGGCAGACCGAGGCCTCGGTCTATGTCACCGCGCAGCCCGACGGCGAGATTTACGCCGACACCGTCGGCACGGCATCGCCCGACGTCGAGATCAAGATCTCCGACGGCGGCGAGGTTCTCTACCGCTCGCCCGGCGTGTTCGCCGGCTACTACAAGGACCCGGAAAAGACCGCCGAGGTGCTCACCCCGGACGGCTGGGTGCACACCGGCGATGCCGGCTTCATCGATCACAAGACCGGGCACCTCAAGATCATCGATCGCGCCAAGGACGTCGGCCGTCTCAACGACGGCACGCTATTCGCGCCGAAATACATCGAGAACAAGCTCAAGTTCTATCCGAACATCCGCGAGGCGGTCGCGGTCGGCGCCGGGCGCGACTTCGTCTGTGCGATGATCAACATCGACCTCACCGCGGTGGGGAGCTGGGCCGAGCGCAACAACGTGGTCTACGCCTCCTACCAGGAGCTCGCCGGCCATCCGCTCGTCTACGGCATGATCGCCCAGCACGTCGACGAGGTGAATCGGTCGCTCGCCGAGGAAGAGGTGATGGCCGGCGCCCAGATCCATCGCTTCCTCATTCTGCCCAAGGAACTCGATGCCGATGACGGCGAGCTCACGCGCACGCAGAAACTGCGGCGCGGACTGATCTCCGAGCGCTATGCGCCCCTGGTCGAGGCGCTCTATGCCGGGGCGACGACCGCCGAGATTTCGACGCAGATCACCTTCGATGACGGCCATCAGGGCGTGATTGCGGCGCGTGTGGCGATCCGCGACTTGAAGCCTTATCCGCTGCCCGCGGCCGCGAAGATGGAGCGCGCGGCATGAGGGCGCCGTCCTCGCCTGAGGTAAGGGCAGGCGAGGTGTTGCTCGCGGTCGACGATGTTTCGCTGTCGTTTGGCGGCGTGCGTGCGCTGACCGGCGTCTCCTTCGACATCCGCAAAGGCGAAATCCGCGCCATCATCGGCCCCAACGGCGCCGGCAAGACGTCGATGCTCAACGTCATCAACGGCTTCTACCAGCCGCAGGCCGGCCGCATCACGTTCAAGGGCGCGGTGCGCAAGGCGATGCGCCCCTCCGCGGCCGCCGAGGGCGGCATCGCCCGCACCTTCCAGAATCTCGCGTTGTTCCGCGGGATGACAACGCTCGACAACATCATGGCCGGCCGCACGCTCAAGATG
>Ga0335078_10017820_pt1 | contig 10560 bp, 6 predicted proteins | sample Lox_Sample_32_FD_206711 | JGI IMG/M metagenome (GOLD analysis project Ga0335078, IMG submission 206711) | Soil microbial communities from Loxahatchee National Wildlife Refuge, Florida, United States - Lox_Sample_3.2 | ecosystem: Environmental > Terrestrial > Soil > Wetlands | place: USA: Florida...
GGGGTAGTGCATGCATGAGCACGTTCATGATCAAGTTCTGCTACTCCAACGGATCCTGGGCTCGCATGCTCAGGGTCAGTGACGACCGGTGTGCCGCGGTCCGCGCCCCGCTGAGCCGCCCGGGCAGTCGGCGGCGGTCCAGACGCGAGCGCTTCCCGTGACCTAGGCCCCTACCGCCGCGCGTTCCGTTCCGGTGAACTGGGTGCGGGTGACAAGGGTGCGAGCGACAGGGCCGGCACAGGCGAGCGCAGAGACGACGGGATCCGCGACGTTCCCGGCATCGAGCGGTGCCGCGGATACCGGGCGGCCGGGCAGCCGCGGTCTCCTGGCCGGCCGGTACCGGCTGTCCGAGCGGCTGACCGTACCGGGCCGGCCGGCCCTCTGGCGCGCTACCGACGAGGTGCTGGGCCGGCCGGTCACGGTCTGCATTCTCGCGGCCGGGTCACGCCGCGCGGCCCGGGTCGTGGCGGCCGCCCGCGCTTACCGGCCGCTGGCCGGGTCCTGGCGGGGACGGCATCCCGGCCGCCCCGATACAGGGCGGCAGGCCGCAGTGCCCGCGGCAGCTGGTACCAGGCCTGCCGCCGGACATCGGCGCGATATCGTGTCGCGCGCTTGCCGAAGATCCCTGCTGCGGACCGCCGATCCTCAGCACTGGCCGCCTCGCGACGGAACTGACTGCCGCCGCGGCGCAGGCCGCCGGCCCGCCCGGCACCGGGCCCGCCGCTACGCTCCGGTTGCCTCCCGTCGCCGCCGCCACCGAGCCGCTGTCGGGCATGCACGACACCCGTGACGGCAGGGCGGTCCGGGCTGCGTCGCCGGCCGGGGAACCGGAACCCGAGCGCCAGCCGGCGCCGGTGCGAACGCTGCGCGGCAGGGTAGCCATGCGGAAGCTGCGTGAGCGGGCACCCGGATGGAAGCCGGCCCGCGGGCCACACAGCGCCGGACCACGCGGACGCGCCGGGCGGAGACTCGGCGCTGCCGCCATCGTCGCCGCGCTGCTCGGCACGGCGGGCTGGCTGCTGGCGGATCGGCCGGCCGCGCCGTCGCACCGCGCCGCGGCAGCCCAGATCCGCAGCCTGCGTCCGGTCCGCGAGGCAGCGTTCGGTCCGCGGGGCGAGGGTGACGGCGACAACCCCGCGCTCGCCCGCCTGGCCGTCGGCCGCGCCGCCGGCTGGCACAGCCACTGGTACACCACCGCTGCCTTCGGGAACCTGAAGCCGGGCACCGGCCTGCTGCTGGACATGGGTCACAGCGTCACCATCACCAGCGCGGAGGTGAGGCTCGGGAGCGTTCCAGGAGCCGACCTCCAGCTGCGCCTGGGCGGGATGCCGATGCTGGCAGACCTGCTGCCCGTCGCCCGGGCCGGCAACGCAGGGGGCGAGGTCCGGCTGAAGCTGGCCCGCCCGGCCCGTGCCCGCTATGTACTTATCTGGTTCACCAGACTGCCGCCGGACTCGGCCGGCACGTTCCGGGCCAGCGTCTCGGGCGTCCGCGTGTACGGCCCGGGCTGAGCCGGGGCGCCACACCGCGCCCGGCGCCACACCGAGCCGGAGCTCACGCCCAGGAGCGCCGGCGGACCGAGTCCAGGACGACGTCGCACGCCCAGAGTCAGTGCCCGGATCGCGTGGTCGTCAGGCGAGCCGACCGGCGCGCTGCCCGGCCGGCTCATCGGCGGCCCGCAGCAGGCACCGCGCTAGCGCTTCCGTGCACCGCGCGGTCCAGACGCGCCGACGTTCCCGTCCAGGGCGAGTGGCTAGATCCTCAGATCGCGGCTCAATCAGGATGAAACCTGGGCATCGGATGCACTGACCGTGCCAGCATCTACCTCAGTCCGGGGGAACCGCGACTGCTGGGCAGGGTGACTCCATGGGAGCTGTCGAGACAGCTAGAACTAAGACTTACATCGCGCCGGGCGCCTACGTGCTGCGGCCGCGGGCACTGCTCGCCGTGGTGCTCGCCGTCTGCCTGGCCCAGATGGCACTGGCCGTCCCCGCCGGCCTGAACGGCCTCTTCCAGCAGGACCTCGGGACCAGTTCGGCCCAGCTGACCTGGATCTCCGACGCGTTCCTGGTACCCGTCTGCGTGCTGGAACTGAGCTTCGGGGTGCTGGGCGACCTCTTCGGCCGCAAGCGGCTACTCGTCGGCGGCGCCGTGGTGCTGGCCTGCGGTGAGACCATCGCGCTGCTGACCCCTGGCGCGTCCGCGAGCACCAGCACCCGGCTGCTCGTGCTGTGGACTGGGCTGGCGATCGCCGGGCTCGGCGCGGGCGCCATCTTCCCGACGAGCCTGGCGATGGTCGCCGCGGGCACGCACACAGCACGGGACCGCGCGCGCTCCGTCGCGATCTGGGCCGCCGCATTATCAGTCGGCAACTGCGGCTCGCCGATACTCGGCGGGCTGGCGGCGGGCGAGCCGTTTGGCTCAGATCCGCTCGCGGGCTGGCGCTGGGCGCTGCTCGTCGTGGTCGCGCTGGCGGTGATCAGCGCGGTTGTGTCGGTAGTCGCCGCCACGGACTCGTCCTCGCCGGAAGGCCGGTCGCTGGACTGGCCGGGTCAGGTGACGATCGCGGCGGGGCTGTTCGCGCTGCTGTTCGCCGTCGTGCAGGGCCCGACGAGCGGCTGGCACAGCGCGCAGACGATCATCCCGTTCGCCGTCGCGGCCGTGTGCCTGCTGCTCTTCCTGCTGGTCGAGCGGCGGTCAGAGGCGCCGCTGCTGCGCCTCGACTTCTTCCGTGACCGCAACTTCGCCGTGGCCTCGGTCGTCACCGTCATCGGCATGTTCGCGTTCCTCGGCATCGCGTACTCGACGAGCATCCGGCTGTCGGCGATCCAGGGCTTCAGCCCGCTCAAGACCGCAATCGCGTTTCTCTGCCTCAACGGCACAGCCCTGATCCTGCTGCCGGTCACGATCGCGCTGCTGCGCAGGCACAGTGCGAGGGGACCGCTCAGCGCCGGGCTCCTGCTGATGGCCGGCGGCGCCGTGTGGGCCGCGTCGGTCCCGGTTTCTGACCTGTCCCTGCTTCCGGTCATCCCGGCGTTCATTCTCGTCGGCCTCGGATTCGCGCTGGCACTGTCCGCGCTTTCGACGATCGCCGTCAACACCCCGCCCACGCATCTGGCCGGCATGGCCAGCGGCACCACCAACATGCTCCGCGACTTCGGCTTCACGCTCGGCCCCGCGGTCATCGGCGCGGTCGCGCTCAGCCAGGCCGCAAACCTGATCAAGGCCAGGCTGGCCGGCAGCGCCGCTTTGCGGCACGCGCTCGCGGCGTTCACCGCGTCCCCGGCGCGCGCGCCCGCGGCGCAGCGGCCGGCGCTGGAAGCCGCCGTGCACGCGGTCCAGTCGGGACCGCTCGGGGCCAACGCGGTCCCTGCCGCGGTGCTGCAGCCGGGTGGCCAGGTGGTGCCGTTCAACCCGCTGAAACCGATCGCGTTCGACGCGCTGGGCCATGCGTACTCGCTGGGCTTCATCCTCAGCGGGGCGGCCGCGGTGCTGGCCGCGCTGCTCACCGTGATCGGGCTCCGCGCCCAGCCGGACGACGGGCTGCTGGACCTGGAGATGCTCGACGAATGGGGGAACTCATGGAGGCGCAGCAGAAGACAAGCCGGTGGCCGGTCATGTCCGGTGCCATCCCGTTTCGGACCGAGCCGTACACGCGCCGGTCGGAGACCGGGCAGGGCTCATGGGAGGCGCTGCAGCCAGGTGTGACGGTCATCCTCGGCCCGGACGGCGGTCCGGACTCCGGCCACGCCGCCGGCAGCGAGGCTCCGGCCGTGGCACGGGCGGCTCCGCTCGCAGGCCGCGGGGGGACCGGCAAGACCCGGCTGGCGGCCGAGTTCGCGGCGCGGCTGTGGGCAGCCGGCGAACTCGACCTGCTGGTGTGGGTGGATGCGAACAGCCGTGACAGCATCCTCTCCGGCTACGCGCAGGCGCTCGCGGACATCAGGCTCGCGGCTCCCGTGGGCCGGCCGGAGGCCGCCGCCGCCCGGTTCCTGACCTGGCTGGCCGAAACCGGCAGGCGCTGGCTCGTCGTGCTCGACGGGCTGATCGATCGGACCGACGCCGAAGGGCTCTGGGCGCAGGGCCCCAGCGGGCAGTCGATAGTCACGACCTGCCTTGCGAGCCTCCGCCCGGCTCCGGCTCCGGCACTGGCTCTGGCTCCGGCTCTGGCTCCGGCTCAGGCTCAGGCCGCGGCCGGACCGGCGACGGATGGCGCCGCGCCGATTCCGGCAGTGATGTCGATCGGTGTTCCTCCCTTCAGCCCGCGCGAGGCCCTGGACTTCCTGTCCGACCGGCTCAACGACGATCCGTACCGGTCGGCGGGCGGGCTGGATCTCGCGATGGCACTGCAGTGCATGCCGGCGGCCCTCGAACTGGCCACGACCTACCTGCACGACACCGGGCAGGACTGCCGCCAGTACCGGCTGGCATTAGAGCGGCACCGGCAGGCTGGCACCGACGATGGCGACCCGCTGCCCGCATCCTGGATGGTGGCCGCGGAGCGAGCCATGCAGTTCCCGCCCGGAGACCTCGCCTGGCCTGCCCTCAGGCTGGCGGCGGTGCTGAGCCCCGCCTGGATCCCCGGCGTGCTCCTCACCAGTCGTCCGGCCTGCGCGTACATCACCGGGCGTCGTGACATCACCGCTACCGACCAGGCCGGCGTCCGGGCCGCGTTCGGCAACCTGCAGCAGGTCGGCCTTGTCAGCATCGACCCGGCGGACGAGGCCCGCACCGTGCGCATTCCGGCGACGCTGCAGTCCTCGGTGCGGCTGGTAATGGAGCCGGCCGAGATCCGTCGCGCGGTGCAGGCGGCAGCCGACGCGATGTGCGCGACCTGGCCAGACGGCCGGGCATCGCAGGCGCAGTTGCAGCAGGCGTTCCGGTATTGCGCGACCTGCCTGCGCCGGCACGACGAGCAGGCACTGTGGATATCGGGCGGGCACCCGCTGCTGCTCCGGATCGGCAGCAGCCTCGACGCTGCCGGGATGACCGAGACCGCGCTCAGCTACTGGCGCGACCTCGCCGAGCGCTGCGCGGCCTACCTGGGCCCCCGCTCGCCTGCCAGTCTCGAGGTCCGGGAGCGGCTCGCCGCCGCGGCCATGGCCGCCGGGCGCGCCGACGAGGCAGCTGGCCTGCTCGAGAGGGTCGCCGCGGACATGGATGAGACGGCCGGGGCGGCGAGTCCGCAGGCAATCAGCACGAGGACGAGCCTCGTCACGGCGCTGCGGACCAGTGGCAGGCTGAGCGACGCGATCCTGCTCGGCAATCAGCTCGCATCGCATAGCGATCGCGCCGTCGGTTCCGCGCACACGCTGACAACGGCTGTCTTGTGGGAGCTTGCCCGCGCGTACTACGACGCCGAGCAGTTCCCCCTGGCGATCGGCACGCTGGAGCGATGCGCGGCCCTGCGCGCTCGCGCGAACGGCCTCATGCATCCCGAGACGCTGGCCGCGAGGCACAGCCTGGCGGCGGCCTACCGTCGCGCGGGCCGGGGAAAGGACGCGATCAGGCTCTATCAGGACGTGCTCGGCCAGCTCGAAGCCGCCGGGCCGGCCGCGCGCGCCGACACGGTCACGGCACGAGAGGACCTGGCGATTGCCTGCTACCACGCAGGCATGACCGAAGAGGCCGTCACCACGCTGCAGCGCGCTCTCGCCGACTGGCGACGCGTGCCAGGGGCCGATGCGGCGAGCACGCTCAGGGCACGAGCCAACCTCGCGGCCATCTGCTGCCTGAGCGGCCGGCTGAAGGAGGCAATCCGGCACTACCAGAGCGAGGCCGAGGATCTCGAGCGCATCCACGGCAAGGCTCATCCCGACCTGTTCCGTGCCCGCCGGAATCTGGCCGCCGCCTACCACAAGGCGCGCCGGCTTGCCGAGGCGGTCGAACTCGGCGCGGCGACGCTGGCCGATTGCGAGCAGAATCTGGGTCCCGGCCACCGGGAAACGCTGACGCTGCGCGCGAACCTGGCGCACGCTTACCACGCCAGCGGCCAGCTGAAGCGGGCGAGCGCGCATTTCGACCGGGCGCTGCGCGACTGCGAGCGGGCGCGGGGTACGGCGGATCAGCTCACGGAGGCGGTGCGAGACCTGCGGGTGCGGTATCTGGCCGGTCGTCAGGGAACCGCCCCGATCGTCTCGCCGCCCACGGACTTATCCCGCGGCCGCTGCCGCGTGACCGCTGCCGCGTGACCGCTGCCCCGCACATGGCCGCTGCCCCGCACATGGCCGCTGCCCCGCACATGGCCGCTGCCCCGCATGCCCGCTGCCCCGCATGCCCGCTGCCCGCACGCAGCCGCTGTCGCGTGACCGCTGCCCGCCCGCGGTCCAGCTGCCGGGCGAACCGGGAACGGCGCCCGCGTGCAGGCTCCGGCTTCATATATCGGTCAGCCGACCGATGTCTTCGCGTGAAACTTTCACCAAGATTTGTGATGCAAGTACTAGCACGACCGGCAGGCGGCCGTAAGGCCCGCCAATCCGCTCCGGCGTGAGCTGAGCGGCCGCCTGCCAGGCCCCGAGTCCGGCAGGGAATCCGATGACCAAGACGGCGCCGACTCGCCCTCCTGCACAGCTTTCGCTGTCCGTCTCGCTGGCCGCTACACCGGCGGCAGCGGCACAGGCCCGCCGTCACGTGCAAGCGGCAATCGAGTCCTGGGACGTGGCCGCCGACTCCTACACCGCGGCGCTCCTGACCAGCGAGCTCGTGACGAACGCCATCAGGCACGCGGCGAGTCCGGTCCGGCTGTTCGTCACCTGCTCGTGCGATCACCTGAGGGTCTACGTGCATGACAGCTCGGCCGAGTGGCCGACCCCCATGGACACGTCGGCCGACGCGGAGGATGGCCGCGGCCTGATGCTCGTCGCCAGCCTGTCTGCTGACTGGGGCTGCTACCGCACCTCGGCCGGGAAGGCCGTGTACTTCACGCTCGCCCTCGAGACCGATCCCGGCGAGCGCTAGGCGGCCGGCCCGGTCGCGCCCGGCACGATCAGCGCGGCACGGCGGCACGCAGCGCGGACTCACGCGCGATGTCGGTCCGCGACTGGACGTTGAGCTTCTTCAGGATGTGCGAGACGTGCGTCGCGACGGTGCGCCTGGACAGGAAGAGCTTGCCGGCGATATCGGGGTTGGACAGCCCGCACTCCACGAGTGCGGCGATCTTGATCTCGGTGGGCGTCAGGCTGTCCCAGCCGCTTCGCGCCTGGCGGTGCTTGGCCTGCGGGCCGCGACGAATGCCATGACGGCGGAACCTAGCCTGCAGCCTGCCGACATCAGTCACGGCGCCAAGCGCGCCGTACTGCTCTAGCGCCCGGGTGAACGCAGCCCTGGCCCGGTCTCGGTCACCTGCGATCGCGAAGGCGTCTGCCGCCGCCTCCAGCGCCTGCGCGCTGAGTAGCGGCCGGGTCGCCTCCGCGTACAGGTCGGCGGCCCGCAGCAGCAGGGCCGCGTCGCGCCCGACCAGGCCGCGGCAGAGCAGCGCGTTGGCCTGCCGGCGCGGGATGTCAGAATGGGCCGCGAGCGAGTCGGCGTGGCCCGCGAGCGACTCGGCGGTGCCGCGGTCACCGATCGCGGTGGCAAGGCGGACGGCGTCGGCGAGAAGGTCCTCGATCTCCTCCAGTTCCTCGGTGTTGCTCGCGAACCCGGCCGTCAGCTCCTTCAGCGCGGCCGGCAGCTCGCCCGCGTGCTCGCGCTCCAGGCTTCTGGCCAGCGCCAGCGGCGGGATGACCCGATTGCCGAGCCGGTCGGCGTGGCGGCCCGCGGCGGCCAGATGATCGAGGGCCGTGCTGATCTCGCCGCGATGGAAGCCGATCACGGCGGCGGCCCCGAGGTCGGCGCATGCGCAGGCCGGCTCCTTGAGGTCCTCGGGCACGGTCAGTATCTCGGCGAGCGCGTCGTCCCAGCGTGCGGTCTCGAAGAACAGCTGGCCGAGCGCGCTGTGCGCCTGAGCCAGCCGGATAAGCGTGCCCGCCTGGTCGGCCAGCTGCCTGGCCTGCCGCGCCGCGGCAACAGCCTCCTCGTAGCGATCGAGGTCGCCGAGCATCACCGCCTGGTTGATCTGCAGGAGGATCCGGAGGTCGGTCAGCGCGGGATCGGCCTCCGTCACCGCCAGGGCCTGGTCGATGAGCGGCAGCGCCTCGGGCACCTTCCCCTGCACCGCGGTCACGATCGTGAGCACGTGCAGCGCCCAGCCGGTCGCCCACGCGTCGCCGGCGGCCGATGCCGCCGCCAGCGCCTCGGCGGCGACGCGTCCGGCGTTCTCCACCTCGCCGAGGTTGCTGTGCATCCGCGCGGTCATGACCAGCAGCCGGGCCCGGTGCCGACCGGAGATCGCCGTGGGGCTGAGCGCCCGGTTCAGCATCGCGATGGCGTCCGCCGACTTACCGCGCAGGGTCAGGCAGTGCGCGATCGTCCAGTGCAGGTCGACCATGAGATCGGGGTCGTCGGTGCTCCTGAGGGCTCGCCGCGCGACCCGCTCGGCCTCGACCGCATTTCCGACCCGGAACAGCGCATCGGCGAGCCGCGCGACCAGCAGCTGGTGCCTCGGCTGATCGGCGCGGGTCGCGACGGCCCGCTGCAGCAGGTCGGCCGCTACCTGCGGGGCACGGCCGATTAGCAGCTCGGCGGTGTCGGAGAGCCAGGCGAGCATCCAGTCATCCATCGGGTCGGCTGCACCGCCCGAGCCGCGGACGGCCCACGCGAGCTGGCGCGCTACGCGGTCGGCGGGCGCGCCGGAGGCGGCCAGGGCGCGGCCGGCATCACGGTGCCAGGCGGCGCGCAGCGGGCCGGGCATCTCCTCATACAGCGCCGCGCGGATCAGCGGGTGCCTGAACCCCAGGCCGCCGTCCGACTCGGCCAGGATGCCCGCGGCACGCGCCTCGTCCAGCGCGCAGATCAGATCGGGGATGCCGCGGTCGAGCACCGTCGCGAGATCGGGCACGGCGAAGTCGACGCCCAGCAGGGCGGCCGCGCGCAGCACCTCGCGTGCCTGCGCGGATACGAAGCGGAGCCGGTCGGCGATCGCCGCCGACAGCGAGCCGGGTGCCCATTCGCTCGTCAGCTCGGCCGACCCTGTCTCGCTGACGGTCAGCGCGCAGCTGCGCGCCAGCGCGGCCACGAGCTCGGTGAGATACAGCGGGTTTCCGGCCGCGCCGGCGGCAAGCCGCAGCAGCCTGTCGTCGGGGCTGCCGCCCGCCAGCGAGGCCACCAGCTCGGCTGCCGCCGCAGCGTCCAGCGCCCCGAGCCGCAGGCGAACTGCGTCCGGCGCGGCCCGCCCGAGCGCCTGCACGTCGTCGCGCAGCGGCACCGGGCGCATCGTGCCCACGAGCAGCAGCGGCATCCGGGGAACCGACCGGGCGAGCCGCCCCCACAGCGTGAGGGTGGCCTGATCCGCCCACTGCAGATCGTCGATTACGAGGACGGTAGGCGTGCTGGCGGACTGCTCGGCGATCAGCGCGAGTACCTGCTCGCCCATGGCCGCGCTGACATCCGCGCCGTGATCGCCGGCCAGCTCGCCCAGCAGTAACCTGCGGATCGTGGTCCGCCGTGCGTCCGCCGACGGCTCGCGTACCCGCAAGGCGTCCAGCAGCGGCAGCAGCGGCAGTGCCTGCCCTAGCTCGTCACCGGCTCCCCAGAAGACCTCGCAGCCAAGATCTGCGGCTTCGGCGGCGAGGGCACGGGCTAAGACGGACTTGCCGATGCCGGGCTCGCCCTCGATCAGCACGGAACTGCCGCGGCCCGTGGCGACATCTGTCACCAGACCGGACAGCGCGGCGAGCTCGCTCTCGCGGCCGACCAGCGCAGGAGCCAATGCCGTGGTGGGCACGGCCAAACTCTACTACCCGAAGATTCGGGCAACAAGCGGTTTATCGGTGTAAAGCACTGTCGTTCTGCGATACATCGCAGTGCGAGTTCGCCCGCATTAGCCACTGAGAGTTTCACCGACTATTTCAGTGCAGCAATCCGGCGCCTTCTCTGTGCAACTCGCAGCGCGGTAAGAGCCGCAATAATCGCGGTTAATTTTAGTATTTCTATATTAGTCGAAAATGATGTCATAATTCCAGCATGAGGCGAAGCTTACCGCATAACGCGGCAACGTGAGCGCGGTTCAGCCATGCCCGGAACCTAAGTCGCTGACCTCAGGAAACACGTTGGAGGAGTCATGCGCAGAGGGCGAGCTATTCTAATTCCCGCCATCATCACGCTCAGCTTTGCCGGAGTAAGCCTGGCGAGTACGGCGGCGCCCGCAGTGGCCGCCACCACCGCCAGCGCACAAGCCCCCGCATCGACCTTCCAGATCTATTATCACCTCTGACTGAAATTCAGGTTCCTGACGGGAACGTCGGCTCCGGATAGTCGCCCGGCGTGCCTGCGTACCCGGATACCCGGGCTGCAGCCGGCGCGCACGCGGGCCTGGCCGGGCTGACGTCTTCCCCTCCGGCACCCGCGCTGATTCGTCACGTGCCGACCGCTCTGTCGGGTTGCGCAGGATCGCACGGCGAGATGCAATGAGACTCTCAGGCAACAGCGGCGAGCCGGCCAGACGCGGCGGGCAAGCCGCCGCAG
>Ga0335078_10017821_pt1 | contig 10560 bp, 8 predicted proteins | sample Lox_Sample_32_FD_206711 | JGI IMG/M metagenome (GOLD analysis project Ga0335078, IMG submission 206711) | Soil microbial communities from Loxahatchee National Wildlife Refuge, Florida, United States - Lox_Sample_3.2 | ecosystem: Environmental > Terrestrial > Soil > Wetlands | place: USA: Florida...
ACCCAGGGAGCACAGGTCTCGATGAATTGATCGTCGTAAAGCTGGTCGAGGTCGCTCGCCACAACGGCCAGTTGCTCCTCGATCAGCGCCAGAAGCGATTCGAGCGGCCCGCGCGCTAGTTGCTGCGCCGCCGCCACCTGGGCATCCTTGAGGCGGTAGAGCGCCGGAAGCAGATCGAAAAGCCTGGTCCGCGGGGTCATGACATCACCCCCAGAACTACATTCTTTGGGTTGGGATCGAGCACCAGAAGCTCGGCTGGTAGAGGAAGACTTTGAGAGGCAGCAGCCGGAACATAGGGAGAGATTCGCAGGTTCGACCCGGAGCCAGGCCTTTCAAGAACGGTAACCTGTTGCGACAGCCAACTGTTGAACGTTGAAAGAGAGAACGTGCCTGCAGACGCGAGGTCTCCCGCAGCGCTGGTAGGACCGGCATGAAGCCCGGTCACATTCACGGCGACAACTCCCGGAACGGCCTGGATGAGCGCGGCGACCTCATCCGCTGAGACTCCCTGGCCGAAGCTGCGATTGGCGAAGCTATAGGTTTCCGTGAGCGCCTGAAGAACTGCCGCCTGCACGGCCGGCTGGTTGTACCTGGGGTCATAGGCGACGTCCGCGGACAATCCGAACAGAGTTTCGAGAAAGGTCACCGCCGTGATCAAAATCATGGGATTACCGTAATTACGCAGCGAGGCCACCAGGTTCGCCAGAGTAGGGTTCCCCGGCGGCAATGCGGCGCCGTTAGCTCCCGCCACGGTCAGGAAGATGCCGCGCCCCCGCCCGCTGGCCATCCAGACGGCGTCGGCCTTGGAGATGCCGGCAAAGGTCGAGGCGTAACTCTGGTAGTCGGCGACGGAGACGGCACGTCCCAATGTTAAAACTGATTGCGGCGCGCTGGAGCGGATGTCGTCAATCGAGTCGGGATCGCCGCCTCCAGTGGCCACTTGGGGATTGGTGACTCCGCTCACGCCCAGGGGACGATCGATCAAGGTGCTAATGGAGCCGGCCGCGACGTTCCCTGCTGAGCCGAGGCCAATCCGGTAGTTCGCCTGAATATTGTTCTGGCCGGTAGGAAGTGTGGACCCTTCCACACCGTCGCCAAAGAGAACATCCGTGGTGCCATCCGATTGGTTGAGCGTCGCGAAGACACGCGCCACAGGGTCCTGCTGATAGAGGCTCGGCGCTTCGCTCCAGGCTGCGCCGTTGGCCAACACCTGGAGGGTGCTTTTTCTTCCCGTCGGAGTCGGCGCTTGCACGTAGGTCAGGGGAGACTGTCGGAGCGTGAATTCTTGATTGGGCGTGGAAGCACTGCCGCTGCCCACGATCTCACTTACCGATTGACCGTTGGTGGCCAGAGCAACATTCGCATTCACCGTGGTCGAGTTCCGGTCATAGCAATTCATCAAATTCGAAAGCAGTCGAATCTGCGTGTGGGGGTACGGCGCCGTAACGCTGCTTACCGATTTGACCAGGGCATACTCGCTTACATCGGGGTCACTGCTCCCCGAAAGAACCAGGATGAAGTTGCTCAAGGAAGTCTGAGGTACTGTGCCTGGGCGCCCGCTCGCATCCTCGACGTGCAGGCTCAACACACCGCTGGCGGCGCTCCAATCGGGAACGGAGGAGTCCGAGTTGAGCGGCAGGGGCGCGGGAGAAGAGATGGTCAGGACGTCGCCCGGTTTGAGAGACAGGGGAGCGGATTGGTCATCTGGAACAAACCAGAGCGTGGTAACGCCGTCAGCCACGGCGATCTTCTGCCGGTTGCCCGATAGAGCTACCACCTGGGCCTGCGCGAGATCGGGGCGTACGCCGCGCAAATCGAGAAACCCGCCGTACAGCGGATAGTCCAAAGGTTGTTCGGCAACAGCCAGTTCTTCGCTCTGTGCCAACACCTGCGCAGAGCGCCGCGCGAACGTGTTCGAGAGGTTCTCAACGTAATCCGCGACCAGCTCCGTCGCTTTCCCGCTCAAGCCGAACTGAGCAAGAGAAACGGTACTCGAGTGTTGAACGTTGTAAAGCTGGGCGGTGTAAACATAGGTGGGCGGCGGCGGGGCGAGGGCCGCGCCGGGTGAGGGCCTGCGTTCGAACTCAATGCGTCTTTCCACGAGCGTTTTCTCGGTCAGGGCAAACCAGCTTCCGGCAACGACCTTGGGATAAGTCGAATCCAAATCGACCTGGCTGCTCGACGCGATCTGGAAATTCGCCCATTGCCATGGCAGGTTGGTGGTATCGACGAGGTAATCGGGCAGACTTGTAGTTGGTTTTGAAGGAGTGCTCGTGGCGTTCACAAAAAGATTCGGGTCGGGCGCGTTGTTTCCGAAGAGCGCGGCCTTTTGACGAAACGCGAGAACCTTTGCGACAGTCCATGCCGCGGAAGTTCCGTCGCCCAGAATGTGAGTGAGCGGCCGGTCCCAGGCGGCGTAGGTTATCTTGCGAACATTGTCCGCCACAACCTGATTGAGCACCACCACTTCCCAGTCGCGGGGAGGTGGAGTGCCGGTGGGACCGACCGCCCAAGCCTCTCGATTTACGCCCAGTATAAGCAGCGAATCTCCAGGGTTTAGTTGAGTTGACGTCCCCTGAAGATAGATGAACCTCTTGCCGGTTCCCGGGCGCCACGGAGCCGCAGATTGCACCGGAAGCGCGTTCCAGTCAGGCTTGGCGGGAATGTCGGCGGAGGTCTCGAATACCTGCGGTTTTTGGCCTTGCGCAGGCACGCTCTGCATCTGCGTGCCCCCGGGGATTGTGACGGCCGGCGCAGCAGGATCCGGCGCCTGCCCCGGCGCCGTTTTCAGCGTGAAGGCTACATAAGCGGAAGACGATACCCCGGGCGAAGGCTGGTAACCGATTAGCCGGGACAGTTCGGTCAGGGACCGGGATTGCGTGGCAGTGCCCAGGTAGCTTTCATTGGCCAGGCGCTCCTGGTAAAAGGTCAGGATATCCAGCACCACGGCCGTGGCGTCCAGAAATGCAATAGTGAAATCATCGCTGTCGCGGGTCTTCAGGCGCGCCAGCGCCGGATAATCGGAACTCGAGAGACGTGCCAGCATGGATTCCTTGAATGTGGCCCAGGTTCCAGCCCGGTAGCTTATGGAGGACTGACCGGGCGGATTGGTTTCCACTTGGGGAGTCTGGACACCCGTCCCCGCGCAGCAGCCGCAGAGGCAATCTGTAGTTCCCGTGCAGCTCATACCCTACTCATTTCCCTTCCAGTTCCGCCCCTTCAGGGCTGACCAATCTAAACGGGTCGTCATCGCTGACTCGGACCGTTGAAGGTCTGAAAGAATTCGGAATCTGTTATCCTGAGCGAAGCGTAGGATGCCCGCAGTTGTTCGTAAATCACTGAATCGCAGCAAACTGCAGAGATCCTTCGCTTCGCTCAGGATGACAAACGTCGATTTCTTCACACGTTCTTTGGCCTGGGCTGCAATAGACCGCCCCTTTGGGGCTCAGCAGCCGACCAACGCAGAAGTGTCTCGGCGGCGAGGCACGATAAAAACTCACGACGAAAACTGCGACGCCAGAAATGTATAAACTCTACGGGCGGTTCGCGAACCGGCCCGGCGCACTCTCCGGGTGGCTACAAAAGCCGTCCCTACTTCCCGCCTTGCATGATCAGAGTTAACTGACCGTGATCCGGGAAACTGGGGTCATTGGCCAGCCGCGCCACTTCGAGCGATCCCAGATTGATTTCGCCCGCTGTCAGGTATTGCGTCGTGTTCACTCCCTGGGGCTGAAACGTGATTGCGGTTACGAAAGTTACACCCGGCACCGAGCGTGCGGCCGCATAGACCGGGCTTAGATAGACGGTTTGGCCGAAAGTGAAATTATCGGGATAGAACAGCCCTTTCCTGCCGTCGGGAAGAATTCCGCTGCCCAGGACCTGCAACAACGATTGCTCAACATCGGCCTGGAAGTAACTCGGGTCCACACAAACCCGCAGCACAATTTCGAGAGAAACATACTGGGGAGAATCCAGTAGCAAGTCTTGACCCGCCAACCGATAACGTTCCTCCGCGGCCGTCAGGGTCAGTTGCAATGCCGGGCTCAAATTGCCACCCCCATCGGGCTGCACGGCGATAAACGTCGTGTACCAGCTCCCCGTCCACCGCAGAGAGGCTACCGCGTTGTCCACCAGCGGATTCGATTCTGCAACGTTTTCGTAATCTTTCAGGGTGACGGCTCGTTCCTGGGTGAGAAACGCTTGCGGGACACGGCGTCGGATTTGGTCGTTGGTCTCCGGGCCGGTGCCGCCCGTGGCTGGCAGCGGGTTACGGCAAGACTGAATTCGAGCATCGGCGGCAGCCAGGTAAACCAGGCTGTCCGCCCCCACATTCCCGTCCGTGCCGTTGCCAATTCGATAGCTCGCGACAAAGCTAGTGCCAGTGTCCGGGGTTTTGCCGTTGACGTTGTCACCGAATCGCAGGGTGGCGACCCCGTTGGATTCCACTTCGACCACGAAGGCCGGGTCCGTCGCGCCGTTTTCGAGCAGATCCGCTTCAGGCTTCCATGTGGTGGTCGTGCCGTGCACCGCTCCTGCCAGGGTGATGACCGGCAGCGCGTCCGCCGGATCGAAGTTCATCAGGGCGCCGGCGGAAAGGCTGGGATTGGGAGCCTGCGCGAAGCTCTTCACCGTAATTAACTCGGAACTTGAGGCGAACAGGCTTGCTACGGTAGTGAGTGAAACGTCCGAGAACTGTTCGATGGTGATGGGGAGGTTTACCCCCACTCCGCCGGAAGCCGGGTTGTACACCACTAAAAGATTGAAAGCCGGAGGATCTTGATCAAGATCCTGGCTCACCACACCTAAATATTGCGGCCATGCTCCGGCGCTCGTCGCTTCAAGAGTGAGATACGGGTTGTTGCTTGTATCCAGAAGGTTCACCGAGCCCGTATCCGGCAGCATGGTGAGGGTGGCGGGGAGCCCTGACGGAGCGGAAGTGGGCGGCGCGTAGCTGGATGGCACAAAGATGAGCTTCGAATACCTGTTGATTTGCGTGGCGACATAGTTGCTGTCTGACGCTTTCAAAGAAAGGTTTGTGAACTTCTCGAGCGTGACTGGACTCTGAGCTCCCGGGGCGCCTCCGGGTGGATTGTATAGGACCGAAAGATCAAAATTCCCCGGGTTAGCGGAGTTGGCGATCGCCTCTACTCCGAAGAATTGCGGCCAGGCAAATGGATTTGCCGCTTGCACCATCAGGCAAATGAAGCCGTTGGAATCGGTGAGGTTGACAAACCCGGTTCCGCCCAGCATTACGATTCCCCGCGTGACGGGATTGCCCGCCAAAGGCAGAGGCACGGCTTGCGTGAGAGGAATGCCGGGGACGGTGTCAGGGACAGTCGGCCGGTAACGCACTGGGACCGGAGTCGGCGCGGCGCGCTGGCAGCGGCTTGCGGTCGGGCCCGAGGGATAGAACAGATGCGGCGCCGGCACGGGGTCCCCAAGACTTGTTCCGGTGAACGACAGTCCCTGATCGGCCAGCACTACGTTGCCGTAAACGACGCTGACATCCGGGACCGGTTGCGGGCGGCCGTTCGAATCCACGAATACCGATGAGATGCAAACCGGAAACGGCAGGGCGTCCTCCTGCGACCACTGGATCTCAGTCACGGCGATGGGCTTGCCATTCTTGTCGAGGTAGAGCGGATCGACCAATGGATTGCCATTCGCGCTTAGCGTTGCCACTTGAGTCAATCGGACAGCGCAGCGATGGCGGATATCCGCATCGGCCGGATTGCCGGTCTGAGGCCCTTTGACTTCCTGGAAAATCAGGAAGTCAGCCGGTTGCAGATTCGGGTAGCGGCCCAGCAACGTGGCTTCCGTGGCTCCCTTGGGAAGGCAGCAATGCGTGTCGCCCCAGGTGTAGAACGACATCTGGTTGTGTTCCGGGTAGAGCACCGCGTCCTGCATCGGCTCAAAGAGCTTTACGCCGGCCAGGAGAGCCGCCTCCTCATTTCCCGATCCCACCGCAAGGCTGGCCGGCATGCCGGGCGCGTATGCGTAAAACCGCGTGAGAGCGTGATTGAGAAATATCTGGTCCCCAGGGTTGCCCGCCACCTGGACTTCGATCCAGGCGCGGGCGTTGCATCCGTCGTGTACGCGGTAATCAACCAGAAGCGCGTGACGCCGCAGCGACACGCGGCTGCGCGCCGTTTCTATGTAAGCTTCGGTAGCGATGGCGTCTTGCTGGTAGCTCAGGTTGTCGCCAACGTAAGCGATTAACTCCGTCAACGCCACGCCCAAGTCAGCTTCGTTCGAAGGATTCCAGTCCGGCAGGAGTTGGCTCATGCGGTCAAGCATGACTTGCCGGAAGCTTCCGTAATCCTTGGCGAGGTAGTTGATCGCAGGTGGGGTGCCGGCAGCAGTCGCGCAAGTGGGCGGTTGCTGCTGGCAGTCGAAACCGGGACCGCACTCGACCTTGAACGAAAATTCGACGTCGGCCAGTTGAGGATCGAAGCCCGCCAGCACTTCCGTGACCTCGAAGGGACCCCCCAGAGCCTGGTAGGCGCCCTTGACGAGGCGCAAAGTATAGGTGGAGAAGTCGCCGGCTCGATCCGTGCGGATCACCAGGATGTTCGCGGCGTTGGGGAGTTTCGAGAAGTAAGCCTTTTCGAGCGCGTTGGCCTGAGGCGGAGGCGGGGAGGCGAGCGCCACCCACTCGATACCGATGTTGGTGATGCTCTCGCCACCGACGATGACCACGTTCGCTGGCGTGACCGCGGGTGTTGAGCCACCCAGGTTGTGGCCATTGAGGCAATGAACCAGCAGAGTTTGCTGCCGGGGACTGTCGAGCGCCACGGCGTCGTGATCCAGCACCTCGAGGAAGTCGATGCCGTTCAAGTTCAGGCTGGGATTCGCGAGAAGCGCCGCCTTGCGATTGTCGTTGCAACAACTGTAAATCATGCTGTCGTCCCGTAAACGAAGGTCTGGACCTGGGTCACGTCGGAGCTGAGAGGAGTGTAGGTGACCGTCACCGTCAGCACCGCGTCTTGCGCCGAGGCCACAACCGATTGAACCTTCACGTAGCTGCCCAGCCACTTCTGCAAAGCCGCCTGGACGCTGAACTGAGTTGCGGCGGCCATCTCCATGCTATTCGGCGCGAAAGGAAGTTGCAGCAGTCCGCTGCCGAAATCGGGCAGGTTCACGCGCTCGCCGGGAGAGGTGAACAGCACCTGCTCGACGATCTGATTGACGTAGTTATTTAGAGTGGCTTCCTGGCTGCGGCCACGGCCGTCGAATTGATACGGAAAATTAACATTCATGCTTGGACCTCATTCCCCTCCTTGGTAAGGACGGGCTGGGGGTGGTTGCCCGTAAGCCACCGCCGCTTTCCCCCTCAACGAAGGAGGGCAGTCAGTTTCACGTTGCCAGTGCGCGCGTCTGGGCCACCACTGAGATGAGCGGCGTGCCCGTGGGAATGCAGGTCGCGACGCCCGTCATGATCACCACCGGCTGGCCCAAGGAAGTTACGCGCACCGCTCCCACGGTCCACTGACCCGTAACACACGGCCCATTACCGGCGGGCGGCACGAAAGCGCAGCCTGCGACAGCGTACGGCGCGGCGATGGTAGCGATGGGCATGCCCGAGACAAGCACTCGCGGGCTGGGAACAGTGGGCATCGCTTCCCCGCCGTGTGAACACATCACCGTGGCGCCGAGGTGCAAAATGGGTCCAGGCAACGTAACCTCAGGTCAGGCCGCCGCTCGGAAACGATTGGCGAACTTCTGATGAAGAATTCCGTGATAGCTCGTTCTCCTCGAATTGACGACTTTTCGGATTATGCCCTCAGGCCCGTTGCTTTTACCCGCCCCTGAGCTGGTCTATTTGCGCTTCTTACACTACCGTCAGCGCACCCAGGTTGATATCCACCGCCGGGCCGGTCAACGTGATCGTTGCGCCCTGTCCGTTGCTGATATAAATTCCCGTTTCGTTAACCACGATCATGGCGCCGCTCACGCTCTTGAGCACAATGCCTCCGGTGGCGGGCGTAGGCGGCGCATCGCTTACCATGATCGTGTTCTGGCCCGTGGTCTGAAGGACGATGTTTTGCCCCGGTGGAATCGCGGGCGGCGCGGTGGCGAAGATCGGAACGTCCGACACCAGGCCCCAGAAGCCTCCCGTCCAGATGGGATAATCGGGATCGCCCTGTTCGAACTCCACCCAGACTTGCGAGCCGATGGGCGGCACGATGAAACATCCCGATTGAATACCTGCCGCGGGCACGCAGGGCATCGCCCAACTTGAAGGTGTCTCCCCCAACACGTCGGGCACCTGCACCATGATGCGGCCGATCTGTTCGGGGTCGATGTTCTCGATTACCAGTCCCCGGTACTTGCCGTAAAAACGCCTCGGGCTCCCGCCCGCAAAGGAATCAGGCGTGCTCATGGGTTCACCGCCGGCACGGTAGATACCAGACCATTTCGGGTCAGGGTGAAGTTCTGCTTATACTCTCCGCGCTTGATTTTATGGGTCACGCGCTTAACGTAGTAAAGACCATCGAAGGCCGGCCCCGCCCCGCGCACGCCCACCAACTGACGAGCCTTCAGCACTCCGCCGTAGCGCGACACGTCGAGGCTACCTTCGCACGACACGGCCTCCGCATTTCTGGCGGCCTCTGCCAGGCCCATCATGATTGCCTGGGGTATAGGTTTCTTGGATAAGTCGCCCCGGAAGGGCGTCAAGTCAGGGGGCAGAAGATTGGTGGGCAGGGGCGGAACTAGCCCCAGCGGCGGATTCAGCGGCGTGATGGGTGGAATGGGAATCGGAATGCTGACGCCGGTTTCTTCGTTGTAGATATAGACGATCGGAATCCTGTTCTTCTCCTGGTCGAACTTGAAATGCAGGCTCTCCACGTTGGTATAAGCGTCCATGTCTGAGCTCAAGGCAGGCTGGACCGGGCGAACCTTGATCTGCGGCCCCCAGTAAGCCCTGCTCACACCAGGGAGCGGGCCGGGATCAATGTAGAAAACATAGCCCGCTTGCTCCGCGAGGTACTTGATGTAGCCCAGATCCGTGCCTTGCTGGCTGGGAATCTGGTCGATGGGAAGGGGGACGAACAGCAAGACGCTGGGGATTACCAGGGGCACCACGCCGAACAGCGCATACTTGAGCAGGATGAGGCTCACGCGGGCTTCGGCGGGCATGGCCGGGTACGGAAACCCGCTCCAATTCGACTGGTCCATGAGCACGCTCAAGTCCTTGCCGGTGATGGTCAGCGTGGAATTCGATCCCTTGTCGCCGGGCGAAATTTCGTTGTTGGTAATCACTCCGTCCATCAGCACGCTGGCTACACCGTTCACGGTTGCCACGATCACCACCCGCATGAACAACAAGGGCATTCCACCGGTAAGCAAGAACAAAATCTGGAGCGGCGACTGCTTGTCGACGCTGAAGGTCAATTGAAATCCGCTTTGCCCTGTGTCCTCCACCTGCACCTCGACCGCGGCGAGCGAATCCAGCACGACGCGCGGCACCGTCAAGGGAATGACGGGGCCCATCATGAGAGTCAATTGCACGCTGCTAAGCACTGGGCGCTCCCGGCACGCCTTGCGGCATGGTGATTTGCAGAACCGTTCCAGGAGTGGCCACCAAGTCACCCGGCCGGGTCGCGCCGTTCGCGTCGCAGATCAGCCAGAAGATCAGCGGATCCCCCAGGTATTTCGCTGCGATCAGGTCCAGCCGGTCCCCTTGCTTTACCGTGTGCTGTGCCACGGCGGCGAAATTAGGCGCTCCCGGCTGGGGCGCGAAACGCCGCGCCAGATATGTGATGGCCTGGCCGGTGGGCGTTGTGTACGTCAGCGTACTCGAGCCGTAGTAGCGGCTGTCCGCCGGGAAAGTAACGGCGGGCACCACTCCCATCCGGATCAGCGTTTGCAAAGGATAGTTCACGGCAAGCCTCCCAATCCTAGAACTGAAATCGCCACATTGGCCACTTGCGACGCCAGTTGTTCTTTAGTGCTGAGGTAGGTCATGAACATCTGCCCGCCCGGGTGATCGAAGCCCAAATCATCCACGTTGAGGACTCGCAGACCCAAACTGACCTTGGCGCGAATCGGGTTCAGGTTCGGATCGAACGCTTCCTCGGTAATCGAGAAATCGGTCAGCCGAACCGGCACCACCCGGCTCCGGCTCCAAACGAAAAGCGTGAGGGGCTGCTCGAGGGGGATGATCTCCAGGGTCCCGGCGTTGGCCATGTTGTTGTCCGCCTCGAGCGTCTCGACCGTCGGGTTCACCAGCATCTCGAGCTGGGCAAGTTGGGGCTGAAGGCCGTATTGGACAGCCATGGGGTTCTGATTTGGGAACTCCAATTGGTCCACCGCGTCCAACTCCGCCTCCAGCTTGATGGTTTCGATGGCGGGCCCGCGCAGTCGCAGCGCATCCACTCGCACGCCGTCCTCCCCGCCCTTCACTGCCTGGATTTGCAGCGAGCGGGTGAGCGTGTCCGGGTTGTACTGCAGGGCAATGATGCTTTGCACCGCGGACGTGTCCGGGTCCATGGTCACGATCCCGGCCCGCACCAGGCGGGGTGAAATGGGAGAGGCTATTGCCATGCATTATCCTTG
>Ga0335078_10017822_pt1 | contig 10560 bp, 11 predicted proteins | sample Lox_Sample_32_FD_206711 | JGI IMG/M metagenome (GOLD analysis project Ga0335078, IMG submission 206711) | Soil microbial communities from Loxahatchee National Wildlife Refuge, Florida, United States - Lox_Sample_3.2 | ecosystem: Environmental > Terrestrial > Soil > Wetlands | place: USA...
CCGCGCAGTAGAGAACTCCGCGAACTCAATGCGCAGATGCTTGCGAGTTACCGCCGGCAGCAATGGGACACGACAAAGACACTGATCGATCGCTGCCGCAAGCTCGCCAACGGCTTTGGCGTCGACGGCCTTTACGACATGTATCTCGAACGCATCGACGCCTATCAGCTAAATCCGCCGCCGCACGATTGGAGCGGCGTCTACGAGGCCGAGACGAAATAGCAAGCGATTATCGAGCGCTGCGCTATGCCCGGTCTCCGGCCCCTGATGGCCGACCTCGAAATCCTTCCAGCATATAACGCAGAATCGTCAGATCGACGGGTTTGCGGACCGGTTCGGCGACGTTGAGCTGCAAAGACTTGGCGGCGCGGATGGTCTCCCGCAGCGTCGCATCATCGCAGCCGCTAACGACGATGATCGGTGCCTTGCAGCCGACTTCCGCGAGATGGCGAAGTAGCTCCACGCCGCCGCGTTCGCCGAGCGCGATATCGAGCGTAATACAGTCAAAGGCGCCTTCCCACGAGAGCTTCGCAGCCTCCTGATGGCTCGCCGCGCCGACGGGAACGTAGCCTACTTTGGCTGCGATCCGACAAATGATCATGCGATGAAGAGTGTCGTCGTCGACGACGAGCAGGCGCGGCGCACCTTCCGCGTCCTTTTTTCCGTCCGTTAGTCGTTCATCCGCAGCGAGTGCCTGCCCAAGCATGCTAGCCGCCTGGCCATTGCAGTTAAGAAAATTGCGGCGAATATCGATGAAGTCGTGCGAAATTTACATTAACACGCTCACGGAATCCGAACCGCTTTCCTGCGCTTACTAAGGATGTGGTTTATTCGGAGTAACAAACTTCCATAAAAATTGCGCGGTCGGAGGCAATGCCGCCCATGCCGCGCAGCCGTGTCCCGCAGCTGCTACTTCGGCGCGCGTTTAGCAAGAATCCGCTGCAGGGTGCGCCGGTGCATGTTGAGGCGGCGAGCCGTTTCCGAAACGTTACGGCCGCATAACTCGTAGATGCGCTGGATATGTTCCCAGCGCACACGGTCGGCCGACATCGGGTTTTCCGGCGGTTCAATCTTTTTGTTTTCGACCGCAAGCAGCGCAGCCGCGACGTCATCCGCGTCGACCGGCTTAGCAAGGTAATCGACGGCGCCGAGCTTCACGGCATTCACCGCGGTCGCAATGTTTCCGTAGCCGGTGAGAATGATGGCGCGCGCCTCGGGGCGGCGTTTCTTGATGGCCGAAATCACGTCGAGCCCGTTGCCGTCGCCGAGCCGCATATCCACCACGGCAAACGCAGGTGGAGATTTCTCAACTTGCAGCAAACCCTCGGCGACCGATTCAGCGATGCTGACGGCAAAGCCGCGGGTTTCCATGGCACGCGCCAGCCGTTGCAGGAAAGACTTGTCGTCCTCAACGATCAGCAGCGACCGCTCGTTGAGATTTGCTGTGCTGTTCGTGTTCGGCAGGGTACCGGTCATCGCATTGGTCATAGCAAACACTCCGTCTGATACCGACCGCCCTCGCACTCGAATAGTTAAGATACGGCGGTGGTGCGCTCAAGAGCCGGCGCGATCGGCGGCCGCTCGAAATCTGACCGGCTCCAGGCGACGGTCACCGAGGCACCGTGCTGCGGCGGTGCCTGGTTCTTGAACGATAGTTTGGCCCCTGTGCGCTCTAGTAGGGTCTTGGCGATGAACAAGCCCAAACCGAGGCCAAACGCGGCTTCTTCGTCCCCCTGCACCGCCGGCCCAGGCTGGCGATGAGTGACGTAAGGCGCACCTAGCCGATCCAGCACTTCGGGAGCAAAGCCCGGCCCATCATCACCGATGGTTATTTGCACCTCGTCCGCCGTCCATTGAGTCGAGATTTCGACGCTTGTGTTGGCGAAATCGACCGCGTTTTCGATCAGATTGCCGAGGCCGTAACGGACCGCCGGACTGCGTACGCCGACCGGCTCTGCGCCGCGGCTCGATACATTGGCGCGCACAAGCGAAACACCGAAATGGCGATGCGGCGCCATCGCTTCCTCGATCAGAGCGGAGAGTGGAACCCGATCGAAGGGATCTGCAGTAGGCAGTTCGGTAATCTTCGCCAGTATCTCCCGGCAGCGGCGCGCCTGCTCGCGCAGCAATTTCACGTCGTCCGCATAGGGTGAATTAGCTTCGAGCGCGCGTTCGATCTCGCGGGCAACAACCGTGATGGTGGCGAGCGGGGTGCCGAGCTCGTGTGCGGCCGCCGCCGCAAGGCCATCGAGCTGCGAAAGGTGCTGCTCGCGCGCCAGGACCAATTCGGTCGCCGCCAGCGCCTCGGAAAGCTGCCGCGCTTCCTCCGCGACCTGCCAGGTGTAGACGCCGATATAACCGATCGCCAACAGGATCGAGAGCCAAACGCCGACCACGTAAGTTTCCGGCAGTTCAAACGGCTCTTCACTTTCCCAAGGCAGCTGATAATGCACGAAAATCAGCACCGTCGCGCAGAGAACGGCAAACATGCCGAGTAGCAAAGTCATGCGGGGCGGCAGAGCGGTCGCCGAAATCAAGACCGGACCGACCAGCAGAAAGGAAAAAGGATTCTCCACACCGCCGGTAAGAAACAGAAGCGCCGTCAGCTCCGCGAGATCGAAGCCCAAGAGATAGGCGGCGCGGTCGGGTTCGAGCCACTGTGGCCGCTTGAAACCAAGGCGCAGCGCCACGTTAAGCAGCGCAGATAGCGCGATCACGCCAAGGCACGGCCAGATCGGAACGTCAAATTCCAATCCGAAATGGACGACCAGGACGGCGACAGCTTGACCGAACACGGCAAGCCAACGCAACCGCACCAGCGTATCAAGGCGCACATTCCGTGGCCGATGATGAGACTGGGGCAGCCCGAACATGGCGCAAGTGTAGCGATCGGCGAGAACTAATCCAAATAAACCGCGGGATGCTCAGCAAGGCTTTGGCCACGGGCCTTTACGGCTGCCACACGGCGGGCTGCGCAGCCGGGTGTTCGCCGCGGTGCGCTTGTTCGATAATCTCAAAAAGTGCGCGAACCAGCACGGCGACGCCTTCGCCGCTCACGCCGGAAACCACCAGCGGCGGCTTTTTCGCCGCACGCGCAAGGCGCGCGGTTTGGCGTTTGATCTCGGCGGCGCCCATCGCGTCGGCTTTGTTGAGCGCGACCAGTTCGGGTTTCTCTGCCAGGCCGTGGCCATATGCGGAAAGCTCCGCCCGTATGATTCTATATGCCTCGGCCGCGTCGCCCGCTGTTCCGTCGACGAGATGCAATAGAACGCGGCAACGCTCAATATGGCCGAGGAAACGATCGCCGAGTCCGCTACCTTCATGCGCCCCGGCGATCAGGCCGGGAATGTCGGCGAGGACGAATTCGCGGCCATTGACCGCGACCACGCCGAGTTGCGGTTGCAGCGTGGTGAACGGATAATCGGCTATCTTCGGCTTGGCGGCGCTAACGGCAGCGAGAAACGTCGATTTGCCGGCATTGGGCAAGCCGACGATGCCGGCATCGGCGATAAGCTTGAGTCTAAGCTTAATAGTGCGCTCCTCTCCGGGCTGGCCGCTATTGGCGCGACGCGGCGCACGATTGGTGGCTGATTTAAAATGCGCGTTGCCGAAACCGCCGTTGCCGCCGCGCGCGAGCACGAGGCGCTCGCCGGTTTCGGCGAGGTCGGCCAGAAGCGTTTCGCCATCCTCTTCGTAAATCTGCGTGCCGACCGGCACCTTGAGCACGACGTCTGCGGCGTCGGCTCCGTGGCGGTCCTTGCCCATTCCGGCGCCTCCGTTTTTAGCGAAAAAATGCTGCTGATAGCGGTAATCAATCAGCGTGTTGAGGCCGGGAACGGCTTCGGCGACAACGTCGCCACCCCTCCCCCCGTCGCCCCCGTTCGGTCCGCCAAATTCGATAAACTTTTCGCGCCGAAACGAGACGCAGCCGTTTCCGCCGTCGCCGGACCGGATATAGACCTTGGCTTCATCAAGGAATTTCATGCCGCGTACCAGGCTTGGGCAACAACAATAACAATCGAACCGCCCGCGCAACGAGTGCAATTGGCAGAGCGCCCTCTCAGCACAGTTGATATAATATGAATGTTTGCAAACGGTACGTAGGTTTCTTGGGCTTCGATGCGTTCGAGCGGCCGATGAGCAGCTTTGTTTTGGTCCTTAAGCTCGCATCCCGCGCCGGGATTTGGAGAACGACACGTGTTTCCAGACTTGTCGGCCTGCCGAGCTTGCTCGGCTGGCTGGCGGGGCTCGGCATCCTTCACTTGGTGCTGCAACTAGCCGCCGCCGGATCTGGTGCCGGATTTAATCCCTACGGTCTGAATGCGCTCGTCGCTTGGCTCGCGCTGGAAGCCGCGGTCACAGCGCTGTTCGTTCCGCCGGCAGCGCGCAACACGGCGTTGTCCGCGATGTTTGCGCTCACGCTAAGTGGCGAAGCCGCCATTGAAGCCATCAAGTTCGCCGCGCCGCTCTTTCCAGGTCCAGCGATAGCTGACACCTTTTGGCGCGAGCGCGCCGCGCCGATTGCTTTGTTTGCCGGCATGTCGTTGTGGTGGATTGGGGCTGCCGCCGCAGTATTGCGGAGCTTCTCGCCGCAGCCAAGGTTTGCCGCGTTCGGCCGGATGGCCGGGCTCTGGCTGGCCCTTCTCGCCGTAACCGCCGTGGTGCCCCACGCACCTATCTTCGTTCCCCGCAATTTCGACATCCGCAACGCCAATTGGTGGGAAATGCTGGCCGCCCACCTCTCATCGTCGGCAGGCGCCAATGGCGAGACGGCACGCGTTGCGCAAGCTCAAGGCATCCTCCTTGAAGCGCAGACCGCCGGTCTTGCACCTACGGTGAAAGGCGCCACCAACGTCTATGCGCTGGGCATCGCCGGCTGGGCGGATCAGGATGTGTTCGTCAAGGAGCTCGACGGCGGCCTCGCCGTGATGGGCGACGTCTTCCCCATTAGCGGGCGTACGCTGCGCCTGGTCAACGATCGCAACACCACCAACTACGTCCCGTTGGCGACCAACCGAAATTTTATCGACGCCGTTCAGGCTATCGGCAAGGTGATGAACAAAACCGACGATGTTCTTCTGTTGTTGATGACGTCGCACGGGGAGCACACAGGCTTCGCGTTGAAATTACCCGATGAGAGCGCAAGCGAACTGACGCCGCAATTTATCGCTGCGACGCTTAATAACGAAGGCATTAAAAACCGCATCGTCATTGTCTCTGCATGCTTTTCCGGCGCATTCGTGCCGCCGCTGGCAAACGACGATACCATCGTGCTTACTGCTGCGGATGCGGAAAGTACCTCCTTCGGATGCGCACCGGAGCGTGATTGGACGTATTTCGGCGATGCTTTTTTTCGGCAGAGCGTACGCCGCGGCAGGGATTTGCAGCACGCTTTCGAGAATGCCCGGACGCTCATCAGCGGCTGGGAGTTGATGGATCACGCCCGGCCTTCGCACCCGCAAGCACACTTTGGGCCGGCTTTGGTCGCAAAGCTCGCGCCATTCTTCCAATCAGAGCGCGGCGCCGAGCATTAGTGTCGCCTTGGTATTTTTACCTTCACGTTCCCTATCGCTAAGCTCGGACTTCTTAGGCCACGTGCCTCACGTGGCCCCAGGTCTTGAGCGAGGCCCACAATCCGTGGTCGAGACGAAACCGATCCACTGGAGCGGCTGAGTTGATGGAGCGGACGCGGGTCAATTGCACGCCGGTCCACTGGAATGCACATTTTTCCAGCACACGCCGAGACGCCGGATTGCTAACCCGAGCCCCAGAATGCAACCTTTCACAGCCGAGATCGCCGAAGGCGTAATCTATGAGTGCGCGCACTGCCTCAGTTGCATAGCCGCGCCCCCAAAACGGCGCGCCGAACCAATATCCAAGTTCGGGGCCGGCCCCACGCAGATCGACGCCGCAGGCGCCGATCAAGCGGCTGTCGCGGGTAACCATAAAGCATGCCTCGCCGTCGCGCGAATTGGCCGCGGCAATGAACTCTTCAGCATCAGCGATCCGATAGGGATGCGGAAGGCGCGCCGTGTTCGCGGCAACGCGCAAATCATTCGCGAGCGTGGCTATCGCTTGTGCGTCATCGGAACAAGGCGCGCGCAATTTCAATCGCGCCGTCTCCAGAACGGGAACACGCCCATCTGGCCGGATGTGAACACATATCTCTGGCGCAAATGTCATCTTGCGGGCTCCTGCAAAAAAAACCGAAGGGGGAGCCGGCATCCCGTCTCCCCCTTTGTCGAAGCCCTTTTGGGCCCGCCGGTTCGACTGAATGCCGGCGGACTTTTAATGATCCACCGTATTACTGGGCCGCGGCCTCCGTTGCCGGAAGTACCGATACGAACACGCGGCCCTTGGTTTTGGTACGAAACTCGACGCGGCCGTCGGTCAACGCAAACAAGGTATGGTCGCGGCCCACACCTACATTGCGGCCGGCGTGCCATTTGGTGCCGCGCTGGCGCGCAATAATCTTGCCGGCAGTCACCTCTTCGCCGCCAAAAATCTTAATACCCAGCCGTTGACCGGCGGAATCGCGGCCGTTGCGTGAGGAGCCGCCTGCTTTCTTGTGAGCCATCGCTCAAACCTTTCCGATCCGCTACCTATACCCTATTCATGACAAAAGCATCACCGCTTTCGCTCATTTCTTCTTACCTTTCTTCGGCGGCGGATTTTTGGTCTTACCCGCCTTTGCCGGAGGCTTCTTGTCCTTCGTCGCGGTCCGGGCCTTTGGCTTGGCCGCCGCCTTGGCCCGCGCTTCGCGCGGCTTTTGCGCAGCCGCTTGAGAGCTCGGCGGTGCGGTTTCGGATACCGGCGCCGCCGAATCTGCAGACTCGGCTGGAGCCTGCACTGGCGCACGCCGCGGGCGCGGCGGCACCGTTTTGTTCGGTTTCCGACCCTCAGTCAGAATCTCGGTGATGCGGATGAGCGTGAATTCCTGCCGGTGGCCGCGCTTACGCCGCGAATTTTTTCGCCGCCGTTTCTTAAACGCGATGATCTTCGGACCGCGGGCCTGATCGAGCACCTCGGCCGCCACCGCTGCCCCTGCGACAGTCGGCGCACCGAGGGTCACAGTCTCACCGCCGACGAGCAAAACTTCGCCGAACTCGACGATTTCGCCGGGGTCGCCCTTGACCTTGTCGACCTTGAGCACGTCTTCGGCGGCAACACGATATTGCTTGCCGCCGGTTTTGAAGACCGCGAACATCTTTTGTCCTCGTGTTCATTTCCGGTACTCGGAAGGTTCTTCCGGACCGGCTTCTTTGCAGTCAATTCTGCTGGTTAGGACGCGCGGGAAAGCTCGCCCGAGCATCGCCCGCGTCCTTATGGCGGGGCGATAAATCCCTGTCAAGAAACGCAAAGCTGCTCGGCGAACAGTGTTGATTTGGCTGTGATAAGACATGCGCCGCCACAACAGGGAGGTTGCTCATGCCGACGGATGGAAAAAACCAGAAGATTGGCTGGATCGGCGCCGGCCGCATGGGTATCCCCATGGCCGAGCGGCTGATCAAGGCCGGATATGACGTGAGTATCTGGAACCGCACCCGCGCCAAAGCCGAGCCACTGCAAAAAATCGGCGGTCAAGTAGTCGATCATCTGTCCGATCTCAAAGGCGTCGATGTGCTGTTCTCTATTGTTGCTACCGGCAAAGACGTGCAGGAAATCCTCTACGGAAAGAACGGCGTGTGCAGCCAGGGTGGCCGAATACCGCCCACGGTGGTGGATTGCTCCACCATAGCAGTCGAGGAATCAGCGACGGTGCGCGACCGGCTCAAACAACTCGGTGCTGATTTTGTCGCTGCGCCGGTAAGCGGCAACGCCAAAGTCATCAAAGCTGGAAAGCTGTCGGCGGTCGTTTCCGGCGACGAGACGGTCTGCAAAGCCGTGATGCCGCTGATCGAAGTGTTCGCGCCGCGCGGCGTTTCCTATGTTGGCGAGGGCGAATTGGCGCGCGTGTGCAAAATCGCACATAACGTCATGCTCGGCGTCATCATCGAGAATCTGATCGAGATGACGCTATTGACCAACAAAATGGGCGTGCCGCGCCACGCCTGGCTTTCTTTCCTCAATAACAGCGCCATGGGCTCGATGTTCACGCGCTACAAATCGCCGGCGCTGGTCAATCTGGATTGGACCACGACATTCACGCCGGAACTGCTGCGCAAAGACCTCGATCTCGGTCTCGAGCTCGGCCGCGAAATGGACGTGCCGCTGCCGGTGACGGCGGCCGCGCGCGAGGTCCTGCAAGGCCATTTCGGCGCGGCCATCCTGCAAAAGAATCCGCAAGAGTATTTGCAAAAAGACTTTGCCGCGCTGGCTGAGACTATGGCGCTTGCCGCCGGAATGAAGCTTGAGAGCGAAAACCAGAATGTGCCGACCGGCTTGGAAACCTAGCCGCAAGAGTGCTGCCTGCGGCTGATAGCGGGACCATCAATGAGCGGCTGATAGCAGGACCATCAATGATAAGTCCTGTAATAGCGGCGGTGATAATTTCTGTGTTGGCGCGCCATGGCCTGGCGGCATTCTAGGCTCAACGCCCGGTAATTGCGTTTCATGCATAACGTAATCTTTGGGACATCGGGAACGAAGTCGGAGCAAAGTCGCATGGCGTCCCCAGTGCAGGCCTGACGGGCGTCGTCACTTTGAGCGCCTGCACTCCCCGCCCCGACGATTAAAAGACCGGCGGGTAGCGCCAGCCAGCAAGCCACACACATAATACGCAGCATATTTCGGTCCCTAGGTTTCCTCATCGTCCTTTTTCGCGGCGGCACCCTAGAGCATCATGCGAAAAAGTGGAAACGGCTTTTTTCCGGAAAATTCGGGAACAAATGTATCTTGCCAGGCTTACGACGGTCGCGTCGGCGCCAGTCATGCTCTCAAAGCAAGCAGCCCAATCCGAAGGCCGGCCCGGCACAAAAGCGGGAACCGCAGCGAGCCCCATAACAAAGGGGGGGTCCTCGCGAGCATAACCAGCCACGCGCTTTCGATCTTCTCCAGTGATGCTATGAAAGGCCCATGCGCACCCAAGTCGCCATTATCGGCGCCGGTCCGGCGGGATTGTTGCTCGGCCAGCTTCTCTACAAGCACGGCATCGATAACCTCATTCTCGAGCGTCAAACTGGAGAATATGTACTCAGCCGTGTGCGCGCCGGCGTTATTGAACAAGTCACCATCGACCTTTTGGATGAAGCTGGCGTCGGCGGCCGGATGCACGCCGATGGGCTGATACACGAAGGCGTCCAGATCTGTGTTGACGGCGTGCGCCACCGCGTTTCGTTCAAAGAAATGACCGGCAAGGCGGTGATGGTGTACGGGCAGACCGAAATCACCAAGGATCTGATGGATGGCCGGGCCGCCGTCGGCGCGCCGACGGTCTACGCCGCTTACGACGTAAGCTTGCACGATTTTCTCGGCGAGAAACCGCGCGTGACCTACCGCACCGACGGCAAGGTGCAGGAAATTGACTGCGACTTCATCGCTGGTTGCGACGGCTTTCATGGAATTTGCCGCAAGAGCCTGTCGCCGAGTGCGATCACAACGCACGAACGGGTCTATCCGCTTGGCTGGCTCGGCATCCTTTCCGATACGCCGCCGGTTTCCGATGAGCTCATCTATGTGCGTCACCCATTGGGGTTCGCACTGTGCTCAATGCGCTCGCCGACGCGCAGCCGCTACTATCTGCAATGCAGTCTCGCTGAAGATATTGAGTCCTGGCCGGACGATCGCTTCTGGGAAGAACTCAAACCCCGGCTCGACGACGAGGCGCGCGAACGACTGGTAACGGGTCCTTCGATCGAAAAGAGCATTGCGCCGCTGCGCAGTTTCGTCGCCGAGCCGATGCGCTTCGGCCGTTTATTCCTCGCCGGCGACGCTGCCCATATCGTGCCGCCGACCGGGGCCAAGGGTCTTAATCTTGCGGCGAGCGACGTGCGCTACCTTGCACAAGCATTGGTCGAGTATTATTCGGAAAACTCCGGCGCCGGACTTGAGCATTATTCCAGCCGCGCGCTGGCACGGGTGTGGAAGGCCGAGCGTTTCTCGTGGTGGATGACCATGCTGCTGCACAGGATTTCCGAAAATCCCTTCGACCAGAAGATCCAGCTCGCCGAGCTCGATTATCTGTTTCGCTCGAAGGCGGCGGCCACAGTGTTTGCTGAGAATTACGTGGGGCTACCGTACTAAATGGATGGCTCACAGCCAAGCTCAGCTCGTTAACGGGTGACAAGGCCGGAACGCAATCGGGCGGCGAAGTTGAGCAACCCCACCCATCGAACCGTGAGAAAACGTCCTCCGCTCCTGCGGGCGCTGGGGGATGACGATCCGCCCGAGCAGGTCACCGTACGCGGCGCGATCTATCAAAGAGCCGAGATCCTGAAGCACGACTCCTGGGCTGCTACCGCGATCTATCGCAGTGAGGCTGACGAGCGAATCATTTGTAAATTTAACCGCACTGCCGGCGTGTTCGGCCTTCCGCTCGCCTGGATCGGCCGAACTCTAGCAGCGCGCGAAGCATGCTTCCTGCGGCAGCTTGCTGACGTCGAAAACATCCCCAATGATTTG
>Ga0335078_10017823_pt1 | contig 10559 bp, 9 predicted proteins | sample Lox_Sample_32_FD_206711 | JGI IMG/M metagenome (GOLD analysis project Ga0335078, IMG submission 206711) | Soil microbial communities from Loxahatchee National Wildlife Refuge, Florida, United States - Lox_Sample_3.2 | ecosystem: Environmental > Terrestrial > Soil > Wetlands | place: USA: Florida...
CGGCCGTGGAGCTCCGCGGCGGTAACGACGTCACGCTGATCGCCAACGGCTTGCTCGTCTCGCGAGCGCTCGAGGCAGCGCGCGCGCTGGAACGGCATGGAATCGCCGCGCGCGTGTTGAATCTGAGTACACTCAAGCCGCTCGATCGCGAGGCCATCGTGGATGCCGCGCGCACCACGCGCGGTATCGTAACCGCCGAAGAGGCCCTGATGGCTGGAGGGCTGGGAGGCGCGGTTGCGGAAGTTCTCGCGCGAGAACACCCGGCGCCGATGCGGATGTTGGGAGTTCCCGATACCTTTGCGCCTACGGGAACGGCCGAGTTCCTGCTGGAACACTTTGGGTTAACTTCCGCGGGAATCGAACGCGCGGCGCTGGAATTGTTGAAAGAAGGCGCGTAGATGGCAGGCGAATGGATTCTGGCGATCGACCAGGGGACGACAAACACGAAAGCGCTGCTGGTCGATCGCGAAGGCGGAGTCGTCTTTCGCGCGTCGACGCCGGTTGAGATTCTGCAGCCGCAGGCTGGATGGGTTGAGCAGGACCCATTGTCGCTCTGGCGGTCGGTCGAAAACTCCGTGTCGGCTTGCGTCCGGCATGCAAGCGCGCAACACGGCACGATCGCCGGCATCGCGATTGCGAATCAGCGGGAGACCGCGCTGGTCTGGCGTCGTGCAGCGGAGGCGACGCAGACGGCCGGCGAGCCGATCGGCAACGCGATCGGCTGGCAGTGCCGGCGTTCTGCCCCCATTTGCGGTCGGTTGCGTGGAGATGCGGGGAAGATCCAAGCCACGACCGGGCTGCCGCTCGATCCTTTGGTCAGCGCAAGTAAGTGGGCATGGATTCTCGAACGGCAACCGGAACTGCGCAACCGGGCTGCGTCCGGTGAAGTGCTTCTTGGCACCGTCGACGCGTGGCTGCTCTACAACCTGACGGCCGGCAATGTGCATGCGACTGACTACACCAACGCCTCCCGCACTGCGCTGATGTGCCTGGCAACGCTCGATTGGAGTTCCGAGCTGCTGAGTCTTTTCGAAATTCCCCGCGCGGCGCTACCGAAACTGCGGCTGTCGAGCGGAGAATTTGGAGAATGCGCGTCAATTCCAGCGCTGGCCGGAGTGCCCATCGTAGCCATGATCGGCGACTCGCACGCCGCGCTGGTGGGCCACGGCTGCTACCAGGCGGGGACCGTCAAGGCAACGTACGGTACCGGCTCGTCGCTCATGATGCTCACGCCAGGCCTGGTGGCGGATGGAGGGAAGATCGCGCGCGCCGTCGCCTGGTCGGATGCGGGCGGCGTTCGGTATGGGCTTGAGGGAAATATCGCCATGAGCGGCGCCGCCGTGCAGTGGGTGGGCGAGTTTCTCGGGCTCCCGCGTCCCATTGAAGACGCAGCGGCGCTCTCTGCGACCGTGCCGGATGCGGCGGGCCTTGTTCTCGTTCCGGCGATGGTCGGGCTCGGCGCGCCCTACTGGGACACGGCCGCACGCGGACTGGCGTGCAATCTGGAACGCTCCCACACGGCCGCGCATTTGGCACGGGCCGCCACCGATGCCATCGCTTTTCAGGTGGCCGATGTTCTGGAGGCGATGGAAGCCGCGGCCGGGGTTACGATTCCTTTGATGCTGGCCGACGGTGGTGCTACGCGCAATGACGCGCTGATGCAGATGCAGGCCGACATCCTCGGCCGGCCGGTGCATCGGTCGTCGCAAGAGGATCTTTCCGCGCGCGGTGCTGCCCTGCTCGGGGGGCTGGCGCTGGGCTGGTGGGATGGGCTTGACGGCCTGTCCGCATTGCCGAGGGAGGAGCAGGTTTTCGAGCCAAGGATGAGTGCAATCGAACGCACGAGACTGCGCAACGCCTGGCGGCTCGCTGTAAAGCGCGCGCGCCTTGCATCGGAGACCGCCGCATGACCCAGCCCGGTTCATTCCCTCCGGAAATTGTCTACGAGGCGCGCAACGTTACCAAGCGCTACCCCGGCGTGCTGGCGCTGGATCGCGTGACATTTCGCGCCTGGCGCCACCAGGTGAATGTGATGATTGGCGAAAACGGGGCCGGCAAGTCGACTCTGATGCGGGTTCTGGCCGGCGTAGAAACAGCCGATGAAGGCGAACTGCTTCTCGAAGGCAACCGAATCGTCCTCGAGTCGCCGCGCGATGCCAGTGCGCGCGGAATTTCCATTGTGCATCAGGAACTGCTTGCGCTGACCAACCTGAACATAAGCGAAAATATCTTTGCCGGGCGAGAGCTTCGGCGGTCCGCCGTCTTTGTCGACGAAGCTCGCCAGCAAGCTCGATCGCGCGCCGCACTCGAGCGGCTGGGGAAACCCATGAACGCCCTGACGCAGACTGCAAGGCTGCCGCTCGGGTGCAGGCAGATTGTCGAGATCGCCAGATCGCTCGACCAGAGATCGAAGATTCTGATTCTCGACGAACCGACGTCAGCGCTCTCGACCGCTGAGACGGATTCGCTGTTTGAGGTCATTGCCGATCTCAAAAGCTCCGGCGTGACCATCATCTATATCTCGCACCGGTTGCACGAATTGCTTCATCTCGGTGACCGCTTTACGGTGCTGCGCTCGGGGCGTGTGGTGGGCGAGGCGCCACGCGCGGAGGTGAGTCGCCGATGGATCGTGGAGCGGATGTCCGGGCGTGCGGACTTTTACAGCACCGGCAAGAATTCTGCACCGGTCGCAGCGAAAACGGTTCTTTCCGTCAAGAATCTTTCGCTCCGCGGGTCCAGCGGCGATGAAGCGGCGCAAACTCCATTGCATGAAGTCTCATTTTCGCTGCGTGAAGGGGAGATTCTGGGCATTTATGGCCTGCTGGGCGCCGGCCGCACCGAACTTGTGGAGGCGCTCGCCGGATTCCGGCAGATCGCGTCCGGCCGAATCGAGATGTTCGGCAAGGAGAAGCCTGTTGACAGCGTCAGGGCCGCCATCCAGGCCGGAATCGTGCTGCTGCCGGAAGATCGCCAGCGGGACGGGCTGTTTCCCGATTTATCGATTCGCGAGAACATGGTGTTGGCTGCGCCGCGCGGAGCTTTTCTGTCCCGTGTGGCGGAAGCGGCGCAGGTCCGGGAACTCGCAGCCGAGTTGCACATTGCTGCGAAGGATTTCGAGCTTCCCGTGACCACGCTCTCCGGCGGCAACCAGCAAAAGGTGCTGCTGGCGCGTTGCCTGATGTGCTCGCCTTCGGTCCTGCTGATGGACGAGCCGACACGTGGCGTCGACGTCGGCGCCAAGGCGGAGATCTACGGTATCCTGCGCGTTCTGGCGGGGAAAGGGCTCAGCATCATCTTCACTTCCTCTGAAATCGAAGAGACGCGCGCGCTGGCCGACCGGGTGCTGGTGCTCTGCCAGGGAAGAATCTCATCGGAATTATCGCGCGAAGAAGCGACCGACGAGCGTCTGTTCGCCGCGGCCAGCCCAACTGTGAACAGCGCAAGCAGTCCGCTTCGATCGATGCCATCCCAAGGACCCTCGGCATGAATACGGGGACCCGGGAACTCCCGCGAACGCGCAACCTGGCGGAGATCGCGCTGCGCTGGGCGCTGGCGCTGCTGCGGGGCCGCGCGTTCTTCGTGCTCATTGCTTTGCTGATCGTGTTTTCGGCGCTCGCGCCGGAGTTCCTGACGGTGAACAACCTCTCGATCTTGACCAAACACGTCGCTATCACGGCGCTGCTGGCCATCGGGATGACGTTTGTTATCCTCACCGGCGGAATTGACCTTTCGGTTGGATCCATTGCCGGGCTGGGCGGCATGGTCGCCGGGTACCTTCTGACCCAGGGCTTTTCGCTGGGCGGCTCGACTCGCTACCCATCGGTTGCCCTCGCGATTCTGGTAACAATCTGCGCTTGCCTGGTGGTCGGCGCCCTGAATGGCTGGCTGGTTGCGAAAGCCGGCGTGGCGCCTTTCATTGCCACTCTGGGAACGCTTTACATCGCGCGCGGAGCGGCCATGCTAACTTCGAACGGCAAGACGTTTCCCAATCTCGGCGGCACTGCGGCGCGCGGCAATTCCGGTTTTACCGCGTTCGGTCAAAGCTACATTCTGCACGTTCCCGCTCCGGTGTGGATGATGGCCGCGCTCTTCGCCATCACATGGGTGATTGCGGTGAAGACTCCATTCGGGCGGCACGTCTATGCCGTCGGTGGTAACGAGCGCGCAGCGCGCCTGACGGGGATTCGCGTGAACCAGGTAAAGGTGGCGACCTATCTCTTCTCTTCGTTTTGCGCGGCGCTGGTTGGACTCATCATTGCATCGCAACTGGAAGCCGCGCATCCGGCAACCGGGGAAGCATTCGAGCTCAACGCCATTGCCGCCGTGGTTCTCGGCGGCACATCGCTGATGGGCGGACGCGGTTCCGTGACCGGATCGCTCATCGGCGCCTTCGTGATCGGAGTGCTTGCCGATGGCCTGGTCATGTTGGGCGTCTCGGAGTTCTGGCAGATGGTCATCAAAGGCGTTGTCATTGTTCTTGCTGTCGGGCTCGATCAGGCCCAGACGCGTTTGCAAGCAAAGCTCCTGCCGCTCCTCGAGGCAGGCCGGTGATGCCGGGTTGGAGATTCGCCGCGATTGCATTTGCCACGACGGCTTTCTGCGTGTGTGCAGCGTGTCGGCGCACCGACGGAGATAGAAAACTCATCGCAATCGTTGTTCCTTCACAGGACAATCCGTTCTTTAAGGCGGAAGCGGACGCGGCCGCCGCGAGAGCAGTGGCGCTCGGCTATCGCGTGCGCGTGGATGAGCATGATGACGATGCCTACCGGCAGGACAACCTTATCGATGCTGCGATTGCATCGAATGCCGCGGCGTTGATTCTGGATAATGCGGGCGCCGACGCTTCGATTGCCGCGGTGCGCAGAGCGGCAAAGGCAGGCATCGCGGTTTTTCTCATCGATCGCGAGATTGAAGCGACCGGCATCGCCAAGGCGCAGATCATCTCGGACAATGACCAGGGCGCGCGACTGGTGGCGGCGGAATTCGCGCGCATCCTGACCGGAAAAGGGGACTACGCGGAGTTGCTTGGCCGGGAGTCCGACACCAATGCACAAATTCGGACCCGGGGCTTTCATGCCGTGTTGGACAAGGACCCGGGGCTCAAGCTTGTGGCTGCGCAATCGGCGAACTGGTCGCAGTCGGAGGCGTTTCAGAAAACAGAGACGATTTTGCAGGCGCACGGAGAGGTCGCGGGAATTATCGCGGGCAACGACACCATGGCGCTTGGCGCCGCGGCTGCGGTCAAATCGGCCGGGCGGAGAAATATCCTGATCGTTGGCTTCGATGGTAGCCCCGACGCGATCGAGAGCATCCGCCGGGGCGAGTTGCGCGCCACCGCCTTACAGCCGGCGGTGTACATTGCACGGCTCGCCATCGATGAGACGGATCGATTCCTGAAAACAGGCTCGACCGAGAAAGCCGAAGAACAGACCATTGCCTGCGATCTGGTGACCAGAGCCAACGCCGACGATTATGGGAACTTCGAGAAAGTAAGGTGAACGGATATGTCGGATGCGACTTGTCTTGGCGTCATTCTCGGGAATCGCGACTTCTTCCCGGATAAGCTGATCTCGGAAGCGCGCCACGATCTCAAAAAGCTCTTCGACGAGTGCGCGATTGAGCCGGTCTGGCTCACGCCGGAAGAGAGCAAGCTGGGAGCCGTGGAGACGTGGGCCGACGCGCAAAGATGCGGCGATTTGCTGCGCCGCAACCGCGATCGCATCGAGGGAATCCTGGTATGCCTGCCGAACTTCGGCGATGAGAAGGGAGTCGCGGACTCGATCCGGCTCGCGGACACGAATGTTCCCATACTTGTGCAGGCGTGCCCGGACGATCTGGACCAATTCGGGCTCGATCGCCGGCGCGACGCATTCTGCGGCAAGATCTCCGTTTGCAACAACCTTCGGCAATATCGAATCAAGTATTCGCTCACGCGCGACCACACGGTGGCTATTCGCGATCCGCGATTCAAAGAAGACCTCGTGCACTTTCTCCAGGCATGCAAGGTGGTGCGCGGCCTGCGCCGGGTGCGAATCGGCGCAGTCGGCGCAAGACCCAACGCCTTCAATACCACGCGCTTCAGCGAAAAGCTGCTGGAATCGGCCGGCATTTCGGTCAACACCATCGATCTCTCTGAAGTTTTCGGGGTTGCCGCAAAAATCGCGAATGACGACGCACGCGTCCGCCAGCGCGTGGATCAGATTCGCTCCTATGCCGATTCGTCGCGAGCAAGCGATGAAGCCATCTCACGCATGGCAAAATTCGCCCTTGTGGTCGACGACTGGATGAAGTCGCTCTCGATCACGGCTACGGCCATCCAGTGCTGGAGCTCGCTGCAAAAGAACTTCGGCGTGAACGTGTGCACCATCATGTCGATGATGAGCGAGCAGATGCTGCCTTCGGCTTGCGAGGTGGACATTGCCGGAGTGGTGGCGATGTATGCGCTGCAACTGGCGAGCGGAGCGCCGAGCGCCCTGGTGGATTGGAACAACAACTACGGCAATGATCCGGAGAAATGCGTGTTTTTCCATTGCGGCAACTGGGCCAAGGACTTTCTGCCCGACATCCGCATCGCCACTGCGCCAATTCTGGGCACGACGCTGGGCGAAGAGAACACCTTCGGCGCACTGGAGGGTCGGACCAACGCCGGCCCGGTAACATTCGGCCGCATCAGCACCGACGATCTGACCGGCCAGATTCAAGCCTACGTTGGTGAAGGCGAGTTTACCGAGGATCCGCTCGATACTTTTGGCACCCGCGCTGTGGTTCGGGTGAAGGGGCTGCCCGCGCTCATGCATCGGATCTGCCAGCAGGGATTTGAGCATCACGCCGCGATAAACCGAAGCCATACCGCCGGCGCGGTTGCAGAGGCGCTTGGCCGCTACCTGGGTTGGACAACCTATCACCACAACCGGCCGCCCGAATTGCCGCCGCTGCCATAATCCGTCATGCCGTTCCAATGCTCGATGGTTACAACAAGGAAAAGAAGCTGCAGTGACTCTGCATCGTTTTCTTGTTGACTGAGCTGCCAATATTGCGAAGAGCTACCAGTGACTTGGATCGGTCTTGGGTCCTGGCCAGGGCTAAACACAGGATTGGCAGCCCGCCAATTGCTTTGCCATCGAATGAAAGATGCGCGCGCGGGTTCTCGATATCCGGCTCAGTCGACGCGACCGCGAAGGCGGACCAACCGGCGCGATCAAGATCAAGACAAAAAACATTGGGTTTGCTCTAAAGAAGCCGTTCACAACGGGTAATAGAATGCCAGACAAAACAACGGAGGTGGATTTTGAACAAGATTACCCTGGGCTTGATTCTCGGGGCCATTCTCGGGGCATTGGACGGCATGACCGCCTGGTTCACACCTGCGGTCCGGGCACAGATCGCCGGCATCGTGATGGGTTCCATATTCAAGGGCATCGTCGCCGGCTTTCTTATCGGGATCTTCGCTCGAAAGGTTCACTCGCTGGTGTTGGGCGTGATCTTCGGCCTTGCTATAGGGCTCCTCTTCGCGTTCATCATCGCCTATCTTCAGCACGGATACTACCTCGAAATCATGCTTCCCGGGGGAATGGTTGGCCTGGTGGTCGGCTATGCGACGCAAAGATACGGCAGCGGCCCCACACGACAGGCGGTATGAGACCGCATTCCGGGGCCCGTCTAATGCGGCGAGAACAAGATGAAGAGAAGCCGCATGAGCAGGTAAACGCCGATGAGCGCGAGCGCAGTGCGGTGCTTGATCGAGAATCGCCGGGCGCGGTCAAGAAGGGTCTCGCGATGCGCGCGCACCGGTAAGCCGAGAAGAAACAGTTCGAGTTCCGAGGCAAATTCAGCTACGGATGGATAGCGATTCTCCGGGTCGAAGGCCGTTGCCTTCAGGCAAACAGCGCGCAACGGCCTTGGAAAAGCACCGGAAGGCTCATCCGGACCCTCTGCGCTCTTGCCCGTAACCAGGAATCGTAAAATGGCTCCGAGAGCGAAGATGTCGGTTCGATGATCGATGGAGTGTTCACCCCTGGCCTGCTCCGGCGACATGTAGCCCGGCGTGCCGAGGACAACGCCATGGGCTGTCACCGCCGGAGTGGCGGCAACGCCGGCTCGAGCCGATGCTCCGCCGTCTGGGCTTTGATGGATGGCGACGGCTCTTGCCACGCCCCAATCCATGATCAGAACTTCGCCGAAAGCGCCGACCATGATATTGTCCGGCTTCAGATCGCGATGAATCACGCCTCGCGAATGAGCGAACTCGACCGCTTCGGCGATGCGCCCCAGCAAGCGCAGCTTTTCGTGAAGTGAGAGCCCGCAGGCGTGCTGCGCCAGAGTCCGGCCCTCAATATATTTCATGCAATAGTAAGCGCGTCTGTCGGCCAATGTGCCGGCATCGTGCACCGGTACAATTCCCGGATGCTCCAACTGGGCCAGGATGCGGGCCTCGCGAAGCAGACGCTCTCCTAATTTGTCGGTCGCGCCCTCCAGTTGCACCACTTTGAGAGCGACATTCCGCTGCATGGTCGCGTCCTCGACAAGCCAGACGTCGCCCATTCCGCCGTGCGCGAGAAAACGAATCGCCCGATAACGAGTGCCGCTCAGATCCGGAGCCTGCATTTCCACCCGAAGTTGAGCGACGATCTTGTCCGACAATGCCCTCACCGCGTCTCTCTTCCCAATAAGACCCGAGCTTCGCGCCGGAACTCCTCTTCACTCGATGTCATGAGGCGCAACTCCTCCAATACGCAGCGCCGAAACTCCCGACGGGCAAAGGAGAGATAGTTGGTCACGTCTGTTTGCGCGACGTGATGTTCACGAGCGAGATCGGAATACGACGGTTTCGAGTCTTCCTCGTTGAGATCGTACCGTTCGAAGAGTCGAAAGTGCAGGCTCTTGCCGTGCTCTTCGCAATGAGCTCGCAGGCGCTCGACGCCCAGGGCCAAAAGGCTCCGAATCCACTCCCGTTCAAACAGGTCTTCCGGAGAGCCGGCCTTCGAAGCCATAGAGAGCTCGCGCTCGGCGTGTTCCAGATCGAGCGACAGAACCAGGCTGCCGGCTCCGCGCTTAAGTCGGTTTGCATTTCGAAACCGATTCATGATGAGGCGGTCGGCGCAGGTCCTGAGAAACGTCCTGAGCCGTCCCTTCGCAGCATCGTAGGAATCGAGGAACTCCTTTTCCAGAAGGCGCGTGAAAAAGTCCTGGGTAAAATCGGCGGCGTCTTCCGGGTCGACATTCCAGCGAAGGCGAATGTATTTGTAGATCGGCCGCCAATATGCGGCGGCTATTCTCTCGATCGCCGGGGCTCGCACCGCGGGATCGCAACTTTGTGCAGCCGATACGAGAGAGTAGTGCGTTAGTGGGAAATTCTCGCCGCGCGGGTTCACGATTCAGGCCTGCCAGTTTTTTGGCAGTGTAGTGCGCACCGAGAACTTTGACAAGCTCGCGAAGTGCTTACACAGGAGTATTAAAAGAGATTCCCAAAACGGGTAAAAGAAATGCGAGAGCTCTGCGCAATCGCACTTGGGAATTCGGCATTTTCCGCAAGCGCCGGATCTGATCGCCGCCTGCAGTCAACGGTACAAGGCGCCTTCGCGCAGACGGTCACATTCCACTTGCGTTCAAGTTCCAATGCGAGACATGCTCTCAGTACCCCTTCCGGGATCTTCTATGCTCTTGCGCCATCTACGACGAAACGCCACGTTGATCTCCATTGCGGCCGCGATCGCTCTGGGATCGGTCGATCTGCTGGCTCAAGGCGATTCCGAGATGGCTCGCAAGGCCGCCTCTCAAATCGTTGTGAAGATCCAGCGCGCAGACTATGAAGGCGACCGTGCTGCTTTAAACCGTCTTGACGGTGAATTGCTCCCCTTCCTGGATCAGCCGGCGATCCGGGCGCGAATCCGATACTGGCGCGGCTTCGCGAAATGGCGGCGAGCTATCAACGGCGCGAACGAGTCCCCTACCCCAACGGACCTCGTCCAAGATCTGGCCGACGGGGAAGCGGAATTTGCGGCTGCTCTCGAACTCGATCCGAATTTTGTCGATGCCAAGGTGGGCGCGGCGTCCTGCGCCATTCTGCGCCTTTTTTTTGAAGGGACTTTCACGCACACTACCGATACGGCAACCCTTCGCGCCGTCATGGAGCCGCCGGGCCGGCTCTTGAAGGAGGCCCAGCAGATGGCGTCCGATAACCCTCGACTGCTTTGGGTGATTGGACAGAACCAGTGGAGCATCGGGAGCCAGGATGCGGCTCTGGAGACCTATGAGCGAGGCCTGAAGTCTGCGCGCGCACAGCGGACGAAAACGGATGACCCGCTTGAGCCGTCCTGGGGAGAGCCGGAACTCCTGATGAACTTCGCCTGGTCGAACCTGCATCGCGCCAAGCCGGACCCGGAAGCGGCAGAACGTTATGCGAGGGCTGCGCTTGGCCTTGTACCCGAGTGGCACTACGTCCGCGATATCCTTCTGCCGCAAATCCAGGACGCCAAGGTCAGGCCATAGATCGGCGGATGCAGGCGGAAATAGATCATTCGCAAGCGAGCGCCTTCAGCGGATCGACCTGCATGGCCCGG
>Ga0335078_10017825_pt1 | contig 10559 bp, 9 predicted proteins | sample Lox_Sample_32_FD_206711 | JGI IMG/M metagenome (GOLD analysis project Ga0335078, IMG submission 206711) | Soil microbial communities from Loxahatchee National Wildlife Refuge, Florida, United States - Lox_Sample_3.2 | ecosystem: Environmental > Terrestrial > Soil > Wetlands | place: USA: Florida...
CACAATAAAGCCGAAATAAATCGTGCCGGCCGAATCAACCGTAATCGGCGTATTGATCTGAACGTTATTGATATACGCCCGCGGATTCGCCTGAAGATTACCGATGCCATAGAAAACCAGGGCCGTAGTCTTGCCGTTGGCGGAATCCGGATTTTCCCGGACCATCACGACGCCACCTTGCGCCGGAATGAAGAGTTTGTTCCTGGAGAGCGCGGGCGAGAAGCCGGGCATGAAACCCGCAGCCGGCGCGGAGTAGCCCGTGGCCTCGGTCCAGAGCAACGAGCCGTCGGCGCCGTTGTGCGCATCCACGCGAAAGCTGTTGCTTCCGGTCTTCACCGGCACAATCACAGTGTTGGCGGCGGTGATAACGGGTGAACCGTAATGAATCAGGATCTCACCCCCGGGAGGATGAAGATCGACCGGCGTGCTCCAATGAATGGCGTTGAAATCCTGAGCCGCGACCGAGGACACCGCGGTGTGTTGCACGTCATGCGCGTGGTTAAGCCATGCGGGCGCCGGCTGTGCCGGAGCCAGTGGGCTCGAAACAGATACTGCTGCCAAAACAGTTAGGATTTTGTTCCATTTTCGCAGAAAACGTAGAACGCCTTGCATGACTCCTCCCCCATGACCCTCGACGGAAGTCGTACGGGTGCCAACAGCGAGGTCACAGCGTATCAGCGTCCGCGGGCTGGAATGTCTGAATTATGTCACCAAACCGTTAAACGTCCTTTACAAAAGGCCCGGACAGGCTATTGCAGGGAGGATGAACGCGGCCACCACCACCCGGTAGCACGCCGGTTTCCGACGAACTCCCGGAGGTGGCGTGGTTTGGTTACGCAGTTCTGGGAATGCAGTAGCGGTCGCAAACCCGATGAGCGATTTCCCATGGCTCCCGCAGTGCGTCGGCATTGGGAAGCAGTTGCAGAACCATGGAGTGAATGAGCTGCTCCATGTGTTCCAGGTTTTCGACAAGTTGAGCGGGATCGACAGCGATTTTACCCAGGGGAGGCATTTTGTACTTCTACTCCTTCACGTGAGACTTGCTTATAGGAATGATTCTCCTGCAGAAATAGATGCTCCACAATCGGCAGAACGCCTGATTACCTTAGTGCAGCGTGGCGCATTGTACCGATGGCCCTGTACCTTCGCGCACTCCGACAACGCAATAAAGTATTCCGCCTGAAGATTGCTCGGTTCCTATTCCAACTCAAACGCCAGCCATTGCAAGCCGCCGTCCCGTTCCACCTGAAGCACGACGGGGTCGCTCGGCTTCAAATCGTTAAGTGCGGCGCGCAGCGAATCGAGGGAGTCGATGGGCTTGGTGTTAAGGCTGTGGATCACGTCGCCGGTTTTAAGGCCGGTCTCGGGGCCGATCAGTTCCGCGGCCCGGGCGATCACGACTACGCCTCCGGAGATTCGCAAGTCCCCAATCGCTGAGCGTAACGGGTCGTCCAGATTGACTGCCAATATGCCGAGGCGCTGCACCAGGCTCTTCTCCGGGTCTACGGCATCCATCAGCTTGTCCATCCGGTCGCGGTGCTCGACGACGGGGAGCTCCAGGGTCTTTCTCTCCTTGCCCCGTAGCACCACCAGCTTCATGACCTGGTCGAGTGGGTGGAGGTACATGGCAGCGGTCAGGGCAGGCAGGGTATCAATTCGCCGGTCGTCGGCGCTGAGCACAATGTCTCCGATTTTCAGACCAGCGGCTTCCGCGGGCCCTCCCGGTACGATGTCCGAGACCACCACGCCATAACTCTGCGAGAGGCCTAGCCCGGCGGCCAGGTCGGGCGTGATGTTCTGGGCTGCCGCTTCAATCTCCACACGGTGCACGTGCCCGTATTTGCGGAGGCTGCGGTAAACAAAGTTCACCACGCGGGCAGGAATGGCAAAGCCCAACCCCTCGCTGCCACCTCCCTCGGAAAGAATCATGGTGTTGATTCCAAGCACATATCCGTCCATATCCACCAGCGGCCCGCCACTATTGCCGGGATTAATCGGAGCATCGGTCTGGATGTAAACCATCGGCTTATTGGGATCGGGTTGCCGGCCGACCGAGCTCACCACTCCCATGGTTACGGTGTTTTCCAGGCCTTCCGGGCTGCCAATCGCGAACACCAGTTGGCCTTGATGAATCCGGCGCGCGCTGCCCAAAGCGAGCGTGGGCAGACCCGTCTTTTCGATCTTGATCAAGGCCAGATCCGACTCTTTGTGAATCCCGATGAGCTTCGCGTCCAGAACGTGTTCCTTGCCGACTGGGGCAATCTGGGGCACATCTCCCGAGGGCATGGGAAGCAAAACCCGAATGTGCTGCGCACCCTGCACCACGTGAGCGTTGGTCATGATGTAGCCGCTTTCATCGACGATCACGCCCGATCCCACGGCATGTTGCCGCGCGACCAGGGCGGTCTCGCTGCGATTACTCTCCTCGAGCGTTCCGTAGCCGGTAACTTGAATTTGCACCACGGCGGGCGAAACCTTGGCCACCAGACTCTCCATGGCGGCGTTCAGTTCCTGCAGGATGGGGGGAGCCTCAGCGGGGCGCGAACCGGTCGCCTTGCCTAGTTCCGCCGTCGGATTTCCCTTCTGTGGAGTGGCCGCGCCCGTCTCTGGGGCGGGCTGCTGCGCGACGCTGGATGCAAGAAAAGCGCAAGAAATTAGAACAGAAATAACAACCGGCGAGGTCCTTCCGGCAAACCCAAACATATGACTGGCTCCTTACCTGACCAGGGGATGATTACGGCTCATGCGATGAAGCAGAATCTGGAGCGATTATTGTGACAGAGAAGCATGGCGAGAGGAAACTAGGCCCTCAGGCGGGGCTCGCCGCCCCGGCGTCAGTTTCGGGTGACGGTGCCCCCGGCCTCAAGTTCCAGGTTCACCACGTCGCCGACATGCAGGAAAAAATTGCTGGGGTTCTTCATCCCCCACTCCACGTACGGGATGGGAAACTTGGCGGACGCGGTCCACTTGTCGCCATTCAGGGAGACGTCTACAGGGACCGTAATCTCGTGTTCGGCGCCGTGGATTCCAAATTTGCCGTGCACCTGAAAAGTGGACTTTCCCTGCGCGGATAACGTCCCCTCTGCGTGGTCGGGCCGGAAGGTCAGATCCGGATATTGCTGGCTTTGCAAAACATCCTTGTGCATCTTGTGATCGCGGGATCCGTTGCCGGTTTCTCCGCTCGTGGCGTCGAAAACAATCTCGCCGCCTGCGTTGCCGGATGCTGGGTCGAAGCGGATATCTCCGCTCCTGAGGCGAAAGGTCCCGTGGACGGTGTGGGCCGTGGCCGAAAGGGTAAACTTGGCAACTGACTGGGCTGGTTCCAGGTGCAGCGCGACCGAGGACTGCGCTCGGGCCGACCCTCCCAAGGCCAGCAGTGTCATCAAAACGCAGATTTCCCTGGCCCTGTGCCCCTCCCGTTTTGGTTTGAATCCCGCCTTCATCGAGTTCGCCCCTGAGAAGACTATGGCACAGGTACATCGGACAAATGCCCTGCGTCCGTAAAATGTTTGTAAAGCGGTTGAAATAGGGGCTTTCCCATTCGCCCTCCGACATCGCCCCGAAATCCTCAGGGGGAACCTAGTTCCTACCCTTATCAAACGAGTAATCAGGCTTTTACGGGGGGTAGCATCCGTGATATAAGGGCGGGTTAGTACAACCTGGACTCCATTTCAGGAGAGCGCCGTATGGAGCTGGCTTTTGCGCCCAAGAACGGCCAGGAGCGAGGAGGGCTTGTGTCCGAAGCACGGACGGGAAAACGGTTTCCGCTGGAATTGCCCATCAAGATCCACAAGGCCGAGGAGAGCGGGCAGCATAGCGGCATTACGGGAAATCTGAGCGCAGCGGGCGTCTACATTCGCGCCGACGCATCGTTGGAGGTCGGGTCCAACGTGGAGTTCGAGATTGCCCTGCCTCCGGAGGTCACCGGAGCCAAAGAAAATGTGATCGTGCAGTGCCGCGGGCGCGTCGTACGCACCGATGAACCCGCGGCCGGTGGTTCGACCGAGGCCCGAGGCGTGGCCTGCGTGATCGATTCGTACGACTTCATTCGCCACGAATAATTGAGGTGCTGATGCCATGCTGAAACTGATTTTGGCCGACAATCAAGCAATCTTTCGCGCAGGCATTGCCAAAGTTCTGGCGGTCGAGGATGAGATGCGCATTGTGGCGCAGGCGCAAACTGCCGAGCAGATGTTCATGGCCCTGGATAAGTTTCGTGCGGCCGTGCTGGTGGTGGCGGGCGGTTTCCATACCGATTTTGGCGCCGTTTTGCAGTCCGCCAACAAGGTAAAGACCCGCGTCGTAGTGTTGGCTGATACCGGCGAAAGCGCGCAGCGCTACATGGGAAATGGCGCCCACGGCGTGGTGTACCGCAACGTGACCAGCGCCGCCCTGGTGGATTGCGTCCGCAAAGTCGCCCGGGGCGAAAGCTGGGTCCAGGACATCGCCGTGCCCAGCGAACTCACTGAGAACGATATGGTAGGGTTGCGGGTTCGCGATCGCCTGACGGCGAAGGAACTCCGCATCGTGGCCCTGATCGTACAAGGCTACAAGAACAAGGAAATCGCCTCGCAACTCGGGACCACCGAACAGGTCATCAAGAACTACCTGCGTAACGTGTACGACAAGATCGGCGTTTCCGACCGGTTGGAGCTCGCCTTATTCACCATTCATCACCGCATTCTGAATGAGGCTGCCGCCGCCACTGCGGCGACGACTACTCCGCAACCCGGACAAGCGATCCCGTCGTAAGCCTTTCCAGCCTGGCAGCAGGCGTTCACGAACCAAACCTGCGCCGGTAGGCGCTGGGAGCTACTCCTGTGTGCCTTTCAAACAACGAGCGGAAGAACGCCACATCCTGATACCCCACCGCATCGCTGACTTCCTGCACGGTTCGATGATCGCTTTCCAACATGCGCTTGGCAGCGGCCACGCGTAACTTCTGAAGGTACGTCAAAGGACTGTCTCCAGTGGCTTGCTTGAAGCGGCGCACAAAATTTCGCACACTCATGCCCACGCGCCGCGCCGGAGCAGCCAGCGGAAACGTTTGATGAAAATTCTGGTGCAGCCATTCCTGAGCGGCAGAAATGGCGTCGTCACTATGTTCGGTTTTCAGCGGGATGATGGCAAACCCGGCCTGCCAGGCGCGCGGAGTTTCAATGAGCATCGCCTTGGCGCTCTGCACGGCAATGTCGTGGCCACAGAACTTCTCTACCAGGTACAAGCTAAGGTCGAGCGCGGCATGAACCCCTCCACCACAGTAGAATCCACGGTCCTCGGTCACCATCATCTCCGGCATCCACTTCACTTTGGGATACTTCTCCCGGAAGCGCTCGGCCAGGGCCCAGTGCGTGGTGGCGCGCTTGCCATCCAGCATTCCGGTAGCCGCGATCAACCCCACGCCAGAGCACACGCTGGCGATGGCAGCGCCCCGCTTGCGCCACCTCCGCAGCCAGGGCACAACGGACACATTGCGCTCCACCACATCGTCCAGGCTCAGTCCGGTCGTCGGTATGAAGATGAGCTCGGTCTTTCGGACATCCGACAGCGCCGCGTCCGGCTGGACGCGAATGGGTCCGTCGCAAACCACGGCGCACCCGTCCGCCGACACCGTGGTCACGCGAAAGCGTGGCGTCGCCTTTTGCCCGGTGAGAACGTTCCAGAGCGAACCTGCATGGCGAAAGACCTCCATCGGACCGATGGCGGTGGAGGAGAAGGTTCCGTCAAGGAATACCACGGTTACGTCAATCATGAAGAAATCTCAGTATCCGATACATTTGGCTTAATAACCTACTTACATTGGCATATCTGCCATCTTGTTTCAAGCCTTGAGCAACGTTAATCTCGGGGCATAGCACGCAAAATTATTGAAAAACGACCGGTCACCTAGGAGGACCCATGAGCGAACACTATCATGATGTCGGAGATCTACGATTTTTGAAGGAGATGGGCAAACTGGCCCCCACGGAATTCAATGCGTGGCTGAATCTGGACAAGATTGTAGGCCGCGACGACGGAGCCATTCCGCGAAAATACCGCGAACTCATCGCATTGGCCGTCGCCTTTACTACTCAGTGCCCTTACTGCATTGAAGTTCATACCAAGAATGCGAAGGCGGCGGGCGCCTCTCGCCAGGAGGTCACTGAAAGCTCGCTGATCGCGGCTGCTTTGCGCGCCGGGGGAGCGGCAACCCACGGAGCCATGGCGCTGAAATTCTACGATCAGGGCTGAGCCGACATTCCCGCATCCGATCCGAGGCCCCCGTAGCGGGGCCTTTTGTTTTGGAGAGCGAATTCCAGCACGGTCGCAGTCCGCGAACGCTGCCCTATCCAGATTTCATGCGGGTTTGACAAATCCGTGACAAATCAGCCGCCTCCCCGCCGTAAGCTGTGCCTGCTGTTGCGCCGCTGTTTTGCCGCGCCCTCCCCCGGGCAGAAACACAAACGCTGTTACCGGACTGCCCTTGTCAGCCACGAGGAACCCATGAGGCTTGGACACCTGATTCTCGCAATATGTCTTCTAGCTGTGAATGCTCTGCCGGTCGTCGCGCAATGCACTGGTCCCAATGGGAACCGCTTCAACCTGGAGCCGCGCCCCAACGCAGTGGTACAGACCGCGGACTCGGTTGCAGTCCTGCCCAATGGCGCAGGGTCCGGCCGGGACCTGGTGGTGGCAGCCGGATCGGACGGGCGTGGATTGTTCAGCAACCTCAACGCCACCTTGATCAGCGAGGGGGCCTTCTATGTGCAGCGTTCAAGTTCAAATTGCGCAGCCGACTTCGAAGGCGGCCTGCCCTCGATCAGCAACATCATCGACCTCTTTATTCCCACGGAAGGAGCCTCGGTCGTTGCCGACCCGGCTCGCGACGCGTTCTTTATCGTGAATCTCGAATTCGGCTCGTTCACCGACGACAACGGCGTCGGAATCTACCGCACCACCGCGACCAACCTTCTCAGCAGCAGCGCCTGTCCGAATGGCACCGAGATCGGTACCGCTAGCTGTTGGACGACCGGGGCAGTCACGGACGTCACCGAGTTAAACGCATTTCTGTCCCACCCGAATATTACGGTCGACCCCCGGGCCACCGGCACCGGAGCTGGCGACGTCTATGCCGTGGTCTCCCAAGCCGATCCCAACGACACGCTGCATAAGAGCGTGTTCCTGACGGCATGCGTAAATTCGAATTTGAATTGCAGCAACTCGATCAAGATCAGCGGCAGCGACCTCGAGGCCGACTACGCCTGGGTGCAAGTACGGCCGGATGGTGGAATCACGATTTCTTACCGCAATACCTCTTTCCCAGGAATTAATCCCGAGGACATCAAGTTCGTGAATTGCACGCCGAACGGCGCGCCTAAAACCCCAACCTGCAGCGCTGCGACGCTGGTTTTGACGGAAAAAACTCCGATTTTCGCTGCTTCTCTGGGTGACGTGCCAATGGATGATGCGCTCTTCCCCAAGCACGTCGACCGGCTGGAAAGCGATGGCAAGACCGTGACGACCTTCCTCGTCTACGACAAGTGTGAAGTCGCCGTGATCCCGCAGCTTGGCGCAGGCTCTCCGTTCTGCCCGAAAACCGACGTGGTTCTGCTCAGCTCAAACAACGGCGGCATCACCTGGTCGCCGATCAGCAAAGTGTCGAACGGAAAAGGCCACCAGTTTTTCGGAGCCATCGCTCTCGATAGCTCGACCAGCACGGTGAACATCGCCTACTACTCCACCGAGAACGACTTCTTTCTGCAACGTCCGCAGGTATTCCTGACCCAGATTGCACCCGGAGCAATTACCGCAGGCACGCCGCAACTGCTGACCTCGGCCTCCGCCGACGTGGAAGCCAGTTCGCCGATCTCGCTGCTGGATCAACCGGCGGGCTTTGGCGATCGTCTGGGTCTGGCGGCCGCCGGTACCGGCACTTCCGGCCAGAGCCACGCCTACACCAGCTTCACCTGGAACAGCGTGGCCGGAACTTACAACGGAATTTCGAGCGTCGATGTGAACAATCACCTGACTAGTTTCGAGTACTAGGCCATTCCCGTAGACGACCTTGGAGAAATGATCATGAAATCGATGAAAGGCGGCCTGCTTCCCGCGGTTTCCGGACTGCTGATGCTGACGGCCCTGTTCGCTCAGGATTCCCCGCGACGTTCTGCCCATCACGAAGGGGACAAGCCTCAGTCGCAAATTCCCGCGGCATTTCGAGGGTTCCGCATACCGCCATCCGGCCCGCTGGCTTTTCTGGCCTCGGAAGAAGGCCGCAGCTTTCTGGTGGCTACCGGGCATCCCGTCGCGAAGTACGCGATTGCCCGGTTTGGCGAGCCTGCGCAGACCACGGTAGTGCCCGAACGCTGGCTGCGGATGAATCGCGCGGATTCCGCCGCAGGCACCGCTTCGGCTGGGACCGTCCCTTGCAGCGGAAGCGCAGGAGCCCGCTTCAATCTGGAGCCGCGGACCAGTGCCGTACCGCAAAATCAGGGCGCGGCTGATTTTCTTCCGAACCGGATCGGCCCTAATGATGACTTGATAGTCCAAGCCGCCAACGACTGGCGCGGCAACCTCACCAACGTCAATTGGGACCAGAGTGTCAGCGGTTATTATGTGCATCGCTCGACTACCGCGGACTGCAGCGTGCAGTTCGAGGGCGGCTTGCCCAGTTTCACCTTTCAGGGAAACACGGAGATGGGCACCGGAAACACTGTGGTAGCGGCCGACCCCGCACGCGACGCCATTTTCATGGCAGATGTTCGTTTCGCCGGCACCGGCGGAGTCGGATTGTTCCGCGCCTCCGCCTCGAGTTTGCTCAGCTCCGCGACTTGCCCCAACGGAACGCACACGCTGGCGCAAGCGACTTCTTGCTGGACGGTCATTCCGCCGGTCTTGCTGTTCCCGGCTCCCAGCTTCGACAGCGTTGGCGACCAACCGCACATCGTGGTGGATGAACGAGCCACCGGCACCGGCGCCGGGGATGTTTACGTGGTCAGCTCGACGTTCAACTTCAGCACCCAGACCAACAGCATTTCCGTGGCGGCGTGCAGCGACACGCTTAGCTGCGCGCAACCCGTTGCGGTCAGTGGATCCAACTCTGCCTCAGGCTTCCCGTATATTCAGCTGCGAACCGATGGCACGATCACGGTGTCGTTCATCAACTCCAACAGCGACGGGACGGCCACTGTGTTCTTCGCAACCTGCACGCCCTCGGGAGCCCCGAAAGCGCCTGTCTGCCACGCACCGGTGCAGGTGGCGAAGTTGAGCGAGCCGTTGTTTCCCAGCATCAGCGTGGCCAACCCGCTGGTGAACGTGAATCTCCAGGTATTCACCTACCCCAAGCATGCCAACCGTACCGAATCGGGTGGGAAATTCACCAGCTTTGTGGTGTACGAGGACTGCAAGAATCCTTACCAGTTCGGCAATCCACCCGTGACCATTTGTCTCGACGCCGAAGTTATGATGACCACCTCAGCCGATGGAGGAAACACATGGTCGGCCCCGATTTCTGTCGACGCCTCGGCTGGGCATCACTTCTATCCCGCGATCACCACCGACACTTCCACCGGAATCGTCAACCTGGCCTACTACAGCACCTCGGGGGACAAGTTCAACCACGATGTTCGAGTCTTCCGGAATCAGATTGCGCCGGGAGGAACTTCGGTGGGGACACCGCAGCGAGTCACCACGATCCTCGACCCGATCGATGCCGACCCGCAGGATCTGGGTTATTTCCAATCCGATGCTTACCTGAGCGCCATCGCTCGCGGGAACGGCGCGACGGGACAGAGCCGGCTCTACACTTCATTCGACTCAACAACAGTCTTTGGATCTTACGAAGGACGGTTCTCGCCGGAGCAGAACAACCACATCAGCCTGTTTAGTTACTGAGCAGGCGGAATTGTTTGGCCTCTACTTTGTGCCGTCGGCGAACTTGTGGATGAGGGCACTCGCGGTTTCATCGCAGGCCTGGAATGTGTCTCCTCCAGCCTGGTTAGTCATCACCAGAACCGCAAAGTCTTTGGCGGGAGCCATCCAGACAGTTGCGTAATTCATAGTGTTGCTGCCCGAGTGTGTCAAAGCGCGTCCACCTGCCCATGACCGTTCAACTACCATCCACCCGAAACCGTAATCGCCGCCGAGTGGCGGGGTATGAAGGCGCTTGAAGGTCTCCGGCTTGAGGATGCCGGTTTCTCCTCGCTCTCCCCGCAGCTGAGCCTGCACAAACTTCGCCCAGTCGACGATCGAACAGTGCACCGTGCCTGCCGGACCGATGACCGGTGCATTGTCGGCTTGCGGCCCCGGCGCAATGGCCCGGTGCCAGTTCAACAGCAGCGTGTGTTGCCAGGGCTCATCAATCGCCCCGACCGTTCCCATCGCCCCGAAGCCGCAGCTATCCATGCCTAATGGCAGAAAGAGACGCTTGCGCATCAGGTTTTCCCAGGAGTCGTCAGCGACGGCTTCCGCCATCGCTCCCGCAACCGCATAGCTGCGATTGGAGTAGAGAAACTTCGTCCCCGGTTCTGAGACCGGCGGTTCCGCCAGTATCATCGCCACGTAAGCCCGCCGCTGCTCAC
>Ga0335078_10017826_pt1 | contig 10559 bp, 8 predicted proteins | sample Lox_Sample_32_FD_206711 | JGI IMG/M metagenome (GOLD analysis project Ga0335078, IMG submission 206711) | Soil microbial communities from Loxahatchee National Wildlife Refuge, Florida, United States - Lox_Sample_3.2 | ecosystem: Environmental > Terrestrial > Soil > Wetlands | place: USA: Florida...
AACTCCGGCCAGCGCGCGTCACGAATTGGATCAACTTCATAGATTGCCAAGTTAGTGTCCTGCCTTTTGTCTGCGCGAAATGCTGAGATTGTTTGCGGGGGCCGAAAGTGTAGCTGAGAAATATTTATCTAATGAATGCCGCGCCATATCAGCGCAGCAGCGAGTGTCATAAGGGCGACGAACAGTCCATACGACCGAAGTTCGGTTGCGACCACCTGCGGAAGCACCTTCTTTAGTCCCCAGATCAGAGGGAAGTAGGAGATGCCCTGCGCGATGATCAGCGCGAATACAGCCTCTCGGAAGCCAAAGAAGGCGAATGCAATCCAGATGCCGCTGACCATCAACACCAGACGAGTGGTGTTGGCCACGGCGGCGTACTTTGTCTTTCCGTAAGCCAACAGCAAAGTTGTGGGAGGTCCGGAGAAGATGTCGAGGGCGAGCCGTAGTCCCAGTGCTTGGAGGATCCATCCTGTAATGCGGTACTTTGACGACAGCAGCAGAACGACCAGCGGTTTACCGCATAGGAGGAAGCCGACTCCCGCGACGAGCGCGGCTGCGAAGAACAACATTCGGGAACGCTCGTAGTCGCGAACCGTTTTGTTCTCTCCCACTCGAACCGTTCTGGACAGGATGGGAAGAAATATCTGGTTGACCAGTTGGCTGATTCCGCCCGCTGGCACCGATGCAATCATGATGGCCAGAGAGAAGCATCCCAACTCGGCGGCGGTGACGAACTTTCCCAGGACCAACCGTTCGCTTTGGCAGCCGAGAAAATACGTTGCCGTGGCGACCGAGACCCAGCCTCCGAAATGGAGGATTTCCTTGGCAGCGGACCGATCCCATCCGAAAGTCAGCGGCTTGGCGATGAAGTAGCTTCCAGCCGCGTAGATAGCGGCGCTCGCTACCGTGCGAGCTACGAGCGCCCATGCGGAAGGCGAAACGACTGCCCACAAGATGCAGACGCCAAATGCGACCACTTCACTGACGATCGCCAACAAAGTGATGTTGCGCAACTTTACATGGCGGGTGCAGGTCCACACGGCCGTGCTGGTGAAACCGCGCAGCAACTCGGAAGCCCCGGCCACTGCCAGCAGAGCGAACAGCTGGGGTTGCTTGTAGAACAGGGCGACGGGATAACTGGCCATGGCAGCAACGGCGCAAATGATGAAGCCACGCCCCGCCTGAATGGAAAAAGCTGTGCGTAGAAATTGTGGGTCGTCGCCGCGGGGATGCTGTACCACGTTGGCGACCAGCCCCATCTCCGAGAACATGCTCAGTCCGGCGATGAAGACCCCGACGAGTCCGACAATCCCGAAGGGTTCGGGTCCCAGGAAATGCCGGGCCAAGACCAACGTGGAAGCGACCCGAAATAGTTGCGTGGCGGCATAACCAACGATGCTCCATGCTCCACCGCGAAGTGCGATGACGCCGCGCCCGGTCGTCAGCGATTTTCTCGACCGGGACAACAATCCCGGCACACCGGCCACTTCGACCGGCGTAGCCGAACCTTCTGCCGCTAAAACAGCGACTGGTTCGGCGAATGAACTGCTTGTGGAGATCTCTCTCAAAATGGTCCTCAGAAGATTTGTAAACTAGTTTTTAGCCGAGACGAGTTCCTGCGAACTATCAAAATCTGATGTGCTGTCAGCGCGTTTAGGCTGAGAGGAACGGAATGCGTCGATGCTCGTAACCTGCATGGTGGGGAATCCGGGAGATCGGCGGAAGATTGCCCTACGATAGCGTGCGATGCGTTGCAGAACTTTGCCGGTGGTTGTCTGGAACCAGAAGTTGGAGTTGGTTCGCTCGGCGGCTTTCAGCTCCCGAAGGGTTCGCTCTAATTCATTTTCGATGCTGCGCTGGAGATTGAGAAATTGAGAACGACCGTTCAGGTTCCGCTGCTGGCGTTGCAGGATTTGTACCATCAACCGCAGGGGGCGAATATCGTCTTCTTTTGAATTCTGGTAGCAGCTTCCAGCGGTTTCCCTCCAAATCACGAGGGGTTCTGCGATGAATGTCCACGGCCCCGCGAGCGACAATCGCAGCGCAAACTCGTAATCCTCAAGCAATCGGAGGCTCTCATCGAAGGTGCCGATAGCGGCGAGAGCACTTCGCCGGATCACCGCGCCTTGATTGAAGAGCACGAAGCGCGTCGCCAGAATTTCGGCCGGATTGGTCCAGATGCCTTCTGAAAGTGGCGGATGCAGCGAAGAGATCGTGAATGAGGCGATATCCCGATCGCTCCAGCGCATCATGATATTGCTCAGGCAGCAAGGGATGGATTCTCCCGCTTGTTCGAGCAAATCTATTTGTCTCTCGAGCTTCACCGGCAGCCACAAGTCGTCGGAATCGAGAAATGAAATGAACTCGCCATGGGAAGCTGCGATGCCGCGATTGCGAGCGGCGGACGGCCCAGCATTGCGCTGGTAAATTATCCGGATGCGATCGCCATAACGGGCCAATCGTTCCTTGGTGTTATCGGTGGATCCATCGTCAACGACAATGATCTCAACATTGGGATACGTTTGAGCGAGGATGCTATCGATCGCATCGCCAACCAGATCCGCACGGTTGTACGTGGGAATGATCGCGCTGATGAGAGGCCTGTTGTTCATGGACTAAGACGCCCGCTTTGCTTCGACAGAGATTTCTACGGCTGCAATCGTTTTGACCACGCGGGCAGGAGCCCCTGCCGCCACCGAGAAGTCCGGCACATCTTGTGTGACCACTGAGTTGGCGCCGATGACCGCTCCCGTTCCAATGGTTACGCCGGGGCAAACCACAACGTTCTGTCCCAGCCACGAACCTTTCTTGATCAGCACGGGTTTGATCTTCTCCACTCCCTGGTCCATGACGGGCTGATCGGTCTGCGTATAGCGGTGACTGTGATCGGAGATGTAAACGTTGCGGGCAAGCAAAACGTTTTCTTCAAGGCGAACGCTGCGCACCGCGGAGATCACGCAAGAGCCAGCGATGCTTGTGCCATCGCCGACGGTGATTGCGACCGAATGGTTGTCGCCATCCGCCAGGGTCTGAAGCCAGGAATCGCTGCCCACGAAAATGTTGCTGCCTAGCGCGATGCGTTTTTCTCCTGAAAGCCTCACCGGCAACATTAAGACTGTCCGCTTCCCGAAACGGGCAAATGCTCCTGAGACCAGTAGCGAAAAGCATTTGTTGCGCAGTCGCAGCCACATTTCGTAACAGAACAACATGATCAAGCCGAGAGTTTTCAATGGAGTAGCGGGAAATCCAGATTGTTTAGATTTTCAACATGCCAGCAACGCTGGAAGGACATGGACCATCCGGCTCCATCCCTGTGCTTCCGGGGCTGTACTTCCGGAGTCTTGTGGGTTGGTTCTGAGACAGCGATAATGACTGAAATTCAGACATTACAAACACGCTAGACGATGAGAAAAACTTCCCCCATTCGCACCGTTGCGGCATCGTTTTCGAACGATTCTTTGAGCCGCTATTTCGTTATCCACAAGAAGTCGCTGTTGGTCGTTGCCCTGTTCGTGGTTGCCGCTTCGCAGCTTCATGCATCCACCACGTGGTACATCGCTACGAACGGAAACGACAGCAGCGGCTGCACTCAATCCGCTCCCTGCCTCAGCCTGAACGCGGCATATCTTAAGGCCAAGGTCGGAGACTCGGTCACCATCGCGTCGGGGACCTACGCCGATCAAACGGTCAATGCGGACTCCACGAAAACTGCCGGCGCCGGTATGGTGACGTTTCAGCCTGCCAGCGGAGCGAGCGTTACCCTCGGCAAAGTGAATTTCAACGGATCGGTCGACGTTACTCTGCAGAACGTCACAATTTCCGAGTGGGACGTTCAGATGAACTCCTACTACATCACCCTGAACAACGTCACGGTGAATGGCGGCGTCTTCATTCTGGGCGGCTCCAACCTGACCATGATGGGCGGCTCGGTCGGGCCTGGAGTGAATTTCCATCCGCAGATTGCCCCGGTGAACGGCTGGAACGGGCAAGGCCAGAACATCACGTTCGATGGCGTCTACTTCCACGACTGGACTTCGACGAACCTCACGCTGTACCACATGGAGTGCCTGCAGGTTGTCGGTACCACCAATCTGACGATTCGCAATTCCAAATTCCATCATTGCGACGTGTTCGATCTGTCGTTCACGACGTACAACAACGGCGGGCAGGTCACCACTCCGACGCTGGAGAACAACTGGTTCGACACAGCCACGAATGGTGGATATTTCGCGATCAATTTCCAAGCCATGCAGGGAGGGCTGGTTCGATTTAATTCTTCCAGCCAGGCTTGGGTGATGCAGTCTTCGGTGAGCGGCGCAGTGGGCACGATCACCGGCCCAGTCACGTTCGATGGCAACATCGTCGATGGCGGCATATTGGACGGCGATGTGTATGGCTGTAATCCCTCGAACTACGCCAGCTACAACTACAACGTGACCAACGGTTGGAAGTGCGGATCGACCGACGCCAACGCGCTTACCGGATTCACGAACGAAGCTGGTTTCGATTTCCATCTCGCTAACGGCGCAACGGCGCTGGATTTCGTTCCGCTCTCCATTCCGTACCCTACGACCGACATCGACGGCCACTCCCGTCCTGACGGAAACTCCAACGACGCTGGTGCGAGCCAGGCTGTGTTGGTCAATCCGCCGACTGGGCTCACCGCCGTCGTGCAGTAGTCTCACTCTCAAGCAGCATCTCCGAGATTTGTTTTGGCAACAGCCGCCCGGTGCGGCTGTTGTTTCTTTTGAAACAGAGAATCGACGAGGTCAAGATAGGTGCTCTTGTTGACCTCCCAGTCATATGCCTTCACAAACTCGGAAGCATTGTGGGCAAGCTGCAAACGGCGTGGTTCATTGTTGATCAACTCCAGAATGCCGCGAGCGAGATCCTGCTCATCTCCATCCTGAAAGAATCGCACCACGGAATCGTTGAAGTAGTACTTGTCGATCCTCGTATTCGAGACAACGACAGGAACTCCGAGCGACATGAATTCGAAGACTTTGGTGCTGAACGCTTCATTGCCAAAGCCGTCTTTTCTCTTCGGGACCACGGCGAGATCGGCATTGGCCATGACCTTTGCGATTTCCTTCTGCGGCCGAAAGTTATGGAACTGGACGGAATCGTCGAGGCCCAGACTATGCGCTAATTCCACGAGCGCGCCTTGAGTCCGGCCCTCACCGTAGATGTGAAACTCAGCGTTAGCTGCGACCTTTTTCACCAGGGCGAAAGCGCGAATGGCAACATCCAGACCCTGATGCAGGTTCAACGTTCCCGGATACATCATGATGAACTTTTCAGGATCCCGTTCGCGCTGGACCGGACGAAACACGGTTGTGTCTGGGTAGTTCAGCAAGACGGTATAGCGATCGCTCTTCACGGAACGAGCGAGCAGCCGCTCTCTCCACAGGTGATTGGCGATGATGACGTGGTCGGAGAATGCGGTAGATGCGCGCTCCAGAAAGAGCATGGTTCGGAAGCCCAGCGAGTCCTCCGTCACACCGAACTTGCTGGCGTACAGCTCGGGAAGAATGTCGTGAATGTCGAGAATCACCTTGGCGCCCATCAGCTTAGGCAACAGGCCCGTGAAGACGATGTGGTCGGGAATCGAGTGCATGTGCAGCAGGTCGTATCGCCGGTGCAGCTGACGCCGTGATACCAGCCACATCGCCTTTACGAAAAAGGCGGATACTTGCTTCAGAAACGAAGATCGTTTCTGTTCCGTGAAGCTTCGCGGATGGATGCGGAATACGCGAACGCCAGCCATCACTTCTTCTTTTGGCTTGCCCGGTTTTCGTAATGCGATCACATCGACTTCATCGCCACGCGCCGCCAGAGCCTCGGCGTACCGGGTGACCCGGCCGTCAGACTCGTACAGCGAATGCGTCACCATGCAGACTCTCATCGAAGGTCTCTCCAAAGATGATTGCTTCTACGCCACGCTAGGGATGGCGGCGATCTCAGATCGGTACGCCGGTCTTTGCTGGAAAAAGGCGTTGTACCAGACATCAAAATTCAGAAGTGGAAACAGTAGTCGTTCGTGGTTCTCGCGCCCGCTGACGTGCTCCTGCACGAATCGTCGCACGACTTTGCGATCGAAGTAGCCGTGATCGGAACCATTGGAGGCAGTGAGAATGTCGGTAATCGGCTCTCTCAGGTCGTGCGCCAGCCAGCGCGAGATGGGAGTGGGGAAACCCTGCTTCTTGCGGTAAATGATTTCTTTCGGAAGCACTCGCTCCATGCTCTTCTTGAACACGTACTTGCCGGTCAGGCGCCGCACTTTCAGACTGGATGAGAGGTTGAAAACCATTTCCGCGAAGCGATGATCCAGGAACGGAACGCGGGCTTCGATCGAGGTAGCCATGCCCATCCTGTCCTTCTTCATGAGCAGGTCATCCGGCAGCCATACTTTAATGTCAAGCCATAGCAACTTGCTAAGGTTGTCGAGACTGTTATGGTTCGACAAGTAAGGCGCAAATGTATCGGCGAAGGAGTCGCTGAGCGGAATCTGAGGCGTGAGCACACGCTGCTTGAGGTCGGCGGGGAAAACTGTGTGCCACGATTGATAACGCTGCCAAAAGTCGCGGAGCGTCATCGCCTTATGGCCTTTGCGCAATACAGGAACGCGAGGCATGCGTGAAAACAGCCATGCCGCCGATTGCGTCAGTGGCTCAGGCAAGCGGCCGTAGTAGCCAGAAAACATCTCGCCGATGTGGCGGTTATAGCCGGCGAACAACTCGTCCGATCCTTCACCGCTCAGAAGTACCGTGATCCCCTGGTCCTTGGCGAGCTTGCACACGTAGTAGAGAGGGATCGATGCCGGCTCGCCGATCGGTTCGTCCTGATACCACACTGCTTTAGGCAGGAAGTCCATGAACATCTGCGGCGTAACGACAGCTTCGTGATAGTCGCTGCTGAAATGCTTGGCAACCAGACGCGAATAGCGGAACTCGGAGAATCCGTCGCCACCGTCATCGCTGTAGCCAACGCTGAACGCCGGGATCGGCTTCCGCGCGATTTCCGTCATCAGTCCCAACACGGCAGATGAGTCCAAGCCGCCGCTCAAGAGAGTACCGACCGGAACATCACTCTGCAGGCGTTGCGAAACCGAATGCTTGAGCTGGTGGTAAATGCATTCCGCCGCTTCCTCTTCGGGTAGATCCAATGGCGTGCGCGACAGTTCCCAATACTGCTGGATACGTGTCCGGCCCTGCTCAATCACCATAAGTTGTCCAGGGAGAAGCTTTCGGACACCCTCGAACATGGTGCGCGGAGCCGGCACATAATGCAGAGTGAGGAAATTGCTTAGCGCCTGCGGATCAACCGCCTTGGTTACGGCAGGATCGGCAAGGATTGCTTTGATTTCAGAAGCGAAGCTGATGAATTCCGAGGTTTCGTAGTAATACAGAGGTTTGATTCCGAAGTGATCGCGGGCAAGAACTACGCGTTGCTGCCGCCGGTCCCAGATGGCGAAGGCGAACATTCCATCGAAGTGCTTGACGCAGTCGATTCCGAATTCCTCGTAGGCGTGAACGATGACCTCGGTATCGCTGGTCGACCGAAATACGTGACCGCGAGTTTGCAGATCATCGCGCAATCGTTTGTAGTCGTAGATTTCTCCGTTGAAGATGACCCAAACGGTGCCGTCTTCATTCGACATCGGCTGGTGGCCACTCGGAGAGAGATCCAGAATGCTCAATCGCCGATGGCCAAGCGCGACGTTCTGTTCGCGCAAGATGCCGCGATCGTCGGGTCCGCGATGCGACATGACGTCGGTCATGCCCTCGATGACTCCCAGATCGACCTTCCGATCGTTCGCGAAAAAATATTTACCGACAATTCCACACATGAATTAGACCTCGCTCTGCAATAACAGCAGTTTCCGCAACTGATTCTTCTGCAGGTATCGGATGAACTCCGGATCGGCGATGCGGGCTTCGTTCCGGAAAAGAGAAGAGAAGTAGCCCACCAGCATTCCGATACCATCGGTGAAGAATCCTGGCTTCAACATGCGCCGTAGCACGCGAAAGATCATGAACAGCGGGTGGTAGCCCATGAAGTACGAACCCTTGCCGCGCTCCACACCGGAGGCCATCAGTCCCAAGGCAGCGCCCTCGGGGCGGTGATGGTGGACAATGAGTTCCCGCAACGGATACGCCTCCCAACCTTTCATCCGCGCTTTGATCTCGTCGATGCCATCCCATCCCATGCTCGGGACCAGGCCGTCGATGTCGGCAAAGCATTCGCGGCGGTACATTTTGGTGGCGCCCAGCGTATGCGAGGGTGCTGACTTTTCCTCCTGCAGCACTCCGTTGATGACGGCGAAACTGATTCCACTGCTGATACCGAGCCGCTCGGTCTTGTCGAACGCGTCGAGCAAGGTTTGGAAAAAGTCAGGCTCAAATGACACATCGCAATCCAACTTGACTACGAAGTCAAAATCTTGCGTGCGCAGGAATCGAAGGCCCTCGTTAAACAGGTCGACGACGTGTCCGCCGTAGTGCTCCGGCAGACGCTCGCCCAGGCCTGCGACATCCAGCACGCGGATCCAGCTATTCTTCGCGGCAAAGGAGTTGACGATCTCGGGCGAACGGTCGGTAGATCCGTCATTCACAATCACCCACTCGACCGGCTGTATGGTCTGCGAAACCACCGATTCAAGGGTCAAGCTGACATACTTCTCCTCATTCTTCATGGGAGAGACAACGACATAGCGTGTGCGGGGCATGGTGCCTCAGGAGTTCGATTTCAGTGTGTAACTACTGGATCGCCGGTTCCGAGAATGAGAGTGCGAAGCGGGAGTCTGCCTCGGAAGTTACTTGCGTTGACGCGGCGACCGGTTGCGCTGCTGCGACGGCAGAAACCGACGCGAGCAGGAAATAGAGCATCACAAAGTTCTGGTCAAAATAAGTGACTGAGATGAAAGTGACCGCGTGAGCGAATAGCGCCGCCCCGAGTGCCCAAGCCAATCGCTTGGATGGCATCTCCAGATGCGAGCGTCGAACAGATCGGCCCACGCTGCGAAACGCGACTGCCAGCATCGCGATGAAGAGCGCCATGGCGATGATCCCGCCGCAAAATCCTTCCGCGATGTATTGGTTGGTCACGTCGATTAAGAAGGGATGCCACGCTGCGGCCGATTGAGTACCGATGAGCCACCACTCATTTATGTGACGAACCGCCTGGTCGATCAAGAATCCGCGGAACCAACCGGTAGACCCGGAGAAGACGCTGAAGCGTGCCAGCACGAACCAGACCGGAGAATTCATCACGACCTGCAGAACAACAACCGCGATCAGGCAGCCCCAACGGAGTATTCTCATGTGGGCTCGCATCGCCCAGAGGCAAAGCGCCAGGATGCCAGCGAAAGCAGCGAGGGCCGGGCCTGAAGATCCCGCTGTCGCGGTGATGACTAAAACGGCGAGCGTCGCGAACACGACAAGGAGTCGACTTGCCCGTGGCTGCCACCACAGTGCGATCAGCAATGGGAGGCTGGTCGCGCCAAACGTCCCTGCCAGGATCGGATGGGAGAACGGCCCCTGGCAGCGCACCACGCCTTCGCGCATCTCGGGAATAAAAGGCACGCCGCCGAACACGGAGAATACATTTCGTGCCGTCAGTTTCTCTAACAGCATGAATAGCGCAAGGGGCATCACGAAGAGGGCCAGGTATCGTATGGCGCGCGTGACATCTTTTGGATCACGAATCAGAAATCGAAACAGGAAATACGCTCCGATGATGTCGTATGCATATCCCAAACGATTAATGAATGCTGCTGTTGTGCCCCACAGCAGGGTGTAATTCACGGTTCGCACGATTGTCCAACCCACCACGACGGCATCCAGCGGGCCGAATTTCGGGACGTGATATTCGTGTCGCGCCAGCACGCGCACCCACCCGAACAGCAGTAGAATCCGCAACATCGTGAAATTAAGGCCGAATACCAGAATTCTTTCGCCCATCGTCATGAAGCAGACCAGGATGAAGATGGGCACGGCGGCATAGCGTCGTGGCACCAGTAAAAGGCACAAAGCCATGGCCAAGCTAAACGTCAGCCCGGCGGCGGTAATGAAATTCGTGCCGTCAGTTGCGAAGGAATTCATAGCAATGAAGGAGTGAGGCTCACTGTGCTTGCGTGACGCGTGACATCGCAGTCGTGGACCGTTGAGAAGCCGTCTCCCGGCCCACCCAGCTCTGCAGGCCAACGCTCCACTTAAAAATTGACATCCATTTGGCGATCTGGTTCCCGACCTTCTGTTGCCGGCGGGTCGCCAGCGATACAGCGAAAAGCAGCGATAGCACCATGAGTCGGCTCAAAGCGTTGATGGCAGTGACCGCGCGGAACGCCGTGGCATAGGCTTCGCCCCTGTGCCGAGTCATGAAGCACACCATGGATTCTCGAATCATGATGGCTGCATAGTTGCTCTCGGAGCGTGAGGAACTGCTCTTGCCGCCGTGATGCACGACGACGGCGTTCGGAACATAACAAACTTCGTGCCCGGACTGCCGTACCTTCAGGCAGAGATCCAAGTCTTCGGCATACATGAAGTAATCAGCGG
>Ga0335078_10017827_pt1 | contig 10559 bp, 10 predicted proteins | sample Lox_Sample_32_FD_206711 | JGI IMG/M metagenome (GOLD analysis project Ga0335078, IMG submission 206711) | Soil microbial communities from Loxahatchee National Wildlife Refuge, Florida, United States - Lox_Sample_3.2 | ecosystem: Environmental > Terrestrial > Soil > Wetlands | place: USA...
CTTGCCCATCGCCCCCGTTGCTCCTGCAACGAACACTTTCATTCTTAGCTCCTCTGATCGAACTTGCACCAGCTGTGACCAGATAGCCGGCGCGGCTGTGACAGCCGCCGGAACAGAGGAGCAACTGCCCGCCCGCGGACGCCTCAGCGATTCAGTTGCCGGCGTCGACCGCGGCCCGCAACCCAGCCAGATCGGCCGAGCCGAACACCACGCGGTTTCGCGTGGCCACGTACACCAGATCGAGGTCGACCCCGGCCTTGGCGATCTTGCGGGTGAGGTCGGCGAGCACGCCCGGGCGGTCCTCGACGTCGACCACCACGACCTCGCGCTCCCGTGTGATCGCGAGATGAGATATCGCCAGCGAGTGCCTGGCGGCCTCGGCGTGAGGGACCAGGATGTGGAGCTCGGCGCGCTCCCCCGTGCCTATGCACGTCGCCGCCGCGATGTTGACGCCGGCGTCGCTGATCGCCGCCGCCACCTCCGCCAGCGCTCCGGGGGTGTTCTCGATGTCGATGACCAGGTCGAACGCCATGTCCCCGTCGGCGGCAGCCTATCCGGTGGCGCACACCATGCGATCCGACGTCAACCCGCGCGCCGGCGGAACAGGACCCCGGACAGCGCGATCGACACGACGATGATCGCGAGGCTCCACACGACGGCGTGCCAGGCATCAGCGCCGACGTGCCCACCGCTGAGCGACGCTCGGATCGTGTCGATCACCGCGGTCGCCGGCTGATTGTTCGCCACCGTCCGGAGCGCGGCGGGCATCGTCCGTACCGGTACGAACGCGCTGCTCACGTAGGGAACGAAGCTCACCAGGAACGCGATCCCCTGCGCCGCCTCGGGCGAACGGGCGACGATCCCGATCGCCGCCGCCAGCCACGACAACGCGAGCACGAACAGCCCGAGGATGCCGGCGGCCATGAGCCAGTGACCCGGGTCGGCATGCGGGTGGAAGCCGATCGCGAACGCCACCGCGATCACCAGCGCGGCCGAAACCAGGTTGCGCGCGACGCTCGCCACCACGTGACCGCTGATCAGCGCCTCGCCGCGCACGTCCATCGAGCGGAACCGGTCGATGATCCCGCCGGCGAGGTCGTTGGCCACGGTGACGGCCGTGGTCCCCGAGCCGAAGCCGATGCACACGAGCAGCACGCCGGGGACCACGTAGTCCACGTAGCGTGTGCCGGTGGTGATCGCCCCGCCGAACAGGTAGACGAACATCAGCATCAGGATCACCGGCAGGATCAGCGCGGTCATCATGCCGTCCACGTTGCGGAGCGCGAGGCGAAACGCGCGGACGACGAGCGGTGGGGAGGCGTAATCAGACATGTGCGATCTCGCTTTCGGGGACGGGGACGGGCTCGTGGACGTGGCCACCGGTCAGGCTCAGGAAGACGTCGTCGAGGCTCGCCGTGCGCAGCTCGAACCTCGCGATCAGGGTCCCATCGGGGTCGATCTCGTCGAACAGCGCGCGGGCCCGCGCGGCGCTGTCCTCGGTGGCGACGCCGAGCGTGAGCGCTGCGCGATCGAACTGAACGGCTCGATCTCCCAACGCCCAGATCACCTCGTCGAAGGCCGCGACGTCGGTCGTCTGTAGATCGAGCCGCGCGCCGCCGACTCGCTGCTTGAGCTCGCGGGCGCTTCCCTCGGCGACGATCCGGCCGCGGTCGAGCACCGCGATCGTGTCCGCCAGGCGGTCGGCCTCGTCGAGGTACTGGGTCGTCAGGAACACCGTGACCCCGGAGTCCGCCATGTCGGTGACGACGTCCCACATCGCCTGCCGGCTGCGCGGGTCGAGCGCGGTTGTGGGCTCGTCGAGGAAGATCACCTTGGGCGTGCCGACGAGTCCTGCCGCGAGGTCGAGCCGGCGTCGCATCCCGCCCGAGTAGCCGGACACGCGCCGGTCGGCAGCCTCCGTCAGGTCGAACCGCTCGAGCAGTTCGGTGGCGCGGGCGCGCGCCGCTCGCTTCCGGAGCCGCCGGAGCCGCCCCATCATCTCGAGGTTCTCCCTTCCTGTCTGGAGCTCGTCGATCGCGGCGTACTGACCGGTCAGGCTGATCCGCCTGCGCACCGCTCCGCACTCGGCGACCACATCGTGGCCGGCGACTCGGGCCGTGCCGCCCTCGGGCGCGGTCAGCGTCGCCAGGATCCGCACGATCGTCGTCTTGCCCGCGCCGTTCGGTCCGAGCAGCGCGAACACGGTTCCGGCCGGCACGCGGAGTCCGACCCCGTTGAGCACGCGCACGCCGCCGTATGACTTCGTAAGGCCGTCGGCCTGGATCTCGAGGTTCTCGTTCATTACGCCCTTTCGTCGTCGAGGAAATAAACTGCGTATGACGTACGCATGATTGCGTAAGGTATACGCAGTTGCCGCGTCCTGTCAAATACGACGCGATGCCCGACGACGAACACCTGATCCCGCCCAGCATCGAGCTGGCCTGGGGCCGGCGCCAGAAGGGCACGCGCGGTCCCAAGCCCGGGCTAACGCTCGATCGGATCGTCGCCGGCGGCATCAAGGTCGCGATGACCGAGGGAATCGGCGCGCTGTCGATGACGCGCGTCGCCTCCGAGCTCGGGGTCGGGACGATGTCGCTATACCGCTACGTGACGGCGAAGGATGAGCTCCTGACGCTGATGGTCGACAGTGCGCTCGGCAGGCCGCCGGACCCGGCGCCCGGCGAGGACTGGCGCGCGGGTCTGACCCGGTGGGCGATCGGCGTGCGCAACGCCTACCGGCGCCACCCCTGGTCTCTTCGAGTCCCGATCAGCGCGCCGCCACTCGGGCCCAACAACGTCGCCTGGCTCGAGAACGCGCTCCGAGCACTGGGCGCGACACCTCTTTCCGAGCAGCAGAAGCTCTCAACGGTGCTGCTCGTGAGCGGCTTCGTCCGCAACGATGTGACGCTGGACCTCGACCTCGCCGCCGGCGCGGCCGGCGGGCAGGTGATGCCCACCTACGCCCGGATGCTCGGGGCGCTGATCGAACACGGAGACTTCCCGGCGCTCGCGGACGCGCTTGCCTCCGGCGCGCTCGAGGACGAGGACGATCCCGACAGCGAGTTCCAGTTCGGCCTGGAGCGGATCCTCGACGGCGTGGCCGAGCTCATCGCCCGCTCATGAGCATTGGGTCATAACCCCGCACTCGGCACCGCGCCGCCGGCGAGTGCGCCCGTCTGACCCATATACGTGCCGCCGCACGCGTTCGACCCCCCGGAGAGCGTCGAGTGATGACTTACGACCCGACCGCCGGCACACCGCCCCGCGGCCGCTGACCCGGGACTCCATGGTCGCCGACCTGGACCCCGAATAAGTCGACACTGGGCGCGCGCGCCGACCCGAGTGGGCCGGAAAGCGCGCATACCCCGAACAACTCACCACTCGAGCCCGGGGCCTTGCCGAGTGCCGAGTTATTCGGAGCCAGCGAGCCACCAGAAAGTACGGATGCCGCCGGCGAGTACCGACGCCCGCCGGCGAGTTACCGAAGCCACGGCAGTCCCGACGCCGCGGCAGTCCCGACGCCGCGCAGTCCGACGCCGCCGGCCCGACCCCCGGGGACCGGCTAGAAGACGTCGGGCGCGGGCCCGGGCCGGGGCTCGCCGAAGCTGGCGTACACGTCGAGGGCCGACGACTCCGGGTCGGGCACGCCGGCGCCGCGACCGGCAGCGACCGGATCGAATGGATACCGCGCGCTCGCCTTCTCCTTGCGCGCCCCCACGCCGAGAATCAGCGCCGGCTCAGATCCGGTATTGACGATCGTGTGCGGCGTCCTCGGCGGGCAGTGGAAGAGGTCCCACGGACCGACGGGCCGCTCCTCCCCCTCGACGATCACGGTGCACCGGCCGCGCAGGATCAGGAAGTCCTCCTGCCCGGCCTCGTGGTGATACAGCGACATCGGCTTGTCCGGCTGGATCCAGTACAGGCCGATCCCGAGGTCGTCGAAGTGCGCCTCGCCCTCGCCACCGAACCGGCACACCGCACGCATGTCGTTGTGCAGCCACCGCGCCTCGCGCGCGCTGACGACGAACCACCCCGCGGTGACGGGGACGCCGTCTTCTAGCCTGGCCTCGGTCACGCCGGCACGGCGCCGACGCGCTCACCGGTGATCGTCTCGAGCGCCTCTCGGAGAGCGGCGACGCGCTCGGCGCCAAACCGCTCGCACCAATCCTGTTCGAGGTCATCGATCAGGCCGACGCCGAGTGCCTGCGCGGCGCGGCCGCGCTCGGTCAGGCGGATGATCTTCGCCCGGCCGTCGCTCGGGTCCGGCACCCGCTCGACGTAGCCGCGCTGCTCGAGGTCGCTCGTGACCTCGCCCACGGACTGCTTGGTCATGCGCGCCCGCTCGGCAAGCTCGGTGAGCCGGCTGCCCTCGGGCTCGATGTTGCCGAACACACACCCGTGGCTGATCCGGATGTCGTTGTACGGCGTGTCCGCCAGGCGCTCTTCCAGCTGCTCGCAGAAGTCGTCGAAAGCGACGCTGAGCAGGCGAATCATGAGCGGCGGGCGCGATATGTCGTGATCGATTGACATTTCGTCAGGTCTCCTGATAAGGTTGCCAGACAGTTCGGAAGCCTTACAAGGTTGCCTGACAAGTTTAGCACCGAAACGGAGGTATCTGATGGCAAGAAAGTGGTGGACCTTACTGGCGGTGAGCGTCGGCACCTTCATGTTGCTGCTCGACATCACCGTCGTGAACACCGCGCTCCCATCGATCGAGAAGGACCTGTCGGCGAGCTTCACCGACGTCCAGTGGGTGATCGATGCCTACACGCTGTCGCTGGCGGCGGTCGTGCTGACGGCTGGGTCCCTCGCCGACCGCCTCGGGCGCAGAGCGGTGTTCGCGATCGGGCTTGGGATCTTCTCGGCGGCCTCGCTGGCCGCAGGACTCGCGCCCGATGCCACGTTCCTGAACATCTCCCGTGCGATTCAGGGAATCGGCGGCGCCGCGATGTTCGCGGTCTCGCTGGCGCTCGTCGCGCAGGAGTTCGCCGCGGGGCGTGACCGCGCGACGGCCATGGGCGTCTACGGCGCGACGATCGGCGTCGCGGTCGCGGTTGGCCCGCTGGTCGGCGGGGCGATCACCAGCGCCTTCGGTTGGCGCTGGGTGTTCTTCCTGAACGTCCCGATCGGGATCGCGGCGATCGCGATCACGTTCCTACGGATCCGCGAGTCCCGCGACCCCAACGCGACCCGCATCGACTGGCTCGGGCTCGTCACCTTCAGTAGCGCGCTCGTGATGCTCGTCCTCGCGCTCCTGCGAGGCAACGACGACGGCTGGGGGAGCACGCTGATCCTGGGCCTGTTCGCCGGAGCGGCGGTCATGCTCGGAGCGTTCACGGCGATTGAGCAGCGAGTCTCGGAGCCGATGCTCCCGCTCGAGCTGTTCCGCCGGCGGGCGTTCACCGGCGTCCAGCTCGCAGCGGCCGCGGTTTCGGCCTCGCTGTTCGCGCTGTTCCTCTATCTGACGCTGTACCTGCAGAACTACCTCGGCTACTCGCCGCTGCAGGCCGGGCTCCGCTACCTGCCGATCACGCTCGTGCCATTCCTGGTCGCCCCGCTTGCGGTCGCCCTGATGGCTCGGGTGCGGGCGCGCGTCCTCATGGCGATTAGCCTGGCGCTCATCGGCGGCGGGCTCCTGCTGATGTCGGGCCTCACGCCCAGCGATGGCTGGACGGCGCTGCTGCCCGGCTTCATCGTCGCCGGCATCGGGGTCGGCCTGCTCAACCCGGTGATCGCGGACGTCGCGGTCAGCGTCGTCGAGAAGGAGCGCAGCGGAATGGCGGCCGGAATCAACGACACGTTCCGGCAGGTCGCGATCGCGGTCGGCGTGGCGGCGTGGGGAGCGATCTTCCTCGCCCGCGGCGCGGACAAGATCTCCTCGGTCGCAGCCGGCACGCCGGCGGCGACCGGCGACCATCCCCGTCAGCTGATCGAGGCCGCGTCCGGCGGCCGGCTCCAGGCGGCCCTGAACGCCGTGCCGCACGGCGCTCGCGGGCTTGTCGCCACCGCGACCCGGGACGGGTTCCTGAGCGGGCTGAACACGATCCTGGTGATCGGCGCGGCGCTCGCGTTCGCCGGTGCACTGCTGGCCCTGTGGCTGGTCCGGGAGCATGAGATCGAGCGCGAGGCGCAGCCCGAGTTGATCGCAACCGGGGAGAACGAGCTCGAGGCGCTCGCGGCCTGAGGTTCCCTCCCACCTCCGGATCGGGTAGCCACCCGGGTGAGATGCCCGGGACGTATGACTCAGCCGTCGCCCGCCTCGACACTGTGGTGGGCGACGGCGTCGAGGCGGCGGTGCGCGCCAAGCATTGGTGGCGCCTCCGTCGCCTCGGCTGGAGTCGAGCCCTCGACCCTCCGGCCGACGGCCTCTGGGCGATGGGCGATCCGCCGCCACGCGAGGGCTGCGCGCTCGACGTGCTCGTCGACGGCGCCGAGGTGTTTCCGATGATCGCCGAGGCGATCGAGAACGCCCGCCGCTATGTCCACGTGGCCGGATGGCACGTGGCTCCGTCCTTCGAGCTCGTCCGGGGAGACCGTCCGGGTGTGCTCGGCGAGTTGCTGGCCGAGGCGGCCGAGCGAGTCGACGTCAGGGTGCTCGTGTGGGCGGTGCGCACCGGTGCCGGCGTTCCACCCCACGCGCAAGGAGGTGCGCCAAGGCGTCGAGACGCTGACCCGAGAGACGCGGATCCGGTGCGAGGCCGATCCGCGCGAGCACCCGTTTCACTGCCACCACGAGAAGCTCGTGATCGTCGATGGCATCGTCGCGTTCGTTGGCGGCCTCGACATGACCGACTTCGCCGGCGACCGATTCGACACGAGCGACCACCCGGCCCGGCGCCGGCTGGGCTGGCACGATGTCGGCACGCGACTCCGCGGCCCGGCAGTCGCGGACGTCGACGACCATTACGCCCTCCGGTGGCGCGAGCTGACCGGCGAGCAGCTCGAGCGGGCGCCGGCGCCGGCGCCAGCCGGCGCGAACACGGTCCAGATCGTGCGGACAGTCGCCGATGGCATGTACGAGGCCCTCCCCGACGGCGACTATCGGATCCTCGAGAGCTACGTGCGCGCGCTCCGGAGCGCCCGCCGCTTCGTCTACCTCGAGAACCAGTTCCTGTGGGCGCCGGAGATCGTGCGGCTGCTCGCCGACAAGCTGAGACGACCACCGGCCGACGACTTCCGGATCGTCGTGTTGCTGCCCTCGAGGGCGAATAACGGGCACGACGACACCTTGGGACAGCTCGGCGTGCTGGCTGCCGCCGACGACGGCGCGGGCCGGCTGCTGGCCACGACGATCCGCTCGCTGACCGGCCACCGCGACGACCGGCTGTACGTGCACGCCAAGGTCGGCATCGTCGACGACCGCTGGCTCACCGTCGGCTCGGCGAATCTGAACGCCCACTCGCTGCTGAACGACACCGAGATGAACGTGGTCACGGTCGATCCGGAGCTCGCCCGCGCGACGCGACTGCGCCTGTGGGCCGAGCATCTGAGCGTCGATGCGGAGACGATCGCCGGCGAGCATCCATGCGCCACGGTCGACGACCGCTGGCGCGAAATCGCTTTCGAGCAGCTCGACCGCCTCCGCAACGGCGCGCCGGCGACGCACCGGCTGCTCGCTCTCCCCGGCCTGTCGCGCCGCTCGCGCCGCCTGCTCGGACCGATCGTCGGCCTCGTCGACGACGGTTGACTCAGGTCCAGGCCGGGACGGAGCCGTTCTCCCGCACCCACTGGCCGACGAGCCCGCGCAGGTGCGCGACGAAGCGCTCGTGCTCGTGCGCCGGATAAGTCGCCCGAACGGTGGTCACGAGCAGCCGGTCGAAGTCGGCCGAGCTCACCCAGTCGAGCACGAGCTCGTCGACGTGCCCGAGGCGGCTCGCGCAGAAGTCGTGGTAGCGGTCGGCCTCGAAGTACTCGTCCGACAGGCGGCGGTAGGCCGCGAGCTTGTCCTCGTAGCTGAGGTCCGCGCGGTCGCCGACCTCGAAATACCGCCGGGTGTCGAGGTCGAGCTGCGGCCGGCGACCGGTGACGAGACAGAACGTGCACCACCTGAGCAGCACCTTCATCGCCCACGGGAAGTAGTAGTGGAGGCTCGTGAGCGCGACATCGGGTGAGGCGTTCGCGTAGTCGATCGGATGGACCTCCTCGCCGCGCACCAGGCACTCACACGAGTTGAACTCCCAGCGGAAGAACGCATTGACGAGGCGGCTGATCGTCAGAACCTCATCGCCGAGCTCGGGCGTGAGGAAGTCGTGGGCGACCTCGTAGCGCTCGTGCATCGGGCGATCGGGGCGGAACTTCATGACCATCGTCTCCGGTCCGATCGACAACGACCGCGCGAACACGTCGAAGTCCTCGACCGACTCCTGCAGGTGCATCAGCCGCCGGCCGGATGCATCGTATGCGCGCTCGAGCTCACCGCGGTTGCGTACGCGGCTGACGCCGATCCACTGCCCGCCGTCGTACGGCTTCATGAACAGCGGGTAGCCGATCTGCTCGGCGATCGCCGCCAGGTCGAACGGGCGGTTGTAGCGCGCGGCCGTGTACTGGAAGCGGGCGTTGTCCGGCGGGTCCTTGTGCGGGACCAGCACCGTCGCGGGCACCTTGAGCCCGAGGCGGATCATCGCGCAGTAGGCGGCGTGCTTCTCCATCGACTGGAACGTGAACGGGCTGTTGAGCAGGTACACGTCGTCCATCAGCGCGACCTTCTTCAGCCACTCGCGCGGGAGGTAGTACCAGTACGCGAGCCGGTCGATTACCAGCTCGTAGCGGGGTCGGTCGCGGAGGTCGAACGGCTCCATCGTGATCCGCTCGGTCGCGATCCGGTGGCGCTGTCCCGAGGCGTCGCTGATCGGCCCGAGGCGCGCCACCAGCGTCTCGAACGCCGTCGGCCAGTCGTCCTCGGTTCCGAGCAGCAGCCCGATCAGATGTTCCATCACAGGAAGCGTGGCAGATGGTGGGCGAGCTGCGCGCGCCAGGAAGGCCAGTCGTGCGGAACGTCGTATCCCCACAGGTCGAGCTCGCAGCGAATGTCCTTGGACTGGAGCAGCGCGGCGAGGCGCCGCGTCGAGGAGAGCGCGCCGGTCGTGTCCTCCCACTGCCCCTGCCCGCACACGAGCAGCACGCTGAGGCGCGCGCGCAGCCAGTCGAGATGGTCGCCCCCGAGATGTCCGACGTAGTCCATCGGGTTGTTGAAGTAGGCGGCATCGCCCCGCTCGCCCCACGCGGCCCACGACGCTGGGTCGTAGTTGCCCGACAGGCCGATCGCGAGCGGGAACACGTCGGCGCGCTTGAGCGCGAAGTTGGCGGCGTGGAACGCGCCCAGGCTGACCCCGCAGGCGATCACCTCGCTCCCCCCGCCGCAGTCCCACGAGATGAACGGCACGACCTCGTCGAGGATCCACGACTCATACACGCCGTGACGGCGCGCCCGCTCTTCCAAGGGGATGCCGTGGTTCGACCACGACTCGGCGTCGAACGAGTCGACGCAGTACAGCTTCACGCGCCCCGCCTCGACCAGGTCGCCGACCGCGCCGACCATCCCGTGGCGCTCGAACTCGCCGGCGTCGCCCTTCTCGGCCGGAAACGCGAGCACCGGACGGGCGGGCGGGCCCCCATTCCCGTAGACCGCGACCCCGTTCATTGTTGGGCCTCGCACGGAATCCGGCCCGAGGCCCACCGAGCCGCGTCCGGGGACGAGCCGGATTCCGCACGCTCGGCGTCCGTGGGGCCTTGTGCCCCGTCCGGACGGGGTTGGACGGCCCCACGGACGCCGCGAAGCGGCCCCCACAAAGCCGCCAGCAACCACGTCAAGTGTGGATCGAGCGCGTCCCGCCAGCACGTGTAGTTGTGCAGGTCGGGCACCTCGGCAAGCTCGGCGTCATACCCCTGCGCGGCGAGCGCGCTCGCCATCAGCCGGTTGTTTTGGACGTTCTCCTCCTCCGCCCCGCAGGTCATGCCGACCGGCACGTGGTGGTCGAACGCCGAGGTGCGCAGGACGCCGCGGACGAAGCGGACGATCCGGGCGTAGCGCGGAAAGCCCGACTCGTGGCGGTCGAAGCGGGGGACGAAGAAGCTCGCCGACTGGAGGAACAGCCCGGCGAACACGCCCGGCCAGGTCCGCTGCGCCTGGAGCATGGCGAGGCCGCCTAGGCTCGCCCCCATTCCCACGGCGCCGCCGGCGACCTCGAACTCGGAGCGCAAGGCGGGCACGATCCGGTTGCACAGCGCGCGGCCGTACGCCGCCGAGGCCGAGTACCACTCATCGCGTTCCCCGGGGGGCAGGAGCGCGACGCGAAACGGCGGGAGCGTCCCGCGCTCGATCATCGCGCCGGCGTAGCGGGTGAGCGCGGCGAGCGCGTCGTACTCGGGGCCGTCGTGCGCCACCAGCAACGGCAGCGCGCCCTCACCCGGGGACCAGACGCCGACGTCGAGGTCGCGCCCGAGCACGCGGAGCCGGATCGGCTCGAAGTCGCCGGCGACCGACGGCCCTTCGAGCCACGCCGGCGGGCGATAGCTGGGCGCCGACAGCACCGACTTCTCCCCGAACGCGCCCGGCGCTC
>Ga0335078_10017828_pt1 | contig 10559 bp, 9 predicted proteins | sample Lox_Sample_32_FD_206711 | JGI IMG/M metagenome (GOLD analysis project Ga0335078, IMG submission 206711) | Soil microbial communities from Loxahatchee National Wildlife Refuge, Florida, United States - Lox_Sample_3.2 | ecosystem: Environmental > Terrestrial > Soil > Wetlands | place: USA: Florida...
CGCTCTCCTTAGGACAATGTGCGGCTACGATCCGGCGCGGCTGACATCGTTCTCGGGCCGCTTTTCCGCTCCGGTTTTTCCCGGCGAAACCATCCGCACCGAGATGTGGCGCGACGGGACGCTGGTGAGCTTTCGCGCGCGCGTGACCGAACGCGACGTGGTCGCGATCAACAACGGCCGCGCGGAGCTGAAGCAGTGAACGAAACCGACCTCGCGCCCATTCGCGATTCCGTGCGCGCCTTGTGCGCGAGTTTTCCCGGAACGTATTGGCAAAAACTCGATCGTGACCGCGCCTATCCGGAAGAATTTGTGGCCGCTTTGACCAAGGCGGGATTTCTCGCCGCCTTGATCCCGGAGGAATATGGCGGCAGCGGGCTCACCATGCGCGCGGCGGCGGCCATTATGGAGGAGATCCAGGCGTCCGGCTGCAACGGCGCCGCCTGCCATGCGCAGATGTACACGATGGGGACGATTTTGCGTCACGGCAGCGCCAAGCAGAAGACGCGCTATCTGCCCGCCATTGCCCGTGGCGAGCTGCGGCTGCAGGCATTCGGCGTCACCGAACCCACGTCCGGCACCGATACACTCAGTCTTCGCACCAATGCGGCACGCGACGGCGACAGCTACGTCATCAATGGCCAGAAAATCTGGACGTCGCGGGCCGAGCATTCCGATCTGATGTTGCTGCTCGCGCGCACCACCGCGCGCGAGGAAGCGACATCGCGGACGGCCGGGCTCTCGGTCTTCCTCATCGACATGCGGGCGCTCAAGGGCAAGGGCCTGACCATCCGCCCGATCCGCACCATGATGAATCACGCCACCACCGAAATCTTTTTGGAAAACGTGCGCGTGCCGGCCGATAGCCTGATCGGCAGCGAGGGTGACGGATTTCGCTACATTCTTTCCGGCATGAATGCCGAGCGCATTCTCATCGCCGCCGAATGCATCGGCGACGCCAAATGGTTCATCGACAAGGCCGCCGCCTACGCGCGCGAGCGCGTGGTGTTCGGGCGGCCGATCGGCCAGAATCAGGGTGTGCAATTTCCGATCGGCCGCGCCTACATCAACATGCGCGCCGCCGAACTGATGGTGCACGAAGCGGCTGCGCTCTACGAGGCCGGGAAGGACTGTGGCGCCGAGGCAAACATGGCGAAACATCTCGCCGCCGAAGCCTCGTGGGCCGCGGCTGACATGTGCGTGCAAACCCACGGCGGCTTCGGCTTCGCCGAAGAATTCGACATCGAGCGAAAGTTCCGCGAAACGCGGCTTTATACCGTCGCGCCGATTTCCACCAATCTCATTCTCTCATACATCGCCGAGCATGTGCTCGGCCTGCCGCGGTCATATTAATCGGGTAGACGGAGATGTTCTCCCCGCTTTCAGGCTTATTGGTCGTGTCGCTTGAACAGGCGGTCGCGGCGCCAATGTGCACCTGCCGCCTGGCGGACGCCGGCGCGCGCGTCATCAAAATCGAGCGGCCCGAGGGCGATTTCGCCCGCTTCTACGACGGCTTCGCCCACGGCGAATGCAGCTACTTCGTCTGGCTCAATCGCGGCAAGGAATCGGCCGTCCTCGATCTAAACAAGGACGAGGACAAGACACTGCTTGATGCGATGCTCAAGCGAGCCGACATATTCGTGCAGAACCTCAAACCGGGCACTGTGGGGAAGCTCGGGTTTTCTATTCGGCGGCTGCGGCGCGATTACCCGCACCTGATCTGCTGCTCGATCTCCGGCTTCGGCGAGGACGGTCCATTTGCCAAGCGCAAAGCCTACGATTTGTTGATTCAAGCCGAGGCCGGACTTGCTTCCATCACTGGAACGGCAGAACCCTCGCGCGTTGGCGTGTCGGTTGTCGATATCTCGACCGGGTTGAACGCCTACGAGGCCATCCTCGAGGCCTTGATCGCGCGGCAGCGAACCGGAGAAGGCGCCGAGCTGTCGGTGTCCATGTTCGATTCCATCGCCGACTGGATGACCGTTCCGCTGCTGCAACAGCAAGCGGGCACGCCGCCGCGGCGCGTCGGGCTCACGCATGCGGCGATTGCGCCCTATGGCGCATTTCCGACGCGCGACGGCGCTGAAATTCTCATCGGCGTTCAGAACGATCGGGAATGGCGCGTGCTCGCGGAACACGTCTTGGGAGATGCAGATCTCGCCGCCGACCCCCGCTTCGCCACCAATCGCAGCCGTGTCGAGCGCCGCAGCGAAACGGACCGCAAGGTCGCCGCGATTTCGCGCACCATGGACGCCGATGTTTTGATGCAAAAACTCTCCGCTGCTGAAATTGCCTTTGCGCGGATCAACAGCGTGGCCGATCTGGTACGCCATCCGCATTTGCGCATGATCACGGTCGCAACGCCGAGCGGTCCCGTTTCGTATCCGGCACCGGCCGAACTGCGCGCTTCAACCTCACGGCATTATCGTCCGGTTCCGTCGCTCGGTGAACATACCGACAAAGTCCGGGCGGAATTTCTCGCGGCGGCCGCAATCGACTAGGGAGCGAAACAAATGGACGTCGGATTTATCGGTCTGGGCAATATGGGCGCGCACATGGCGCGCCGTTTGTTGGAAGCCGGGCACCGCGTTTTCGTGTACGACACGCGGCAAGAGGCCATCGGCAATCTCGCTGCGTTGGGCGCCGTGGCGTCGCGTTCGCCCGCGGAAGTTGCCGATGCCGCTGAAACTGTCATGGCGAGCCTGCCAACGCCCGACGTTGTGCTTGAGGTCGCGACCGGTCCGAACGGAGTCATCAAGGGCCAGCGCATCCGGCGTTTCGTCGATCTGTCCACGACCGGCGCGGTGATGGCCGAGCGCATCTTCAAGCTCTTGGCAGCGCGCAGCATCACGCAGATCGATAGCCCGGTGAGCGGCGGCGTGACCGGCGCCGAACGCGGCACACTCGCCGTGATGGCCTCGGGCCCGCGCGCCGAAGTCGCGACAATCGAACCGTTGCTGCAGGTGTTCGGAAAGGTCTTTTTCTTGGGGGAGCGTCCGGGCGCAGGTCAGACCATGAAGCTCGTGAACAACGTGCTCTCGGCGACGGCGATTACGTCAACGTCCGAGGCGCTGGTGACGGGAGTGAAAGCCGGTCTCGATCCGCGTCTGATGCTGGAGGTCATCAACGCCGGCACAGGCCGCAACACCATGACCGAGGACAAAGTCGCGAAGGCAATACTTCCCGGAACGTTCAATCTCGGTTTCACCGCCGGCTTGCTGACGAAGGACGTCAACCTTTTCCTTGCCGAACGCGAAGCCCTCGGCGTGACCACGGAGGTCATCGACGCTGTCGCCGGCGTACTCAAGCGCACCTGCGACGAGCTTGGGCCAGAAGCTGATGTCAGCGCCGTCATTCAGCCCATCGAAAACCGCGCCGGCGTCAAAGTACGCGCGGCAAAAGCGCCGCAGATCAAATAAGTTCAACACAATCAATTCCTTACGGGAAAGAGGAATTGTGTGACGCCGGTCACTTCGGCGGCCACACCCGGCCGATAAGTTTGGGTTAGGTTTCCTTAAGGAGGCCAACCCGCCAGGGCCCTCTTCTGAATCGACTTGGTTCGCCGTGGTTCTGCGCACCCTCGACCCCGCCCACGGGCCATCGGCGACCACGAAGGGGTGAACTGTCCCCAAGCACCCCCAGCCCGCCCGGGCCAATCCGGGCGGGCTTTTCTTATCGGCAAATCTGCCGCATGTTCCCTTCCGAGCGCGGCCGAGCTTGAGGAAGGGCTATGCTGAAAGGCGCCCGTCTGGGCCCGAGCCTGCTGTCGGGCTTGCCCGGACATCTCGCCACAGACCTGTTTGCCGGCGCGAAGCCCATGCGGCTTGCCGCCGACGAGGTTTTGTTCCTTGCCGACGACCCCGGCGATGGTTGCTATCGGATTGAGGATGGCCTGCTCAAAGTAGCGATGGTGTCGCGCTCGGGCAGCGAACGCATCCTCGCGTTTCTCGGAGCGGGCGCCATCGTCGGCGAGCTCGCGGTCATCGACGGGCGTCCGCGTTCCGCCTCGGTGGTTGCGGTGCGGGAAACAGCCTTGAGTTTTCTCAGTCGCGCCGCATTCGATGCCTTTGCGCAACAACACCCGGAAGTTTATCAGGCGCTGGTCCGTATTCTTGCCACGCGATTGCGCGAAACCGACGTCGCGATCGCGGCAGGAAGCTTTCTGCCACTCAAAGGCCGGGTCGCCTCGACGCTCCTCGAGCTTGCCGAGAATTTTGGGCAGGATGTGGGTTCGGGCCGCATCGTCATCCGGCAAAAGATCGGGCAAAGCGACATCGCAGCCATGGCCGGGATTGCTCGCGAGAATGTCAGCCGCATCCTCAATGATTGGAAGCGGCGCAAGCTGGTGAGCCGCCTATCCGGCTATTACTGCCTGGAGAACAAGTCGCAACTGGAGCATGAAGCCGAGTTGTGACCTCCCCTTTCTTTGCTCGACGTATCTTATCATGAAAATACCTGCGCTTGCCGACTTTCGGCGCATCGTCATAAAAGTCGGCTCGTCTCTGCTCGTGGATGCTCAGGCTGGCCGGCTCAAGGACACTTGGCTTTCATCGCTCGCGGCCGACATCGCCGAAATTCATCGCGGCAAGCGGGAAGTTTTGGTCGTTTCCTCGGGCGCAATCGCGCTCGGCCGCGCGGTGCTCAAGCTCGCTTCCGGGCCGCTCAAGCTCGAGGATAGCCAGGCGGCCGCAGCCGTCGGCCAGATTGCGCTGGCGCGGCAGTGGACCGAAGCATTGTCGCGGCACGACATTATCGCTGGCCAGATCCTATTGACGCTGGGCGATACCGAAGAGCGGCGGCGTTACCTCAATGCCCGCTCCACCATTGACACATTGCTCGGCTGGCGCGCCGTACCGGTCATCAACGAGAACGACACTGTCGCTACCAGCGAAATACGCTACGGCGACAACGACAGGCTGGCGGCGCGGGTGGCAACGATGGCGAGCGCCGATTTGCTTGTGCTGCTCTCTGACGTGGACGGCCTTTACGACATGCCGCCGGGCATCGCTGCCGCGGCGCGTCACATTCCTTACGTCGCTCGCGTTACTCCGGAGATTGAGGCGATGGCGGGCGCCGCTCCTTCCGAGTTCTCGCGCGGCGGCATGCAGACCAAGATCGAAGCCGCGAGGATCGCGACACACGCCGGCACGCATATGGTCATCGCCTCCGGGCAGCGCGATCATCCGTTGCGCGCTGTCGCCGAGGGCGCGCGCTGCACGTGGTTCGTGACTGCGGCAAATCCGGTGACGGCGCGCAAGAAATGGATTGCCGGCGCGCTCGAACCCAAGGGCACGCTGGTGATCGATGCCGGCGCGGTAGCGGCGTTGCGCGGCGGAAAGAGCCTGTTGCCGGCTGGCGTCGTCGGTGTCGACGGGGGCTTTGCCCGCGGCGACGCCGTCATTATTCGCGATCCATCCGGCGTCGAGGTTGCTCGTGGTCTCTGCGCCTACGACATGGAAGACGCGCGCAAGATCAAAGGACGGTCGTCCGCCGACATCGCTTCCATCCTCGGCTTTCGCGGCCGCGCGGAGATGGTGCATCGCGACGATTTGGTGGTCCGCCCACACTAGGCCGCTTTGGCCAATATTGATGCAGGCGATGGACGGCGGGACGGGCGTTGCGCCTTCACAAAAGTGGAACCCCGACCGCTTGCGCGGCCGGGGTTCAACGCCGGGTGATTGAGGGTGAGGGGCTGGGGGGCTTCGCCCGGCGCCATCCCATTAACGTGATGCGCGCGCGCCGGTTCCTCGCCTTCTGCTTAAATTTTTTACCGCGGTTCCCGCACCAATTTTGCCCGGCGCCCTTACAGCCCGCGATCCACGGCTGCGGCCAAAGCTCAGAGCCAGCACACCTGTTACGTTAATGCGCCGGCCGCCCGGCAACACGACGTAGCGGGCAATAACGCGCAATCGTCCTTCCTTACCACCATATCCTTCCACGACGTATTTGGCGCCAACCGGGAACCGGCGCGGCAAGCGACGTTCTAAACGACTTTTCGACAAAGCCATGATTTTCCCTCCGTGAGGAAATTCGTGAACCAAAACGCTGGCGAGCAGACCCATGTTCCCTAGAGTCTGTGACCGTCCCGCGAAAGCTGTGGAGCATTGTGGACAAATCGGGCCATGCAACCGCCTCGCCCGGTTCAGCCGAACATGGTAGGAAGCCAAACCCGAGACGGATCAAGGTCATGAACGCGCCGCTCAGTGCCGTCGGAAATGCGAGCAAGCTCGCCGCGCTCATGACGACCATGGGCCGTGAGGCGCGCGCGGCAGCCCGCGCGCTCGCGCTCGCGCCCGCGTCACGCAAAAACCGCGCGCTCGCCGCCATGGCCGCCGCGCTTCGCCGCACGCAACCGGCCATCCTTGCCGCGAATTCGCGGGACCTTACCGAGGCACAATCCGCGGGCGTCAGCCCTGCCTTTTTCGACCGGCTCAAGCTCGATCCGCCGCGAATAGAGGCCATGGCGGCCGGACTTGACGCCATTCGCAAGCTCAAGGATCCGGTGGGTACGATCATGGCGTCGTGGCGGCGCCCAAACGGGATGCGCATTGAGCGGGTGCGCGTGCCGCTCGGCATCGTGGGCGTAATCTACGAAAGCCGGCCCAACGTGACCGCCGATGCCGGCGCACTCTGCCTCAAGGCTGGCAATGCGGCGATCCTGCGCGGCGGCTCCGAAAGCTTTCATTCGGCCCGCGCGATTCACGCCGCGCTCCGCGAAGGCATGGTGGAGGCAGAGCTCCCGCCCGCCGCGATTGCGCTGGTACCGACGCGGGACCGCGCCGCCGTTGGCATGATGCTCGAAGGACTCGACGGCGCCATCGACGTTATCGTTCCGCGCGGCGGTAAGAACTTGGTCCAGCGCGTCCAGACCGAAGCGCGCGTTCCAGTATTTGCCCACCTCGAAGGCGTCTGCCACGTTTACGTCGACCGTGCCGCCAAATTGGCAATGGCAAAAGCCATCGTTCTCAATGCCAAGATGCGTCGCACCGGCGTGTGCGGCGCGGCGGAAACGTTGCTGGTTGACCGTGCTGCCGCAGCAAAAATGCTCAAACCGTTGATCACCATGCTCATCGATGCCGGCTGTGAGATCCGCGGTGACGGGACAGCGCTGGCCGCGGACCCGCGCGTGACGCCGGCAAGTGAAGCCGATTGGTCAACGGAATATCTCGACGCTATCTTGACCGTCGGAGTGGTCGACGGCGTCGACGCCGCGATCGCGCATATTGAGCGCTACGGATCGCACCATACCGACGCGATCGTCACGGAAGATTGCGCGGCGGCAGAGAAATTTTTGCGTGAGGTCGATTCGGCGATAGTCCTGCACAATGCGTCAACGCAATTTGCCGACGGCGGCGAGTTTGGTTTCGGCGGCGAAATCGGCATCGCCACCGGCAGATTGCACGCGCGGGGTCCGGTCGGCGTCGAGCAGTTGACTACTTTCAAATACCGCGTCCGCGGTAACGGGCAGACGCGACCATAACGGTTCTAGTTGTCCGCCCGCCGGATCGTTTTCGATCCGCGGGCGAGAGATGGGGCAAGGGGGCTGTTGCTGACGAGAATGAATCGCGCGCTGCCGCCGACGCATGCGGCCGCCGCCCGCCCTGCCCCGCGTAACAGCCACGCCGGCTCGTGGCGGGATAAATCTCGTCTCGTCTTGCCGATCCACGCGCCAGGCATGCGCATCGGGCTATTCGGCGGCACATTCGATCCCGCTCATGCGGCGCACCGCGCTGCCAGCCTTTTGGCCATGAAGCGCATCGGCCTCGATCGCGTTTGGTGGCTGGTCACCCCCGGCAATCCGCTGAAAGACACAAGGGGGTTGGCGCCACTGTCGGCGCGCACTATCGCCGCACGGGCGCTCGCGCACCACCCGCGCATCGACGTCACCGACCTCGAAGCGCAACTCGGCACGCGGTATACCTATCAGACGATAAGTTATCTGGTCCGCGCGTGCCCGCAGGTGCGTTTTGTCTGGATCATGGGTGCGGACAATCTGCGGGCTTTTCATCGCTGGCAGCGCTGGCGCGAAATTGCCGACCTGGTGCCGATTGCTGTCGTCGACCGGCTCGGGCCGAGCCTTTACGCCACGGCCAGCGCCGCGGGTCAGGCCTTTGCCTCTGTCCGAATTCCAGAATGGGCGGCCAAAAGCCTGCCGGAACGACGGCCGCCGGTCTGGATTTATCTACACGGCCTCAAGTCGCCGCTATCCTCGACGGCGCTACGAGCGGCGCGCGCTATGCGGCAGTGATTAAGCGAGCACGCGGTACAACTGTTGCAGTAATGTGATGAAGGACAGTTGAAACTGTTAACGGTGCGTGCCTATGTTAGTAATGGCCCTCGATTCCGGGGCCGAGAATGGAGCGAAAGGATAAGGGTCCCTGTCCACATTCGTAACTCCTCGGGCCGAACGTCGCGCGCCCGATCGGGTCTCCAGAATGCGTCCTGACGCCGAGGAGATCCTCCGTCTGGTCCTCGCCCGCCTCGACGATATGAAGGCCGAGGACACTCTCACCATCGATCTACGCAACAAATCTTCGATCGGCGACTATATGGTCGTTTCGTCCGGCCGCTCGCACCGGCATGTCGGCTCGGTTGCCGACCGGATCGTCGAGGATTTGCACAAGGCGGGCGTATCCGCTCGGGTCGAAGGTGTTCCGCATTGCGACTGGGTATTGATCGACGCGAGCGATGTGATCGTTCACGTTTTTCGCCCGGAGGTGCGGAGCTTCTACAATCTCGAGAAGATGTGGTTAGCGGGTCGGCCGGTACGGCGCGCGAGCTAGCGCGGCGACCCTGACCTGGATCCGCCACCGCGCGGGTCTCGGGTGAGGTTAATCATGCGCCTGATCGTCGCCGCAGTCGGCCGCCTGAAGCAAGGACCGGAGCGCGAGCTCGCAGCTTGGTACTGCAAACGCGCGGCAGCGACCGGACGTCCGCTTGGTTGGCGCGAGGTCGAAGTCATCGAAATTCGCGAAAGTCGCGCGCAGGATCGCGACCGCCGGCGCACCGAAGAATCGATCGCGCTCGCCAACGTTATTCCTGACGGCGCCGTCGTCGCCGTACTCGACGAGCGGGGCGAGAACCTCGATAGTCCGGCGCTGGCGGGGCTAATCCGGCAATGGCGTGTCGACGGCTGTGCGAGTGCTTGCTTCATCATCGGCGGCGCCGACGGACTTGCTCCGAGTTTGCTCCAACGCGCCAAAGTCCGCTTGGCATTTGGCACCGCCACGTGGCCGCATCAGCTCGTCCGCATCATGTTACTCGAACAGATTTACCGTGCGGGCACAATCCTTTCCGGCCACCCTTACCATCGCGCTTAGGGCGCAACCGCTTCAGATTGAATCGAGTGGCGCTCTAACATTTTGGGGGCGCATGATCTTTTCGGAAAACCGGTTTCCACTTTTCCGGATAACGCACCAAGACAAAAATCCGGCGAAAATGGATTGTTAATCCTGCCGCATCGATTTTCCGCCGGCAGATGCGAAATGGGGTCTTATTCTGGTCGTAAGGTGCGGGCTTTCTATTGCGCTCACGAACTTGGCGTCTACCCTTGCAAGGCATGATTCCTCTTTACTTGCCCAGAATTGATCCGCGCGCTCTGCGCGGAGCGACCCTGGCCGTCCTGCTGCTCCTCGGCGCGAGGTCGCCTTTATCGGCCCAAACCAGCCCCGCCGAAGCGCCAGCCGGTACGGCCGGGGCGCCGGCCGCTCGTGCCCAATCGGCCCCGACGCCGTCCGCACCCGCAGGCGAACGACCAAAAACCGACGCCGACACCCTCAAACAGCGCGATCAGGACCTCAGCGCCGCGAGGGAAAAAGAACGGGACTCGGCGGAAAACCAAGCCAAACTTCGGCGGGAGATAGAGACTCTCGCCGCTGGCCGCGGTGCGCTCAACAAGCAGCTTATCGATACTGCAGCGCGGGTGCGCGACCTCGAAGCGAGCGTCGAAGCGACGCAAGCGCGGCTAAAACCGCTTGACGAGCAGGAAGCCGTGTTGCGCAAATCACTCGACCAGCGGCGGGGCGCGGTCGTCGAGATTCTCGCCGTATTGCAGCGGGTCGGCCATCAGCCGCCGCCGGTACTTTTCGTCGACCCGGACGACGCGCTCCAGGCAGTGAGAACAGCTATCACGCTCGGCGCCATGGTTCCCAGCATGCACGCGCAAGCCGACGCCCTGGCGGGCGATCTCTCCGATCTCGTCAAGATACGCAAAGGCATCCTCAGTGAACGCGAGCGGCTTGCTCATGATCTCGACGTGCTCGGCCGCGATCAATTGCGATTGAACTTGCTGATCGACGAACGGCAGAAAAAGGAAGCCGCCTCGGAAGTGGCGCTGGACGCGGAGCGGGCGCGCGCCGCCGACCTGGCGCGTCAAGTCGATACGCTGAAGACCTTGATCGCCAAACTCGAATCGGACCTACCCGCCGCAAGCCGCGCCGCCCGTGCCGAAGCGCGCGCCATTGAAAACGATGCGACCCGGCCCGACCTTGCCGTGCTCAAAGATCCCGGGCGGCTGGCGCCGGCGGTCGCTTTTGCCGCAACGCGCGGTCATTTGCGTTGGC
>Ga0335078_10017829_pt1 | contig 10558 bp, 9 predicted proteins | sample Lox_Sample_32_FD_206711 | JGI IMG/M metagenome (GOLD analysis project Ga0335078, IMG submission 206711) | Soil microbial communities from Loxahatchee National Wildlife Refuge, Florida, United States - Lox_Sample_3.2 | ecosystem: Environmental > Terrestrial > Soil > Wetlands | place: USA: Florida...
TGTCGTCGACGCGGTGGCGGCGCAGGAGTTGCGCGAGCGTCTCGGGCGTGTGCCAGGCAACGGTGCGGCCTTTGTCGATCGCCTGATGCCCGAGTGCCTCGATGAAGTGGCTCTTGCCCGTCCCGCTCGCGTAGTAGTCGGACTACTCATGTTGTGGATCCGTTGCCGGAGCGGGTGCGGCTGGTGGATGCCCCGGGCGGTCTTCGGGATCGCGTGGTGGAGGTGCTCGGGTGGACGACGGATCGTGATGAGACTGCGCTGATCTGCCGGTTGCCGGATGGGAGCGCGGGATCGTTGCCGGCGCGGTGGACGGATCTGCCGTGGCGGATCGCGCCGGGGGCGAGGATCGATGCGATCGCGTCACCGGCGGGATGGCGGATGCTGTTGGTTCAGGGGGAGCGGCTGCGCGCCCGCCGCCGCCGGTCGGGGGCAGCACGATGAGCGGTTCTTGGCGGGTCTTGAGCGAGCTCGACGGGCGGGTGTTGCGGGCGACCGACCCGCGGTATGAGTTGACTGTGGCGCGGGTCGCGCGGCGGGCGGGGTGCTCTGAGGAGGTTGCCCACAGCTCTCTGCGGCGGCTGCGTCGGTGGTTGTTGGTCGAGGTCGACGGCAGTCGTCCGACTGGCTGGCTGCGCACCTGCCTCGGTGACGCGGCTCTGGAGCACCAGCCGTGAGGCTGGTGCGGCCGCGTCCGCCGCGCCGTGCAGGGTGGCGCGAAAACGGAGGTGCTCGTGTCAGGACAGCTGGCGCTGGTGATCGAGACCGAAGCGGTCGTTGCCGCGGCGGTGTGGGAGTCGCTGCCGGTAGAGCGGAGGCTGGATGTGACGGTGCGGCTGGCGAGGTTGCTGGCGCGGCTGGTGGAGGCCGAGCGCGATGAGTGATCTGGGGAAGATCACTGAGGCGCACCGGCGCCGGCGGGCGGTGGTGTATGTCCGTCAGTCGACTGCGGCGCAGCTCGAGCGCAATCACGAATCTCGCGCGCGGCAGTATGCGCTGCGCGACCGAGCGGTCGAGCTAGGCTGGCCGGCTGCGACTGTGAGCGTGGTCGACGAGGATCTCGGCCGCTCCGGCGCGTCGACGGACGGGCGGTTGGGGTTCAAGGATCTCGTCGCCGAGGTCGGGTTGGGGCATGTCGGGCTGGTGCTCGCGTTGGAGGTCTCGCGGTTCGCGCGCTCCTCGGCTGACTGGCATCAGTTGTTGGATCTGTGCGCGTTGACCGGCACGCTGATCGCTGATTCTGACGGGATCTACTCACCGAACGAGTTCAACGATCGGCTGCTGCTCGGGTTATCTGTACATGATTTTCGCGCGTCTTTGACGTCGTCAACGAGGGGCTGAGGGCTGCTTTTCGGTCGTCGTCGACTGCTTATCTGGTCGTGTCCGACGACGTCGTTAGCGTCTTGGGGCGATGGGTCAAGGACGACTGAAGGGTGGTGGCCGGAGTGCGGGTGCAGGCGGTGGACGTGGCTGGCGGGCCGCGTACGTGGACGGTGCTGGGCGACGATCACCTGCCGGTGGTGCCGATCGAGGAGTTCTTGGAGCATCATCGGGTGCTCGGCTCCTCGCCGAACACGGTCCGCTCGTATGCGAAGGGCCTTCAGCTGTGGTGGGCGCATCTGGCGCGCGAGCGTGTTGGCTGGGAGGACCCGTCTGTCGGGACGCTGCGGGCGTTCGTGACCTGGCTGCGCACGGGGCTCTGTCCGGCGGTCACGTCGATCACGCCGCAGGCTCCGACCGCGGTTGTGGCGGAGGCGACTGTTCAGACGCGCCTGGCCGCGGTCGTGTCGTTCTACCGCTTCCAACACGACGTGCATGGCCGTGGCGCGGCGCTCCCGCGCGCGTCGATGCGCCGGGTTAGGTCGGGTCGCTATCGGCCGATGCTCGCGCACTTGGAGGGCCGCCGGGACAGGCGCGCGAGTCCGCTTCGGCTGAACGCTCCAGCGCCCGGCCCGCCGCCGGTGCTGACCCCAGCGCAGGTCGAGGCGATCCTCGGAGCGTGCGCGTGCTTTGAGCCCGGGCGGGGCGAGTGGCAAGGATCGCTGCGCGACCGGCTGCTGTTTGAGACGCTGGCGGAGACCGGCGTGCGCCTGGGCGAGGCGCTGTGCCTTCAGCACGCCGACTGGCACGTCGGCCGAGGCGGGACGCCGTTTATCGAGGTCGTGCCCCGCGAGCATCCGCACGGGCAGCGGACCAAGGGCGGCCGGCAGCGGCGGATCTATGTCTCTGACTCGCTCGAGCGCCTGTACTCGGACTATCTGTGGCTGCTGGCCGAGTTGGCCGATGCGGAGGGGCGGATGCTCGAGGACGGCTGGTTTGTGTTCGTGAACCTTCAGCGCGAGCCGCGCTTTCGCGCGCTGCGGCCCGAGAGCGTGTATGCGCTGCTTCGTCGTCTGCGCCGCAGGCTCGGCGACGCGGTGCCGGCGCAGGTCACGCCGCACTGGTTTCGTCACACGCACGCGACCGCGCTGCTTTTGGCTGGCGTGCCCGAGCACGTGGTGATGCGCAGGCTGGGTCACGCCGACATTCAGACGACGATCGATCTCTACGGCTGGGTGACCGAGGATGCCGAGCTGCGCGCGGTCGCCGGCTGGCGGGGGTTCTGCGAGGGCTGGAGGCTCGGCGATGGATGATCGCTTCTTGCCAGCGCCGGGCGCTGGCTTCTCCGAGGCAGCCGCAGCCCTGGGCGCCCAGCTTCCGGCCGCGTTTGACCTCTCGGCGCCGGTGATCGACTTCAGGAGCGCGCCGTTCTCGGAGGTGACCTATGCGTATCCGCGCCGGACAGCGGCGCGGGTCGTGCTCGACGGGCTGCCCGAGCCGATGCGCCACGAGCTTGTGTGGTGGCTGTGCTCGCTTCACGGCGGCGGGGAGCGGGTGAACTCCTGGGCGCTGCAGCAGTGGGTGAGGGTGGCGGCGGCGCTTGCCGCCGATCCCAAGCGCGGGGTCGAGTCGTTCGCTTGTCTGTCGGTGGAGGAGTGGATCGGGGCCGCCAAGCGCGACTTCTACGAGCGCCGCGGCAGGCTGCCGGCGCGGACGTTTGAGCAGACGCACCGAGCGACGATCGCGCGGTTGTGCGCGGCGCTGGAGCGCGCCTATGGCCCGGACGAGTGGTGGCGGGCGGATGTGTGGGAGCCGCGGCGCGATCCGCGGATCCCGGTGCGCGAGCACGAGCCGATCGGCAACTACCGGCTGCGCTTTGCCGAGATTCAGCCGCCGTGGCTGCGGGAGGCGATCAAGTGGTTCTTCGCGCGGGCGCTGGAGCAGGGCGTGTTGGCGTGGACGTCGCTGCCCGGCTACCGCACCTACCTCGGCAGCTACTTCTCGCAGTTCCTGCTTGAGGCTGGGATCGATCACCCGCGCCTGGTCGCCGACGAGTCCGAGTTGCGCGGCGTGGCGCTTCAGTTCCTCTCGCATCTGCGTGCGCGTCGGAGTCGACGGGGCGACGGGCCGCTGTCGGCTGTGAGCGTCGGGCTGTCCCAGACCGCGGTTCAGGGGTTCTACCTGTTCATGGCCGACCACCGGCATGAGGCCGGCAAGGCGCTGGGCGACCCGCGCTGGACAGAGCTCTCGGATGCCCACGCCCGCCTGTGGCGCGCGGGCGAGTTTGTCCTCAACAAGAATCGCCGCAGCGGCCCGACCGACTACATCGATCCCGAGGCGCTCGGCCGGATCGTCAGCCACCTGGACATCCTCGCGCTGGGGCGCGATCAGACCAAGACCGTGATCGTCGACGGCGAGCGGCGCGAGGTTTGCGGGCGCGGCGACCCGCAGGCGATGCGCGCGTTCTTGCTGGAGGTGCTAACCGGCCGGCGGATCAACGAGATCCTGCTGATCGACCCAGAGCCGCTGTCCCCGCTGCCCGGCATCGACGCCAGCAGCGAGAGCGACCCGGACGCGTTCGTCGCCCGGATGCGCTACCGCCAGACAAAGATCGGCGGCGCGCCGGACACGATCCTGGTCGAGCGCGAGGTCGTCAACATCATCGAAGAGCAGCGGCGTTGGCTGCGCGAGCACCTGGCCTCGGTCAACCCGGCCTCGCCGCCCGAGCCGCGGTATCTGTTCGTCGCCTGGCAGGCAAACCGTCTGGGCAGGCAGCCCTACAGCGCGCACACGCTGCGCGACCGGCTGCACGCGCTGGCGAGTGAGCTTCAAATCCGCGATCAGCACGGGCGGCTGGTCGACTTTCAGCGCACCCACCGGATGCGCCACACCCGCGCGACCGAGCTGCTCAACGGCGGCGTGCCGATCCATGTCGTGCAGCGGTATCTGGGCCATCTGTCACCCGAGATGACGATGCGCTACGCCGACACGCTGCCAAAGACCCACGAGCGGGAGTTCCTGCGCTTCAAAAAGCTCGGCCGCGACGGCCGCGAGCTCTCACTGGACCCGGCCGACGTCTACGAGATGGTGCAGCTGTCGCGTCACACCGACCGAATCCTGCCCAACGGCGTGTGTCTCTTGCCGCCGATCAAGCGCTGCGAGCGCGGCAACGCGTGCCTGACCTGCGACCACTTCGCGACCGACGCCCGCCACCTACCCGAGCTCGAAACCCAGCTCCAGGAGACCGAGGCGCTGATCGAGCGCCGCCGCGCCCAACACTTGCAGCGCACCGGCCGCGAGATGGCAGACGGCAACGTGTGGCTCGAGCAGCGGCTGGCCGAGGACCGGTCGCTGGTGTCGATCATCGCCGCGTTGCAGGCCGCCGACCACGGTCAGGCCGTGCGCGGCGCGGGCGTCTCGGGCCGGGCACGCCAGCCCGATGCCAGCGGCGGCGCTGAGCAGCCCGATGAGCGCTGAGCGTCGGGCCGAGGTGCTGCGCGATGCCGCGCAGGCCAAGCACCAGGCGGCGACCAAGCGCGCCGAGGCCGCGCTGCGCAAGCTGATCAAGGCAGGTGAGCAGATCAACTTCCGGACGGTCGCCGCTACCGCCGGGGTGTCGGTCGACTTCCTCTACCGCCATCCGCAGCTGCGCGCACGGATCGAGCACCTTCGCGCCCGCCAACAGCAGCAGTCCCCGCCTCCCGCCGCCGTGCCGGAGCCAGGCGGCGACGATCATGGTGTCGTCGTTGCGCTGACCGCCCGGTTGCGCGACGCCCGCAGCGAGATCGCCGAGCTCAAGGCACAGCTGGCCGCTGTCCACGGCGAACTGCTTGCGCTGCGCCGCCAGCTACCCCAGACCGCCCTCTGCACCGACAAGGAGCCGTGATCAATGCCAGACCAGCCCACCGCCAGCGTGATCGCGCTGCGCGCTCCGGTCGATGACTGGCCGACACCACCGCGAGCGGCGGCGTTCACCGGGCTGGCGGGCGAGATCGCCGCAGCGATCGAGCCGCACAGCGAGTCAGACCCGCTGGCGGTACTCACCCAGCTGCTGGTCTGCTTTGGCTCGGTGATCGGCCGCGGCGCTCACTACGCGGTCGAGGCCACCAAGCACCACGGCAACGAATTCCTGTTGCTGGTCGGACCGACCGCTAAGGGACGCAAGGGCACGGCCTGGGATCACGTGCACCGACTATTTGCCGAGATCGACAGCGAGTGGGCCACACAGCGGATCGTCTCGGGCCTATCGTCCGGCGAGGGCCTCATCTGGTCGGTGCGCGACCCCGACAGTGCCACTCGCTCTCGTGGCCGTGAGCGGGAAGAGCGTGAGCAGACCGATGAGCGCCTGCTGGTATTAGAGACCGAGTTCGCGTCGGTGCTCAAGACCGTCGCGCGCGACGGCAACACTCTTTCGCCCGTGGTGCGCTGTGCCTGGGATGCAAAGCCGTTGCAGGCGCTGACCAAGAACAGCCCCGCGCGCGCGACCAACGCACACGTGGCGATCGTTGGACACATCCCCGCCGACGAGCTGGTCAAGCTCCTGACCGCGACCGGAGGCCGCCAACGGCTTTCTGAACAGATACATCGTCTGCCTGGTGCGCCGCTCCAAGCTCTTGCCCGACGGCGGACGCATCGACCAGGTCGAGTGGGAACCGCTGCTGTCAAGGCTCCACGCCGCAGTCGGAGCGGCACGACAAGCAGGCAGGCTGACCTTCGACGAAGCCGCCCGCCGGCGCTGGTGGGATCTCTACGCCACGCTCAGCGAACCCACCGACGGGCTGGCCGGCACGATCTGCGCCCGCGCCGAAGCGCACGTCGTGCGCCTCGCGCTGCTCTACGCGCTGCTCGACCAAGCCCAGCAGATCCAACTGCCGCACCTGGAGGCCGCGCTCGCCCTGTGGGACTACGCCGAACGCTCGGCCCGCTGGGTGTTCGGCGACTCGCTCGGCGACCCGCTCGCGGACGAGATCTACTCCGCTCTGCTCGACGAACCCGACGGACTCACTCGCTCGCAGCTACGCGACCTATTCAGCCGCAACCGCCGCTCCAAGGACATCGGCCACGCACTCCAACGGCTCGCCGCCAGCGGCCGCATCCAGGCCGAGCGCCAGCAGCAGCGCGGCCGCCCCGCCGAGCTATGGCGCGCCCGACGCGACACGCCGACCGGCCCGTGAGCGTCACGAGCGCCATCCACGACCGGCGATCGCCGCCTGCGCCTCGCCGCCCGGGTTCTGTCGTTTATCGCGTACGGCGTTACGACGTTACAGACACGTCTTCAAGGATCTGAGCAGGGAAAAGCCGCAAGATCAAGCTCCCGATACAGATAACTCGGGCTGAAGGGCACGATGTCGGAGGCCGAACTGCACCTGATCCGCGCCCGACTCGACGGCGGGTTGCGGAACAAGGCCAAGCGCGGCGAGCTTGAGATGAACCTCCCCGTCGGTCTGGATCGCGACGAGGCCGGGCTGATCACACTCGCCGCTGACGAGCGGGTACGGCACGCGATCGAGCGGGTGTTCGAGCTGTGGCGGCGGCTCGGGTCCGCGCGGCAAGTCGTGCGCGAACTGCTCGCCGAGGATCAGAAGCTCCCGCGCCGCACGGTCGGCTCCCGCCGCGTGCGGTGGACCCGGGCGAGCTATGGCGCGGTGCACGCGCTGCTGACCAATCCGGTCTATGCCGGCGCGTTCGTGTTCGGCCGCCGCCGGCGCGAGAAGCGCCTGGATGAGCAGGGACGGGTCCGCGCGCACGACGTCGAGGTCCCGATGGAGCAGTGGTCCGTCTGCATCCCCGAGCACCATCCCGGCTATGTCACCTGGAGCGACTACCTGCAGACCCGCGAGCGGCTGCGGCGCAACATGATCCAACAGGCCGAGGGCGGTGGCGCCGCCCGCGAGGGCGGCGGGTTGCTGCAGGGCTTGCTGCGCTGCGGGCACTGCGGCCGACGGATGCAGGTCGCCTATTCAGGCAACAACGGCCAGGTCCCCCGGTATGCGTGCGTCCGCGCGCACCACCTGCACGGCACCGACCATGCCTGCCAGTCCGTCGGCGGCGTCCGCCTGGAACGGGCGATCACCACCGCGTTTCTTGACGCGGTCACCCCGGCCGGGATCCGCGCCTCCGCGCAGGCGATCGAGGAGATCGAGCAGCAGCACGACGAGCGGCTCGTCGGTCAGCGGCTCGCGGTCGAGCGCGTTGAGTTCGAAGCCGGCCGCGCACGCCGCCAGTTCGACGCGTGCGAGCCCGAGAACCGGCTCGTCGCGCGCACGCTCGAGACGCGGTACGAGCTGACACTCGAGGAGCTCGAGCGCGAACGCCGCAAGCTCGCCGAGCTCGAGCGGCATCGCCCCGAGCCGCTCACCCCCGCTGAGCGGGACGCGCTGGCGAAGATCGCCCGTGACCTGCCGCGGCTGTGGAGTGCCGCAACGACGACTCACCGTGATCGCAAAGAGCTGCTGCGCACGCTGATCACGGAGATCACGATCACCGTGATCGACGAACCACGGCGGGCCGCGATCGAGATTCTGTGGGAAGGCGGCGCACGGACCGAGCTGGAGATCCGGCTCTGGCGCCGTGGCGCAAAACGGACATGCACGCCCGAGGACACGATCGAGCTGATCCGTCGGCTGGCCGAGCATCACCCCGACAACCAGATCGCGTCGATCCTCAACAAGCAGGGCCGCCGCACGGGCACCGGCTTGCTGTTCTCAGAGCCGCGCGTCAAGTACGTCCGCCAGCAGAACAACATCCCGGCGGCGCCGCCACCGGACCCCGACAGCGGGATCTTCACGATCAAGCAGGCCGCCGGCGAGCTCGGTGTGACCGAGACGACGATCTACCGATGGCTGCGCGAGGGCCTACTGCCCGGCGAACAGACCACGCCGCACGCGCCCTGGCGGATCCACCTCACACCCGAGATCCGGGCGCGGTTCGTGCCCGACGTCCCCGACGACTACCTGCCACTGGATCTCGCCGCGAAGCGGCTCGGATGCGCGCGTCAGACGGTTTTGCATAAGGTCCAACGCGGCGAACTGCACGCTGTCCAGGTGATCAAGGGACGGCGAAAAGGCCTACGAATTCAGGTGCTGCAGCCCACAGTTGGACTGTTTGACCAATGACGATCGTGAGGAGGGCAGTGTGACCATGGGTCGCTTGGCCCGCAGACGCACAACACCTCGTGGCGGTCGATCCATTCCAGCGTTCGGAGCGCCTGCTGGGTGGCTGCGGGGATCACGGAGCGCTCTGGTTCCCAGGCGTCGAACGTCTTCCCGGCGGGCAGGTTCGACGCGCGGCGTCTGGTCCGGATCGTCGCCCGGTCGCGGCCGGCGGCCTCCTCGGCGAGCAGGACCTTGAGCACCTCGGCGTGGTCCCAGCGCTGGCTGGTCGCGGTCGCGATCACCTCCGGCGCCGCCCTGCGCACGTATGGGAGCCGGAGGCGGTGCAGCAGCCGCTCGAGCTCTGAGGGGAGCGGCGGTGGGGCGGGGGTCTTGACCGTCATCGCCTGCCTCCGAATCGGCAGTTGGGGCGTGATTCGGGGCAGGGAATCGGTCGCGTCGGGCGCTTGCAGGGCCGCAGATCGCCTCTCAGCGTGTCGGTTTCGAGCTCGAGCGCCAGGATCGGGGTGTTCATCGTCCGAGGCCCTCCCAGCTGCGGGTGGAGCGTTGCAACGAGTGCTCCTCGGAGCGGGCGGGGAACAGGATCAGCTCCCCGCCGGCCTGCTGGCGGTGAGTGAGGATCGCGGCAAGATCGCCGTCGCCGAACCGTCCGGCCTCGGCGCACGCGCGTAGCGCGTGCGCGACCTCCTCGGTACCGTGCAGCTTTGAGAGGTCGACCGCCTCAGCCATCTTGCGTCGCACCCGCTGCGCACCCGCCGCGGCAGCCTGGATCAGCCACCGTTCCGCTCCCGGACCGAGCGCCAGGAACGCGCGCTCCTCGGCGTTGCGCGCTCTCGGTGTGCGCTCTAGCGCGCCCTCGGGCCGTGGTGGGTAGTGCTCGTCCTGGATGCTCGGCCGGCCCGGGGTGGTCAGCCTGTGGCGGGCGACCTCCCGCGGACCTGAAGGCCCGTCGACATGGATCACGACCAGCTCCTCGCCGGTGCTGCGAGCCCATACTCGCTGATCGACAAGCTCGTGCGGGACGGAGTACTGCGCGCCGCCCACGCTGATCAGCGACTGCCAGTTCACCTTGCGGGTCTCCCCGAAGCACATGGTGTGCGGCAGCTTCGGCAGCCGGTGCAAGTGCTCGTGCTCTTCGGCCAGCCGGAACACGGGCGGCTCGAGCGTTGAGCGGTGCGGGCGCGTGTTGACCTCCGCCATGAACGCCTCGCACGCCGCCTCCAACTCGCCAAAGCTCGCATACGCCGGCCTCAGGTTGTGATCGGTCGGGACCAGATCCGCCTTCGCCACGCGCACAGCCGCTTCGCTGCCGCCCTTCGATTGGGGGTCTGCGGGCACGCACGTCGCGATCGTCAGCCCGTAGTGACGACCAACCTCGACGATCTGCGGGTTACGGACCGCGATCCCGCACACGTGATCGACGCTCACGGTCTTCTCGTTGTCGGTCAACGCGTACGTCGGACACGCCCCGAACATCCGCAGCGCCCGGTCCAAGCCGATCACCACCGACGGCAGCGTCTTATCGCGCAACGGCACCACCACCCGAAACCGCGACCACGCCAACCACGCGCAGAACAACACTGTCGCCAGCCCGGCGACCTCGGGCCCGTCGCCGTAATCCCACTGCATCCACAACCCCGGCTCCGGGATCCAAGGCCGCGTCCGCCGACCATGCTTGCGCCGCCACCGCCGCTTTGACTCAGCGACCCACCGGCGCGTCGTCCGCTCAGACCCCAGATAGCCGATCGCGACCAGCTTCCCATGCGCGACATCAGCCCGGATCTGACCGTGCGAGCGATCGACCAACTCGTCGATCTTCTCAGCGAACACCGCCTCCATCGTCGGCCGAGCCCGCTCCACCACCGGCATCCCGCCCGCGGCGTCACGCTGCCTAACCCAGTACGCGACCGTCTTGTGATCACACCCGACCAAGCCCGCCGCCGCGCGAAACGAGCCCGTCAAGTCATACGCCTCCAGAATCTCCATCACAGCCTCCGGCTTCTTCATATGCCCGCCTTCCCGATCGCGTCTCGACAGTTCAAGACGCGCCGGACTACCGGGCGCTCAGGACAGAACCGGTGGGGAGATTCGTGGCCGCCCACGGGGAGAATTAGCGGCCGCCAATGGGG